>Ga0310829_1000229_pt1 | contig 66714 bp, 57 predicted proteins | sample WT_ome_4_FD_202244 | JGI IMG/M metagenome (GOLD analysis project Ga0310829, IMG submission 202244) | Sorghum-adapted microbial communities enriched on wild type (WT) sorghum from Joint BioEnergy Institute, Emeryville, California, United... ...
GGCGGCTCGAATGATGGCGAACTCACGCCGTGGTCCGTGGGAAATGTCCCGTAACACAAACAATGCCCTTCCGACTTCCTACTGGGAAGCGAAAGGGCTGAAAAGTCTGCTTTCTCGTTACCTGGATCTTTGTTAACCTTACGGAACCGCCGTATGCGGACCCGCATGTACGGTGGTGTGAGAGGTCGGGGGCTAGCCGCCCCCTCCTACTCGATTGTTCCTCCCGTTCGTGCCGGCCGGCGGCCATTTGGGCGATTCGGGGCGGTTTTGCGGTTTTGTATGAAAGTTCACACAAAGCGACCGGATCGAGGACTGATTCGGGCTGTTTTGTATGATTTTTCATCCAAAATGGCCGGCTTGAGGCCGGCCGGGGATGGGTTTTGTACGAATTTTCATACAAAGCGTGCGGTTTGCGACCCGATTCGGATCATTTTGTATGATTTTTCATCCAAAACGGTCGGGGGGTGCGCCCGGGAACGCATTTGGCAAGCAAATGCATGCAAACCGCCGGGTTGTCGGCCGCTCATTCGCCCGCCGGCGCATCTTTCCGCTGCGGACGGACGGCCACCGTGCAGCGGGAAATGCAAATGAGGCGTTCCTGTTCGTCCGTGATGCGGATATCCCAAACCATGGACGTGTTGCCCTTGTGCACGGGCACCGCCACGGCGGTCACCATTCCTTCGGAAATGCTGCGCAGGTGGTTGGCGTTGATTTCCATGCCGAAGGCGATCTGTTTGTCCAGATCCAGATTGGCGAACGTTCCGAGGCTGGCGGCGGTTTCCGCCAGCGCCACCGACGCGCCGCCGTGCAGGTAACCGAAAGGTTGCCTCGTGCGATGATCGACGGGCATCGTGCAGACGACCCGGTCCGGACCGAGTTCCACCGTTTGAATGCCGATCGTTTCCAGCAACGTTCCTTTCATGTCCAAGTCGCATCCCACCATTCCGGAAAAAAATGGCGGACCGTCGGCTTGGCCGCCGGGTCCGCTTGTTCCGCAACGTCTCTTCCCGATCAGGGCGCCGCAAAAAATCCGATGATAAAACCGATGGAGAGCAACATGCCGAAAAACGTGTTGAGCTGGGCGGTCGATTTCATCGCCGGCATCATTTCGAAGGGCGTCTCCTTGCCGATGAACCCCCGCACGGCTTGCACCGCTTTCGGCACGCTGAGCAGGACGAGCAGCGCCCAGGGGGTCACGTACCCCGTTGCCGCCAGCAGGGCGATCCAGACGAAAGCGGCGGTGAACGTGGCAGCCAGGAGCACGATCGCCTTCGGCCGGCCGAGCAGAACGGCCAGCGTCTTGCGGCCGTGGGCCTTGTCCCCGTCCTTGTCCCGGATGTTGTTGGACAGGTTGATGGCGCCGATGAGCAATCCGAGGCTCAGGGACACGCAAACGACGGAGGCGGAAAGGCCGCCGGTCTGGATGAAATAGGTGATCAAAATGATGACGGGCCCCATGAACAGGCCGGAGAACAGCTCGCCGAAAGGCGTGGACGAAATTGGCAGCGGCCCTGCGCTGTACAAGTAGCTGACAAGGATGGAGACGGTTCCGGCGAGGGCGACCCACCAGGAACTTCCGGCACAAATGTAGACGCCGAGCAGAACGGCCAGCCCGTAAAAGGAAAACGCCAGGTTGCGCACCAATTTCGGCGCGATGCCGTCCCGCACGATGGTGCCGCCGATGCCGACGGACGCCTCGTTGTCCAGACCGCGCACATAGTCAAAATATTCGTTGATCATGTTGGTGGCGGCCTGGATCAGCAGGGAAGCCAGCAGCATCGCGAGGAACATGTCGGCGCGGAAACCGTTGTCAAAAATCGCCATGGCCGTTCCGGAAAAGACCGGGATGAAGGAAGCGGTCAGCGTATGGGGGCGGATCATGCGCCACCACACGTTCAGATCTGCGGTTTGCAAAGTTGGTTGCATGACGGATTCCAGCCTTTTCTTTCAATCTATAAGTCCAAGATAAGAACGGTTCTTGCGGGCAATCAAGTTCAGTTTAGGGGAACGGGCCGACCGTGTCAACGGCGGTCACGCGACGAAGGCGGCGGGACTTGCGGCCGGACGGCGGGAATTTCCGGCGGAAACGGACACCGTTCCCAAAGGGGTTCTCCGCCGCGGTCCGGCCGTGCGGGAGGGGCGGCAGAGACGGCGAAACGATGGCGGGGCGGACGTTGACGTTGATCTGCTTTGCAAGGTATGCTAAGGACAGGTTTTTGCGACTGAGAGACAAGGGTGAACGCTGGACATGACCAATCAACTGATCGATTCCGCAAAACCATCAGCCTCCCGGGGCGGGAAATCCGTGTTGCGGAGCGTGGTGACTCCGGTGGAATGGACGGATCCGGCCGTTTTTTTTTCCCGGAACGGGCGGTTGTTTCAAGGCAACCGGTTTTTCTGGTCCGAACCGGATCGGAATCTGACATTGGTCGGATTGGGCGAGGTGCTGCGCATTTCCTCCGAAGACGGTGAAAACCGGTTTCGTGAAGCGGACCGCCTGTGGCGGCTTGCTGCGGCCGATGTCGAGGTGGAAGGCGGCGGGCCCGCCGGTACCGGCCCGCTCCTGTTCGGCGGCTTTTCCTTTGATCCGAGGGGCGAGCGGGATCCGCTCTGGCGGCATTTTCCGGCCGCCAAACTGTCGGTGCCCCGTTATTTGCTGACGGTGCGGGACGGCCGCGCCTGGCTGACGGAAAACCGGTACGTTTCGCCGGAAGACGAAGGGAAGGCCGGCGTTGCGGAACGTTTGGAGGAGAGGCCGGATCTGATGGCCGGCAACGAAGATGAAAGCTTGGATGCGAAGCCGCCCGAACCCGTCGGCAGCGAGGAGCCGGGCGCGGAACAGTGGGTGGAAACGGTGGCCCGGGCGGCGTCCGCCATTCGTGCCGGCCGATTGGACAAAGTCGTGCTGGCGCGGCAACTGTCGCTCAAAGGCGATGCGCCGTTCCGCCCGGAACCGGTTCTCCGGCGCCTGCTGGCGGAGCAGCCGAACACGTTCGTGTTTGCCGTCGATTACGACGGCAGCTGTCTGATCGGCGCCACGCCGGAACGGTTGATCCGGAAAGAGGGGAAGCACCTCACCACGCTGTCCCTTGCGGGATCGGCGGCGCGCGGGCGGACGGAGGATGAAGACCGGAAGCTCGGCGAAGCGCTGTTCAGCGACCGGAAAAACATGCTGGAGCACGCGCTCGCCGTCCGGATGATTCGCTCGGTGCTTGCCCGTTTTTGCGACGACGTCCGGCTGCCTGACGGACCCATCCTGCACAAGCTGAAGGACATCCAGCATTTGTTGACGCCGATTGAGGGAGACGCCCGCAGCGACGTTTCCTTGCTCGATGCGGTGGAAGCCCTCCACCCGACGCCTGCCCTCGGCGGCATGCCGAAGGAGCCCGCCATGGCCATGATCCGGGAGATGGAAGGTATGGACAGGGGTTGGTACGCGGCGCCGCTCGGCTGGATCGACTGGCGGATGGACGGCGAGTTCGCCGCCGCCATCCGTTGCGCCCTCCTGCGGGGAAACGAAGCGAGGCTGTTTGCCGGATGCGGGATCGTGGGCGACTCGGATCCGGCCATGGAATACGGGGAAAGCCGTCTGAAATTCCGGCCGATGCTGTCGGCGCTCGGCGCCCTGAACGGCGATAACGGAGGGGAGAAACGGTGAGCGCGGGATCGACGGGTCAAACGTTGTGGGTGGCGGCACTGCTTGACGAACTGGCGGCGGGCGGCGTGAAAAACGCCGTCGTCAGTCCCGGTTCCCGTTCGACGCCGCTGGCGGTGCTGGCGGCGGAACACGCCGGCCTGAAGGTCTGGCTGAACATCGATGAACGTTCGGCCGGCTTTTTTGCGTTGGGGCTCGCCAAGGCGCTGAGGGAACCGGTCGCGCTCATCTGCACGTCGGGTACGGCGGCGGCCAACTATTGGCCCGCCGTGGCGGAAGCGGTGCTCGCCCGCGTTCCCCTCGTCGTGCTGACGGCGGACCGCCCCCTTGAACTGCGCGACGCGGGAGCTCCGCAGACGATTTTCCAGGCCGACATGTACGGCCGTCACGTGAAGTGGTCGTTCGACTTGCCGGTTCCGGAAGGGACGGAAACGATGCTCCGGCACGCCCGCACGGTGGCCGCAAGGGCCGCCGCCGTGGCCCGGGAAGCGCCGGCGGGGCCGGTTCACCTGAACGTGCCGCTCAGGGAGCCGCTCCTGCCCGAACTGAACGTGCCCGGCCTGTTCGATGCGGGACGCTTGCCCGGGAAGCCGGGCATCCGGGTCTCTTCCGGCCGGAGGCTGCCGGAGGAGGGACGAATTTCCGGATTGGCGCGAGAACTGGCCGGCATCCGGCGCGGCCTGATCGTTTGCGGCCCGATGGACGAGCCCGGCTTTGCGGAAGCCGTTACCGCCCTTTCCGGACGGACCGGCTGGCCGATTTTGGCCGATCCGCTTTCCCAAATGAGGTCGGGCGAACACGGCGCGGCATGCATCATCGAGGCGTATGACGCCTTCCTGCGCGACGGGGCGATCGCCGAAGCGCTGAAACCGGAATTGATCGTGCGCTTCGGGGCGATGCCGGTGTCCAAGCCTTTCCTGCAATACGTGGAACGGCACCGGGACGCCAGGTATCTGGTGGTCGATACCGGCGGTTGGCGGGAGCCGTCCCTGCTGGCCGGCGAAATGGTGTTTGCCGATCCGGTGCTGTTTTGCCGCCTGCTTGCAGACGCGCTGGACCGGACGGAGCCGGAAGCCGGTTCGTCTGCCGGCAAGCCGGAAGGGGGTGCGGACGGACGTGCCCGCGAATCGGCCGTTGCATCCGCGGTCGGAAGGCCGATGGAGGCGGACTGGCTCGAAACGTGGCGCTCCGTCAACCGGGAAACCCTTGCCGTGCTGGCGGAGGAATGCCGGGAGCGGGAAGACGAACCGCTGTTTGAAGGCCGGGTGTTCGCCGAACTGCGGGAACTCATGCCATCCGGCGGCGCAATCGTGGTCGGCAATTCGATGCCGGTCAGGGACATGGACACGTTTTTTGCCTGCCGCCCGGATCCCGTCCGCATCGCCGGCAACCGGGGCGCCAACGGCATCGACGGCCTCGTGTCCACCGCCCTCGGTTTCAGTGCCGCCCGGAACAAAACGGTGCTCGTACTCGGCGATTTGAGTTTCTACCATGACATGAACGGGCTGCTCGCCGCCAAATTGAACAATCTCGATTTGACCGTCGTGCTGATCAACAACGACGGCGGCGGCATTTTCTCGTTCCTGCCCCAGGCGTCGATGGACCGCCATTTTGAATCGCTGTTCGGTACGCCCATCGGCCTTGATTTTGCCAAGGTCGCGGAACTGTATGACGCCTCCTACGCGCTGGCGGAAGACTGGCCGGCATTTCGCCGGGCGTTCGGCCATGCGATGGAACGGGGCGGGCTCCATCTCATCGAGATCAAAACCGACCGGGCGATGAACGTCAAGCAGCATCGCCGCATCTGGCAGGCGGTATCGGAACGATTGAAGGGATGGTCCGGGAAGTGAAACGACCGATGGCAAGCCGGGATGAGCCGGGCATGCGGCCGGCACGGAGCAAAGCGGAAGGATCGGGCGAAAGCATGCCGCGCGAGCGGGAGCAAGCCGATGCCCGTCCGGCGGCGGACCGGTCCTGGCAAGACGGCTTTCCGCCGGTGGCAGAGCATCGCATCCGGGTCAACGGTATGACGTACCATGTCGAGACGGCCGGTGACGGCCCTCCGCTCCTGTTGTTGCACGGGTTTACCGGCAGCGCGGACGCCTGGCGGCCCCTGCTGCCGGCTTTTGCCCGGCGCTATACGACCGTTGCCGTCGATTTGCCCGGCCACGGCCGCACCGATGCGCCGGCGGATCCGAAGCGGTACCGGACGGAAGCGGCGGCGGACGATTTGTGCCGGATGATGGACCGGCTGTCCATCGGGCGGGCGGCGGTGCTCGGCTATTCGATGGGCGGCCGTCTGGCGCTGTCGCTGGCGATGCTGGCGCCGGAGCGGGTGGCCGCGCTCGTGCTGGAAAGCGCTTCGCCGGGGCTGGCAACCGACGGGGAGCGCAAGGCGCGGGCGGAACAGGATGAAGCGTTGGCGCGGCGCATCGAGCGGGACGGCATCGAAGCGTTTGTCGATGACTGGGAAAACCTCCCGCTGTTCGCCTCCGTGAAGCGGCTGCCGGCGGAGGTCCGGGACCGGCTGCGCCGGGTGCGCCTCGCCAACCGGCCGCACGGCCTCGCCGCCAGTCTGCGGGGCATGGGCACCGGCGTCCAGCCGTCCTGGTGGGACCGGCTGCCGGACCTCGCGCTGCCGGTGCAGCTCATCACCGGGGAGCTGGACGGGAAGTTTTGCGGGATCGCCGAACGGATGATGGCTGCCCTTCCGGACGCCCGACTTGCCGTCGTGCCGGACGCCGGACACCTGGTGCATGTGGAGAAACCGGAACTTTTTGCTACAATAGTGATGAACTTTCTGGAACCGATGCTCGAAACTTTGCATGGAACGGAGGAGTCGTGACCGATGCCGAGACCGGCTGTGCCCTGGGTGAAGCAGGGCAACTATGAGGACATCATTTACGAAACGTATGAAGGAATGGCCAAAATTACCATCAACCGGCCGGAAGTGCGCAACGCCTTCCGCCCGAAGACGGTCATGGAAATGATCGACGCCTTCGCGCGGGCGCGGGATGACGCGTCCGTCGGGGTCATCATTCTCACCGGTGCCGGGGACAAGGCGTTCTGCTCCGGCGGCGACCAGAAGGTGCGCGGCCACGGCGGATACGTGGGCGACGACGAAATTCCCCGCCTGAACGTGCTCGATCTGCAGCGGCTCATCCGCGCCATCCCGAAGCCGGTCATCGCCATGGTGGCGGGTTACGCCATTGGCGGCGGACACGTGCTGCACGTCGTGTGCGACCTGACCATTGCGGCGGACAACGCCATTTTCGGCCAGACGGGACCGAAGGTGGGCAGCTTCGACGGCGGCTACGGCGCCGGCTATCTCGCCCGCATCATCGGCCACAAGAAGGCGCGGGAAATCTGGTATTTGTGCCGCCAGTACAACGCGCAGCAGGCGCTGGAGATGGGGCTGGTCAACACGGTGGTGCCCCTCGAGGAGCTGGAAGAGGAAACGGTGAAGTGGTGCCGCGAAATTCTCGAAAAAAGCCCGACGGCCATCCGTTTCCTGAAGGCGGCGTTCAACGCCGACACGGACGGGCTGGCCGGCATCCAGCAGCTGGCGGGCGACGCCACGCTGCTCTATTACACGACCGATGAAGCGAAGGAAGGCCGCGACGCCTTCAAGGAAAAACGGAAACCGGACTTCGGGAAGTTCCCGCGCTTCCCCTGATCGGCTGGGGTTGCCGCTGTTGAGACCGGTGGACAGGAAGCCCGGATTGCCGATGTTTGAAGCTCCGGGCATGACCGTGGGAGGAACATCCGTATGCGCATGACGCATTGGCTGGACAAGCGGGCGGCGCTCACGCCCGACCGCATCGCGCTGATCGGCGGAGACGGGGAAACCGTCACGTTCCGCGTTCTCCGGGAGAAGGCGCGGGCGGCGGCCCGCCGGCTTGTCCGGCTCGGTTTGCAGCAGCGCGGCATGGCGGCGGTTCTGTGCAGGAACGGCCTGCACGTGCCGCCGCTTTTGCATGCGGTGCATTATGCCGGCGCCGTTTATTTGCCCCTCAACATCCGGCTTTCGCCCGCCGAAATTGCCGGCCAGCTTTCGGACGCCGGTTGCCGCCTGCTCGTTTTCGACGAGGCGTGCCGCGATTTGGCGGAGGCGGTGCGGGCATTGCTGCCGGATGTCGGACTTGTGGCCGCGGAAAGCCTGCTGGCCGGGAAACCCGGCGAAGCGGCGGCGGAGCCGGATGACGGACGCGATGGCGGGTTGCAGGCGGAAATCGATTTCGCCGCGGTCAGCACCGTCATGTACACCTCCGGCACGACGGGGCGGCCGAAAGGCGTCATGCACACCTTCGGCAACCACTGGGCGTCGGCGATCGGCTCGGCGCTCAATTTGGGCCTGAGCGAACGGGACCGTTGGCTCGTGGCGCTGCCGCTGTTCCATGTCGGCGGCTTGTCCGCCCTCATGAAAAACGTCATCTACGGGATGCCGGTCGTCATCCACGACAAATTCGAACCGGAGCGCGCCAACCGGGCCATCATGGACCAGGGCGTCACCATCGTGTCCGTCGTCGCCCAGATGCTCGGCCGCATGCTGGAGCTGCTCGGCAGGCACCGATATCCGGATGCGTTCCGCTGCATGCTGCTTGGCGGCGGCCCGGCACCGCTGCCGCTGCTGGAAGCGTGCAGGGACAAGGGCGTGCCCGTGTTCCAGACGTACGGGCTGACCGAGACGGCGTCGCAAATCGCCACCCTGGCGCCGGAATACGCCCTTGCGAAATTGGGATCGGCGGGGAAACCGCTGTTCCAGGCGGAGCTGAAAATCGTGGTGGACGGGCGCGAGGCCGCGCCCGGCGAAGTCGGCGAAATCGCCGTGCGCGGCCCCAATGTGACGCCGGGTTACTGGAACAATCCGGAGGCGACGGCCGGCGCCATCCGGGACGGGTGGCTCCATACGGGAGATATCGGATACGTGGACGACGACGGGTTCCTGTTCGTGCTCGACCGGCGCAGCGACCTGATCATTTCCGGCGGGGAAAACGTGTACCCGGCGGAAATCGAGGCGGTGCTCGCCGGCCACCCGGACATTGCCGAAGCGGGAGTCGCCGGCATGCCCGACAAGCGGTGGGGCAAAGTGCCCGTCGCCTTCGTGCGGCCGAAACCCGGTGCGCGGCTGACGGAAGAAGACGTGAAGCGGCATTGCGCGGACCGGCTGGCCCGCTACAAGCAGCCGGCCCGCGTCTTCATCGTGGACGAACTGCCGCGCAACGCCGCGGGCAAACTGGTGCGAAAGGATTTGCTCCGGCTGTCGGAAACCGGTCCCCGGGCGAAGGGGACGCATGAGCAGCCGGGGCTGGACCGCCTGGACGGGTGACGGTGAACCGCCATTCGGCCATTCCGGACGCCGGACGAGCGATTACGCCCATGCGTCCTTCTTTCCGCCGGCCTTCGGGCAAAATCCATTGACGAAAGCGGTGCATCTACCATGCACATCCACCGAATCACGCTGCACCATATCCGGATGCCGCTGAAAATGCCCTTCGCCGCCTCCAACGGCACCTATACGGTCAGGGACACCGTGCTGGTCGAAATGGAAGACGGGGAGGGAACGGTCGGCTGGGGCGAGTGCGTTGCCTTCGCCACGCCCTGGTACACCGAAGAGTCGCTGGACACGGCCTGGCTGATGATGCGGGAGTTCCTGATTCCGGCCCTGCTGGCACAGCCGGTCGGCCATCCGGCCGAACTGGCGGACCGTTTCGCCTTCGTGCGGCGTAACAGGATGGCGAAGGCCGGTCTGGAGCTGGCCTGCTGGGATCTGTATGCGAAACGGGCCGGCATCCCGCTTTCCCGGGCGCTCGGCGGCGTCCGGCGGGAGGTGGAAGCGGGGGTAGCGGTCGGCCTGCAAAGCGGGACGGATGCCCTGTTCAACGCGGTGGAAGGGTATCTCGCCGAAGGGTACCGCAGGATCAAAATCAAGATCAAGCCCGGCCTGGATGCGGAGCCGGTCCGCGCCATCCGAACCCGCCATCCGGACCTGCCGCTTCTGGCGGATGCCAACTCCGCCTACACCCTCGCCGATTTGCCCGCGTTGAAGGCGCTGGACGAATTCGGCCTGCTCATGATCGAACAGCCGCTCGACGCGGACGACATCGTCGACCATGCCGTCCTGCAGCGGGAATTGGCGACCCCGGTTTGCCTGGACGAAAGCATCGCCGGCTTTGGCGACGCCCGGCGGGCGCTCGATCTCGGCAGCTGCCGGGTCATCAACATCAAGTCCGGTCGGGTCGGCGGGCTCGCCGAAGCGAAGCGGATCCACGACCTTTGCCTGGCGCGCGGCGTGCCGGTCTGGTGCGGCGGCATGCTGGAAAGCGGCGTCGGCCGGGCGCACAACATCGCCCTGGCGTCCTTGCCCAATTTCACCATACCCGGCGATTTGTCGGCTTCTTCCCGCTACTGGGAGCGGGACGTCGTGTATCCGGAAGTGACGGTGCAAGACGGCAAGATCACGGTGCCGGAAGGGCCGGGGATCGGCTTCGCGGTTGACCGGGAATATGTGGCGCACGTCACCGTGCGGAGGGAAGCCTTCGGGCGGGGCGGCGGATGAGGCGGAGCGTTTCCCGGGTATCCGGTCGGGGAACGCTTTTTTTCTTTTTTTCCTTGACGAACATGTTGGCATCGTTCAGACTTGAACATGCAAGATCCAAACCATGAACGAACGAGGTGTCTTTATGATTGCGTCAAATTTCCGCCGGATGAAAGGAACCATCAAATCATAGAACGGGCGGAAGAATCCATCGGACGCTTTTCCCGGTGATTCCCCGCCCATTGCGGAGGGAATTGCATTGCAGGGAAAACTCGAGTTTGACGGCGCTTATTACAGGGAAATTGGCGAATTTCTCGGCGAGAACTACCTGAAGTACGGGTTTGCGCAGGGCACCGAACAGGAAGTGGATTTCCTCGTCGAGTTGATGGGCATCAAGCCCGGCCTGAAGCTGCTCGACATCGGCTGCGGCCCCGGCCGGCACAGCCTGGCGCTCGCCCGCCGCGGCGCGCACATGACCGGGATCGACATTGTGCCGCGGTTTGTGGACATCGCCCGCCGGCAGGCGGCGAAGGAGCGGCTTCCGGCCGAGTTCCTCGTCCGGGACGCCCGGGAGCTGGATTTCCGCGGCGAGTTTGACGGCGCCATCTGCCTGTGCGAAGGCGCCTTCGGTCTGGCCGGCAGTCTGGACAATCACCGGAAAATTTTGCGGGGCATCCACCGGGCGCTGAAACCCGGCGGCTGGTTCGTCCTGACGGCCATCCATCTGCCCGCGGAACTCCGCATGTCGCCGGAGGGCGCCGTTTATGATGCGTACACGAACACGACGGCCGTCCGCGAACCGGTCACGAGCCCGGAAGGCGAAACGAAGGAAGTCACCTTCTACACGACGGCGTTCACGTACCGGGAGCTGCTTTTGCTGTTCGGGGAAGCCGGATTCGAAGTGCTGGACGCCTTCGGGTGCATCGCCGGCCAGTTTTCGCGAAAACCGCTCGAACCCGATGATTACGAAATCATGATGGTGGCGCGCAGGTAAGCGGCCATGTGCCCGAAACCCCGCATAAGTTGTCGACTGTAAAGGGGGACATCGGGCCATCGACCGGAGCGCCGGACCAAAGGAGAGGCAACCGCATTGGCGGTTGCCTTTTTCGTTCGGGATGAAGCGGCCGAACCGGGAAGCCATCATCCGCAAACCACGTCATGACTGCCATGATGGCCGCAGCCGGATTCGCATCGCTCCGGAATGTGCAGCATCCCGGCCCGAACCGCGTCGAAATATGGCTGAAACAAAACCGGGTTATGATAAAGTGATCCATATCCAGGGTGATTCACCCGAACACCGGTCACAAGGAGGCGGATGAGAATGATCACGGAACCGAAAATCGGATCGGCCGCCCATCCGCTGGCGGACATTCTGGACGGAACGGATGTGCGGGAGATCGAACGGTATTTGCGGGAACATGCCTATAAGGACGGGGACACGATCCTGGCGCAGGGACAACCCGGCGACCAATTTCACATTCTCATTTCCGGCGAAGCGGACGTGCTGGTGAAACGGGAAATCGAGGTCAACGTGGCCCGCTTGCACAAGGGGCAATTTTTCGGCGAAATGTCCTGCCTGACGGGAGAAACGGTCAGCGCCACGGTGAAGGCGGCCGGGCCCGTGCGCACGGTGTCGCTGTCCCGGGAAGGCATGCTCCGCCTGATGGACGCGAGCGCCTTGTTTCGCCGGCACATGCTGCAGGCGATGGTGCGGCGCATCCAGGATGCGAACCGGCGGGTCGTGGACGAACATGCGCGCAGCCTGGTCGTCGGCGAGCAACTGGCCATGGAACGGGAATTCCGGTTCGGCACGTACATTGTCGGCGACCGGCAGGCGGACCGCCTGCTCATGCGCATCGAAACGATGTCCCGGACGGACGATCCGCTCTGGATCATCGGCGAGGAAGGCACGGGGCGGAGCCATACGACTTATGAAATCCACAAGCGGTCGGCGCGCGGGGAGATGCCGTTCGTGATCGTGGACGGCAGCGACCTGGACGAGGAAGATTTCCGCATCAAACGCCGGGGAGCGGAAGGGGGAACCATTCTTGTCCGGCAGGCGGACCGGTTGACGGCGGAGCAGCGCGCCCGATTGGCGGACATTTGCGGATCGTCCGTGCGTCTGGTTTGGACGGCTGCGCTTCCGCCCGGGGAGGAAGCGCAACCGTCCTCCGTACTCCGGCTGGCGCCGCTGCGGGAACGGATCGAAGACATTCCGGAACTCGTATATGAATTTCTCCGTCGGGAACGCGTCCCGGACCCGGTGAACGCCATTTCCCGGGAAGCGATGCGGCTTCTGGCCGCTTATCCGTACCTGCGCGGCAACGTGGCGGAACTGGCGAAGGTGGTCAGCCGGGCGATAGCGCTCAGCAACGGCCGGCAAATCACGGCCAGTCACCTGCGGTTCGGCGGCACGCGGAAACCGGGGGAGCGGCCGAAGGTGGGCCTTGCCCTCGGCAGCGGTTCCGTCAAAGGCGCCGCCCATGTCGGGGTGATCAAGGTGCTTGAGGAAGCCGGCATCCCGATCCATTTCATCGCCGGCACCAGCGTCGGCGCCTTCATCGGCGCGCTGTACGCGGGCGGGCAGCCGGTGGCCAATTTTGAGAAGGTGTTGCCGACGGTGCGCTGGCGCCAGCTCTTGAATCCGGCCCTGCCGCCGGCGGCCCTGGCCGACAACGAACCGATGGCGCGATTTGTCGAGCGGTTCATCGGCCCGGTCCGCTTTGACGAATTGATGATCCCCTTCGCCGCCGTCGCTTCCGATGCCATGACCGGAGAGGCATACATTCTGAACCGTGGCAAAGTGTCCCGGGCCATTTGCGCATCCACGGCAATCCCCGGCGTCATGAAACCGGTCCTGCACGAAGGGCGGCTCATGATCGACGGCGGGGTGGTTCATCCGGTTCCCGCCGCCCTGTGCCGCAGCATGGGGGCGGATCTCGTCATCGCCGTGGACGTCAGCGCGCCGGCGTCGATGCGCCGCAAACCGGGGAACCTGGTGTCGGCCATCCTGAACACCATCGATATCATGAGCGAAAAAATCGTTCGGGAAGAACTCCAGCTGGCCGACATCGTGCTGAAACCGCAGCTGGAACTGCAGGAGCACACCTTCAAATCGTCCGGCGCTTTCATTCGCAAGGGAGAGGAAGTGACCCGGCAAGCCCTCGCCGACATTTTGCAGCTTTATCACCAGGAAGGGTAAGAGGAAATCCTCCTCCCATGTCGAAAAAAGAGGGCGCAAAGTCATCAGCCGGCCGACGGCGCGGGAGATGCGCCGGACGGGGGATTGACCGACGGGGGGAGGCGGGATTGTGCACAAAATTCTGATCGTGGAAGATGAGCCGGACATCGGCAGGGTGTTGCAGGCGTATTTGACCCGGGCCGGGTTCCGGGTCGAGACGGCGACGGACGGGGCCGCGGCGATGCGTCGGTTTGACGGGTGGGCGCCTTCCCTCGTGCTGCTCGACGTCATGCTGCCGGACACGGACGGCTGGCAGCTGCTCGCCTGGATCCGGGAACGGGGAGCGTGCCCCGTCATCATGCTGACCGCGATGTCCGATCTGGAAAGCCGTTTGACCGGCTTGAACGGCGGTGCGGACGATTACATCTGCAAACCCTTTGTCGCCGATGAGGTCGTTGCGCGGGTGCAAGCCGTCCTGCGCCGGTCGCCTTTTGTTGTTGACGGCAGGGTGACCGCCTTCGGCCGCCTGCGGGTCGATTTTGCCGCCCGGGAAGTGTCGCTGGTCGGACGGCCCGTTCCTTTGGCGCCGCGGGACATGGACCTGTTTCTGCTGTTTGCTTCCCATCCGAACCGGACGTTCGGGCGGGAAGAACTGATTGCGGCGGTGTGGGGCACGGACTATGAAGGCAGCGACCGGGCCGTCGACCTGTCCGTCAACCGCATCCGCCAGGCGCTCGGCGATTGGCCTGCGGAAGAAGGGGAAATCGTCACGATGCGCAGATGGGGGTACAAGTTCCGTGTCCGGCACTAGACGGAAAAGCATGCTGCGGTACTGGTCGATCCGGTATTTCTTTGTCGTGGTGGCGAGCATGGTGCTGGTGGCGACGGCGACGCTTTTTTCGGTGAACCGGGTTCACGTGGAAACCCAGAGCAACGCCCTCGCGACGTTCGTCCGGCTGGTAGCCCGGGACATGTCCGCGCCCGGCGGCGAAATGCGGCTAGCCGAATGGCAGGCTGCCGTGCAGCAAGGGATGGAGGAAGCCGGTTTTCCGCAAGTCCGGCCCGTTGTTTTTATCCTGGACGAAACCGGGCAAGTGGTGCGCCGGGCGCCGGAAAATCCCGTCCGGGAAGCGCTGCTCGTCCTGGAAGCGATGGCCGTGGAACCTGAAGCATACGGGGAAGTGCAGCGGATCGAACCGGCGACCGGCAACGGCGTGAGTTGGCTGGCCGCCCTGGAGCCGCTGGAATACGGGCGCACGCCGGGCCATGCCGTCGCCGTGATGCCGCTGGAGAAGGTCACGCCGGCGATCGAACGGTTCCGGCTCGTTCGTCTGGCCGGTACCGCGACGGTGCTCGTTGTCGGTTGGTGGGTCGTTTACCTGATGACCCGTCGGCTTGTCACCCCGATTCGCTCCGCCGCGGATGCCGTTCGCCGGATCGCTTCCGGCTGTTACGACGTGAAACTGGACCCGGGCAAGCACCAGCCGAAAGAAATTGCGGAACTGTTGGAGGCTTTCGCCGACATGGCCGAACGTTTGCGCGAGCACGAGGCGCTCCGCCGGCAGCTCCTGGCCGGCGTCACCCACGAACTGCGCACGCCCATCACTTCCGTCAGCGGCTTGCTCCAGGCGGTGCGGGACAAGGTGGTGACCGGTGAAGAGGCGGAGCAGTTTTTGCACAATGCCATGAAGCATACGGACCGGTTGCAGAAATTGGTGGAGGACTTGCTCGAATTCAACCGGTTCTCCGCCCAGGAAATCACCGTTCGCTTGACGCACGCCGATCTGTCCGCGTTGGTCGGCGAGATTGCACAACGCTGGTACGACGGCCAGGGAACCGCGGCCGCCGGATTGTCCATGAGCCTTGAAGCGGACGAAGAAGAAGACTGGAGCCTGCAGACCGATCCGGATCGGGTCGAGCAGATGCTCGTCAATTTGCTCAACAACGCCCGGGAAGAAATGCGGGAAGGGGGAACCATCCGGATCGTGCTGGCCCGCCAAGGGGATGCGTTCCTCGTCCATGTGGCGGACACGGGATCCGGCATTCCGGAAGGCGAGCAGCCCCATCTGTTCGAACCGTACTTTCGCGGGGAGCGGAAAAAACGCCATGTCCGCGGCCTCGGGCTCGGCCTCTCTTTCAGCCGGCTGATCGCCCGATCGCTCGGCGGGGACCTGGTTTTGGCGAAAAGCGATGCCCGGGGCAGCACCTTTTTGTTGAAGCTGCCGCGCGAAACCCGTTAACGGGACGACATGGACGAAAGCGGCGATCGCGGGCAATCGGCCGGCCGGATGGCCGTTTTTCGAAATAAGCAAAAAAGCAAAAAGCCGCCGTATCGGCGGCTTGTTTCGTTGTGGGCATGGCCTCCCAGGAGGGATTCGAACCCCCGACCGACGGCTTAGAAGGCCGTTGCTCTATCCAACTGAGCTACTGGGAGAGGGCACAACAAAAGCGGGTGAAGGGAATCGAACCCTCGCTTCAGGCTTGGGAAGCCGGCGTTCTACCATTGAACTACACCCGCATGCACATATGGTTGCGATTGAGTCAGCCCGGGCATGCACCGTCACGGGCCGGCTGCCGAACCGCTCGGCAAGCAAGGAATATGGTAGCACAGCCGTGCCCGAAAATCAATCGGTCATTTTGAGACAAGCATGATATAATAATACCCTCAAGTTTTGACTTCGGGGGTGATGGGTATCCGTCACGATCACAATGATGTCCGACGCGACCAGGTGTACTTGCTGCCCAAGACGATCGACTACTACCAGGAACAATTGACCCGTCTGCTCGAAGCGGAGCGTTTCGCCGAAGCGGCGGAAACGCTCGCTTTCCTTCTGGAGTGCAAGACGGATGATGCCATCGCGGTGGCGGAATGGCAGCATCTTTACGACTGGCTGGTGAACACGTTCGGGGAACCGGAGCCGTCGCAAGGACGGCCGAACGGTCAACCCGTCACGGATACGGATGACGAAGCAAGCGAGCGGGAACTCAGAAAGCGGAGCGTGACCGCCAAAATCGCCGGAGATCCCGCTTACGTGGACAAGCTGCTCGACATCGTGCTGCACGGATCCGATCTCGAAAAGAAAATGACGGCCGTCGACCAATTGGCCATGGCCGACGATCCGCGGATCGACGCCGCCCTGATCGAATGGCTGGAGGGGACGGGGTTGCACCCGCTGCTTCAATTCAAGGTACTGCAGGCGCTGCGCGCGCGGGGGGCAACCGGCTCGGTCACCCTGCACCGAGCTGGGGAAACCGTCCCGGTATCCGTCGCCGAAACCCCGCTTGCCGCGGATGATTTCCCCGAACCGATCCGGTCCGTGGCGGACATGGTCCGCCGGGCGCTCGGAGTGTCGGAACCGGGGTTGGCGGAAATGGCCGATCATGTTTGGCTGGAATTTCTTGCCTGCATATACGGAACGAAACTTTACCGCTCCCTCGCGGAGATGTCCGGCCGGGCGGCGGCGATTTGGGCGGCGGGTTTGCACGAGTTCGTCATTATATCGGTGACGGGGGAAGATCCGGAGGAACCGGTTTTGCCTTTTTACAAATTGAAGGAGAAAGACGCGGAACGGGTGCGCCTGAGCCGGGGGCTGCTGCTCGCCTACATGCGCAACCCGTACGGGCCGGATTGACGATCGCGCCGGTCAGGAAGGCGATTGGCGCCGCAAGGTGAGCAGCGTCAATTCCGGGGGGCACATGAAGCGGACGGGAAGATGGGTCGTGCCGACGCCCCGGTTTGTGTAGACATAGCTTTCCGTTTGCCGTCCGGCCAGTTCGTAGAGCCCCTGCACGTATTTTTTGCCGCCCGAGGGCGTCAACAAGGCGCCGACCAGGGGCAGACGCACCTGCCCGCCGTGGCTGTGCCCGGACAGTTGCAAATCGGCGCGCCATGGGGAGGTGCGGTCGGCGGCGTCCGGCTGGTGGGACAAAAACAGCGTGAACACGCCGGGATCGAGGCCGGCGAAGGCGGCGCGGAAATCCGGCCGTCCCAATTTCAGGTCGTCGATGCCGGCGATTTGCAACATATCCCCGCCTCGGCGGAGTCGTTCCGAACGGTTCACGAGCAGGGTGAAGCCGCCGCGCTCATACACTTGCGGCGCCAGCGTTCGTCCGGTGTAGTAATCATGGTTGCCGGGCACCGCCCACTTGCCGAGGGGAGCCGAAAGCAGGCGAAGCGCCCCCGCGCATTCATCCGCATGGGGCAGCACGTCCCTGTCGAACAGGTCGCCGGTGAACACGATCATGTCGGGCGCAAGCCCGCGGATGCGCGAGACGAGGCTCGTGAGCTCCTCCAATCCGTAATAAAAGCCGTAGTGCAGGTCGCTGAAATGGAGGATCGTCAAGCCGTCGAAGGCGGCGGGCAAACCGGCAAAGGATAGTTCCAGTCTGACCGTTTCCAGCCGGAACCGTTCCACCCGATGGGCATACCAAACGGGGGCGGCGCAAAGAGCCGCCACCCCTGCGGCGGCGCGGGCGGTTTTTTTCAGAAACGTCCGCCGGCTCATTCCGGGTTCGGCGGGGCCTGGAGCCGTTGTCATGCGTGCATGCCTCCCCTGGATCCAACGCAAACCGCGGCGGGAGGCCGGAAGGCTTGCGGAAGAATGCGGATGGTTTCTTCCATTATAGCCTGTTGCCGCAAGTTTTGGCGGCAAAATGGCCGATTTTTCCACTGTCTTGAATTCGCCATCGATTGTGTTTATAATGAAATGGTTATCAAGGCCAGCGAGCGCGATTTCCGTTCGGACTTCGGCGTTTGCCGGCGCATCGGCATGCCCGCGGGTCGGGTAAATTTGTTGGAGGGGACGGCATACAATGAAAGCAACGTGGGAAAAAATAGAGAAGAACACCGGTGTTCTTGAAGTGGAAGTGGACGCGGAACAGGTCAACGCCGCATTGGATAAAGCGTTCAAAAAAATCGTGCGGCAGGTGAACGTGCCGGGATTCCGCAAGGGCAAAGTGCCGCGCGCGATCTTCGAAGCGAAATTCGGCGTGGAGAGCCTTTATCAGGATGCCATCAACGAGCTGTTGCCGGAAGCCTACGCGAAAGCCGTTGAGCAGACCGGCATCGAGCCGGTGGACCAGCCGGACATCGACTTTGAAACGTTCGCCAAAAACGAACCGTTCGTCTTCAAGGCGAAAGTGACCGTCAAGCCGGAAGTGACCCTTGGCGAATACAAGGGGCTGGAAGTGACCGAAAAGAGCACGGAAGTGACGGAGGAAGAACTGCAGGAGGAACTGAAACGGCTGCAGGAGCGCCACGCCGAACTGGTCGTGCTGGAAGAAGGCGCAGCGGAGAAGGGCGACATCGCGGTCATCGACTACGAAGGTTCCGTCGACGGTGTTCCCTTCGAAGGCGGAAAGGCGGAAAACTATTCCCTGGAACTCGGTTCGGGCACGTTCATCCCCGGTTTTGAAGATCAGGTGATCGGCATGGCCAAAGGGGAAGAGAAGGACATCAACGTCACGTTCCCCGAGGAATACCATGCGGAACAACTGGCCGGCAAAGCCGCCGTCTTCCGGGTGAAAGTGCATGACATCAAACGCAAAAACTTGCCCGAACTCGACGACGAGTTCGCCAAGGATGTCAGCGAATTCGACACCCTTGAGGAATTCAAGGCGGACCTGAAGCAACGCCTGACCGCCCAGAAGGAGCGCGAACGCGACCTGGCCCTGGAAGCGGACGTCATCGAGAAAGCCGCCGCCAACGCGGAAGTGGACATTCCCGGCGCCATGATCGAAACGGAAATCGACCGGATGGTGCGGGAATTCGAGAACCGGCTCAGAATGCAGGGCATGAACCTGGAGCTGTATTACCAATTCTCCGGCCAGGACGAGAAGGCGCTCCGGGAGCAAATGAAGGAAGAGGCGGAAAAACGCGTCAAAACGTCGCTTGTTCTCGAAGCGATCGCCAATGCGGAAAACGTGCAGGTGGACGACGAAGACATCAACAAGGAACTGGAAGGGATGTCGCAGACGTACCGGCAGTCCGTCGAAGAGCTTCGCAACATCATCGAGAAGAACGGCAACATGGACGATTTCAAAGCGGACATCCGCATCAAGAAAACGGTCAAATGGCTGATCGACAACAGCAAAAAAACACCGGAAGTCGCCTGACAATCCCGACCTCAGAGAGAAGGCACGCTGGCAGCGTGTCTTCTTTTTCACCCGCCGGGCCGGCTGCTTGCACACATGAGGTCAGGCGCGGAAGGAAATTGGCTTTACAGACTGAACGTGTTACAATGGAGTAAATCCGAAAGACGTTGAGCGAAACGGAGTGGGGAACAATGAGTTTGGTGCCAATCGTCGTGGAGCAAACGAGCCGCGGCGAACGATCCTACGACATTTATTCGAGACTGCTCAAAGACCGGATTATTTTTCTTGGCAGCGCCATTGACGATGACGTCGCCAACCTGGTCATTGCCCAATTGTTGTTCCTTGCTGCCGAAGATCCGGAGAAAGATATCCACCTTTACATCAATTCTCCCGGCGGTTCCGTGACGGCCGGATTGGGAATACTGGATACCATGCGTTACATCAAACCGGATGTGTCCACCATCTGCGTCGGCTTTGCGGCCAGCATGGCATCGCTTCTGCTCGCTGCCGGCGCCAAGGGCAAGCGGTTTGCTCTCCCCAACAGCGAAGTGATGATTCACCAACCGCTCGGCGGGGTGCGCGGCCAGGCGACCGACATCAAAATCCACGCGGACTGGATCATCCGGACGAAGCAAAAACTGAATGAGATGTATGTGGAATTTACCGGCCAACCGCTCAAAAAAATCGAGAAAGATACGGATCGCGACAATTTCATGAGCGCGGAAGAAGCAAAGGAATACGGGCTGATCGACAAAGTGATCTATCCATGACCGCGGTCCGGTTTTGCGGCTCATGGCGCGCTTTACGGCCTGCCGTGACCATTTCGGAAAATGAGGTGACCCTATGTTCAAATTTAGCGACGAGAAAGGCCAGCTGAAGTGCTCTTTCTGCGGCAAATCCCAGGACCAGGTGCGCAAGCTGGTGGCTGGGCCCGGCGTATACATTTGCGACGAATGCATTGAGCTTTGCACGGAAATCGTGGAAGAAGAACTCGGTCACGATGAGGAACTGGACCTGAAGGACGTCCCGAAGCCGAAGGAAATTTTGGCGACGCTGGACAACTACGTCATCGGCCAGGAGCAGGCCAAAAAATCGTTGGCCGTGGCCGTCTACAACCACTACAAGCGGATCAACAGCCATACGAAGCACGACGACGTGGAACTGGCCAAGAGCAACATCCTGCTCGTCGGCCCGACCGGCAGCGGCAAAACGCTGCTCGCCCAGACGCTGGCCAAAATCCTGAACGTGCCGTTTGCCATCGCAGACGCGACGAGCCTGACGGAGGCCGGATACGTGGGCGAAGACGTGGAAAACATCCTGTTGAAACTGATTCAGGCGGCCGATTACGACGTGGAGAAAGCCGAACGCGGCATCATCTACATCGACGAGATCGACAAAATCGCCCGCAAGTCGGAAAATCCGTCCATCACCCGCGACGTGTCGGGTGAAGGGGTGCAGCAGGCGCTGCTGAAAATTTTGGAAGGCACGGTGGCATCCGTGCCGCCGCAGGGCGGGCGCAAACACCCGCACCAGGAGTTCATCCAGATCGACACGACGAACATCCTGTTCATTTGCGGCGGCGCCTTCGACGGCCTGGAGCAAATCATCAAGCGGCGGATCGGCAAAAAGGTGATTGGCTTCAATTCCGAAGCGAACCGCGGCAACGACTTGAAGCCGGGCGAGTATTTGTCCCTGGTGTTGCCGGAGGACCTGCTGAAATACGGCCTCATTCCCGAGTTCGTCGGCCGGCTGCCGGTCATCGCCTCGCTGGAGCCGCTGGATGAAGCGGCGTTGGTGCGGATTTTGTCCGAACCGAAAAACGCCCTCGTCAAGCAGTACCAGAAGCTGCTCGAGATGGACAATGTCAAGCTGGAATTCGAACCGGCCGCCCTCGAGGCGATCGCCCGCGAGGCGATCAAACGAAACACGGGCGCCCGTGGTCTCCGGGCGATCATCGAAAGCGTCATGCTCGACGTCATGTTCGAAGTGCCGGGCCGCGACGACGTGACCGAATGCATCGTGACGGAGAAGGCGGTTTTGGAAAACTTGCCGCCTGAGCTGAACACCAAATCCGACAAGAAGCGCAAGGAAGAAAGCGCCTGACGGAACGCGCGCTTCGCGCCGGAATGCCATTGCTGCAAGACGGTTGCCGAAAGCGGCCGCGAATCTTCCGGCGGGGCTCCGGAACGCGCGCATCTTGCCATGCGAATGCCAAAAACCGCCGCAGCCACCGGTTGCGGTGGCTTTTGGCATTTTGGGGGAGGAAGAACAACGACATGTATCACAGAACGCAAACACGGCCCGTCCGGGTCGGCAACCTGACCATCGGCGGCAACAACGACGTGATCATGCAAAGCATGTGCACGACGAAAACGGCGGACGTGAAAGCGACGGTAGCCGAAATTTTGCGGCTCGAGGAAGCGGGTTGCCAGCTCGTGCGGGTAACCGTCAACAACCGGGAAGCGGCCGAAGCGATCAAGGAAATCAAGAAGCAGATCCACATCCCTTTGGTGGCGGACATCCATTTTGACTACAAGCTGGCGCTGGCCGCCATCGAAAACGGCATCGACAAGGTGCGCATCAATCCCGGCAACATCGGCCGACGCGAGAAGGTGGAAGCCGTCGTCAAGGCATGCAAGGAGCGGGGCATTCCGATCCGCATCGGCGTCAACGCCGGCTCGCTGGAAAGCCATCTGCTCGAGAAATACGGGTACCCGACGCCGGAGGCGATGGTGGAAAGCGCGCTTTACCATATCGGCATCCTGGAAGAGCTGGATTTCCGGGACATCATCGTGTCGTTGAAGGCATCCGACGTGCCGATGGCGATTGCCGCCTACACGAAGGCCGCCGAACGGATTCCGTATCCCCTGCATCTCGGCATCACCGAGTCGGGGACGCTGTTTGCCGGCACGGTGAAAAGCGCCGCCGGCCTCGGCGTGCTGCTCAACATGGGCATCGGCAACACGATCCGGATTTCCCTCAGCGCCGACCCGGTGGAAGAAATCAAGGTGGCCCGTGAACTGCTCAAGACGTTCGGCCTCATTTCCAACGCGCCGACTCTTGTTTCTTGTCCGACATGCGGCCGGCTCGACTTTAACCTGTTTGAAGTGGCGGGCGAAATTGAGCGGTATCTCGAGAAGGTGAAGGCGCCGATCAAGGTGTCCGTGCTCGGTTGCGCCGTCAACGGGCCGGGGGAAGCCCGCGAAGCGGACATCGGCATCGCCGGCGCCCGCGGGGAAGGCCTCCTGTTCCGCCACGGCGAAATCGTGCGCAAAGTGCCGGAAGCGGAGCTGGTGGACGAACTGAAGAAGGAAATCGACGCCCTGGTTGCCGAGTACGAACGGACGGGCACCATTCCGGGCAGAAGGCACTGATTATTGATCCGCGGCAGCGGTGCCGTCATCAGGCGTCCGGATTCGCGGCGCACGATCGTCTGCGGATCCGGCGTCAAGGGAACATGGAAACACGAATTCGGCAAACATGAGCGTTCTTATTTGCCAAGGGAACCAGCGGACACGATTTTGCGCATTTTGGCCAAATTGAGCCGGCAGACGTGAAATCGTGCCTCCAGGTTCCCTTTGCGTTTGAACCCGTCTTTTGTGCCCGTCCGTTCCGGCTTCATCCGCCCGACCGTTCCTCCTTCAACCGCCGTTACCCGGCCCGTCCGACCCGTCGATCATCCGCCCATCCGCGATTCGTCCATCCGGCGCTCCACCGTTTTTTTCCTGCCGTGCATCCATGATCCGTTCATTCGCCTTTCCCGTACCGGGCCAAACCGTTCCAAACGGGACTAACCCGCCATCCAAACGGCAATACTGACTGGTAACGCGGAAAAAAGATGGAAACGGAGGAACGCATGGCATGGATATCAGCATGATCGTCATGATGGTGCAGTTTTTCTTCGCCGTCGTGATCGGCCTTTATTTTCTGGGACAGCTGCGCAGCCAACGGTCCAACCGGGTGGCGGTGGACCGGGAATCCCGCAAGGAGATGGAGAGGCTGCGGCGCATGCGCGCCATCTCCCTGACCCAGCCCCTGGCGGAGAAAACCCGCCCCGCATCCGTTCATGACATCATCGGCCAGAAGGAAGGCCTGAAGGCGCTCCGGGCGGCACTGTGCGGACCGAACCCGCAGCACGTGATCATCTACGGGCCTCCGGGGGTCGGGAAGACGGCGGCGGCCCGCGTCATTTTGAACGAAGCGAAGAAAAATCCGCTGTCTCCGTTCGGCCCGCATGCCACGTTCACGGAAATCGACGCGACGATCGCCCGCTTCGACGAACGGGGCATCGCCGATCCGCTCATCGGCAGCGTGCATGATCCGATCTACCAGGGAGCGGGCGCCATGGGGGTGGCGGGCATTCCCCAGCCGAAACCCGGCGCGGTAACGAAAGCCCACGGCGGCATCCTGTTCATCGACGAAATCGGCGAACTGCACCCGATCCAGATGAATAAATTGCTGAAGGTGCTGGAAGATCGCAAAGTCATGCTGGAAAGCGCCTATTACAATCCGGAGGACATGCAAATTCCGCGGCACATCCACGACATTTTCCAGAACGGGCTGCCGGCGGATTTTCGCATGGTGGGTGCCACCACGCGGTTGCCGCATGAAATTCCGCCCGCCCTCCGGTCCCGTTGCATGGAAATTTATTTCCGGCCGCTGACGCCGGATGAAATCGGCGAAATCGCGGCCAATGCCATTGCCAAAATCGGTTTTCCGGAAAGTCCGGAAGCGGTGGACGTGGTGAAACGGTACGCCACCAACGGCCGGGAAGCGGTCAACATCGTGCAGCTGGCGGCCGGCCTGGCCATGACCGACAAACGCGGCCGCATTTCCGCGGCGGACGTGGAATGGGTCGTGGCGAACAGCCAGATTCAGCCGCGGCCGGACAAAAAAATCCCGTCCGCGCCGCAAATCGGCGTCGTCAACGGGCTGGCGGTGTACGGGCCCGGCATCGGATCCCTGCTCGAAATCGAAGTGACCGCTTTCCCGACCCTCCAACCGAACACGGGCAAAGTGACGATCACCGGCGTGGTGGACGAAGAGGAGATCGGCGGCGGCAGCAAGACGCTCCGGCGCAAAAGCATGGCCCGCGGGTCGGTGGAAAACGTCCTGACCGTGCTGCGCCATTACGGCATTGAGGCATCGCGCTACGATTTGCACATCAACTTCCCCGGCGGCGCTCCGGTGGACGGGCCGTCGGCCGGCATCGCCGTCGCCACGGCAATTGCCTCCGCGGTGTCCGGCATACCGGTCGACAACCGGGTGGCGATGACCGGGGAACTGAGCATCCACGGCAAAGTCAAACCCGTCGGCGGCATCACGGGCAAAGTGGAGGCGGCGTTCCAGGCGGGGGCGGGCAAAGTGCTCATCCCGAAGGACAACTGGCAGGAAATGTTCACCCAATACGAGGGATTGGAGATCGTACGGGTGGACAAACTGGACGACGTGTTTGAAATCGCCCTCGGCCGCCGCATGTTTCATCCGGTCCACGCCGACATCCAGGCGGCGGATCCCCGCGTACCCGCCGCCGTGTCGGTGTTGCGTGCCGGAGAAGCGCCGGACGGCCGCGGCTGAAACCGGAGCCGCTCCGCACCCGAAGGGTGCGCGGATTGGTGTTTTGCATACCGGTTTGCTAAAATGGTGGGAAGAAGCATGAGAAGCATCATGGATTTTTCATCAGGAGGTGCCGAGGATGGGACCCGTGAAAACGAAACGCCGCATCCCGCTTCTTCCCCTGCGCGGGTTGCTTGTTTATCCGAGCATGGTCCTCCATTTGGATGTCGGCCGCGAGAAATCGGTACGGGCGCTGGAAGCGGCCATGGTGGACGACAACATGATCCTCCTGTGTTCGCAATCCGACGTGAACATTGAAGATCCGACGGTGGAAGACGTTTTCCGCGTCGGCACCATTTCCCGCATCCGCCAAATGCTGAAACTGCCGAACGGTACGATTCGCGTGCTGGTGGAGGGGCTGGTCCGCGCCGAAATCGTGGAATATGTGGACAATCCTTCCCATTTCGACGTCGTCGCGCGGGAGCTGGCGGAAACGGAAACCGCCAGCCCGGAAATTGATGCGCTCAAGCGCACGGTGCTCCATCACTTCGAGAACTACATCAACCTGTCCAAAAAAATTACGCCGGAAACGCTGGCCGCCGTGGCGGACATCGACGAACCCGGCCGGCTGGCCGACGTCATCGGCAGCCACCTGACGCTGAAGATCAAAGACAAGCAGGACGTGCTGGAGACGGTTGACGTCAAGGCGCGGCTCGAAAAAATTTTGGAACTGCTCAACAACGAACGGGAAGTGCTCGAGCTCGAGCGGAAAATCAATCAACGGGTCAAGAAACAGATGGAAAAGACCCAGAAGGAATACTACCTGCGCGAGCAGATGAAGGCGATCCAGAAGGAGCTCGGCGAGAAGGAAGGCCGCACCGGCGAAATCGAGGAGCTCCGGGAGCGGCTCGAAAAGGCCGATTTGCCGGACAACGTGAAGGAGAAGGTGGAGAAGGAAATCGACCGGCTGGAGAAAATGCCCGCCGCCTCTGCCGAAGGGGCCGTCATCCGCAATTACGTGGATTGGCTGCTCGGCCTGCCCTGGCGCATCTCCACCGCGGACGACCTGGATTTGGCCAAGGCGGAAGCGATCCTCGACGAAGACCACTACGGGCTGGAGAAGCCGAAGGAACGGGTGCTGGAGTATTTGGCGGTGCAGAAGCTGGTGCGCAAGCTGAAAGGCCCGATCCTCTGTTTCGCCGGCCCGCCGGGCGTCGGCAAAACGAGCCTGGCCCGGTCGATCGCCCGGTCGCTCGGGCGCAAATTCGTGCGCATTTCCCTCGGCGGCGTGCGGGACGAGGCGGAAATCCGCGGCCATCGTCGCACTTACGTGGGCGCCATGCCGGGACGCATCATCCAGGGCATCAAAAACGCCGGATCCAACAACCCCGTCTTTCTGCTGGACGAAATCGACAAAATGGCGATGGATTTCCGGGGCGATCCGGCGTCGGCCCTGCTGGAAGTGCTGGATCCGGAACAAAACACCGCCTTCAGCGATCATTACATCGAATTGCCGATGGACTTGTCCAACGTCATGTTCATCACGACGGCCAACGCCGTCCACAACATTCCCCGGCCGCTCCTGGACCGGATGGAAGTGCTTTACATCCCGGGCTATACCGAGCTGGAGAAGGAACAGATCGCCGTCAAGCATCTGCTTCCGAAGCAGCGGCGGGAACACGGCTTGCAGGATCACCAGCTGGAATTGCCCCGGGAGACGTTGCTTCGGCTGATCCGCGAATACACCCGGGAGTCCGGCGTGCGCAACCTGGAGCAAATGATCGCCGCATTGTGCCGCAAGACGGCCAAGGAAGTGGTGCAGGGCGGCAAGGAGACCAACGTGATCGGTCCGGACCGGCTGAAAGACTATCTCGGGCCGCATAAATTCCGCTTTGGCACCGCCGAGCAGGAAGATCAGGTCGGCGCGGCGACGGGGCTCGCCTGGACCGAAGTGGGCGGCGACACGCTGACCGTTGAAGTGTCCGTCTTGCCGGGCAGCGGCAAGCTGCTGCTCACCGGCAAGCTGGGCGACGTCATGAAGGAGTCGGCGCAGGCCGCCTTCAGCTACATCCGTTCCCGGGCGAACCAATTCAACATCGATCCGGATTTCCATGAGAAAAACGACATACACATCCACGTGCCGGAGGGCGCCATTCCGAAGGACGGCCCGTCGGCCGGCATCACGATGGCCACCGCCCTCGTCTCTGCGCTGACGAACATTCCGGTTTCCCATACGGTGGCCATGACCGGGGAAATTACGCTGCGCGGCCGCGTGCTGGCCATCGGCGGACTCAAGGAAAAGGCGCTTGCCGCGCACCGGGCCGGCATTCGCACGGTGCTGATCCCGAAGGACAACGAGAAAGACCTCGAGGACATTCCGGAAAGCGTGCGGGCCGATCTGACATTTCGTCCGGTAAGCCATATGGACCAGGTGCTGGAGATCGCCCTTCTTGCCGCCCCCGGCGCGAGCGGCGAACGGGTTGTGTCTGCGGGTGAACGGTCATGATCATCCGGCAGGCCGAATTTGCGGGCAGCTGCGCCAACTGGAACCAACTGCCCGAAGACGAGTTGCCGGAAATCGCCCTGGCGGGGCGTTCCAACGTGGGCAAGTCGTCTCTCATCAACCGCATGCTGAACCGCAAGCAGCTGGCGAGAACGAGTTCCGTGCCGGGCAAAACGCAAACCTTGAACTTTTACCGGATCAACGAAGAGCTTTACTTCGTCGACTTTCCCGGTTACGGATATGCCAAAACGTCCAAAGGCGAACGCCGGAAGTGGGGCAAACTGATCGAACGCTACCTGCTGGAACGGAAACAGCTCAAATTGCTGCTCCTGTTGATCGACATCCGGCACCCGCCCACCCGGGACGACCAGGCGATGTACGAATGGGCGGTCCATCACGGCATTCCCGTCTGCCTCGTTGCCACCAAAGCGGACAAAATCTCCCGTTCCCGGCAACGGCAGCACGCCGCGCAAATTCGCAACGTGCTGCAGATTTCCGGGGAGGTGCCGGTCATTCCGTTTTCTTCCGAGACCGGCGCGGGCCGCGAGGAATTGTGGGAGCGCATCGCCGCGGCGGCAATATGAGGGAGATCAGGCGGATCGGAGGGCCTGCTTCCGGATTGTACCCGGGCAACCGGCATCCGGTTCATGTATAATGGGAGTTGAAATTACGCCTCATGATGCGGAATCGGGGAGATGGCATGATCCAGCGGTCAGCGACGGAATACATCAAGGCAAGCCTGGTGCTGAAGGAACACGATTTGACGCGCCTGGAACAATGGTTTGCGGAATACGGGGCCGCCTGTCTTTCGGAACCGTCGGACGGGCAACAGCGGACCCTCGAGTTTCGGCTGGACGGCCGTGAATCGCTTATGTTGCACTTCCGGCGTACGGACGGCCTGTTCGTCTCGGAAGGGTCGTACCGTTTCCGTACGCAATCGATGGCCGACATGATGCGCAGAGCGCTGTCCGCCTTCAAGGGAGACGGCGTCGTCAGCCGGATGTATACCGACTGCGCGATCGTCTGCATCTACGAACGCGGCTCGGTGGTCAAAATCGTCGAGTCCAGGGGATGGGACCGGCGGGTCATCTATGATTACCACAATCTGGCGGGGCAGTTGGAGCAGATTTATGCCGCAAACCGGGTTGAACGGGAAATCGCGATTGCCCGGCATGCGATCAACGCGCTGCTCGACCGTCGCCTGGCGGCGAAGGAAGAAGAGGAACTGGCGGACATCGACCGGGAGCTTTCCGAATGGCGCCACCGCCTGTTTGTCCTGGAAGCGTGAAAGCCCGAAACGGGGCGTGCGTCGACGGACCGGAACGTCGGCGTACGCCCTTGTTGCATAGAGGGGAACCGTGCGGGATTTGTGGACGTGCATTTGCGGAGGATGCGGGTGCGTGCGCTTTTGGGAAACGGCAAGCCGCATGACCGGGATGCCGGGCGTTTGCCGGCGAACCGGCATTTGACGGCCGCATGCTTTATTCCAGATGGAGGAAGATGAGCCGACGGCCGGGGGTCGTTGGGCGAATGCCCTTTATTGGCGCTGGAAAAAAAGGTGTTGCATTTCATGTCTGCAGATGTTATTTTTAATCTCGTTGACAACAATATAGGAACCAGGATTCACTCAGGACATGGATTGTTCCGAGAGAGTTTTCCCTCGAGAAGTGAATGACGTAGGTCCTAGCGGATGAAATTCAACACATTTTATTCCTAGGAAGGGGGAACCGGAAGGTGGAATATTCTACTTTCGGAAGGCATGTGGCAGTCGATGCTTGGGGTGTCCGGTACGACTTGCTCAATGATGCCGATTGGTTGAAAGATCAATTGGTGGAGGCTGCGGAAGCTACCGGCGCAACGGTCCTCTCGGTGCAATCGAGGCAATTTGAGCCGCAAGGCGCCACTGTTTTGGTGTTGTTGTCAGAAAGCCATCTTTCGATTCACACGTACCCGGAAAAAGGGTTCGCCGCCATCGATTGCTATACGTGCGGCGAAACGGTGGATCCGCAAAATGCCATTGACAGACTCATGGAAGCGTTGAAACCCGAGCGCGTTCATGCCAAGAAACTGATTCGCGGCCTGGGCGATATCGAAGTGGAAACGCCGATCATGAAACAGCCGGAATTGGTGCGGTGACGCGCACGGACAATCGAATACGAACATGGACAACCGCGAGAGACGTCTCGCGGTTTTTCACTTTTTTCATCAAATTGTCCAATTTGGAGAATGGACGCTGCCGGGCGTGTGTTATAATAATTCTCGATAACTTTGGTCAATCGCTCCAAACATCCGTGAGCAAGCATCCTGGGAAAGGGGTCTGCCCTGTGCATCTGGTCGTCGTCAGCCTGAATTACCGGACGGCTCCGGTGGAATTGCGCGAGCGCTTCGCCGTGAGCGAGGATCGTCTGCCCTTGGCGCTTAGGGAATTGAAACAAAGCAGAGGCATCCTGGAAGGCGTCATGCTGTCCACCTGCAACCGGACGGAAGTGTACGCCGTCGTCGGGCGCCCGGACTTGTGCGGATCCTATGTGCGGGAGTTCATGGAAAACTTTTACGGCATCCCTGCTGCCCGGTTTGTCCGCCATTTGCAAGTGGAAGAGGACGAATCGGCCGCGCGGCACCTGTTCCGCGTTGCCTGCGGCCTCGATTCGATGGTGGTTGGCGAGACGCAAATTTTGGGACAGGTGAAAAATGCCTATTTCGCCGCGCAGCGGGAGCGGACGACCGGAACGTTGCTGAACCGGCTGTTCCACCAGGCGATCACCGTGGCGAAACGGGCTCACGCCGAAACGAAAATCAACGATCACGCCGTATCCGTCGCCCATGCCGCCTGCCTGCTGGCCGAGCGGCACGCGGGCAGCCTGGAAAACCGGAAGGCGATGGTGATCGGCGCCGGCCAGACGGCTGCGCTGGCGCTCAAGCATTTGCAGGCCCGGGGCATCGGCCGGGTGACGGTGGCCAACCGGACGCCGGAACGGGCGGAAGCACTCGCCGGGCTGATCCCCGGGGGCAGCGCGTGCAGCTTGGCCGAGTTGCCGGAGCGGATCGCCGCGGAACTGCCGGACGTGGTCATTTCCACCACCGCGTCCCCGGATTACGTGTTGACAGCGGACCAGCTTTCGGGTTTGGCCGGACGGCGCGAAAACCCGCTCGTGATGATCGACATCGCCGTGCCCCGCGATCTCGATCCGGACATCGCCAGGCTGGAACATGTCCGCCTTTACGACATTGACGAACTTCAGGCCGTCGTGGCGGAGCACATGGAAAACCGCCTGAAACGGGCGGGCAAAATTGAAGCGATGATCGAAGCGGAACTGGTTTCCTATCAGGAGTGGTACCGTCTGCTCGGCGTCGCCCCGGTCATCCGTGCGCTCCAGGAGCGGGCGCAGGACGTTCACCGCAGCACGATGGACAGCCTGCTCCGCAAGCTGCCGGATTTGACCGAAAGGGAAATCAAGGTCATCCGCAAGCTGACCAAAAGCATCGCCAACCGGATGATGACCGATCCGATCAACCGGATCAAGGAAATGGCGGCAGGCCGCAGCGGACGGGAGGCGGTGGAGATGTTCGTGCGCATCTTTGCGCTGGAAGAGGAGCTGAGAGCGGACGAACGCGCGGACGGACGGGCTTCCTGGCAGGAAGAGGCCGCTCCCCGCGAAGAGCGCGTGGCGCTCGGGGGCGGATCGACGCGCTGACAGGAACGGACGGTTCCGCCGGGGATTCGGCGCGGGAGGAAGAGGGATGGTGCAGGACGGGTATCCGGTCGTGCTCCGCATCCGCGGAGCTTCCTGCGTGGTGGTCGGCGGCGGGCGTGCGGCCGCCGGCAAAATCGGCCCGCTGCTCGCGGCGGGCGCACGCGTGACCGTCATCAGTCCCGAAGTGGACGAGGCGATCGCCGTCCTCGCGGAGGACGGAAAACTAACGGTGATCGGAAGAGCGTACGGCGGCGCGAACGATTTGCGCGGCGCCGTTTTGGCGTTTGCGGCGACGGACCGGGATGACGTGAACGAAGCCGTTTGCCGCGATGCCGCAACCCTCGGCATCCCCGTGTGCGACACCGGCCGTCCGGAGCGGGGCACGTTCCTTCTGCCTGCGGTCATGCGCCGCGGGAAATTGACGATGGCGGTGTCCACTTCCGGCGCAAGCCCGGCGCTGGCGCGGAAAATTCGCGACGAATTGCGGGAGGCGTACGGACCGGAATACGGGGAAGCCCTGGATTTTCTCGCGGAAATTCGCCGCCTGATCCGGGAGAAGGTGCCGGACCCGGCGGAACGTTCGGCACTGCTCAAGGAGTTGGCGGAGCGGGATGTGATCGGATTGGCCCGCGAAGGCCGCCTGGCGTTCGTCCGCAGACGATTGCTGGCAGATTTGGAGGAAGCAGAAACGGCACATATGAGCCGTTGGCGCCGGATGTTGGACTTCTCCGGCGAACGGCCATCAACCGGAGAAATGGAGAAGTGAACCTTGAAGAGACGCATCGTTGTGGGCAGCCGGAGGAGCAAACTGGCGCTTGCCCAGACCCGGCAAGTGTTGGAATCTTGGCAAAGGCGGGCCGGCGAAGCCGGCGTACGGCTGGAATTTGAATTGCGGGAAATCGTTACGAAGGGCGACAAAATCCTGGACGTGACGCTGTCCAAGGTCGGCGGCAAAGGGCTGTTCGTCAAGGAAATCGAACAGGCACTCCTCGACCGGGAAATCGACGTTGCGGTGCACAGCATGAAAGACGTGCCGGCGGAATTGCCGGACGGTCTCGTGCTCGGGGCCGTTCCCGAGCGGGAAGACCCCCGCGACGTGATCGTCGTGAAGGACGGAAGAACGCTGGCCGAACTGCCGGCGGGCAGCGTCATCGGCACGAGCAGCCTGCGGCGGGCTTGCCAATTGCGCGCCTTCCGTCCGGATCTTCGGGTGGAATGGATCCGCGGCAACATCGACACGCGGCTCGCCAAGCTGGAGGCGGGCGATTACGACGCGATTTTGCTTGCGGCGGCCGGCCTTTCCCGTCTCGGCTGGAAAGACCGCATCACCGAATATTTGCCGGTGGAACGATGCCTGCCCGCGGTGGGCCAGGGGGCGCTGGCGCTGGAATGCCGCGCCGACGACGAGCCGCTCCGGGAATGGCTCGCCTTCATCCACGATCCCGTCACGGCGCGGGAAACCGCGGCGGAACGGGCGTTCCTCGCGCGGCTTGAAGGCGGGTGCCAGGTGCCGATCGGCGCCCATGCCCGCGTGCGGCGGGCATCGGGCGATCCCGGCGGTGCGGATGACGGAAACTTGCCCGTCCTGCTGACGGGCATGGTCGGAGAGCCCGACGGCAGCGCGATCATCCGCGATTCCCTGGAAGGGACCGACCCGTCGGAGACCGGCCGCCTGCTGGCGGAACGGTTGCTTGCGCAGGGCGGAGAGGAGATTTTGAAACGGACGGGGATGTGATTCATGGGAGAGAACATTGGCAAGGTTTACCTGGTCGGCGCCGGCCCCGGGGATCCGAAACTGATCACCGTGCGCGGACTGGAAGCGCTCAGGCGGGCCGACGCGGTCGTCTATGACCGGCTGGCCGGCCCCCGCCTGCTGAAAGAAATCAAGCCGGGTGCGGACGTGATTTACGTCGGAAAGCGCTCGCAGCGGCACGAAATGAAGCAGGAAGACATCAATCGCCTGCTCGTGGAGCTCGCTTCCGGCGGAAAAACCGTCGTGCGCCTGAAGGGCGGCGACCCGTGCGTATTCGGGCGGGTCGGCGAAGAAGCGGAAGCGCTGGCGGCAAGGGGCATCCCGTTTGAAATCATACCGGGCGTCACGTCCGCCATCGGCGTTCCGGCCTACGCCGGCATTCCCCTGACTCATCGCGACCTGGCTTCTTCCTTCGCCGTCGTGACCGGATTCGAAAATCCGGACAAGCCGGCGATGAACGTCGATTGGGAAAAGTTGGCGCCGTCGGTCGACACCCTTGTGTTTCTGATGGGCGTGTCCAAAATTGACCTCATTTGCCGCGAACTCCTCGCCCACGGACGTCCGGCGGAGACGCCGGCCGCCGTCATCCGGTGGGGAACGCGGGCGGCCCAGCGCACCCTGGTCGGCACCCTTGCCGACATTGCGGAGCAGGTGCGGAAGACCGGATTCAAACCCCCGGCCGTCATCGTGGTGGGCGAAGTGGTACGGCTGCGCGAAACGATGAACTGGTTCGAGCGGAAACCGCTGTTCGGCCGGCGGGTGCTCATCACCCGATCCGCCGGCCAAAGCGGCGAGCTGGCGGGCCAAATCGACGAACTCGGCGGAGAGCCCGTCGAATGGCCGGCCATCACCTTGCGGGAACCGGAAGATCCCGCAAAAATCGCGGTCCTCGACGCCGCCCTCGCCCGGCCGGAAACGTACGATTGGGTGATTTTTACCAGCGTCAACGGCGTCGACTTTTTTTTCCGCAGGCTGCGGAAGCTCGGCATCGACATTCGCCGGCTGGCGGGGGCGAAAGTCGCCGCGGTCGGCCCGAAGACGGCGGAGGCGCTGAAGGAGCACGGGATCGTCACGGATGTTTGCCCGGACTCGGAGTATCAGCAGGAAGGGCTGCTTGACGCCCTGTTGCCGCATCTGGCGCCGGGACAACACGTGCTGTTTCCGAAGGGCGGCCTGGCCCGGGACGTATTGCCGGAGACGCTCGCTTCCCGCGGCATTCGGGTGACGGAGGCGGTCGTCTACGAAAACGTGCCGGGCGGCAAAGAGATCGCGGAAGTGGTGCAATGGCTGGAGAAGGACGGCATTCACGCGATCACGTTCACCAGCTCGTCCACGGTGCACAACCTGTGCGACGCACTGGAGAATTCGACCGGCCGGCCGGCTGCCGAGCTGCTCAAGAAAACCGGCATCGCCTGCATCGGCCCGCTCACCGCGGAAGCGGCGGAAAAACGCGGCCTCCCGGTGACGGCCGTCGCCCGGAAGGCGACGATCGCCGATTTGGTGCAGGCCGCGGTGGAAGCAGCATCCGGCCGGGCGCAGGAAGACGAAGGGAGCCCGCCGGGAGAAATTTGGACGGACGGGTGACGCCCTGAAAGGCCATTCTTCCGATCTATTTTCCGACAAAGGAGTTTTGCATATGGGATATCCGACAGTCAGGCACAGGCGGTTGCGCGGATCCGCCGCCCTCCGGGCGCTCGTCAGGGAACACCGCCTGTCGGTGGACGACATGATTTATCCCCTTTTTGTCACGGAAGGGGAAGGGGTGAAACGGGAAATCGCTTCGATGCCGGGCGTGTTCCAGCTGTCCCTGGACGTGCTGGAGGAGGAAATCCGGGACGTGCAGGCGTGCGGCTTGTCCGCCGTGCTGCTGTTCGGCATTCCCGACGACAAGGATGCGCACGGTTCCCAGGCGTATGCCCGGGACGGCATCGTCCAGCGGGCGATCCGCAAAATCAAGGAAATCGCGTCAAAACTGCTCGTCATTGCCGACACGTGCCTGTGCGAATACACCGATCACGGGCATTGCGGCATCGTGCATGTCCATGGCGGGGAAGCGTTCGTCGAAAACGACCCGTCTCTGGAACTGATCGTCCGCACGGCGGTGTCGCAGGCGGAAGCGGGTGCGGACATCATCGCGCCGTCCAACATGATGGACGGCTTCGTTCACGCGATCCGGGCCGGCCTGGATGAAGCGGGATATGAACATGTCCCGATCATGTCTTACGCCGTGAAATACGCTTCGGCGTTTTACGGCCCGTTCCGCGAGGCGGCCCAATCGGCTCCGCAATTCGGCGACCGCAAGACGTACCAGATGGATCCGGCCAACGTGCGGGAAGCGCTCCGGGAAGCGGAATCCGACGTGGCCGAAGGCGCCGATTTTCTCATGGTGAAGCCCGGCATGGCCTATATGGACGTGATCCGGGTGCTCAGGGACAACTTCGACCTGCCGCTTGTCGCCTACAACGTGAGCGCGGAATATGCGATGATCAAAGCGGCGGCGATGAACGGCTGGATCGACGAGAAGGCGATCGTGCTGGAACTGTTGACCGGTTTCAAGCGGGCCGGCGCCGACCTGATCATCACCTATCATGCGAAAGACGCGGCCAGGTGGCTGAAGGAAGCGCGATGACGGAAGGGGAAGCGGAAGCCGGGGAAACCCGTAAAAGAAGGCGGCCCGGTAACCGGGCCGCCCGCTGCTCGCCGCTTGCGGCATTTGTGTTCAGTTGCGGAGATTGGCCAGGTTGAGGGTGAACGAATCCGGCGCGACGGCCAGAATGCCCCGGGCTTCCAGTTCGCGGATGACCTGCATGATGTCGCTCCGCTGGACGCCCGCGTACTGGGCCAGTTCGTCGAAATTGAGCACGACGCGGAGGGTAATTTCGCTTCCTTTGCGAATGCCGCTGCGGTTGGCCATCTGGATCAGCTGTTTGAGCACCCGGGTACGGGCATCGAGGAACGTCAGGTCGCGGACATGCTCGTTGGTGTCCCTCAGCCGTTGGCACAGTTCCTGCATGATGCCGAGGGTGATGTCGAAGTGGCTGGACAGCACGGTGTGGAAGTCCTGTTTGGACAGGCAGAGGAGAACGGACTTTTCGACCGTCCGGGCGGATGCCGAACGGGGTTTTCCGTCGATCAGCGCCAGTTCGCCGAAACTGTCCCCGGCCTGCATGACGGCCAAAATTTTCTCCTCGCCGCCTGCGCCCGTGGTGTAAATTTTGACCGAGCCGGAAACGAGAATGTAAAATTCGGTACCGATTTCCTTCTCCCGGAACAGGAGGGTTCCGGCATCGGCGAATTTGCGGGTCAGGCAGCGGGAGATGAGCTCCAATTGGGACTCGTTCAGCATGGTGAACAGCGACACGTTTTTCAACAGATCGATCAAGCGAGGCACACCCTTTGTCATGGGATGGTTTCGTCGGCTTTCGTGAACCGGGATGATCGCCGGACTGGGAACCTTTTTTCAGATTCCCTTGATTTGTCACAATTTTATCACGATTTCTCGCAAAATTCGAGGGATTGCGTACATTTTTGACACGAGGAGGAAGCACCATGGACCAAAACCGGAAGCGCCGGGACCGGCGCTCCTGGGAAGCGTTTGAGGAAGCACGCCGTTACATACCGGGGGGCGTGAACAGCCCGGTGCGGGCGTTCCGTTCCGTCGGGCTTGTGCCCGTGTTTGCGGAGCGCGGTGCGGGATCGCGGATTTTCGACATCGACGGGCAGGCGTACATCGACTACATCTGTTCCTGGGGACCGCTCATCGCCGGCCATGCCCATCCCGCCGTGGTGGAAGCGATCCGGACAACGGCGGAACGGGGCACCAGTTTCGGGTTGCCGACGTTGCTGGAAACGGAAATGGCCAAGCTGGTGTGCGAACGCGTCCCCTCCGTCGAAGTCGTCCGGATGGTCAATTCCGGAACGGAAGCGACGATGAGCGCCATCCGCCTTGCCCGGGGATACACGGGGCGGAGCCTGCTGGTGAAATTCGAGGGCAGCTACCACGGCCATGCCGATTCGCTCCTGATCAAGGCCGGATCGGGAGTGGCCACCCTCGGATTGCCGGACAGCCCCGGCGTGCCGGAGGGCGTGGCCCGCAACACGGTGACGGCGCCCTACAACGATCTGGCGGCAGTGGAAGAAATATTTGCCCGGTACGGCGAAGACATCGCCGCGGTGATCGTCGAGCCCGTCGCCGGCAACATGGGCGTCGTCCCGCCGTTGCCCGGATTTCTGGAAGGGCTCCGGGACGTCACGCGAAAATACGGCAGCCTGCTCATTTTCGATGAAGTGATGACCGGATTCCGCGTGCATCTGCACAGCGCCCAGGGGCTCTACGGCGTCACGCCCGACTTGACCACCCTCGGCAAGGTGATCGGCGGCGGCCTGCCGGTGGGCGCCTACGGCGGCCGGCGGGACATCATGGAACATGTGGCGCCGGCGGGACCGATCTACCAGGCCGGCACGCTGTCGGGCAATCCGCTGGCCATGGCGGCCGGGCTGGCCACCCTGAAGCTGCTCGGCGAACCGGGCGCGTACGACCTTCTGGAGCAACGCTCGGCCCGGCTGGCCGAAGGGTTTGCCGCCAACGCCAAAGAATTCGGCGTGCCGATGACGATCAACCGGGTCGGCTCGATGGTGTGCCCGTTCTTCACCGAGGGCCCCGTGGTCAATTACGCCACGGCCAAAACGAGCGATCCCGATCTGTTCAACCGTTATTTCGCGGCCATGCTGGACGAGGGCATCTGTGTCGCTCCGAGCCAGTTCGAAGGCATGTTCGTCTCCCTCGTTCACAGCGAAGAAGACATCGAGCGGACGATCGAAGCGCAGCGGGAAGCGTTGAAAAGACTGTAACGGACGGCGCGCGGAAGGACAGAAAACAGCGCAAACGAACGAAACGCGAAGCGGTGCCTGCCGGACGGCAGGGCACCGCTTTGTCCCGTTTGTCACAAAAAAGTCATGATCGCCCCGTCCCGCCGGCTGATTCGCGAAGTACGGGAGATTATAATAAGACGTGAATCTTGGCCGAATGCAACAAAAAAATCACAAACCGCGCACACGATCCCCAAGATCTTGCGGAAGAAAGAAGACTGGATGAGCGATGACGTACAATGACGTATTTTTGCGCGCCTGCCGGCGGGAACCGGTGGACCGGGTGCCGGTCTGGTACATGCGCCAGGCGGGCCGCTATGATCCCGAATACCGCAAAATCAAAGAAAAATATACGCTTCTGGAAATTTGCAGCCAGCCCGAACTGGCCGCGGAAGTGACGATGATGCCCGTGCGCAAGCTCGGGGTGGATGCCGCCATCCTGTATTCGGACATCATGAATCCGGTGGCTCCCCTCGGCGTGCCGTTCGATATCGTGAAGGACGTCGGGCCGGTCATAGAAAAGCCGATTCGTTCCGCGCAGGACGTGGACAGGCTGACGCCGATCGACGCGGAGCGTCATTTGCCCCACGTGCTGGAGACGATCCGGCTGCTCAAGGGGGAGCTGAACGTGCCGCTGATCGCCTTCGCCGGCGCTCCCTTCACTCTGGCCAGCTATCTGATCGAAGGGCGCCCGAGCAAAACGTACAGCCGAACGAAGGCGCTCATGTACGGCGATCCGGCCGTCTGGCACCGGTTGATGGACATACTGGCCGACATGGCCAGTCACTACCTGCGTGCCCAGCTCAACGCCGGCGCGGCGGCCTTGCAGCTGTTCGACAGCTGGGCCGGCGCCCTGTCGCCGGGCGACTACGCCCGGTACGTGCTGCCCGCCGTGAAGCGCATTTTTGACGATCTGGCGGACATGCCGCAGCCGAAAATTTATTTCCCCGGCGTTGCCTCGGGTGAACTGTTGCCGACGCTCGGTACGGTCCGTGCGGACGTCATCGGGGTGGACTGGCGCGTGACGATCGGCGAAGCCCGCCGGCGTCTCGGTTCCCGCTTCGCCGTACAGGGCAACCTGGATCCGTATGTGCTCACCGCACCGATGGACGTCATTCGTGAACAGGCCGCCCGCATCCTCGACGAAGGGATCCGGGAACCCGGTTTTGTGTTCAATCTCGGGCACGGATTGTTTCCCGAAGCTTCCCTCGACAAACTGAAGGCACTCACCGACTTTGTGCACGATTATTCGCGGGAAGCGTTGGCGATGATGAAAAGCAAAGGTTGACCGGAGCGGAAAACGGCACGGCGGCCGGTCATGCCGGCGGAATGCCGGGTCGGCCGCGAAAGTCGGCCGCGAAAGTCGGCCGCGTTGACAAAAAGGAGGTTGTTCCGATGTCCGAAAGCAAAATCGGAGTATTGGTCATGTCCTACGGTACGCCGAAATCGATGGACCAGGTGGAAGCCTACTACACCCATATCCGCAGGGGGCGCCGACCGTCGCAGGAATTGCTCGACGATTTGATCGCCCGGTACGAAGCGATCGGCGGCGTATTCCCGCTCAGGGAACATACGGAATCCCAGGTCGCCGCCCTGCAGAAGGAGCTGGACCGGCTGCGTCCCGGCGTCTACGTATGCCGCCACGGGATGAAACACGCCCGTCCGTTCATCGAGGACGGTGCAGCCCGTCTGGCGGAGGACGGCATCCGGGAAGCGGTCGGCATCGTGCTGGCTCCCCATTATTCCGCGATGAGCGTCGGCGAATACATCCATCGGGCGCGCGAGGCGGCGGAAGGGCACGGCATCGCCATGACGTTCGTCAAAAGTTACCACCTCCACCCGCTGTTCATCGCAGCGCATGTCGAGCGGCTCAAGGAGGCGCTGGAGAAATTTCCCGCCGAAGACAGGGAGCGGGTGCACGTGTTTTTCTCCGCCCACAGCCTGCCGCAACGCATTGTGCAACTGAACGATCCGTATCCGGATCAACTGCTGGAAACGAGCCGCGCCGTCAGCGAAGCGGCCGGCGTGCGAAACTGGTCGTTCGCCTGGCAGAGCGCCGGACGGACGAACGAGCCCTGGATCGGCCCGGACATCCTGGAAGCGCTGGAAAGCCTGGACCGGGAATCGGTGCGGGGGGTCGTCGTTTCGCCGGTCGGATTCGTTTCCGACCATCTGGAAGTGCTTTATGACCTGGACATCGAGGCGAAATCGCACGCCGCCGGGCTGGGCCTTCGTCTGGAACGCACGGCATCGCTGAACAGCGACCCGAAATATATCGGAACGCTCGCCGACATGATCCTGAACGCCGGCTTTTCGGCGGAGCGGGAAGGAGAGGCGGCGCGATGAACGGACGAGAGCCGCGCATCGCCGTCGTGGGAGCGGGCATTACCGGACTTTCCGCCGCCCATTATTTGGCGAAGGCATGCCGGTCGGACGGATGCCGTGCACGGATCACGCTGATTGAAGCGTCTTCCCGGCCGGGAGGAAAAATCCAAACGCTGCGCCGGGACGGATGCGTCATCGAACGCGGACCCGATTCGTTCCTCACCCGCAAGACGCCGATTTTGGAACTGGCGGAAGATCTCGGGCTCATTCCGGAGCTTGTGCCCGTCAATCCGGACGCCCCCGCCCGGATCGTTCACCGCGGGAAATTGCATCCGATTCCGCCGGGCATGCAGCTTGGCATTCCGACCCGGATCGGGCCGTTTTTGCAAAGCGGCTTGCTCAGCCCCGCGGGCAAAGCGCGGGCTTTGCTCGATCTTGTTCTGCCCCGCCGCGGCGGGACGGAAGACGAGGCGCTGGGCGCCTTCCTCGCCCGGCGGCTCGGCAGCGAACTGGTGGAGCGCATTTCCGAGCCTCTTTTGGCCGGCATTTATGCGGGCAAGCTGAACGAGATCAGCCTGATGGCCACCTTCCCCCAGTTCCGTGCATTGGAAACCCGCCACCGCAGCCTGATCCGTGGCATGGCGGCGGCCCGGGGGAACGCGCGGCCCGCCGGCGGAAGCGGTCCGGCGTTGCCCGATGCGCTTGCCCGCGCCGCCTTCCTGACGTTCCGCAACGGGCTCTCCGCGATGGTGGAAGCGTTGCGGCGGGAGCTGTCGGATATTCAAACGATTCACGGCGAGGCCGCATTGAACGTTCGCCGGCAGGACGGAGAAATCCGCATCCGGTTGGACGGCGGCGAAGAACTCGCCTTCGACGCCGCCGTCATCGCGGTTCCGAACCGCCGGATGACGGCCATGCTGGCCGACCTCGGCAAGGCCGTCCGGCTGATCGACATCCCGTATGCCTCGGTGGCCAACGTGGTGCTCGCCTTCCGGCGCAGCGACACGGCATCGCGGCGGGAAGCCGGCAGCGGCTTCGTCGTGCCGGAAAGCGAAGGGCTGACGATCACCGCCTGCACGATCACGACGGTGAAATGGCCCCATACGACGCCGCAGGATTTGCTGCTTGTCCGCAGCTATGTCGGCAAACACGGCGATTTGCGCGGCATCGAGCTGACGGACGATGAACTCGTGCGGGCGGTGCGGCACGATTTGGCGGGCACGCTCGGCCTCACCGCCGAACCGCTGTTTGCGGAAATCACCCGCTGGCCCGATTCGATGCCGCAGTATCCCATCGGCCACCGGGAGCGAGTCGGGGCGTTCCGGGAAACGCTCCGGCAGCGGATGCCCGGGGTTTTTGCCGCCGGCGCCGGATTTGACGGCGTCGGTTTGCCGGATTGCATCGCCCAGGGCCGCCGGGCTGCCGAAGAAACGATGCGGTTTTTGGCCGGCTCGTTCCACGGAGCATCTTCCCTGTGGGAGGCCGGCGGACGATGAAGCGGAAAGGCGAATGGCTGGAACTGGCCATGCCCGGGGAAGTTGCCGGCGGCGCCATGACGACGGAAACGTGGCTGAAGGACCGTTTCGGCATGCCGGAGAACATGATCAAGCAGTTGTCGGGAGAAGGCGGAATCCGGACGACGGGCAACCGGATCCGCCTCCGCCTGTTTCCGGAGCGGGAGGCGGGCTTTTCTCCCTGGTGGCATCCTTTGGACGTGCTGTTTGAGGACGACTTTTGCCTCGTGGCCGACAAACCGGCCGGCATGGCGGTTCATCCCGACGGCGGGGCATCAGCGGAAGGCACGCTGGCCGGTGCCGTGGCGTTCCACTACGAATCGACCGGCCAGCGGGCGGCGGTGCGGCACATCCACCGGCTTGACCGGATGACGAGCGGTCCGGTGCTGTATGCGAAAAATGCTTTCGCCCAGGCCAAGCTGGACGAGCAGATGCGGCACAAGGCGATCGAACGCCTGTACGTGGCCGCCGTTCACGGCATTCCGGCCGGGCGGCGGGGAACGATTCGCGCGCCGATCGGCAAAGACCGCCATGTGTCGGGCAAGCGCCGGGTGTCCCCGGGGGGACAGGCTGCCGTGACCCATTATGAGTTGGTCGAGGCTTATCCCGCCGCGGATGCGGCTTTGCTGCGCCTTCGCCTGGAAACGGGGCGCACCCACCAGGTGCGGGTGCATCTGGCCCACATCGGACACCCCGTCATCGGCGACGGCTTGTACGGCCGGCCCGATCCGCGCATCGGCCGGCAGGCGCTGCACGGGGAACGGCTCCGTTTCCGCCACCCCCTGACCGGCGAAATGGTGGACATTTCGTCGCCGCTTCCCGCAGATTTTGCCGCGCTGCTGGAGGCGCTGCGCGCGCCGTCCGGCTGAAAAAAGCAGGCATGCATCCCCCTTCCCGCCCATATACATGGGAGAGAACAGGCATATCGGAAGGGAGGATGGAACGGTTTGACCGGAGAAACGGGGTTTCGTTTTCCGTTTGGCGAACAGATCAATTTGCCGGATGATTTGCCGGCCATCGACACCTTGGAGCAAGTCGAGCTTTTGCCCTTCACGGAGCAGGTTTCCGGCCGGGACGGCCCGCGCCTCAAGGGGCATCTCCAGCTGACGGCCGTTTATGCGGCGGAAGGCGGGGATGATGCCGTGCGGACGTTCACCCGCCAAATTCCGGTGGACATTTCGCTGCCGGCGCGAGCCGGAACGCAGGCCGGGGACATCCGCCTCGAGGTGGCGCATTTTGACGTCGAGCTCACCTCAGGCCGGAGCCTGAACGTCACCGGCACGCTCACGCTATCCGGCCTCGCGCCCGCCGGGGAGGAAGAAACCCGGGCCGCGCCCGGGGACGGGGAGATCGTGGCCATCCATCGCGCCAAGAAAAAGGAATCCAAAAAGGAAGCGAAAAAGGATTCGTCCGACGAAGTCCAGGTCGTCGCGGGGGACGTGCCCGCGGGCGGATTTGCCTTGCCGGCAACGGGCAATCCGGAGTTGGACGAAACGCCGGAAGAAGCGGTGCCGGCCGGTGCGCATCCGGACGCGGCTGCTCCGTCCGCGGACGACGCGGAGTGGCCGTACGGTCCGCCGGCGGAGGCCCATCCCGGCGATCACGGCCAACCGGAACCGAACGATTGGCCGGATGACGACGGCGATTTGCGCACCGCCTTGGCGGCGGAAGCCGATGCCCCCGGCGTGCCATCCGCGGAAGAAGAGGCGCCCGCGCTGCGGCCGGAAACGGCCGAGGCGCCGCCGCTCGAGCCGAAGGTGGCGTTCAAGCCGCTGGAAGAGCCGCAGGAGGACGCCGCGCCGGAGGCGGAAGCCGTCCCGCAGGCCGGCAAGGCGAACAACGAGCTGGAATGGCGCAAGCTGTTCTTGTCCGGGAACGGGGAAGAACCGTTGCGCAAGCTGCGCCTGTGCATCGTGCAGAAGGAAGAAACGATCGACACGATCGCCGAACGCTACCGGCTGAATCCGCGGGAGATCGCGCTGTATAACCGGCTGACCGACGGCGGCGTCACGGAAGGCCAAATTCTTTACATTCCGCTCACGTGACGACGGAAGCCGTTTCGAATCAGGGCGTTTCCCCGGCCGGCCGTCGTCCGGGCGCAAACCGCCCGATGCACAAAAGGTCGCGAAATCGCGGCCTTTTTTTTCTTTCCTTCATCAAAGGATCAATACCAGTTCAGCAAAAACCCGAGGTAACCCAGGAAAAGCGCAAAAAGCAGCAACACGTCGAGCGGGTTCGGAAATATGAGCGTCCGCACGAACTGCACGCAAATGAGCGGAAACATGACGCTTTTCACGAGCAGGCGGTATTTCAGCCACCACATTTTCATGCGATCACCACCTTCGCCATCCCGGCAACTCTGTGCCTTTTTCATGTTTATGACGGGCATTCCGTTGGTTATGCTGGTTATTGACTCCATTCGGCAAGCTGGGTATGATTAGTAGAGTAAAAAGAGGCTCCGAAACGGACGCTACTTGTGCCTTCCGTCCCACATGCGGCGAAGGTTTTTTTCATAAAAACGGAGGTAGGACGATGACAGAAACGAATGAAATCCGGGACAAGGCCGCGATGCCGACCACGTACGACCCGAAAACGGCGGAAGCGAAATGGAGCCGCCGCTGGCGGGAAGGCGGCCATTTCAGGGCCGGCAGGGACGCGGACAAGAAACCGTTCACCATTGTCATTCCGCCCCCGAATGTCACCGGCATGCTGCATATCGGTCACGCGCTGGACTTCACGCTGCAGGACATCATCATCCGCTCGAAACGGATGCAGGGGTACGACGCCCTCTGGCTGCCGGGCACCGACCATGCCGGCATCGCCACGCAAACGAAGGTGGAGCAAAGGCTCCGGGAGAAGGGCATCAGCCGGTACGACCTCGGGCGGGAAAAATTTCTCGACGAAGTGTGGGCATGGAAGGAACATTATGCCGACACGATCCGTTCCCAGTGGGACAAACTGGGGCTGTCGCTGGATTATACCCGCGAACGGTTCACCCTCGATGAAGGGTTGTCCAACGCCGTCCGCGAAGTATTCGTCCGCCTCTACGAAAAGGGTCTGATCTACCGCGGCAAGAAAATCATCAACTGGGATCCGGCCACGCGCACGGCCCTTTCCGATATTGAAGTCGAATACAAGGAAGTGCAGGGCAACCTGTACCATCTGGCCTATCCGCTCAAGGACGGCAGCGGATCCATCACCGTGGCGACCACCCGGCCGGAAACGATGCTCGGCGACACGGCGGTGGCGGTCCATCCGGACGACGAACGGTACCAGCACCTGATCGGCAAAACGCTCATCCTGCCGGTGATCGGCCGTGAAATTCCGATTATCGCCGACGAATACGTCGAGAAGGAGTTCGGCAGCGGCGCCGTCAAAATTACGCCGGCCCACGACCCGAACGACTTCGAGGTGGGACTCCGCCACAACTTGCCGCAGGTGCTCGTCATGGACGAAAGCGGCACGATGAACGAAAACGCGGGTCCGTACCAGGGGCTCGACCGGTTTGAATGCCGTAAGCGGCTGGTGAACGATCTGAAGGAGCAGGGCGTGCTGGTGAAAATCGAACCCCACGTCCATCAAGTCGGCCACAGCGACCGCAGCGGCGCGGTGGTGGAGCCGTATTTGTCCACCCAATGGTTCGTGTCCATGAAACCGCTGGCCGAACAAGCCATCGCCTCGCAAAAATCGGGCGAAGGCGTCCGCTTCGTGCCGGAGCGGTTCGAAAAAATTTACTTGAACTGGATCGAAAACGTCAGGGATTGGTGCATTTCCCGGCAAATCTGGTGGGGCCACCGCATTCCCGCCTGGTATTGCGACGATTGCGGGGAAATCACCGTTTCCGTCGAGGATGCCACGAGCTGCCGCCATTGCGGCTCGGCGAACATTCGCCGGGACGAAGACGTGCTGGACACCTGGTTCAGCTCCGCCCTCTGGCCGTTCTCCACGATGGGCTGGCCGAAGGAAGAAAGCGCGGACCTGAAGCGGTATTACCCGACGGACGTGCTGGTCACCGGCTATGACATCATCTATTTCTGGGTCGCCCGGATGATCTTCACCGCCCTGGAATTCACGGGCAAAATCCCGTTCCGGGACGTGCTCATCCACGGACTCGTGCGGGACGCGGAAGGACGCAAGATGAGCAAATCCCTCGGCAACGGGGTCGATCCGCTCGAAGTGATCGAGCAGTACGGCGCCGATGCCCTTCGTTTCATGATTTCCACCGGCATCACGCCGGGCCAGGACCTCAGGTTCCACTGGGAGAAAGTGGAGCAGGCCCGCAATTTTGCCAACAAGATCTGGAATGCCTCCCGGTTCGTGCTGATGAACCTGGACGGGGACGTGGATCCGCAGCCGGGGGACAACCTGGGCACGGCGGACCGCTGGATTTTGCACCGGCTGAACGAAACGGCGCGTGACGTCACCCGCCTGATGGACCAGTACGAGTTTGGCGAAACGGGACGGCTGCTGTATGATTTCATCTGGGACGATTTCTGCGACTGGTACATCGAGTTTTCCAAACTGGCGCTGAACGGATCCGATCCCGTTGCACGCCGCAGCACGCTGGCCGTGCTCGTGCACGTGCTCGACCGCATCCTGCGGCTCATGCATCCGTTCATGCCGTTCCTCACGGAGGAAATCTGGCAGCATTTGCCGGGCAGCGGGGAAACGATCAGCCTGGCCGAATGGCCGGCGTACGACGCGGGCCGGGAAGCGCCCGACGCCGTCCGCGAAATGCGCCAGCTGATGGACGTCATTCGCGCGGTGCGCAACATCCGAGCGGAAGTGAACGTGGCGCCCAGAAAGAAAATCGAACTCGTCATCAAGCCGGCGGACGCGGAAGCCGAGCGGATTTTGGCGCGGAACGTCGACTATTTGAAGCGGTTCTGCAACACGGAATCGCTGGCCATTGACCCTGCCGCGTCCGCTCCGGACAAGGCGATGTCGGCGGTCGTTACCGGTGCGGAGCTGTACTTGCCGCTGGCCGGGCTCATCGACATCGGCCAGGAAATCGCCCGTCTGAAGAAGGAACTCGAGACGCTGAACAAGGAAGTGGAACGGGCAAGCGGCAAGCTGGCCAACGAAGGGTTCGTCAGCAAGGCGCCGGCCCGCGTCATCGAGGAAGAGCGGGCCAAGTTGCGCGACTACACGGAGCGGCGTGACAAGGTGAAAGCCCGCCTGGTCGAATTGCAAAGCTGACGGCGACGACGGAGGAAATGGAGACCCATGACGTTTACCCGATACGAAGAGGCCGTGGAATGGATCACCGGCCTCATTCCTTTTGGCATCAGGCCCGGATTGGCCAGGGTGGAAGCGATGCTGGAGAAGCTGGACCACCCCGAGCGCAAACTGAAGTTCATCCACGTGGCCGGCACGAACGGCAAAGGATCGACGTCGGCCTGCCTGGCCGCCGTTCTGCAGCAATGCGGCTATGCGACGGGCACCTTCAATTCGCCCTACATCACCCGCTATTCGGACCGGATCCGGCTCAACGGGGAAGACATTCCCGATTCCGTTCTCGTGGAAATCGCGAACCGGCTCAAGCCGCTGGCGGACGAGCTGTCTGCGGGGGAGTTCGGTTCGCCGACGATGTTTGAAATCACGACGGTGCTGGCCATCGAATATTTCGCCCGATATGCCTGGCCGGATGTGGTCATCATGGAAACCGGGCTGGGCGGGCTGCTCGACAGCACCAACGTCATCGTTCCGATCGCATCGGTCATCACGAACGTCGGACGCGACCATACGGACATCCTCGGCGACACGATCGGGGACATCGCACGGCAGAAGGCGGGCATCATCAAGCCGGGCGTCCCGGTTATCTCCGGCGTCCGTCAACCGGAGGCGATCGCGGCTCTGGAACAGACGGCCGCCGCCAAAAAAAGCAAGCTGTATTTGTTCGGCCGCGAATTTCATGCCGAACTCGCAGGGCTTGCGCCGGGCCGGGCCGATTTCCATTTCAGCGGTCCGTTCCGGCGGCTGGACGATCTCGCCGTTTCGCTATCCGGGGCCCATCAGACGGAGAACGCCGCCCTGGCGGTCATGACCCTCGAAGTGCTGAGGCAATACTACGCCTTCATCGTGGAAGACGAAGATTTGCGGGCGGGCCTCCGGCAAGTCCATTGGCCGGGACGGCTCGAAATGCTGCCCGGCAATCCGGGCGTGCTGGTCGACGGCGCCCACAATCCGGAAGGCGCCGAAGCGTTGGCTGCGGCCGTGCGGGATCTTTACGGAGGCGACAAAGTCCATCTGATGCTGGGCATGCTGACGGCCAAGAATCATACCGACTATTTATGGCATATACTACCTCTAGTGGATACGTTGATCGTCAGCCAGCCGGATTTTCACAAAGCCTTCGACGCCGCCGCGCTGGCGAAGCTTGCCGAACAATTGAAAGCGGAGCGGGGAAAACCCGGTCTTTCGATCGTGACGGAACCGGATTGGCGGAAGGCGCTTGCGCTGCTCAGGCGGACCGCCGGCCCGCGCGACCTCGCCGTCGCCACCGGATCGTTGTATCTGGTCTCCGATGTGCGTTCCGCGTTGTTGAACGAAACCATTCATGACAAAGGCTGGTGAGTTACGCATTGGACACGGCCCGGCACGTACATTTTGTCGGAATCGGCGGGTACGGGATGAGCGCCATCGCCCGCGTGTTGCTGGAGATGGGCTATCGCGTGTCCGGGTCCGACGTGATGCCGCAGGAATTGACCGAAAAATTGGCCAGGAGCGGCGCGAAGGTCTATATCGGACACGAAGCCGCGCACGTGGACGGGGCGGACTTGGTCGTGTACTCGACGGCCTTGCCGAAGGACAACGTGGAGATCACGGCCGCGCGCAAACGGAACATCCCCATCTTGCACCGCGCCGAAATGCTGGCCCGCATCATGGACGAGCGGCGCGGCATCGCCGTGGCCGGCGCCCACGGCAAGACGACCACTTCCTCCATGATCGCGCTGGTCATGGAACGCTCAGGCCTTGATCCGACCTACATCATCGGCGGAGAAATCATGAACGTGGGCAGCAACGCCAAGGCCGGCGACGGGGAATACGTGGTGGCGGAGGCCGATGAAAGCGACGGTTCGTTCCTGAACTATCACCCGGAAATCGCCATTTGCACGAACATCGAGGCGGACCATCTGGAGCATTACGACGGGGATTTCGACAATCTGAAACGCGCGTACGTCCGGTTTTTGGGCCAGGTGAAAGCCGGCGGCAAGGCGATCGTTTGCTTCGATGATCCGGTCATCCGGGAGATGCTGCCGAGCCTGGCAACGGAAACGGTGACCTTCGGTCTCGATCCGGCAGCCGATTATTATGCCTCCGGCATCGAACTGGGCGACCGAAACGTTTCCTTCGACGTCCATCATGCAGCGGAACGGCTCGGTCGCATCCGCCTGTCCGTGCCGGGCAGGCACAACGTCTACAATGCGCTGGCCTGCATCATCACCTGCCTGCATGCCGGCATTGCCTTCCCGCAAATTGCCGCCACGATCGGCGAGTTCCGGGGGGCCAAACGGCGTTTTCAAGTGATCGGAGAGTCCGGCGGCATCATGATCGTCGACGATTACGCCCACCATCCGACGGAAATCGAAGCCACCATCGAAGCGGCCAAATCCGTCGGCAAGCGGATCATCGCCGTCTTCCAGCCGCAGCGCTATTCCCGGACGTTTTTCCTGCTCGAATCGTTCAGCCGGGCTTTCCACGGCGCCGACGAAGTGATCATTACCGACATTTATTCGCCCGCCGGCGAGAAACGGATCGAAGGGGTCACGAGCGAACGGTTGGTGGAATTGATTCGGCAAAACAGCAACCCGAACGTCCGCCTCATTCCGACGAAAGAGGAAGTTGAGCGGGAGTTGGAAGAGCGCCTGAAACCCGGCGATCTCGTCCTGACGATGGGAGCGGGCGACATCTGGAAAACGGCCCACGGGCTTGCCCGGCGATTGGCGGGGCAATGAACGGACGGCACGAGACCGTTCCATGGCAGACATGCTGCCGATGGAGCGGTCTTTTGTTTTATCGCAATTTGTCGATATGGGCCGACAATCCCGGCAGAAACCTGCCACATATCGGGAAAAAGAAGGACCACGGTCCCGTTCTCTCGACAAGGGCAGGAAAAAGTAAATCCATGCTGAAAATTTACAATAAATGGCGGAAGAGGGGTGACGAGGACGATGGTTCAAAACATGTTCCGGTCTGCCCTGATCAACCAGGAGAGGCGGGCTTCGTTCCTCTATTTGCTGCTCCTGGTTGCCTTCGTCTTTCCGGTCGATTTGCTGCTTTATTACCGGTCTGCACAAGTCCATTCACCGCTTCCCCTTGCCCCATATGTTCTGGGCATGTTCACGGCGCTCCTCCTGTACCCCGCTTTCCGGCGAAAGGGAGGGGAAACGGTCAAATACGCCGTATTTCTTGCATTGACGGCGACCCACTTTGCCGTGGAGATTTTTCTGTACGTCGAGATGCGATCGCCGCACGCCCCTGGCCGCCTGGCGGATGTCTACTTTTTGCTGTTCGCGCCGATGTTCGTCAATACCCGGTTTTTTGCGACGGTCGTTGCCGTTACGTTCGCCAAATACATGCTGCTATTCGTCATCCGGGATACGCCGGCGATGTTTTATCCGATGGGGATTTTGCTCATCGTTTCCGTCGTGGCGACGATCGTCCTGTTTCATTTCCGGAGCTTCGTGGCGGCCTTGAACCAGTCGGCTTTCCGCCAGATGGAAGCGGTCGTGAAAGGCATCGTGTCGATGATTGAGCTGAAAGATCCGTATACGAGCGGACACAGCGAACGTGTGGCAAAATACGCGGTGTCCCTGGCCGACCAGCTGAACATTTTTTCCGAACACGATCTGGCGATGATCCACCAGGCGTGCCTGCTGCACGATGTCGGCAAGATCCACGTTCCGGACTCGATTTTGCTCAAAGTGGACAAGCTGAGCGAAAGCGAAATGGAAATCATCCGGCAACATCCCGTCGCCGGCGCGAGGGCCATTTCCCACATCCAGGGATACGAGATGTGCAAGGATGTCGTGTTGCACCACCATGAACGGTGGGACGGCAAAGGCTATCCCGACGGGCTCAGGGAGATGCGCATTCCGCTGACGGCCCGCATCGTCGCCATTGCGGACGCCTTCGACGCGATGACGACCAAACGCGCTTACCGGGATGCGATGACGGCCGAAGAGGCGCTCGCCGAGCTGGTCAAAGGCAAAGGACGCCAATTCGATCCGGCGTTGGTGGAATACGTGGAAACCCATTTCGGGGAATGGAAATCGCTGTTGGACCGGTTTCAAAGGGAGGCGGCCGGCCATGCGGACGGACGACGGGAAGCGGGATGAACCCCGGCGAAACCCGGGCAGTGCGGGAACCGGCAAACCGGGCCGGGCGGGAACAAAGTCGCTGCTGCGGCTTTTTTTTTGCAACCTTTTGGCGATCCGAAACGTAGAGCAGAGAAGAGTTTGACCACTGAAACATGCCTGGAAGATCCATGAGAGAGGAGAAATGTGAATGAAAGCCATGTTTTCCGTACTCCTGTCACCCAAAGCGACGTTCGAGCGGATCCGGGACCAGGGCGGCCATTTCGTCGCCCCGTTCATTGCGATTTTGCTCATCGCCGCCGTCAGCGTGCTGCTCACCGTCCCGCTGTTGGAACATCAGCTCGAACAGGCGATGGAACAGGCGGCGGGCGGAACGGAAGTGGATGCGGCCGCCGGCATGATGATCGTCGTGGCGACTGCCGTCGTCGGCGGTCTGTTCGGAACGGCGGCTTCGATATTTATCGGCGGGCTGCTGCTCATGCTCGTCAATTTGGTGGTGCGCGGGGAAGCGAGCTACATGCAGCTCGTGAAGGTGTCCATGTTCGCCGGCATTCCCGCCCTGATCCAGGGATTGATCATCGGCGCGATGGCGCAATTCGTCCAGCCGGCCGAACTGATGTCCATGACGTTCAGCCTGGCGGACTTGCTGGATTCGTCCGGTGGATTCCTGCGCGGATTGTTGCAGCTGGTCAATCCGTTCACGCTGTGGGGACTCGGACTCATGGTCATCGGCACGGCGGTCATGGCCCGGCAGCCGGTGAAGCGGACGGCCGTGTGGCTGATTGCCGGATGGCTCGTCATCCGGTTGATCTTCGTCTGGATCGGCACGCTGTTCGGCGAGATTGGCACCATGTAATTTCGGGAGTGGAAACCGTTGAAAACGAAACTGATCATTGGAACCATCCTGCTGGCAAGCATTGTCGGGCTGTTGGCGTATAATCTGGCCAAATCGAACAGTCGGCCGGAAGTGTCCCTCGTCGAGTCGGCGGAGGGGACGTTGAGCGAGAGCGTGTATGCCGCCGGGACGCTCATCCCCGAGACCACGGCCGAATATTACGTGCCCTACGGCGGAGTCGCGGAGCGGGTCTTCGTCGATGCCGGCGACCGGGTGAAAAGCGGGGACACGCTGTTCGTCATGGACACCGAAGCCCTGGAAGAGCAAATCCGGCTGGAGGAAAACAACCTGAAAACGATCCGCATCGAGGAGCGGATGTACCGGGAAAGCCGCATGGAAGCGGCGAAGCTCGAACTGATGGAGGGCCGCGATCCGGAGAACGTGATTGACGAAAACGAACTGGAACTTTACCGCCTGCGCGTCGAGCGCAGCATGATGGCGATGGAAACGTTGCGGAGCCGGATCGACAAGCGGGAAGTCAAGGCGGACATGGACGGCGTCGTTTCCGCCCTGCATCTGAAATCCGGACAGGCGGCGGCGGAAGGGACGGTGGCCGTCGAGCTGGTCGATGACCGGAATTTGCTGGCGACGGCCCGTCTGAACGAACTGGATGCCGGCAAAGTGAAGGAAGGCATGGAGGTCATCATCACGGGGGATTCCTTCGACGACGCACTCCGCGGCCACGTGGCATTCGTGTCGCCGATCGCCGCGCCGGCCGATCCGACGAGGAGCGATCCGTCCGTGGAAATCCGGGTGAAGCCGGAACAGGTGCCCGATGCGCTGCGGCCGGGACTGACCGTCTATCTGGAAATTTTGCTGCCCGCCGAACCCCGGGTGCTCGTGCCGCTTACGGCGGTGCGGTTTTCCGGAGATAAGGCGTTCGTGTACGAAACGAAAGACGGTTTCGTGGTGGAACGGGCCGTCACGACAGGCAAGGACGACGGGGAGCAGGTGGAAATCGTGTCCGGGCTCGCCGCGGGCGAACGAATCATCGGAACGGTGACGAATGACATCGCGGACGGCGTACAGGTGAACGTCCATGATTGAGCTCGTCGGCGTCAGCAAAACGTACCGCATGGGTTCGGAGGACGTGCATGCCCTGCATCCGCTGGATTTGACCATCGAAGCCGGGGAATTTGTCGCCATCATGGGTCCGTCGGGTTCCGGAAAATCGACGCTGATGAACGTGCTCGGGTGCCTGGACGTGCCGTCGACGGGCACGTATCGCCTCGACGGAACGGAAGTCCAATCGCTCGGCGAGGAACAACTGGCGCAGGTGCGTAACCGGAAAATCGGTTTCGTCTTTCAAAATTTCAATCTGCTGGCGAGGCAGACGGTGCTGAAAAACGTGGAACTGCCCATGTTGTACGGAGGCGTACCCCGCCAGGAACGGACCGAGCGGGCGAAAGAACTGCTGACCAAGGTCGGGCTGGCGGAACGCATGTCGCACAAACCGAACGAACTGTCCGGCGGCCAGCGCCAGCGGGTCGCCATCGCCCGCGCGCTGACGATGAAACCGCCCGTTCTGCTCGCCGACGAACCGACGGGCAACCTGGACACGAAATCGTCGGCGGACATCATGCAATTGTTCACCCAAATCAATGCGGAAGGCGCGACGGTCATCCTCGTCACCCACGAGCCGGACATCGCGGCGTATGCCCGCCGCGTCATCCGGCTGACCGACGGCAGGATCACGAGCGATGAACGAAAGGGAGGAATCGGCTGATGGCGGTGTGGGAATACGTCGGCATCGCGCTCGAAAATTTGCGGCTCAACAAGCTCCGTTCCTTCCTGACCATCATCGGCATCGTTGTCGGCGTGGCCGCCGTCGTGACAGTGGTGTCCATCGGGGAAGCCGGCCGGCAATCCGTCGTCTCGGAAATTTCCCAGTACGGGAAAGGCTTCTTCGTCATCTACCCGAATTACGCGGAGTCGAGCGCCCAGTACGATCCGGCCATCACGACGCGGGACATCGAGGAAATCCGCAAATTGCCGGGCGTTGAACGGGCTTCCGCGTATTTGAACTTTGCCGCGTCGACGACGGTCGGCAAGGAAAAGGCGGACTTCAGCGTGAGCGCCGGCAACGCCGTGTTGCACCAGATGGAGAAAATCGACATCATCGCCGGGCGGTTTTTCAACGAAGGGGAGAACCGGTCGCGGCAAAACGTGCTGATCGTCGATGATGCCTTCGCCGAAGCGTTCATGGGCGGGGCCGAACGGGCCGTCAACCAGAAGATCGTCCTGCATAACAGAATTTACCGGATCATCGGCGTCTACAAGAAACCGCAGTCGCTCCTCGCGGGACTGGGCGGGGTCCGGTACAACGCCTACATGCCGATCGGCAGCATCCCTTTCCAGATGAGCGGCGACCGCGTCGATTTTCTGCAGGCGACTTCCTCCCTGGAAGGCGAGGAATTGCGCCGCCTCGTCGACGAAGTGAAAGCTTTGCTCGCCAAGCGGCACCGCGTCGATCCCGATGCCTATTTGTCGCAGACGGCGGCGGAAGCGGAGCAGCAAATCAGCACCGTGTTCAACATTTTGCAGACAATCATCGGTTCCATCGCGGGGATCTCCCTGCTCGTTGGCGGCATCGGGGTGATGAACATCATGCTCGTGTCGGTGACCGAGCGGACGCGGGAGATCGGCATCCGCAAGGCGATCGGAGCGACGCCGGGCGCGATCATGGCGCAATTCGTCATCGAGGCGGTCATCCTGTGCTTCGCGGGCGGGATCATCGGCGCGCTGCTCGGCCTGTCCGCCTCGGGCATCTTCTCCGCGGCCACCGGCTGGCCGTTTACCGTGTCGGGCCGGGCGATCCTGCTGGCGTTCTTCTTCTCCGCGGCCGTCGGGATCTTCTTCGGGCTGTATCCGGCCAACAAGGCAAGCCGCATGCAGCCGATCGAATCGCTTCGTTATGAATGACGGGCATTGCGGGCAGACATAACCCGGTCCTTCCTCTCATATGGTGAAATACGACCATGGACAAGGAGAGGAAGGGAACGGAATGGACAAGGGCAGAATCACCTGGCGGTTCGACGGGGAGGAACCGCAGGTTTACGCGAAACCCGTTCCCGCACGGCCGTCTTCCCCCGGGAAACCGGCCGTGCAGGAGCACGGCTCCGTCATTCCCCTGTTTCCGGAAGATTTGGGCGGCGTTCCGGCCCATGTTCCGGCCGCTCGCGGCAACGATGAACGCAAGGAAGAGGCCGACCGGATCGAACGCCTCATTTTGGAAAGCGGAACCGCAGCCGGGAAGGGGAACGATCGGGAAGCTGCGGAAGGCTGGCTTGACGTCGAAGGGGACGAGCCGGAAACGTTGCCGGACATGGCCGTGTACCGCCGGGTGCGGCAACGGGGGAGCAGAGGTTGGCCCGCCCTGCTGATGTCCGGCATCGGCGCCGTTCTGACGGGCCTTTTGCTCGGCAGCTTCGTCTTTCATTTTTTTCGCGGCGATCCGGTTCCGGCCGGCTTGCCGCCCGGTTCCGACGCGGAGACGGCGGCAACGGAAACGGCCGGCGACCCTTTGCGGGAACGGACGATCCCCGGGGAAACCGACGGCGTGTTGCCTTCGTCCGGCGGGGAGGATCGGGATGCCGGCGTTCCCGCCGGGGGCGTGCATCATCTCCCGGAGAAAACGTATTACGTGGTGCAAAACGGCGTATTCAGCTCCCGGGAAGGCGCGGATGCAGCCGCGGCCCTGCTCCGGGACAAAGGGTATGCCGGCACGGTGGAGGAAGGGGACAAACTGGCGGTTTATGCCGGCCTGGCGGACGACCGCGATGATGCGCTGCTGATTGCCCGGCAACTGGAGGCACAGAAACTGGACATCTTCATCAAACCGGTCGGGCTGCCCGCCGTCGACATTCCCGCCGGCGCATGGCCCGGAGCGGAAACGCTGGCGGCCTACCTGGCGGAAAGCCGGAACCTGATGGATCTGGTGATGGCCGTGTCGCTGCGCCACCTGAACGAATCGATGCCGGGCGCCCTTTCGGAAGGCGAACGGTCGGACCTGAAGGAAGCGCACCGGCGGTGGACCGAGGCGGCGAACGGGCTGCCGGAATTTTCCTCGGCGGAAGCGCAAAACGCTGTCCGGTCCATCAGCCGGGCCGCGGGTAACGCGATGGCGGCGATGGAACAGTACGGCAAATCGCCTTCCGCCGCATACTTGTGGCAAGCGCAAACCGCGCTGCTTGATCATCTCGTGACCCAGAAGCGGGTGCTGGAATGGTTGGCGACGGATGGTTCCCCCGGATCCGGCACGCTGTTGCCGGCCGGGCATCCGGCTTGAACACGGTCGCCTTTCGAGTGAGGCCGGCCGCGGCGACGAACGCTGCGGCCGGCCTTCTTGCCGGGCTTTGGAGGCAATCCGGATGCCGACGACTGTCGTCCGGCGTCTTTGCATCGGGCCGGTTGTCGTCGACGGCCCGCCCTTCGTCGATTGTCAGCGACTTCATTAAACCGTATAATAAACTTGTTGCATCCGCATGAGCACCTTCGGGGAGAGGGGATGGCATGAAACAGCGCTACGTGCTTCTTTTTTTGTACTTGTTTCTCGGCCTGCTTGCCGGCTCGCTCCTCGCCCATTTGCTGGCACCGGTCAAGGGCGTGTCGTTCTTGACGGAGTCTCTGGAGCTGTCTTGGCAACCGAAGGGAAATTTCGATTTCTTGAAGTATGAATTGTCCATTGCGGTTAAAATAAGCCTGCTCAGCCTGCTTGGCATGGCCGCTGGCATCTGGTTCTACAGAAAAACGAGATGATTTTGGAGGAAACCGGGTTTGGCTGTGGACAAAACATCGGCGACCATCATTCTCGCTTCCGCTTCGCCCCGCCGCCGCGAATTGCTCCGCACCGTCGGCATCGATCCCGTCATCGTGCCCAGCGATGCGGACGAAACGGTGGATCCGTCCCTTCCGCCGGATGAAGCAGCGGTCCTGCTGGCCGACCGCAAGGCCCGGCAGGTGGCGGATGCCTTGCGGAAAGCGGGAGAAGCGCAAGGCGTGGTCATCGGCGCGGATACGGTCGTGTACTTGGACGGGGAAATGTTGGGCAAGCCCAGGGATGAAGCCGACGCGGTGCGGATGCTGGGCAAGCTGCAGGGGAAAGAGCATCAGGTGTTCACCGGCGTGTGCGTCCTCGACGTCGCCGGCACGAAGCGGCTGGCGGCATGCCGGACGACGTTCGTCCGCATGAAGCCGCTGGACGAAGCGCGCATCCGGCGCTACGTGGCCACGGGCGAATGTTTCGACAAGGCCGGCGCCTACGCGGTGCAGGGAAGGGGAGCGCTGCTGGTGGAGTCGATCCGCGGTTGCTACTACAACGTTGTCGGCCTTCCGCTTTCGCTGCTCGATGACATGCTCGCCGAATTCGGCATTGAGCCGTTATCCGATACGTGAAAGGTGGGAATTCATGGGAGAGCAACCTCTCGTCTTGCGCCAGATTCCGAAGGAGGAACGGCCGCGGGAACGGTTGTTGCATTACGGCGCGGAAGCGCTCAGCAACTCGGAGCTGCTCGCCATTCTCCTTCGAACCGGCACGGCCAACGAGTCGGCGGTCAAGCTCGCCGGCAAGGTGCTCGCCGCTTGCGGCGGCTTGCGCCATTTGACGGACATGACCGTGGAGCAATTGACCGCCATCAAGGGCATCGGGCTGGCCAAGGCGTTGCAATTGAAAGCGGGAATCGAGCTCGGCCGGAGGCTGTCGCGTTCCCGTCTGGAAGACGCCCCGGCGGTCCGGTCACCGCGCGAGGCGGCGGAGCTTGTGCAAGATGAGCTTCGTTATTTGACCAAAGAGCATTTCATCGTCCTGTTTCTCAACACGAAAAACCGGGTCATCGGCAAGGAAACGATGTCGATCGGCAGCCTGAACGCTTCCATCGTGCATCCGCGGGAAGTGTTCCGTGCGGCCATCCGGCGCAACAGCGCGTCCATCATTTGCGCGCACAACCATCCGAGCGGCGATCCGACACCGAGTCCGGAAGACATCGAGGTGACCAGGCGGCTGTCCGAAGCGGGCAAGCTGATCGGCATTGAACTCCTCGATCACCTCATCATCGCCGACCAAGCCCACGTCAGCTTGAAGGAACTCGGGTATCTTTGACGCAATTCACCAACGACCGGAGGAGTCATATCCATGTTTGACGGATTTTCGAAAGATTTGGGCTTCGATCTGGGGACCGCGAACACCCTCGTTTTTGCCAAAGGGAAAGGGGTCGTCCTTCGCGAGCCGTCCGTCGTTGCCCTGCGCACCGACACGAACACCATCGAAGCCGTCGGCGAGGAAGCGAAGCGGATGATCGGCCGGACGCCGGGTAACATCCGCGCCATTCGACCGATGAAAGACGGCGTCATCGCCGATTTTGACACGACGGCCACGATGATCAAATATTTCATCGAAAAGGCGCAAAAACGGCGGCCCTTCCTGTCCCGCCGCCCGAACGTGATGGTGTGCGTGCCGTCCGGCGTGACGGCGGTGGAACAACGGGCCGTCGAAGAAGCCACTCTGCAGGCGGGGGCGCGGGAAGCCCACACGATCGAAGAGCCTTTTGCCGCCGCCATCGGCGCGGATTTGCCGGTCTGGGAACCGACGGGCAGCATGGTCGTCGACATCGGGGGCGGCACGACGGAAGTGGCGGTCATCTCGCTGGGCGGCATCGTCACGAGCCGTTCCGTCCGGGTGGCCGGCGACGAAATGGACGACGCCATCATCCAATACATAAAGCGGACTTATAACCTGCTCATCGGCGAGCGGTCGAGCGAACAGCTGAAAATCGACATCGGATCCGCCATGAAGGTGGACAGCCCGCAAACGATGGAAGTGCGCGGCCGCGATCTCGTCACCGGATTGCCCAAGACGATCGCCGTCACGAGCAATGAAATTACCGAAGCGCTGACGGACACGGTGGCGAGCATCGTCGATGCCGTGAAGGTGACGCTGGAGCGGTGCCCGCCCGAACTGGCCGCGGACATCATGGACCGGGGCATCGTCCTCACCGGAGGCGGCGCCCTGCTGCGCAACCTGGACAAACTGCTGGCCAAGGAAACGGGCATGCCGGTGCTCGTTGCCGACCATCCCCTCGATTGCGTGGCCATCGGAACGGGGCGCGCGCTGGAAAACATAGATCTGTTCAAATCGAAAACCGTGCTTGGGAAGAGGAAGCCTTGAGTGCGTGACGCGAAGAGGTGGATGCGTTGTTCAGGTTGCTGGGGAACAAGAAGTTGATTCTTCTTTTGGCATGCCTGATTTTGTTTATCGCTTTGATGGGCCTCACGCTGAACGATGACGGGCGCATGACCTGGCCGGAGAAGTTCGTGAAAGACACGGTGTCGTACGGGCAGAGCCTCATCTACATCCCGATCGCCAAAATGTCCGAGTTTGCATCCAACCTGGCTTCCCTGCACTTGCTCTACGAAGAAAACGCGGCATTGAAAAGCAAACTGATGGATTACGCGCGGGATACGGCCCGGCTGAACCAACTGGAGGAACAGGTGGCGAGGCTCGAGGAAGCGCTCGCGTTCACCGAACGGCAAAAAAAGCAAAACCGGTACATTTGGCATTACGCGGATGTGGTGTCGGCCAGTCCGGACCCGAACGTGCCGACGATCAACATCAACAAGGGCGAGCTGGACGGAATCCGGGTGAACATGGCGGTGGCGACGACGGACGGCCTCATCGGCCGGGTGGCGTCGGTTGCCCCTTTTTATTCCACCGTGCAGCTGATCTCGGCCATCGATTACCACGACGACGCGTCCAAGGCGATCGCCGCCACGGTAAAGGGAAAGCCGGATTCCTTCGGCATGATCGAACGGATGACGAAGGACGGGTATTTGGAAATGAACAAAATTCCGGCAACGGATTTGCTGGAGGTCGGGGACGTGGTGATGACGTCCGGCTACGGCGGCGTGTATCCGCACGGCATCGAAATCGGCCGGGTCGTTTCACGCCGCGTCGGGGATTTCGGCATCACCCATACCGCCCTTATCGAACCTTTTGCCAATCTGAACGGCGAACGGCTCAGGCAAGTGTTCGTCATCGAAGTGCCGGAGCCGTGAGCGCGCCATGAAAAACCGCTGGCTCGTGACGTTGCTGTTGTTGTTCTTTCTGCTGGAAGGCGGGTTGTTTCCGTGGCTGCTGCCCGCGCCCGCGCCGGAAGGATTCGCCGTTTCGCCGCGGCTGGCGATGGTCGGCATCCTGTACGCATCGATGCTCCGCAATCGCAACCTTGGCGTTGCAACCGGCCTCATTCTCGGTTTCATGCAGGACATCGTCCATGACGGGCCGATGCTCGGGGTGCACGCGGTCGGCATGGCCGTCGCGGCTTATGCGGCGGGAACCGTCGGCATAAGGGCAAAAAGCGGGTTCGTGTTGCCGTTTTTCATCCTGGCGGTCGGTCTGGCCCTGAACGATTTGGTCGTTTTTTCGCTGTACCGTCTTTTTCAGGTGACGGATTTGTCGCTGTCCGTTTTTTTTGCCCGCCAGCTTGCGCCGACGTTGCTGTTCAATCTGCTGCTGGCCGTTCCGCTTTACGTTCCCGCCCGCAAGTGGCTGTTGAATGTACCGGACAAGCGGGATGAGGAACCCGCCTGAGGAAGGATTTTGCCGGGTCAAACGAGAATTGTATGGGAGTCTGGAGGCTAAAAGCGGTGGCATCAGCAAAGAAGCAGTTGGTTACCATCAAGGGCGTCAAGGAAGGCCTCATCTTTCAGCTGGATGATGATTGCGCATTTGACGATGTGCTCGGCGACCTGAAAGACAAGCTGGGCAACACCCATGACCGTTTTCTGGACGGACCGGAAGTGGCCGTGCAAATCCGGCTCGGCAAACGATGGCTGAAGGATGACCAGCTGGACCGGCTCAGGAAAATGATCGAAAAGAAAAAAAATTTGCGGATCCAATCGGTGGAGTCCGACGTCGTTCCGCGGGAAATGCTGTTCGACGAGACCGGACGGCTGAAGCTGGTGCGCGGCATCGTGCGTGCCGGACAAACGTTGTTTCACGACGGGGATTTGCTGCTGGTCGGCGATGTCAATCCCGGCGGCACGATCGCGGCCACGGGAGACATCTACGTGATCGGTTCGCTGCGCGGCGTTGCCCATGCCGGGGTGAACGGCCGGGAGGAAGCAATCATCGCCGCCTCGCACATGAAGCCGACGCAGCTGCGCATCGCCGGCGTCATCAGCCGTCCGCCCGAGGAAGGCGGGCTGGAGGAAACGTTCATGGAATTTGCCTGTTTGAACGGCGGCATCATGCAAATCGACAAAATTGCCAACATCAGCCGGATGCGGCCCGGCGGCCAACACGCGTAGAGGGAGAGTGAACGGGGAATGGGAGAAGCGATCGTCATCACTTCGGGCAAAGGCGGCGTCGGCAAAACGACGACGTCGGCCAACATCGGCACGGCGCTGGCTTTGCAGGGAAAGAAAGTGTGCATGGTGGATACCGATATCGGCCTGCGCAACCTGGACGTGGTGATGGGGCTTGAAAACCGGATCATCTACGACCTGGTGGACGTGGCGGAAGGTCGTTGCCGGCTCAGTCAGGCGCTGGTCAAAGACAAGCGCTTTGAAGAACTGTATTTGCTGCCGGCCGCCCAGACGAAGGACAAGGATGCCGTCAAACCGAAACAGATCAAGGCGATGGTGGACGAACTGAAGAAACAGTTTGACTACGTGATCATCGACTGCCCGGCGGGCATCGAGCACGGGTTCCGCAATGCCGTCGCCGGCGCGGACAAGGCCATCGTCGTCACGACGCCGGAGCATGCCGCGGTGCGGGATGCCGACCGCATCATCGGCCTGCTCGAAAAGGAAGGCTTGTTCGGCACCCGCCTCGTCATCAACCGCGTGCGGACCAAAATGATCAAGAACAAGGAAATGCTCGACATCGAGGACATCTGCCAGGTATTGGCCGTTGACCTGCTCGGCGTCGTGCCGGATGATGAACACGTCATCAAAGCCGCCAACGAAGGCGAGCCGACGGTGATGAACCCGAACTCCCAGGCGTCCATCGCCTTCCGGAACATTGCCCGCCGCATCCTCGGAGACGCCGTTCCGCTGATGGCACTGGAAGAAAAGAAAGGCGCCATGGCCCGGGTGAAAAAATTTTTTGGATTCGGATGAGCAAAGGATGAGGCCCGCGTGCTAGCCAAACTGAAACGGATCGATTGGCTGATCATTCTGGTCCTGCTGGGCCTGATGATGATCAGCTATTTTTTGATCGAAAGCGCCATCTACACCAATCCGGGTTACCAGAACTCCGGAATGGGCAAGAAAACGCTGTTGTTTTACGGCATCGGTTTCGTTGCGCATCTGGCGGCGGCCTTTTTTCCGTATCGCTGGCTGACCAAATTTTGGTACGTGTTTTACGCCGTCGGCGTCGGTCTTCTGATCGCCGTCCGTTATTACGGCGTGACCCTGAACAATGCGAGAAGCTGGTTTTCCATCCTGGACGGCCGCTTTCTGTTCCAGCCTGCCGAACTGATGAAAATCATACTGATCATCGCCATCGCCGGCTTCCTGGCCTACCGGAATGGCGAACCGCTCCGGCTGTTCCGGGAAGTGCTGCCCGTCGCGGTTATCAGTTTCATCCCCTTCTGGCTCGTGTTGAGCCAGCCGGACCTCGGCAACGCCATCATTTTCGTCGTCATCGTCATCGGCATGCTGTGGGTCGGCAACCTGCGCTATTCCGTCGTCATCGTCGGCATCGTCACCGCGGCGATCCTGGTGTCCGGCTTTTTGTACGGCTACTACAACTATCACGATGAAATCGAGGCGTTCCTGGCCAAACGCGACAGCGCCCACTGGCTGCAACGGGTTGATGCGTTTCTCCTGCCGGATCAGGTGAGCAAGGATGTGCGTTACCATGTGGAAAACGCGATGACGGCCATCGGATCCGGCGGGTTGCTGGGGGACGGGTACAAGCAGGGGAATTCCATCCACAACTGGACCGTGCCCCTGCCCTTCTCCGATTCGATCTTCGCCGTGCTCGGCGAGGAATTCGGATTTGTCGGTTCGGCGCTGCTGCTCCTGCTGTATTTTCTTCTCATTTACCGGCTGATCTACGCCGCCATCCAGAGCGAAGATTTGACCGGCGCCCTGATCATTACCGGCATCGCCTCGATGCTGGTGTTCCAAATCTTCGAGAACATCGGCATGCTGATGGACATCATGCCGCTGACCGGCATCACGTTGCCGTTCATCAGTTACGGCGGCTCGTCGGTCCTGATCAACATGACCTGCCTCGGCATCGTGCAGAGCGTCCGCTTGTACAAACCGAAACCGGCATCTTCCCCGTGATGCCGGTTTTTCTTTGTTGTCCCGGCGCCGCGACCCCGGATAACGTCTAGTGGAACAAGCCCCGGCATATGAATAGCAGTAAACAAGCCGTATTCGGGACAGGCGGACCGGCGCGGGATTGGCGGCGGCTTGCCGCGGCGCGCATGCGCGAATTCCGGCTTCGGTCCGGAAGCGGCCCGGGGCTCGGGCGGACGGCAGGCGATCATCGGGGAGGGATGCCAGGTGCAGGACCAGATCAAAAAAAGGCGGGAGGAGCGGATTCGCCGGCTGCTTGCCGATCCCCGCCTTGCGGAACATGCCGGGAGGGGGCCGGGGGAAGAACGCGACGATGCCTGGCGGGATTGGAGTAAACGTCCGACTTACCGCCAATATGCGGCGAAAATCGTGTTGTGCCTGGTGTTGTACGCCGCCGCATGGGCGTTGTTCGAGAACGGCCATCCGGCCCTGGAACCGGCCAGGGAAGCGGTGCGCCGCTCGCTGACCGAATCGTTCCGCTTCGACCAGGCGGCCGCATGGTACCATCGCCACTTCGCCGATTTGCCCGCGCTCATCCCGGCGTTCGGACAAAACGCGACGAAGACGGAAGCGGTCTGGTCGGCGCCGGTGTCGGGCCGGGTGGTCGAACCGTATCGCGACAACATGCAGGGCGTATACATGGCCGCGCCCCCGGATGCGCCGGTGCGGTCATCCGCGGAAGGGCTGGTCACGGCGATCACGGAATCCCCGGATACGGGACTGACCGTGACGGTTCGCCACAAGGCGGGGATGGAGACGGTTTACGGGCTTCTCGGCAGCGTCCGGGTCAGGAAACATGACTGGCTGTCCGCGGGAGACGTCATCGGAACCCCGGGCATGGAACCGGACGGGCGGACGGGCCGCCTGTTTTTCGCCGTCAAACGCGACGGCAAATATGTCGATCCGCGGGATGTGATGGCCCTTGATTAGGTGGGGAGGCACCCGATTCCGACTGCATCCGCTGTTCGTGCTGATGATGGCCGTTTCCGTCCTGATCGGGCATTTCGTCGAACTGATCGTCCTGTTCGGGGTGGTGGTCGTCCACGAGCTGGGCCATGTGGCGGCCGCCCGCTGGTTCGGCTGGCGGGTGACGGAAGTGCGGCTGCTTCCCTTCGGCGGCGTTGCCGTCGCGGAACCGGCGGACGGCGCGGGTTCCGGCCAGGAAATGGCCGTCGCGCTGGCGGGACCGCTGCAAAATGCAGCGATGATCGGCCTGGCCTTTTTTTTTCGCCGGATCGGCTGGTGGACGGATGATTGGGCGGATTATTTCATCCAGGTCAACACGGTCATCGGCCTGTTCAACCTGTTGCCCGCCGAACCGCTGGACGGCGGCCGGATCCTGTCGGCCTGGATCAGCCGGAGGGCGGCGATGTGGCCGGCGATCGTCGCCGGCAACTGGTTCGGCCTGGCCGCCGCCGCCGGCATGGCGCTGTACGCCCTCCTGCGGCTGCCGTCGGCCGGCCTGCTTGCCAATCTGCTGGTCATCGCCGGTTTTCTCGCCGCCCACAACGGCTATGAATGGAAAAACCGGCACTACCGGTTTTTGCGGTTTTTGATCCGCCGGCAGCGGGAAGGCGGCATGCTGCTGGAACGCCACCCGCCGACCAGAATCATCATCGCCCGCGAACCGTACCGGAGAAGCGAACTGTTCAAACGGTTCATGCGGGAACGCTACCAGCTGGTGGCGGTGCTGGATGACCGGGGGAAAGTGACGCGCGTGCTTTCCGAGCGGGAATTGCTTGAAGACTTTTTGCAAACGCATGGAGCGGCCGCGTCGAATATGCTAGAATGAACAAGCAGGCACCGGAACGGCCATGCGGCGGTCGGCATGCAACGGAGGGGCATGCGAACGTTCAGCTGCCGGACCGGAATCCAGTCTGACGATTCGGATGTGGGACGACATGCGCAGGAAACTGTTGGTACACCGTCAACCTTCCGGCACTTCGGTGGCGTTGTTGGAAGACGGCCAACTGGCGGAGTATTACCGCGAAAAACCGAAAGAGGATCAGGCGGGTTGCATCTACAAGGGGCGCGTCGTCAACGTGTTGCCGGGCATGCGGGCGGCTTTCGTCGACATCGGGCAGCAACGGAACGCCTTCCTGTACGTGGATGATTTGCTCGATCCCAATCTCGAAAAGCAACCGCCCGTGAAGCCGTCCATCGACAAGCTGGTGAAAACGGGGCAAGAGCTGCTCGTCCAGGTCGTGCGGGAATCTTCCGGCAACAAAGGGGCGAAAGTCACCACCCATTTTTCCATACCGGGACGATACCTGGTGTACATGCCTTATGCCGACTACGTCGGAGTTTCACGCAAAATCGAGTCCGAAGAGGAGCGGGCGCGCCTGAGGGACTTCGGCGAACGGCTGCGCCGGGAAGGGGAAGGGCTCATTTTGCGGACGGTGGCCAAAGGTGCCGACGAAGCGGATCTGGAACGGGATTTGAAGGAATTGCGGCAAACGTGGGACAACATCGTCGCACTCGGCAAGTCGGCGGTTGCTCCTTCCTGCCTGTTCCGCGATTTGGACATCGTGCCGCGGATGATCCGCGACTTGTTCAACGAGCAGGTGGACGAGCTGGTGGTGGACGATCCGGCACAGCTGGACGAAATCCGGGCCTACGTGCGCCAGGTTGCTCCCGATCTGGAAGGGCGGATTTTTCCCTGGCGGGAGAAGGAACCGATGTTTGAGCGGTTCGGCGTGACCGAAATGCTGGAGAAGGCGTTCCGGCCGAAAATCTGGCTCGGCAACGGCGCTTATCTCGTCATTGAACAGACGGAGGCGCTGACGGTCATCGATGTCAACACGGGGAAATATACCGGCTCCGTCGATTTGGAGCAGACCGTCTATGAGACCAACCTGCAGGCCGCGGAGGAAATTGCCCGGCTGATTCGCCTCCGGGACATCGGCGGCATCATCATTGCGGATTTCATCGACATGGAAGCGGAAGAACACCGGGAAGCCGTTCTGCAACGCATGGAAGAAACGGTCCGGCGGGACCGGACGAAAACGATTGTCGTCGGTTGGACGCAGCTCGGGCTGCTCGAAATGACCCGCAAAAAAATCCGGTCGGACCGGGACGGTATCGACGTGGAACGCTGCCAATACTGCGGCGGCACCGGCAAGCGGCCGGTCATTTGATCATCCGTCCGGCGGAGCCGCGTGCGGTCCGTCGCCGCGGCAGCATCGCGAATCGCAGATCGCATTTTTTGTTGTGCTGGGGCGAATGTTGTGATATTATATTTGGGTGCATGTTGCGAAAGGGATTCGGCCAACATGCATGCAACCGCTCGAAACGGGTTCCCGCAAAGCGTGCCGGCTTACGGTCCGGCGCCACCCGTGTTTCGGCGAGTCTGATGCAAGAGGAGGTGCTACAGCGACATGTACGCGATTATCGAAACCGGCGGCAAACAATACAAAGTGCAGGAAGGCGACGTGATCTACGTCGAAAAACTGCAGGCCGAAGAAGGCCAGACGGTCACCTTCGACCGCGTGCTGGCCATTGCCGGGGACA
>Ga0310829_1000231_pt1 | contig 66670 bp, 79 predicted proteins | sample WT_ome_4_FD_202244 | JGI IMG/M metagenome (GOLD analysis project Ga0310829, IMG submission 202244) | Sorghum-adapted microbial communities enriched on wild type (WT) sorghum from Joint BioEnergy Institute, Emeryville, California, United... ...
ATTTTCAACGACAAAGGATAATGCTTGAACTTTTGACCTTTGATAGCCATAAAAAATTCACCCCTTAAAGTAACATCGGTTTTCCCAAGGGGTTTTTCCAATGTCTACTTTAAGGGGTGCACTCTACCACGTCATGCAGGGGTTTTTGTTCAGCAAACCACTGCCGGCCGATCAGTTTGAGCGATTCTTACAGGCCAGTGTACATTCCGGATCACGGATAGGGAGGTGTTGACGATGACAGAAAACCGGTTGCTTGACAAACTGATGATCGGAGTTTCCGAAAAGTATAGCCTAACTCCCCAAGAATCGAAGGTGCTGTCCATGCTGCTGCAAGGATACTCCATCCCCCAAGTTGCCGTTCATTTGGAGGTTTCTCCTTATACAGCGGAAAAACACAGCCAAACCGTGCTGAGAAAGCTAAACATTATGTACAAGCGAGAGCTACCTTTTTGGCTTCTAAAAGAAATCGAGACAGCTAAAGGAATGGTGAATATATGACCCGATTGTACGAGTCGAAGCACTATGCCTTGTTTTCTAGCCGACTGACTGAACCCATGAAGGATGTTCTTTGCATTATCGGAGAGAGCGGAGAGATCAATAAACAATCGATCATTGACACGAGCAGATACAGCAAAACAGTTGTCCATGCTTGTGTAGAAGCGTTGTATTTTTCAGGACTTCTAAAGTTGAGGACACCAAGACGAGAAACGCTCTACTCGCTCTCCGAGGAAGGACAAGCATTTGTAGATTATTTGTTGCTGCATTCAAACGAGGGGGGATATTATGAGCCTGATGAACAGTAAAGAATTGGAGTTCATGACAAACAGTGGCCTTATCCAAGATGTGTCTTTGCGATTTGGCGTGATAGGCGCCGGCCAAAAAGGGAACAAGGATGCGGATATCTTTGCCGGTTATCGCTTTGCGGATGGGACACAATGCTACCCAACGTTGGCAATCAACTTTGCCCAGGCGGATATGATTCACCTGAAAAATATCCCGGAAAAGGATCGTATTCACTTTGACGGAATGAAAGGAGCTGCCCGGACTCCTTCTCTTGTGGTCGAGTTGTTCGATCCGACGTTGAACCCCAAGGCGAATGAATTGAGAAGCCAGTTGGCTGTGGCCATGGAAAAGAAATTTGCAAATGTGGAGCATCTGATTATTTCGCTTGGCGCCGGGGGTGGGGTGGGAACCGGTTGGGGCTCTTTGACTCTGAATTTAATCAAAGAAGGATTCTTTCCGGTTCCGATTACCTTACTCATTTCGCTGCCGTTTGACGATCCGGATGAAATCGCAAACGCCTTGCTGCTGTTAAAGGAGATTCAAGATTTTCTCAAGATACAGGAGGAGTTGTTCGAATCCTCTGACACGAAACCGTTAGCCAGCGTGATTTTAACCGACAACAAGAAGATATACCATGATTTTGAATTGAAAAAGGGATCACGGGCACTCCAGAATACGAACCTGTCCTGGAAAGACGAAGGGAATAACGCGGTCATTAGTACCATCCACGAAGCCAATCTCATCCCGGCCAACTTTGGGAGTGACAACGTCACCTATGACCCGTCTGATTTTATCAAGCTGATGCAGCTTTCCGGCAAGCTTCTGACGATCGCGAAAGCACGGTTGGAACCGGATTTTACTATTGAAAAGCTGGAAGCGAAGATGAAAGCGAGCATCGAAAAAGGATACTTTGCTTGCGGGCACCAGTACCAAACCGCAACGATGTACGGCGGTTTTATTTTGCGGCCGTCCAACGCGGACTTTTTCAAGGATGTCATCACGGAACGGACGATCAAAAAAGTGATAAGTGACTTTAATCCGATCACGCAGATGAGGGGCAAGTTTGGCGACCCGATCTGGAATGAAAATTACGCGGTCATCTACACCTTTTTTGCCGGAATGGGGATGCCAAGCCGATTCGCCGAGTTAGCGAAAGAACTCCAGACAATCAAGGAAAAGCAAGAGCAGATTCTACAAGAATCCGAAGTGGAAGTTGATGTGTCTGCCGCTATCAAAAATGTGAAACAGTCTACGTTCAACCCTTATCAGCCGAAATCGAACAAATTCGGAGGGAGTGGTTTTGGGGGAGGATTTCAGTCAGTGTTCAATCGATCACAGTCGGCCGTCACCAAAAATGAGAAGAACCAGGAGGGGAGTAACGAAGGGCAGCCGAACCGTTTTGGTCAACGAGCAGGAAACCGCTTTGATGCCCTTCGGAAAATTCGTCTTCATGAAAACCAATAACAGCATCCAACAGCATCCCTATGGATACTGTCGGTATCCTAATACATTACGAAGAAGAGCCGAGAATCCAGCATTTTGGAGCAAATGGTACGTATGCCGATAGTATCCCAACGGATGGCGTTGGTATCCTCTGGCCAATCCATTGAAAAGGTGGTTTTATGTGGGAACGTACAGGAGTGGAACAGACCTATGAACTTCTCTTGCAAGCGCAGTATCAGCTAAAGGAATGGATGAAAGAGAGGAAAGCCGAGGAACATCCAAGCTCTTTTTCCCCGGTGTTGGAACCATTGGAAGACCATTGTTTTCGGGTGGTCTATCCAGAATTGGCTCCTGTGTTCAGCCGATTGAAGAATCACGCACCAGGGTTGCGGGAACAGATCAAGCAGGAGTGGCTGGTAGGTACAGAAGAAGCCTTGCGAGCGTTCTGGCAGCCTGACCAAAGAAAGGCTTGGGAGGGTTGTAACACGCGAGATGGAGTGGGAAGTTACTACTTCCAGGAGCCCGTAGCGATCTGGATTCGGAACCATTATCCCTCCAATCTCTTCATCGACTTGGACAACCACGTGTACAAGTGGATGATCGATGCGTTGGTAAACGCCTATTTCATCCCTGACGACAACAAAAGTCGGGTGTCTCTTTTGTTTGACTATGAACAAAACGCCGATCACCCCCACACGGAAATGTACGTGTTACCCAGACGAAAATTACTGGATTTTTTGGCGGGATAAACCCGAAAAACAGTGGGTGTATACGTATGGAATCAAAGTACTCTATCATATGGAATCAAAAAAATCTCCACAAATTTCCACGCGACGTTAGCGGCTATCATATGGAATCAAATTAGAATCCATACGATACAGAGGGGGAAAACAGGGGATCGTCAGATGTATTTGATTCCCTATGTTTGAATGGTGCTAATTAAGGAAAGAAAAATTCACATGTCGGGTCTCGTGAGGATTCTTTGGTTCCATATTTGCGATTTCGGGGTTAACTACAGGGAGGGAGCAATAAAACAGATTCCATATGAAAGAAGTGACCTTATACCATGTCGTTCTAAGGGTTGTAGCAATTGGGGGTCGGGGCTATGCAATCCAAGGGCAATTCCGGTGGGATTAGGGGCTAAAGCCGGAGGCTGAAGCCCCTAATCTGCCCAATTGATAAGCAGCCGGGAAGAGGTCAACATGACGGGGGAAGAACTGTACGTCTACGGGGGTGGATAGAGGGTTCTTGTTCGTCTGAAAGTTGATCGGTAAACGAGAACGGGCGAGCAAGTGGGAGAGTGCCCAGCACTCGACGGTTGCGAGCCATACAGCAACGATGAAGGGGGAACGCTTTTGAGAACACCAGAAATCACGACAAATGACATTGCGCTGTTTCGGATGATATGGGCGTATCGTGGTTGCACGTCAGATGTACTGCGGAAACGGATTTTTGGCGGTCGAAGATACGGGTATACACGAATCGCCACGTTACAAGAGCGTGGATACATTGCCAAACGAGCAATCTACAACCGGGAGTGGCCGAGGAAATACTGTTGGTATCTGCTGAAAAAAGGGCTGGAAGTGTTAGCTGAGGTAGAGGGATGGAGCTTGGAACGGTTGGAGATTGAGATTCGTCGATGGGAAGAATGGCGGAATGACAGCAAAGTTGCGCAATGGAACCGCCTATGGATTATGAACGTCGCGGTAGCGTGCGAAAAAGCCGGATGGGGATGGATCCCGAAATATGAATTTGTCGGGTGGGGCCGCCAAGAACGAGAGCAATCTCGTATTGGCGGCATCCTTATTTGGGAAGAGCAAAAGTATGCCTTGTTCGTGATCGAACCGCAGGGAGGGAGATTGCCAATTTATCGAGCAAAAGAAGAATCCCGTCGGGTACGAGGTGTCGTGGACGGCGTGATCGTTCTCAGTCGAAATGGGTGGTGCATGGAACAGTGGGGTCTTCCTGATTATTGGGAGTACGTTCTTCCCTACGATGAAGGAATCGCAATTTTGAGTCTCGGCGCCGGATGGGAAGCAGCCATGAGAACAGCAGGGGGGAACACCTGGAAAGCGGAGGGGTCCTTATGACGGGTGAGGGTAGAGTATCGTTTCTCGTCATCGTCGTAGCAGGTTTTGTTCTCGCGAACACCCTCTCGATGACCTGGATTCCTCTTTTGCTTTGGTTGGGGATTTTGTGGATACTGGGGATAACTCTGTGGGTATGGAAAAAACAGGAGTCTTATTCCGGATGGTGGATGGGCGCGGCCTATTGGATTCTTATGGGATGGAAGGGAGATGAAGTACGTCACGTCTTGTACCAGGTGGCCTTGGAGTATTGGAACGGGGATGGGTCAATGAACTGGTTGTTGATCACGTTAGCGGTGACCATCTTATATGCCGTGGCAGGCATCAAGATATGTCACCGCTTTTCAGTTGCCCTTCCCCAATGGATAACATCGTCTATGGGGACGTTGACCCGCTCGGTAAAAAAGGCCATGGGACAAGATTGGGAGCTAATCGAATTCCAGTTGGGGGTTGATCGTACAAGCGAGATCACAAGCGAACCATTCCGTCCAGGCGGGGAATAAGGGAGGGGGGAGAACCATGCTCATTCGGGAAGAAGTGGAGTTTCGGAGGGTGGATGAGTTAAGGGAACATCCACTCAATCGGATGCTCAATTCCCCCTTGGGTTCCATGGAGGCCGCGCTACTTGAGAACAGCATCGACGAAATGGGGATTCAGGAGCCCTTATGGGTAACGGGGGAAAACGTCATTATCTCCGGCCATGAACGATGGAAGATCGCGGCTCGGAAGGGCATGGAAAACGTGCCCGTGCGTGTGATTGAATCGGCAACCGAAGAGGAGTTGCTGTATCTGCTCGTTATGGCCAATGACGCTCGCCGCGGGGATGAGAAAGACCCGATTCGAAAAGCCCGCAAGATTAAGGTCTTGTACGACTATTGGGGAATCACGGTGGGGAGGCCAAAAAGTGGACAAGATGACCACAATAGAAAAACACGCCGAGACGTCGCAAACCTCGTGGGAGAGGGAGAGAGAACAGCAAGACGATTGCTCAGACTCTTGGACTTGATTCCAGAACTGCAAGAGCTGGTTTCCCGTGGCGTCATTGGCGTGGTGGCCGGGAACGAACTTGCTGCCTTGTCAGAAAAGGAACAGCGTCATCTGTATGAAGCCATTACCCGTTCCCATGTCAAAGAGGTACGATCCCAAGAAATCCAGGCGATACGCAGTGAACTGGAATACATCCGGGAACGCCGGTCGCAGCAGGTAGATCAACGGGAAGAGCAATTGGATTGGTTGGACGTGGGAGAAGACGTCGGGGAAGGTATGGGGGAAGAAGATGTTTCATTTGAGGGGCAGGGGGAGGAGCGGCCGGAAGAAAACGGAGAATGGCACACCGAACTGGAGAAGGATATCCCCAAGACCGCGATTGATGCTGTTGCTCCCACGTTGGAAGCATCCAGTGCCCGAAATTTGCGGCGCCGCTTGTTGATCAAAAAACTGGACAAGGCGGAGAAGCTGATTGAACGATTGGAACAAGATCTCCTCCCGTTTTTTGATAATTTGACGGACGCAGTGGTGCGGGAACGCGTCCATGATGTAGCAAGGAAGTTGATACGCGTATCCGAAAGACTGGACGGGGTGGTGTCGGGAAGGTGAGTCACCTGTTTGTAAACGGCCAGTTGATAACGGAAGATGTTTTCCGCTCCGGCACAGATTACGATCAAACCGTATTGAAACAATGGCATGAACAAAAGCCGCGGATACAATGCGCGTGTCAGGCATATGCCATGCGGGCGGAGATGCACGTGCGAAAAACGCCCTACGGCCACTATACGTTGGTCAACAATCCTGAACACTCCGACAAACATACCCCTGCTTGTCCTTACTACGGGGAGGTAGAACGATCCAGTCCGGGGGAGAGGCGCCCGGTCGAAAAGGTTGGCGATCGCTTGGTCGTCCATATCAAGTTGTTCCCGGAAACAGGTACACATACAGAGAGAAGCCGGGAGACGGGGAATCGAACCGGGAAACAAACGGAAGAACAAATGCATCGTCATCGTTTGTTTCCTTCTTTCATCTTCGACTGGTACAAGCTGGCTGTCGAGCAGTTGCAGGGAAGGGGCAAGAGGATGACTCCAGCCTCCGTGTTGTATCACATGTGGCATTGCATGTCCCATCACCGGATCTGGATAGGGACGGAAGATTTTTATTGGTTTGGGTACGTCCCTAACGAGCGGTTTCGGCTCCCCAAACGGCGGAAGGTGGTTCTTGGGTGGCTGCGTGAGCGGGAAGAAGTGATCGGAGGAGAGCGGTGGGGGATTGAGGGCATGAGGTCGTGTTTGATCCGTGTTCTTGTTCCCGAAAGCCATATCCCCCGTTACCGTGTGGATGGCAAACTGGTGGCGCTCCGCGTCAACTTCGATTACCACGAACCGCGTTCTATTGCTCCAGTTGTGGGGTGGCATATCACGGAAGAAGGCTGGTGGCTGCACAGCGGCGCTGAGCGGGAGTTGCTCATGCTGTTGCGAGAACGAAAGCATATCATCCTTCGTCCAATTGAGCCGTCAGAGGAGTGGTTGGGGTATCAGCCGGACTTTGTTCTGCCGGAGCGAAGTCCTCCTGTGTATGTGGATGTGCTGGACGAACCGGATGAGTCCTTGGAAGATCGGTCACCTCAAAGGAGGAAAAAACAGGCGGAGATTTACCGAGCAGCGGCACGAAACAGGGTAATCCGCTATGTGCAGTGGCAGTCCGGTGATCCGGTGGAATTTTGATGGGGAAAGGAGGGATCACATGATCGTCACCTATGGCGGCTTGGATGCGTTTTTGCACACCTTGGTTGTGGGACCAACGGGCAGTGGGAAAACGAGTTACTTGCTCTCTCCCATGGCCATGCAGATCTTGGAGTCGTATAAGCGGGGAAACCGTGTCGGGATGCTGATTTTGGAGCCAAGCGGCGACTTTGTGGAGGATATTTACCAGGGGTGCCTTGCCTATGGAATTCCAGTACGACGCATTGATCCAACATGGGACGGGAGCGATGGTCTGAACCCGCTGCTGGGCGAACCTCAAGTCGTTGCGGAAATGACGAGGACCGTATTAAAAAGGCTTTTTGGCAAACAAGAAGCCTTTTTTGCATTGGTGCAGGAAATGGCCGCGCGAAATGCGGTTTTGCTGTTGAAGCGGCTGTACGGAGACGATGCCGATCTGCTGCATATTGTCCGCGCGCTCCGGAATCTCAAAACGCTGAAGGAACACATCACGGAGTATGAACGAAAACACAGGCGAGATGACCTTGTGGAGTTTTTTCAGGTTGAGGTTTTCGACAGTGAAAACTTCACCAAAATTTCTACCGGTCTTCGGATGCAGTTGGAAGATTTGGTGGGGAACGAGCTGGTGTTGAAACTGCTAACGAAAAAGAAAGAGGAAAGCGTCCGGTTTGATGAACATTTGGCTAACGGAGGAGTAGTTCTCATCAATTCCGCATTGGGGGAGTTGGGGAATCTCAGCAGCATTTTCGGTCAGTTTGCCATCATGACGTTTCAAAACGCTGTTTTCCGTCGGCCAGGGAACCAATGGACGAGACGCCCACATTACACGTTTATCGATGAATTGCCCGAATACCTCAATCCGGATTTTCGCCGGTTATTGACGTTGGGGCGGAAATATCGAAATGCGTGTACGATCGCCATTCAGAATATATCCCAGCTGAAGGTCGATGGTTATCCCGGATTGGAGGACACCATCATGACCAACTGCCGAAACAAATTAATCTTCGCCTGCGAACACGAAGCGGATGCGAAGAAGTTTAGTGCCTTATTTGGGACTGAAAAACGCGTAAATCAGACCAAAATGTACGACACCCATATGGGCATTAAGGCGTTCATGGCGGAAAAAGTATCGCTAACGGAAAAGGAAGTACCGCGCTTTACCCCGACACAGCTTATGGAATTGCCGGCCTATCACTTTGTCGCCAGGATCGTAAAAAACGGACAATTACAGGTCCCTAAACTTGTGAAGGGGGAGTTGGTTCACATACCGGAAAGGAATGAAGCAAATCGGAAACCATTCGCATGGATGGAGAAAGCGACGAGAAAACAGAAGGAAGAGAAGAGGGATTTCCCGAGCGAATCACAGGAGACATCAGTTTCACAAGTGGTGGGAGATCAGCCGAGAAAGAAGATCACGATAGTGTTTCCAGAGCAGTCCAATCTTACAGGGGAAGAAACGTGGTTTACGTTACGAAAAATCAAACGAAAAACGGGGTAATACGATTTCATCTCAATGAAGTGGGGGTGTCCAGCGGATGAAATGCCGATTTTTGACCCTGGTTTTGGTAGGAATCACGATCGTGGCGGGTTTAACCCTGATGGGAGCGTTCTCCTAGCGGAGACGATCCAAGATATTTGGTAAAGGTGGAGAGTTGGAATATGGCAAGACAAGCAGTTGTCAGTAAACAACAGTTGGTAGCAACTCAGAAGTCAGCAACCAGAAAGAAGCGATCGGCAAAAACCAGTGAGGAGGTACCGTTCATTCCTTTCCTCCGCGTGGATATAAAAACGGGTGAAATTATCCTGGACGAACGAGAAGAAAAATACTGGAAAGTTTGATCATAGCTACTCTCCATAAGGATGAGGGCTATTTTTATTTTCAAATTCATGTAAAAGAGGAGGAATTGTTTATGTTGGCAAACATTTTGGAGCGCAAAGGAGATCAGAAGAACATTTGGGCGGAGCTGTTCGCGGCCAAACAAAATAACATGGCCATTCAAGCAAATGTGGTCGGGTTGGAGACACACAAATTGAACGGAGAGCCTGTTCGTTGCTGGGTATTGGAGGTGGAGCCGACTGGTACGGTGAAAGGAATCGTTCCGCGTATGGAATCGGGCGTAGAAAAATCCTCCGAGATGAATGATTTCTTGGGTCAAACCATTCCGGTCATGATCCTGCATATTGACCAGGATGCCGAACAAGTGTTGTGCAGTCGTATTCGTGCCATTGAACTGATGCAGGAAATTGCTCTGCGGCGAATGAAAGTAGGAGATCAATACACGGCAACGGTAACAAAAGTATCGCAAAACCGAATCGTGGTGGAAACCTCCGGGTTCTCATTTTCGTTTACCAAGTCCGATTTGAAATTGCCCTATAAGGATTTGCGAGACGTGTATCAGGTCGGCCATACGCTAACCGTTGAAGTCAAGGAGATCATTAGGGATGTGCAATCGGCGCAGCAGAGTGAAGGAGCGGTCAAGGAAGAACAAAGCGAGAAAGTGGCTAACTCGTCTACTAGGCTCATCGTGGCTCCTGTTCTCCAGGACAAATGGGAGCTGATTGGAACTAAGTTTAACCTACGTGGTGTGTACAAAGGAGTGATTAAACGGCAATTCGATGCAGGGTATTGGGTCGAACTTGTACCTGGATTGGATGTATATTGCCTGCATCCGAAGCGAAGCCTGCACAAAGGTTTGCTGAAGGAGGGGCAAGTGGTGTTCATCCAGTTGCAGCGGATCAACAACAAAGAGCGACGGTTGAGTGGAGAAATTATTCGAGTAATCGGGTGAGATAGCATGTTTGAGAAATCATGGACATTCCACTGGGAACCTACACAAAGCTCATCCCTTGAAGTTCACTCACCGGTTCTGGAATGGATAAAAACCATTGGAATCATCACGGCCACCTCCGCCGACTGGTTTCATGCCACCAAAAGGGCAACGCGGGAAACGATCAAGCAACTTCTGTCGGCTGGGATCATCATGCGGGGCCAAGCCCAATCTGAAGACAACCAAAAGCTGACTGTTTACGCCATCGAACCAATTTCCGGTGAAGAGGCTGTGAAGAAACTGATCCTGGAGCGTGTCTTGGACCACTGGCTGGACTACGTGGAGCCGATTGACATTCAGGTAAAACAAAGCGGGGGCACGATCCGGATTGGAGATGATCTGGTGGACATTCGGATTCTGTATGGAAATGTCCACCCTCCCGAACGGGAGCGGGTCATATGGTTTGGAGGAAACTGGGACGAGTTTCAATCTGTTGTTCAGCCAGGACACTTTGCGGCAACCCTGGACGTATGGGAAAAGGGTATGGTGATGAAGTGGGAACAAAATTGGACGCCCGTGCCTCTGTCCCTCTTGACGAAGGAATAACCCCTTAGGTAAAATATGGGCAAATCAAAGTCCAATATACGAATCATCAGAGGCTTTTTCCGTGGAGCGGATAGGGGTTCGTATACAATCGACCATGTTGAGCATGGGAGATTGCGAAAAAACGGGATACCTCATACCGTTGGGTAGTTGGCAATACCTGTTCCCTATGAGGTTTATGATCTGCGTTGAGCGCAGAACCTGAAGGTATCGTGAGGCTTTGACCCATGGTGCGCCTCTTCTAATCATGCGTAGGGAAGCAGATTGGACAACATGGGCGGAAGAGATATCGTGCTTGTCGTTACCTAGCAGAGACAAGGCGATATGGTGGTTACGAGAGAGCTAGGCACGGACTCGTAACGGTCGCAAGTTGCAGACGTGTTGGGCATGACTGTAAATCTTGGCGAAAGAAATTTACTCGATGAAAGCATAGGCGTAGTACGCTTTTTGCAGGATTGTGCAAAGAGAGGTACTACGCCTTTTTGCGTTTTCAGGACATCTCCTCTGAGATACAATGGTTAGAAAAGAGCGTTGTATCAAAGGAGGTGGAATAGATATGCAAAAGGAGAGGGATGACATGGACATTCTTGAAAAAGAACTGGAGGAGTGTTGGAAAGAGGCAGCACACACGGAGCCATTAAGTGATGAAGAGCTGGATGCGATCATTAAAGACGTTCGCAGATCCATCCGCAAGGTGGTGGAACAATGAACGTGGTGATCGACTCCAGCACAATCATTCGCGCGACGATGGAACAAAACAGGATGGCTCAAAGGGCTCTTTCGCTGTCCATTCGGGAACATCGGATACTCATGACGGATGAGATGGCGAAAGAGCTTGTGGCTACGATAATCATCGTCGCAGAAAAGAAAGGGCAAAACCCGAAACCACCATTGAGAGTCGCGGCGACATATTTGCTTCGGGCCAAAAGGGTAAACTCAACAACCGTGTATTCCTGGTGCTGCGATCCGGATGACTCCATGTTTATTGAGTGCGCCATTGATGGTGGTGCACAAGTGGTCGTCTCCAATGACGGGAGCCTAACGAAACTTCAAGAGTACGTCACCGATGAAGAGGGGAAAAGACTCATTCAAACGATTGAGTTTTTGACCCCGGAGGAGTTTGTAAGTAAATACAGCCTGACATGATTTTTTCAACAGGCACAGGAAGCCAAGACTTTTCAACCGTTGAGGTTAGGAAGTCTTTTTTTATTTTGTCCCTCGTGCGGGCGTAACAATAGCACGGGCCGAGAATTCGGCGGAAAGGAGAAGACATGAATCGAGTTGTCTTGATTGGTAGGCTGACAAAAGATCCAGAAATGCGCTACACGACAAACGGAATTGGAGTTACGACGTTTACATTGGCTGTGAATCGTCCGTTTGCCAATCAAGAAGGAGACAGGCAAGCAGATTTTATTAACATCGTAACTTGGCAGAAACTTGCCGATCTGTGCGCAACCTACTTACGCAAGGGCCGACAAGCCGGTGTTGAAGGGAGACTGCAAACGCGGTCTTATGAAAATCAGGAAGGACGAAAGGTATTCGTGACGGAGGTTGTGGCGGACCGTGTTTATTTCCTTGATAAAGCCGAAGATACTCGTGAGAACGACCAACACCCTCGTCATGATCCTTTTGCTGATCCATTTGCCGATCCGTTTGCTGGCACAGGAAAACCAATCAATATTACGGATGACGATTTGCCGTTCTAGGGAATCGGTCACCGCAGGACAATAAAGACTTCTCCTTTGATGGTTCGGGAGAAGTCTTTTTGTATACACCAAATCCCTCGTGCGGGAGAAAACAATAGCACGTTAGCCGAGAGGCGAAGAAAGGAGAAACGATGAATAACCAACTGACGATCATCGATGGACAAGAAACTCGCTTGATGGAGGGCTACAGTTCGCAAGAGATGCACGCTGTGTTACAGGAAATGAAACAAAAACTCAATCTGACGCAGCAATTTTTCAAAGAAGTCATGATTGAGGGGCAAGATTACGGCGTCTTGGAAGGTACCGCGAAACCCACGCTGCTGAAAGCAGGTGCCGAAAAACTATGCGAACTGTATGGATTCTCCCCGATTGTAAAGATGATCGAAGAAACGGCAGAAAGAGAAACTGGCTACTATCGAGCTCGGGTAACGATAAGCCTGATCCATCGTCGCAGCGGTGTAACCATTGCTGATGGTGTTGGGGAAGCCAATACCATGGAAAGTCGATATCGCTGGCGTTGGGTCTTCGAAAGTGAACTACCGAGGGGAATTGATAAAAACTCCTTGGTACAGAAGAGTTTTCCAAAAAAGAACGGTAACGGAACCTATATCAAATATCGCGTCGAAAATGAGGACCTCCACTCATTATGGAATACCGTTCTGAAGATGGCCAAGAAGCGCGGTCTGATTGACGCTGTGCTTTCAGCAACCCGTTCTTCAGGTATCTTTACCCAAGATGTTGAGGACTTGAAGGATTGGGCAGAAGCAGCTCCAACCTATGAACCCAACCTGCAACGTGAGAGTGGAGCGCCTGGGCACAACAGGAATGAAAGCAGAAAGACACCAAACCGGCCTCAAGGACAAGAGGGGACACAACATCAATCCGGTGCGTATAAGGAACACGCTGTCATCAATCCGTCCGATACGCCCCGTTGGATTACCGGAACCGTAACAGATGTGCAAGGAACAGCTATCAACGACACCCCTTGCTTTATTTTGTTCCTGCATAACGGCTGCAAAGTTCTGATTCCGGAAGATCATCCGGTAGCCCGACAAGATTTGAACAACTTGATGGGCGGTCAATTGTTGAAGTTCCTTACTCGCACAATGGGAGACTTTGAGGCAATTGCCGGTCGCAGCGGCCAAGAGATTCAGGAGGTGCGCAGTGCATGAGCATTTTTCCTGAAATCCTTGACGTTGCCAATCGTTATCATCTCTTGGTACAGCAAAAGGAGGCACCAAGAGGTGAGGTTCGCGTCCATTGCCCATTCTGCGAAGAGATTGTCGGTACAGCGGATCGCGGTTTCCATCTGTATCTAAATCCCATCAAGAATACGTTTCACTGCTTTCGCTGCCAGGAAAAAGGGGGCGTGGCCAAGTTCATCGGTCTTCTGGAGGGAAAAGGCGAACAAGAAGTGATCGATGAATACAAGGCCATACACGAAGCCGCCCGAAGGAAAAAGCGGAAGAAAAAGACATGGGAAGATCATCCTGCGATGAAGCTTTCCGCACACCAATGGAAACTGATGGGCTTTCTCGGGAAGATCGACGGGAAAATGTTTCACACCAACCCGAATTATGCACGCGCGGTTCTTCAATGGGCATGGCGGGAGTGGCAACTATTCACGTCTGAGAAATCGAAGGAAGCGTTCCATGTCCTTCTGATTGGCAAATACCTGGCGAATGAAAAAGCCGCGGAGAATTTCGTCAGAAAAACCGAAAAAGAAACCGGCATTGAAAGTCTTTGGGAGCGCGCCGTGAAGATGCATCAGCTCCCCAAAGATTTGTGGGCGGAATGGGCCAAACGAGCGGATGTCATCGTTCGTGAACTTGTAGAAGCGATTCGGAACGAAGAGAAAGCGGCGGATTTGGAAGGTACTATTCAGCGAGAGTTGCAAAACATGAAGGAGAGAACGGCGTGACCTGGAAATGGAGTTATAGCCGACTCTTCAAATATGACTCCTGCCCCCACGCGTACTATTTCCGGTACGTGTTGGGGATGCCGGAGAAGGAAACGGAAGCAATGGCGATCGGGAAGCAATTCCACGAAGTCATTGCTTCTTCTGTTTTACGGCAGCCTCCGCCAGTGGGAATTCCGAAAGACGTGCAGGAGTTGGCGATAAAGGCGTATCGACTGTTGCAGACCCACATTTTCAAAGGGGACATTGTCGCGGTCGAGCGTGAAATCATCACTCCCATTACGGAAACGGATCTGTTCTATGGGGTGATTGATCTCATTGTCCAATACGATATGTTTTCCCTTTCAATTTACGACTGGAAAACATCCTGGGCAGTTTATGAGGTCATGCAGAAGCCCAAGCAACTGCTTCTCTATGCTTGGAGCGCATGGCAATCCGGCCTTTACGCTTCGGAAGTCGCTTATCTGTTTCCGAGAAAGTATGAAATCAAAACAGCACAGGTAACGCTTGAAGCGATTGCGGAAACCCTCGAATGGGCCAAGACGCAGATTCATCAGGCGAGAAACGCCTATCAGGAACTAAAAAAAGGGACGCCACCGGAGATAGCATTCCCGCCCAAATTGGGAAGTGGCTGCACCACCTGCAGCTTTATCCGTGAATGTCCCATGACGAAAAAATACCACGTTCATTGAGGAGGAATGAATGATGAATTTCATGAACAATGCAGGAGAAAATTTCAAGCGGATTTTGGACGAACTGAACCGTCAAGCGCAGCACAAGGAGGATTTCGTTGTACCGGCCAATCAGATTCGGATGCGTGACGATGGAAACTTTACGTTCCAGACACTCTTTACGAATGCGGCCGCCAGCCCGGCAACCGAATGGGCGGAAAACCAGATGTATCAAAAACTGGAGCTACCGGCTCGCTTCATGCGCCGCTGCCCAAGTGATTTGAGGGCAACGAACTTTAACTACTTCGCAGAGCGGCTGCCAGCGGAAGAAGAATGGCTGTTACGTACGTATCGGTCACGGTCCAATCAACTGGGTCACATGATTCGTGGCGCCTTGTCCAAGGATTATAGCCGGTTCGATGATGAACAGTTCTTGGGCATGATCGAATCCATGATCGGGACAGAGGAAGACCATCGGATTTCGTACTGGTACCGCGATGAGCGCGGCATGCACCTGCGGATTGTGTTCCCTGATCTGACAAGAAACATCGGGAGAACACTGGAGGGACGACCGGATGTCCACATGGTGGGGGTTCACTTGTCCAACTCCGAGGTGGGCGCCCGCTCGGTTACGATTCAGCCGATGGTATACCGCCTGGTTTGCTCGAATGGCTTGATGCGCTGGACCAACGATGGGGAAGTGTTCAAGCAGCGTCACATTCACCTGCGGGAGCGGGAGATGTACTCTCGGGTGGCCGAAGCGTTTACGGCTGCCATCAAAGCCGGGGATGACATGTTGGAACGGGCTTTGGCCGCCAAAGAGGTGAAGGTGGAAAACCCGCTGGATTTCATCAAAACGCTGGCCAAGGACAAAAAATACAGTCAGTCCATGACAGATACCATCACCAGCACCTACATGGCAGAACCCGGTGACAGCCTGTTCTACGTGATGCAGGCCATGACCCGCGCCGCCCAAACCCTTCAAGGGGATGCTCGGGTGGAGTTGGAACAAGACGCCGGCGAACTGCTTGCTAAGGTGGCTGTTTAACAGAACCAAAACAAAGAAGCCGATCTGCATGGGTCGGCTTCTCCCATGATCAAAATGGAGGAGGAATATTGTATGAATATGAACGGTCAAACTGTGATATTTCCATGGGATGAACCAATGGATATAGAAGCGGCAGCTTTGATTGATGAAGGAGCAACCCCAATGGATCTCCCGGAAGAAAACAAAGAAGAAAAGCATAAACAGGCTCAACAATTGGCGGCTGAGATTCTTCATTTGGAAGCGATATTGAAGGCTAAGAAGGAAGAGTTGAAGCAATATGTTGAGCAGAACGGAAAAGTCGTGGTGGGAGACACCCAGTTTGATTTTGTCCCGTCGTATTCGTGGGAGGGGAATTGGGAATCTCTTGCCCGACATATCCGGGAAAAAGGGTTGAATCCGTTTGATTTCTTCAAGCTGGGATCAACTGAGGCAACGAAGCTCATGAAAAAGACGGGATGGGATGAAGAGAAGATGAAAGAACACGGTGTCTTTCGTGTCTTGTCCGGTAAGCAATTCCGTTCCTCTAAGGTGAAATAACGGAGAAGGGAATACCAAAAGAGCTTGTATATTAATTGCAGCGGAAACTGCAAAGGACCGTAAGCCAGTATCTCAAAGGAGGTGCTGGCTTCTTTTATTTATCCGAGGGGGAGGATTGCCAGTCATGAAATTGGAAACGTTTGAGGATTTCCAACGAGCCATCTCCGAAGGAAAATTAGTCGACGTATCGGATACGGCAAAAGAGATTGGGATCAGTATTCCGGTAGCGGTCTCTTCTGCCTTATGGAAGACCTATATTGAACCGGAAGAGTCGATTACAGTAGGACAAACGAAAAACGAACGAATCTGGAATGTGATTAGTTTGCTGCTTTCAACCCTAAAAAGCGGGATGAAACCGTTCGACGATAGCTCTTCTCTCATGGTTCAGTACCAGGTTCATTTCGTAAACGATGGAGTACTGACCATGACATCCCTTCAGGCGATCATTCGGAAAGCCGCAGAAGGACAATCATTTATTCAAATCATGTTGGAGGAAGAATCTGAACATAAACAAAGCAATGGCTAACGGGTACGAATAACATTTCATTTCGCCTACCACCGAGGCGATAAAACGTGTGGCTCAAACTTTGGGCCACACGGCCCGGTTTGAGTAGGGAGGTAATGGTGAAGCAAATCGAAATGCTTCAATACGATTTCATCGTAACTGAATTTGTCAAAAAAGCCAAAGAAAGCATCACGTTCTACGGGACGAAGGAAGCGAATTTGAACGATCTGTTGACGATCATTATTGGAAACGAAGCAGATGCTGCAAACATTCAAAAGTTAACTGGCATCGGGATTCAACAACTCGCTTCGATGTCTGCCCAAGAAATCATGGAACTTGCGTCTATCAGTGAAATGGCAGCACAGCGGATCGTCGCCTCCTTTGGATTGGCACACAAATATGTAACCAGCCCAAGAGAGAAAAGGATTTCCATTCGTCTCCCGCGTGATGTAGCGGAACTTATGATGCCTGAAATGAGGTACTTAACGCAGGAACATTTTATATGTCTGTTTCTGAATACAAAAAATCGTGTAATCGGTAAGCAGACGATCTTTATAGGAAGTTTGGATTCATCGGTTGTGCATCCCCGTGAGATTTTTAAAGAGGCGATCAAGAGGAGTGCAGCATCGATTATTTGTCTGCACAATCATCCGAGCGGAGATCCAACCCCAAGTAAGGAAGACATTTCGATCACGGAAATTTTGCGGCAAGCAGGAGAGGTGGTTGGTATTAGCCTGCTTGATCACGTCATTATCGGGGATGGAAAGTATATTAGTTTAAAAGAACAGAGGTACTTTTAGTACGGTAAGGTAACGTATTTGCCGAAAAGATTCTACCTACCACCGGGGTAAGAAAACGTGTGGCTCGAACTATGGGGCCACTCGGCCCCGGTTCGAGTAGGAGGAAGCATGAAGACGAAAATCGTGATTAAGGATTCAGAACGTTTAGTTGCTGATCTGTCGAAAGCATACCGAGCAGTTGCAAAACAGACGACGATTCCGATTCTAACCGGTTTTCATCTCCAATTCACGGGAGAATCTTTGACCATTACAGGTTCAGATACGGATAACACCATCCGGATAACGGAGGAAGACAATTGCTCATCGTCTCAACCATGTGCGGTAGTCGTACCGGCAAGAATATTCCTGGACATTGTGCGTAAGTTGCCAGCGGGTGAGATCCAACTGAAAATTGGGGAAAATGAGATCTCCATTACCGCGGGGAAATCGACTATCGAGCTAAAGACGATGAAAGCTGATGAGTACCCATCCTTTTCGTTGGACGATACCGGCGTTTGTGTTGAGATACAAGCATCTGATTTGGCTAACGGGTTACGTTTGGAGTATGCCTGCTCGGTATCTGCTATGCGCCCTACCCTACAGGGCATCCATATCGTTAGCAAGGAAAAGGCAGTAACGTTCGTCGCAACGGATTCTCATAGGCTGGGATCTTGGACAGTGCAACTGGATCAAGAACTGAATTTACCGAAGATGATTTTGCCTGCCACGGCTGCAGAAGAGATGGTAAAGCTAATTGAGGACACGACCGATAAGGTCACCATCCACTGCACAGAGAACTCGTTACGACTCACTTGCAAGAACGTAACGTATGCTTCTAGGCTAATTTCCGGTACCTACCCGGAAACATCCAGGGTAATCCCGACAATTTTTTCGACAACATTTGTGGCAAATCGGGATGAATTAGTCAAGGTACTGGAACGGGTGAGCATCGTCTCCAAAGAAGGAAAAGCCAATATGTGTCGCTTACAGGTGATACCATCCGCAATGCCTTCTCTTCTCATTTCGGCCAGTCAGGAGGGAATGGGAAAAGTGCAGGAGGAAGTGTTTATCTCGGATCTCGAAGGCGATATTTTGGAGATGAAGTTCAGCACGAAGTATCTTCTGGAAGCGTTACGCCATATGAAGGCCAAAGAAGTCATGTTTCAAGCATCAGGAGTAAATGCACCGATTATCATCCGGCCAACAGGTAATGAACCAGGGTTTGCCTTGATTCTACCTGTGCGGTCTGCATAATTTACAGAGCAGAAGGGGATTTCATTCCCCTTCTGTGTTTTTGAAAGGATGCATGAGCGATGAAGAAAAGGAGATTTTCGACTGTTGAGTTCCTAAAACAACTCCAGGAGCGCAGCATCCCATCAAAAATTCCACGTCTGCAAACTCCTGGTATGTTTCGCATCGTCGAATACCTGTATGCCGGTGCCGATGCATCAGAAGTCGATTTCGACAGCTTCACACTGGACGAACTGGATTACGTATACAATGAAGCTCACGCGCTGTATTCGATGGAGGACATCTATGATGAAGAGACTGAGCGAGCCAATTGGTACAACGTGATCTATGAGTATGTCAGGAGCACACAGAACATTTACACACTGCTTCATTCTAGGAAGAAACAGTATGCAGAAGAAGACGATTTTATCTGAGGGAGAGCGTTGAGATGTTTAGTATCGAGGATTGCCAAGTCATTCAGTCTTCCTTGGATAATTTGCTTTCGTTAAAGCTCCTTCACGATGCTGGATACCAGGTATCCGACATGGGGTACTGGGTAACAGATTATGCGTTTGAAAACATGGGGGGAGATATCTTTATGAAGGCAACAGAGCGGCTGTTTGGCGCTTGCGCTGAGGAAGAAGAGGAAGACGGGGCATATGACATCCGGAAGTTTATCATCCTTTGTCCAGACGTCGAAGAACTTCTTGGGATGTTCACAAAAGAATGGGTGGAAAGACAGCTCCAATGGAACAAGAGAGTTGTCTGCGACTGGACAGGAGCTGAGATGATTATTGAACTGAAGAAAATGGGCTTTGTCATTGAGTTTCATGAAAGTCCATTCTTTTTTAGTCAGTTTATCCAAGAGATCATTCAGATCAGGAAGTCACTCGATAGGTTATTGGTGTATGCCCAATACCTGAAAGGAAACAGAGGTGCGAGGTATGCTGCATTTTACTGTGAAGTTTAGTGATGATTTTACGCAGCACACACCATACTGTACTGTCCAGGTTACCTCATCGGAGGGCGTAAAGGTAGACGAATACGTGATGAGTTTTGATGATTTTGTCGAGTCCATCCGAAATTCTGAAACGGAAAATTTAAGACCAATGAGAATCCTCGGGGTCCAGAAACGGAAACGACTACGAAAAATCATCGGAAGAAAACGGATGAAAAATCCGGCGATACGTATCGAGACTCCTACCTTGCCCGTCAACTGTGTCAAACACATCTGGATTAATCGAGCGCAGAAGATCCAGATGGTATTTATCGAGGTGCCGAAAGGTAAATGGGACATCGCCTATTACAACACCACTTTTGAACAAGTGGGATTCCCACGAATGTTGTTTGGGTACCGAATTCGGGATGGTCGCATTCAACAGCTGCACATCTTAGCCGTAAAGGACAAGGGGAGGATTCGCGAGGACACTGAACTATACAAGTTTCCTTACGCGAATGTATCGAATGGTGTGGTTTGTATGGGGGGAAATACGTTGCCGGTTATCAAAGACTTGGCTCAACTTGCTACTATGCACCAGGTCTTTTTTGCGGCTCCCAGTTCTACCTGCTATTACGATACGAAACGGAACGAATCCGGGTTCAGTGATTTGCGGGAGTTATACAATCGCATGCAAGGGCAGGATTTTCCAGAGGAATGGTTAACATCCAAGCAACAAACGTTTGGACAATACTGCCAAGAACTGTAGATCAAAGACTTTAGCGAAAGCTACAGTCTTTATTTTTTATGAAATGAATCCAAGAGGAGGCATGGAAGACATGACTGACAAACTGTATCAAGAAACTTTGTTCAGCTTTTTAGGAGAAGAGGAACCGGAGGCCATCCAGGACACAGGAAAAGGCAAAAGGACGACGGCAACCACGAAATCACGGGTAGCTTCCAAGGACCAAAAGAAAACGGCTGTATCTGTCACGAAAAGTGAACCGGAAACATGGGAACTGAACACCGAGACGATCATCCGGTATGGCGGGGAGAACATTCCTCTGACCGATTACTTTACACCGGAAGAAATCACGAATGGTCTTCCAGACAGTTCTCCAACTGATGAACAAACTACAGGAGACAACACCGCAGAGAAATTGAGGAACATTACTGGTGAAGACGTGCGGAAGCGGTTGGAGAACGACTTTGGCGAACTAACTGAAGAGTTAACAACGATGACATTCATTAAGGAAAAGAATATGATTATCCCTGTTCTAACCGCACGAAAGAAAGGAAGCGGCATGATCTTGGAACGCCGACATGGTATCTATCTGAAGCTGGAGGATGCTGTGGCAAACCGCCGGTCCAACATGTACGTTCCCGGAGCTGATGGTCATATGTACCATATCCGCGAAACAGAAGCGTTAACGATCTGCAAAAGGGCCCGGAAGGTTCCTAGTGTTCCGACGTTGGTAGAAGGTGTGCGTCTAAAATACCCCAGGATTCCCTGGGGGATTCTGACGCAGTTTTTGGTTGTCGCCCGCCACTTCGCCCGGACATATGGCGCTGAGGTTCATGGAGAGATTTACTGGGAAGAAGAAGGGTATCGACTGGTGATACCGGCACAGATTGTGAGCAGAGACATGTGTGAACCAACTGAGCAAGTAGCTTACGTGGAAAACGTCGTGAAAGTGATGGAAATCCACTCTCACCATACGATGGAAGCCTACTTTTCTTCCCAAGATGATCGATCTGAGCAGGCGCCGATCCTCTATGCGGTTGTGGGAAGGGTGCTGGATTTCTTCCCGCAAATCCTGGTGAGGACGTGCCTGGACGGGGAGTATCTGTTCATCAATCCCCATATCGTTTTTGAATCACCGATGGAGTCTCCGACGAGCCTGGACTTTCCCCAAGTGTCCGTAAAAGGAGCGGGAGACAATGATACGGTTTAACGAACGAAAGAAGATCTTTTACTATATTGTTCAGATCGGCGCAGGCGCAAATGGAGGATATATTTTGCAGCAATGTGCTCAAATGATGAATATATTCAAGGTACAGGGGTTTTACCTGGTGGCCGATCCGGATACGGTAGAACAAAAGAATTTGGCTAATCAACTCTTTATACCAAAGGATGTCGGACAGAAGAAAGCTGCGGTACTGGCTAACCGGTACCGCAGTCATTATCAAGTCCCAATCGCTGCGTTCGATGAACGGTACATTGAGGATGAAAGAACGTTAGAACGACTGTTTCAGTTTACTGATTATCGCGGGTGTTATAGTTGGGACACGTTTTTTCTACCTATTTTGATCGGCGCAGTGGATAACAACTACACACGCCAGGTCATGCACAGTTACTTTCTCAGTCAAGAGAAGTTGCTCTACATCGATGTGGGAGTGGAAGCTGCCTGGGTTCCTCGTGATGGCCGGCCACGTGAAGAGTGGACAGAGGAGGAGCGGCAGCGCCACGCGAATACCGGATGGACAGGACAAGTAGTAGCCGGATTGAGATTGAACGGAAAAACGGTACTGGAACCGGTGGCCGGCCGCTTTCCAGACATATTGGAGGATGAGGAAGAGATCGCTCCTTCTGAAATGGCCTGCTCACAGGTGATCGCGTCTGAGCCACAGAGGTTAATTACCAATCGGTTTGCTGCGCAGGCGGTGGCTGGTTATTTGAACGAACTGTTTGGGGAGCGAACCTTGTCTACACACGTGACGTTTTTCCACGCGAAGAAAATGTACATGCGTGGGGAAAGGATTAGCTCATAGTGTAAATAAGCACATGAATGGTACTGTCGCCTTTGCGTAAGCAGAGGCTATTTTTTTTGTATGTTTCTACTAGAGCAAATTATTTACATATATCCTTTTCATGCATTTTTTTCACCTATCATAGCCCAAAAGTGACGCAGAAGTCATGTTCTGCGTCACTTTGTAGATAAAGATTCAACAGATGTCGATATAAATTCATATAATTGCAATCCAAGTTTACGGCTACGGGTAGCTATAGATATCGATCTTTTTCTTCCGAAATTAGTAATAGGCAGAGCGAACAGCTGGAGATGACCGATATTTTTAGCCATCAATTCGGGGAAAATCGTGATTCCCATTCCAGCCGCTACTGCTCCAAGGATAAAGTCGCCAAAGGCTACCTCGCTGATAATGTTAGGCTTGTGGCCAAGCGATTCCATTTGTTCGATGATATGCTTCCTTGTATCACAAGGGGCTTGGTGAACGATTAGTGGTTCTTCGCATAGTTCGGAAAGCTCAACAGTTTTTCGCGAATGGAAACGATGATGTAAAGGAAACACCGCATAGTAAGACTCTGTAAACAATTCGCAACTCCACAAAGACTCCCCAACATATGATGAATCAACAAAGACTGCATCAAGTCTTCCTTCCTGTAATGATTGAATCAGCTCCCACGAAGTGTTTTGAATCATTAATGTCATTGGTCGGTCTAAAAGCCGAATTCCCTTGATCCTTGGGGGTAAATAATAAGTTGCCAGACTAGGCAGACTACCTATAACAATAGGAGTAGATCGACGATATTGTCTTAACTCTTGACGAATCGCGGCTAGTTCAGCGAGTACAGGCACAATTCGATTGTAAAAACGTTCGCCGGCTTCCGTCAGTTCAATACCAGTAGACGTTCTATGAAATAATGCAATATCAAGATCATGTTCTAGATTACGGATATGTTTGCTTAATGCCGGTTGAGAAAGACTGAGGGCTTTGGCAGCTTTAGACAAACTTTTTTGTTTAGTTGCTTCAACAAAACTTTGGAACCACTCTATATTCATCTGTTTCACTCCAATCGATATAACCAATTGTTATATCCTTCGAAAATAATGATAGTTCCGTTTGCCTTAACTAAATGGTAATCTTTCAAATGTCCAAGCTCATTTCATTATAACATATTGGTTTATGTGGCTATGATGGGTTGGACCCAATCAGGGTTTATCCATTGGATTGGGAATTTCTTGGTTCTGCATCCACAAATCGAAATAAGGTGGGGTCACCATGCGAAAAGTTCTTCTACTCACTATCGGCATGTTCGCTCTTGGGTTTGATGCCTATGTTGTGGCTGGTCTGTTGCCGGATATTGGGGCAACGTTCAATATAAACGCTTCACAAACGGGACAAGCGGTTAGCGTTTTCACCCTTTGTTATGCACTGGCAGCTCCCGTTTTTGCAACATTGTTGGCTGGAAAACCAATGCGCCGGATTTTATTACTTGCACTCGCTGTTTTTTCAGTAGGTAATGGGGCTAGTGCACTAGCCTCGAGTTTCTTCTTGCTGCTTATGGCACGTGCAGTTGCAGGTATCGGAGCTGGGCTTTATTCCCCGCTGGCCGCTGCAGCTGCTGCATCTCTCGTTTCCAAAGAGAATCGAGGCCGTGCCCTTGGTATGACACTAGGCGGCATGAGCATGGGCACGGTCGTAGGGGTTCCACTTGGATTGATCGTTGCTAAACATCTAGGTTGGCACGGGACTCTCTGGGTAGTCACTGCACTTGGGCTGATCGCGATGATTGGGATTGTGATCTGGTTCCCAAACTTTCCGGCTTCGGCGCCACCGTCACTGCGTCAACGTGTTGCAATGCTGACCAATGGACGGGTTTCAGCAACCGTTGGTATCACTCTTTTGACCAGCATTGCGAGCTTGGGTCTTTATACGTATATCGCATCCATCTTGCATAACCTGGCAGACATTAATAACATTACGCCATATCTATGGGCATGGGGGATTGGTGGTGTAATCGGGAGTTTTTCCATTGGCAGTCTGATTGATCGAACGGGCCGACCAGGCTTGCTCATGGCCGGTATTCTAGCAATAATGGCTATTGCCATGTTCAGCCTGCCATTGGGACTGAAATATCCTATTCTAAGTTTCGTGCCTTTTGTTCTTTGGGGGGCGATGGGGTGGGCCTCACAAGCCCCACAACAACATGTATTACTCCACTTACAACCTAATCACAGCGCAGCTACTGTTGCTTTAAACAGTTCCGCTAATTATTTAGGTAGTGCGATAGGTTCTGCACTTGGGGGAATTGTTATGCTAGCTGGATTGGCACCTTCTCAACTTCCGTTTGCTGCCGGTTGCCTTGTACTAGTCACCTTCTTGGGACAATTGTTGGTTGTCATAAGAAAAAGCAAGGAACAGCAAATAACCAATTGAAGAATGAAAAAGACTACCTCGAAAATGAAGTGGACTCCTACAGTTAAATCGGATTTCCCAGGGAGTTTTTCCACTGTCTTCTTTAAGGGGGTAATTCAGGAAGCTAAGTCATTTTCTCTTGCGGGATAATTTTACCACGGACGGATAGGGTGTAAACTGGGATACCGAGGAAGCCCATGCTGATCCACGGGTGCCGACAGTGATATCTCCATTGTCGAGGATGAGATTGGTGGTGTGGGTATGGAAGTTGATGATGGCAAATGTAAAGGGAAATGCCTGGGGTATCTTGACACCACGTGACGGTGAAGATGAATATAGTGCAGATGGTGAACTTACCTTTGAATATACACACGCGTGGAGATTCAATGCACCACCGATTTCTTTTTCTGTAACTGCTGGAGTTGTTTCCTTCAGATCAGAAATTGATGCCGATGGTGATGACTCTTGGAGAAAATCTGGACGCAGTACTTACTGAAGCAACCAAAAGACGAGGGCTGCTCCTCGTCTTTTTTATTTAAAATATTGACTAGGACAAAACAAATAATTTCGAAGACTCTCAGTATGAAAAGTATTTTTGCGAAGGGTAAGTTCCCAAGAACAAACAGGATTTATCGCAATAAAGGCAGTTACAACGAACCATCCTAAAAAATCTTGATGATCCGGGTAGCCCATAAGGTGAAGGATAAGCATCTCCTCAGACCGATCCGGAGTTATGGTCAATGGTGTGTGTGTCACGACGGAAGAGGAACACCGCAAAAGGGACCATTAATGTCAAGATCAAAAGAAAGCTCCTCAAAAAAATCAATCGAAAATTCCCCAGTGAGAGCTATTTATACGCCTTTTAGGGGGCGGAAACATGAACTACTCCTTTAGGCTGTTCTTCATCCCCTTCGGGTCGGAAGAACCCCGCCTTTTTCTTTTCCTTGATGCGGTAACTTTCTCCCTTGATATTGATTGTGGTGGAATGATGCAGTAAACGATTCCAGGATAGCTGTAGCCAGTACAGAGTCCCCGAAGATCTCTCCCCATGAACCATACGACTTGTTGGAAGTCAGGATGATGGAGCCGGTCTCGTATCGTTCGGAGATGATCTGGAAGAAGAAATGGGCTGCCGGTTCGTCCATCTTACGATAGCCGATCTCATCGATGATCAAGAGACGCGGCTTGGTAGAGCCGTTTTGGTTTGCCGTGCCAGTCTACCGTAAACCGTCCCCAGTCTACCTGGGACTGGTATCCGGGTCTGTCTCGAATCGGACAGTGGTTTTACTGATGACGGCAGGCCGGAAAGGTTTCATGAAGACACGAAGAGTGGTAATCCCGCCGGTATACCCTTTGGCCTTGATTTCTTCCAGAATGACTCTGGCATTCAGGCAACCGTCCTCCATTCGGCGACGAACGTAGTCCTTGAACGGATCCAACTTGCTGAGACGAATGACCTTTCGCTGATAGGATTCAGGTTCCTTCTTGTTTAGCCACTTACGAATGGTTTTTCGATCCCTCCCCATTTCCTGCGCGATCCGTGTAATACTCATGCCACATCTCGTGAATCATGTAAAACTCCCCATTCTTTACCATAATTTCTCTCTCCTCCAAGGAGAGAGTCTGCGATGAAAATGGGGAATTTTCAACCGATTCTATTGGGGATTTTATCGCTGATCTTCACAACCATGACAAATACCGGCACTTTTCGGACTGTACCGTCCAAATCTACGTAATCACACAGTCCCCAGTCGACCTGTGCGTATTCACCAGGTTTCGTCTCGTAACGAAGAACAGCGGGAACTTGTTTGGGAGGAGGAAGTCCTTCACATAGTCTTTCAAGATGGTACGCCCCCCGGTATACCCCTTTTCTCGTAGAAGATCGAATAAAACCTCGCAGTTATAGATACCTTCTTGAAGACGTTCCTGCAGGAACGGTTTATACGGATCAAGCTTGGAACCACGAGATTTACGGGGTTCCCTTTTCGGGGGAGAATTCACCCCGGAGATATCGGCGAACTGTATTTCGAGAATGCCCCGTTAGACGGGCAATTTCACGAATACTCTTGCCTTCTGCCCTCATGGTATGTAACGATATCACTATCCCACTCCTTAGCATGTGTCTCCCTCCGAAGATTAACTTGGCCGTTAATTACGAAGGGGATATATTCGCTAAGGGTGGGTCATTTTCTTTCCGGCGAACCTGGGTCAATTATATCCCGGCGGTGACAATTCCTCTCGGTTAGAGAAGTAAATTAGCCAATCCGAGTCAATATAGACTCCTAAGTTGTTGCCTGCGGTTCTCACCATTCCGCATACTCTCCCATATTGTGATACTTTTTGCTGCTTACCCTTTTTTGTTAATCTCCATCAGTAAAGCTTCGATGAGGCGAATAATCGATTCTCGGGTAGGAAACATGCGAATGACACGTTCTCGTAGGCGAATTTCTTCGTTGAGTCGCTCCATGCCATTCGGACTCATTCGTGGCAACTGTGTCAGACTCATTTTGTGCGGATTATCCTAGATGCCACGCCCAACAACTGCAGAAGGAATTGTATACCCGCGTTCGTGCGATATTGGATGCTCCTGATCTTGAGACGGCACAATTGTTGTAGCAACAAACAGTGGAAAGGTAAGAGGACAAAGCTGCAAAGGCGATTTCCGTTTGGAGAATGGTATATATGATGCCACAGCCGTTCTTCTACTCCCTGAAAAGTACTGCAAACGACTTCGAAATTCGAGGTATAGCTCGCAAAAATTATTTCCATATCCCGAAACCTCCCTTCGTTTATAATAAATGCTATGGAAGCACCGAAGCCAAGGGGGAAAAGCATGGGTTTTTTCGGCAGAAAAGAACCAGAGGTAAAACAAAAAGTGCTCTGTTGGGTGCATGACAATGAACGGACCTACCATCAGGAAATAGATGTCATGTCTTCAATTTTGTCCGATCTGATTCAGCGGGCCACAAGGGAAAACAAGGAGATCGTGTTTTTATGTGTTGGCTCGGATCGCTCAATTGGCGACGCATTGGGGCCGTTGGTCGGGACGATGCTGAAAGAAAACGGGATTGCGTACCAGGTGTACGGTACGCTGGAGGAGCCGGTTCATGCCTTTAACCTGGAACATACATTGAAGACGATCCAGCGGCAGTTCCGGCAGCCGTTCATCATCAGCATCGATGCCGGGCTGGGGGAAAGGGAGCAGGTTGGAGCTGTTTTGTTGAAAGAGGGACCGCTGCTTCCGGGGCGGGCCCTGCAAAAAGTGCTTCCGGCAGTGGGCGATTATCACCTGACCGGGGTTGTCAATTATCTCGATCCGCTGCCAGCAGCGCAGTTTTTAAATGATACCCGTCTATTTACAGTGATGAAGCTGGCCAGAACGATTGTTCAAGCAATTACAAACGTTACAAACAACCAGGGCTGCGCGAGGTAAGCAGCAACCCTGGTTTATGGATGGCGCCATGAAGATGGCGGGATAAAGGATCGGCAGTTATCTCCATCTTACCCGATTTGTTAGATAATCGCTCCAGTCAGTACAGCCAACACGATGATAACGAGGGAACAGAGGAGTGCCCATTTGATCGCGTATCGCTGAAATTCGCCCAGATCGGTTTTGACCATGCCGACCAACAGTAGAGTGGAAGCGACGAGAGGGCTGAGAAAATGGACTGGCTGCCCGAGCACAGAGGCCCGCGCTACTTCGACAGGATCGATACCATATGCGGAAGCGGCTTCAGCCAAAATCGGCAGGACACCGAAATAGTAGGCGTCGTTGGATAAGACGAAAGTAAATGGCATGCTCGTCAGTGCGACAACGAGCGGGAAGAAGTTACCCAATGATTCCGGAATGATGGCAACGAGTGAATTGGCGATGGCGTCTACCATCTTCGTTCCTTCAAAAATGCCTGTGAAAATACCGGCGGCAAACACAAGTGTAACGACAGTGAGAGCGTTTCCGGCATGGGACAGCACGCGCTCCTTCTGCTCATCCAGATTGGGGTAATTGATCATCGATGCCAGCACAAACCCGATTAAGAACAAAACAGGTACCGGAAGAAGGCTGGACACGAGAATTACCATAACCGAAAGCACCAACAGCAAATTGACCCATACCAGCTTGGGGCGCTTGATATCTTCCTGCAACGCGTAGGTAGCGGCAGCTTCGGAAAGGAAAGATTCATTCCGCCCGTCGAGTTCGATATCAATGACACCGATACGTTCACGCTCTTTTTTGCCAAGTAGATACGCGATGCTGATCACACAGATAATTCCGCCAAACATGGTTGGCAGGAGCGGGATGAAAAATTCTCCGGCGTCCAGTCCCAGTGCGGTGATCGCTCTCGTAGCGGGACCGCCCCAGGGTGTCATTCCGCTCATAATGCTCAACGAAAGCAGGGAAATCGTAGCCAGCACTAGCGGTCTCATCCCCAAACGCTTGTAAAGCGGAAACATCGCAGAGATCGTAATCATATGAGTGGTTGTGCCATCTCCATCCAGTGCAACGGTGAGGGCCAATACCGCTGTACCGATGGCGATCTTGACCGGATCTCCTTTTGCAATCTTCAATATTTTCCGAATCAATGGGTCAAACAATCCCGCATCGATGAGGACACCAAAGAACAAAATGGCAAACAGGAGCAGCGCTGCAGACGGTGCAACCGTTTTTAATCCTGCCAGCATCATGTCTCCAAGCTGCGAACCGAAGCCGCCGATCACCGCAAAGAGAATCGGGACTACTGTGAGAGCGGTGACAGGAGACAACCGTTTGGCCATAATAAGATACGTAAAGACGACCACCATGGATATACCGAGTAACGTAAGAATATGAACCCCTCCTCCAACAAGCAATCGCTTACAAATCTGCTTGTTGAAATTTGTGTGCTGTTACCATCTAGGGTAGTGCAAACGAAAAAATAAAGGAAATACATATTTTTTTGCAGTTTTCGAAAAAAAAACTTATAACTAAAACGCAAACTTTTGTCCTGCGTTTACAGCCGGTTAAATGCTCGTCTCTTTGTTTAGGAAGTCGACAAAATGTTTGACGGTGGACAAGCGAAGGACATCCGGGTTGTACATCAGCCATGTATCTCTAAGTACAGGCTCCCCATTTTTATAAGACAGGCCATACGTGTGCAAATTGTCTGAAGGCTGCAGACAGATTTCCGGCAGTATGGAGACGCCAAGTCCGTGTTTTACCATTTCTTTGCACGTTTCCTGGCGGTCGTTTTCCATGGTTACCATCGGCGGATCGGAGAAGCGGTCATGCCACCAGCCGTTGATCAGATTTTTTAGCGAGCTGTCGGTTTTGTAGTTGATAAACGGAAGCTGCGGCAAATTGTCCAAGTCGACCTCATCCTTCGAAATGAGAAAAAGACGTTCTCTGTGCAAAAGCGTTTTGATCCCGTACCATTCATAATTGCCCCGCAAGATCCCCACCTGAACGCTGGATGAGTTCAACAGATGCATGATTTCTGTGCTCCATCCCGTGTTTACGCTGAACTGGACGTGAGGAAACTGATCGGAAAACTTTTTTAAAATTTTCGGCAGCTTGTACTGAGCGAAGTTGCTGGAAACCCCGAGACGCAAAGTGCCTCTTACTTCTTTCTGCATGTTTAGTATGTAATCTTTTGTCTTCTGTAGCTTTTTGATCATTTCCTCGGCATAATCCGCCAGGTAAATTCCTTCCGATGTAAATTCAATCCCGTTTTTGATTTTGAAAAACAGGCGTGTGCCAAATTCCTTCTCCAGGTTTTTCAGACGGTATGTCAGGGCTGGCTGCGAGATGTACAAACGCTCGGCAGCGCGGCTTATATTTTTCTCTTCATACAACACGCGAATGGCGATCCAGTCTTTTTCGTCCATTCTTCCAACACCTCAGCTCCTGATTATAAATTTTTTTTGTCAGAATCCAAATAAAATATGTATTTCACTTATGATTCCGTTTATTTTACGATACGTTTACCGAATTCGCAATCAGAAAGGGTAGGAGGGAATGCCGATGAAAGTGCCAGTCGTGATCATGAGAGGCGGTACAAGCAAGGCTGTTTTTTTGAACTATGAGCATATGCCGAAAAACAAGTTGCTGTGGGAGGAATTCCTACTCGACATCATGGGCAGCCCGGATCATCGCCAGATAGACGGTCTGGGCGGAGCCAATTCGCTGACAAGCAAGGCGGCGATCATCAAAAAGGCGGAATCACCTGAATTTGATGTGGAATACACATTTGCACAAGTAAGCATCGATCATCAAATGGTTGATTTCAAGGGAAACTGCGGGAATATATCATCCGCGGTCGGTCCGTATGCGATCGAGCAGGGGATGGTTCCGATCAAAGAGCCGGTCACGACTGTACGAATATTCAACACCAATACGAAAAAGCTGATCATCGCCGAAGTAGAGGTCGAAAACGGCCGTGTAAAAGTGGATGGAAGTTGCTCGATTCCGGGCGTTCCCGGTACAGGCTCTCCGATTTACCTCTTGTTTACGCAGGCTGAGGGAGCGGTTACGGGAAAGCTCTTTCCGACGGGAAACCCGGTGGATATGATCAAAACAAAAAATCGTCTCATTCCGGTCTCCATCGTTGATGTTGCTAACCCACTTGTATTCGTTCGGGCGGCCGACATCGGACTGAAAGGGACGGAACTCCCCGACGAGTATACACCTGAAAAACTGAAAGAGCTGGAAGAGATTCGCTCGATCGCAGCTGAAATGTGCAGGTTTGCCGACCGGAAAGAGGCGACTGCAAAATCTCCGGCAGTGCCGAAAATGACCATCGTCGCATCGCCGGCGGATTACACGGACGTTACCGGGAGCGAAAGAAAAGCTGCTGACATGGACATTGTAATTCGCATGATGTCCATGCAAAAACCGCATCAGGCGTTGGCGATCACCGGAGCGATCTGCACAACTGCGGCCGCTTTTCTGCCGGACACGATTCTATCCGAACTGGTCGAGATCAAGCAGGAAGTGTTTCGACTGGCTCACCCGGCAGGAATTATGGAGACGAAAGTGGATTTCGTAGCAGGTCACATCAGCGCCATCAAAGTCGTGCGTACAGCGAGAACGATATTGGAAGGCTACGTATATACGAAAAGGAATTATTTACAGTCCTATCATTTCGCGTAAATCGGGTTAGAAAATCTGTTACTATTTGGCGGAGGATTCGTAACTGGGCCCAGAAAGAAGAATCATGCGAATCACCCTTTGCGCACATGCAACTCGATAGGGGGACGATGTGAAGGGCTATGATCCGTTTTTTCTGGGAGAAAGGCATGGAGTTTCTCTACCTGAGTTGCAAGTTACGGGCATCAGGAATTGCCTGTTGCTTTGGGGCCTGGTTCCTTCTTGGGCACAAAATCGGCTACAAGATGATCAATGCGCGCGCCGAAACACTGCGGGAGAAGCCGGCATTTCGGCGGCTGTTTGAACGCAAGCGCTGTATGATCCCTGCCGACGGCTTCTTCGAGTGGAAGCAGATGGACGGTCAAAAACAGCCGATGCGAATTACCATGCGGAGCGGAGAACCCTTTGCCTTTGCCGGTCTGTTTGACACGTGGACGGCGCCAGACGGCCAGAAACTTCACACCTGCACGATCATTACCACACGGCCCAAAGAGGTCGTCGCTGAAATCCACGATCGGATGTCGGTGATTCTGCGACGGGAGGATGAAGACCTATGGCTGGACCGGGAGAAATATGATCCCGACTTGTTACAGTCGCTGCTCGTGCCATATGATTCCGATCAGATGCGAGCATATCCAGTATCAACGATTGTTGGAAGCCCGAAAAATGATCTTCCTGAATGCATTGAGGAGGTTGCTTGGCAGTAGCCACAACCTCCTTTCTTTTTGTCGAAGATCGATTCGCGTACAAGGCTCTTATGTTAATGTAATATAGCTAAGAATGTATCAAGATGCTTCATATATTTTTCGGAAGGCCGGTACTCATCTTTTTCCCATCCTAATATCATACGCGGGCTCAACCCAAGAATTTCTCCAAATTCTCTCTTGGTATAACCATGATACAATCGAGCCTTTTTGATCCGCTGGCCTAGTGTATGTTCCGGAAGGTTCTCAAAACAACCAAGGTAAGCGATTGACACTCCCAATGCTTCAGATAACCTTCTGAGATTCGGTGGGCTTACTGTTGACTTGTTTTGTTCGGCCAGACGAAGAGATCGGACACTAAGGCCGGTTGCTTCAGCAAGATCGACAAGCATCATGTTTTTCTCTAATCGCGCACGCCTGATGCGTCCTCCGGGTGTATCATCTTCTGGCAATGCAGGTAACATTGAAGTTTCCCTATGAATTGCAATTTCTAGGTTGTTATCTTCACGCGTGTCCCTGCGGCTTTTACGGCTCCCGCGACCAGCGCGAATGCACCTGCACGCCGCAGCAGATCCAAAAGTATCGGTCGAAATTGTCCGGCCCGCTGCTTGACCGGATCGACCTGCATCTGGAAGTTCCCCGGGTAAAGGTAACGCTGCTGCAGGAGCGGCCGCAGGCGGAATCATCCGAAGAGATCCGCCGCAGGGTGGAAGCGGCGAGAGCCATTCAATGCGAGCGTTACCGGCACCGCCCCGGCGCTCCTTTCAACAGCGCGATGAACGGAGAGGAGCTGCGCCGGTATGCCGGCCTGGACAGAGAGGGGCAGAAGCTGCTGCAGCTCGCTTTTGAAACGCTCGGCCTGAGCGCCCGCGCCTACAACCGGATCGTCAAGGTGGCCCGCACCATCGCCGACCTGGCGGGAGCGGAGCAGATCGAGGCCGCCCATGTGGCGGAAGCGATCCGGTATCGGGCGCTGGATCGCGGGGTGGTGGGATAGCGGGGCAAGATCCATCTACTTACGGGGATGGGAGGATGAGGACGAAATCGCTCCTTCTGAACTGGCTTGCTCACAGGTGATTGCATCGGAACCGCAGCGGTTGATTACGAATCGATTCGCGGCGCAAGCAGTAGCTGGTTATTTGAACGAACTATTCGGGGAGAGAACCTTGTCTACACACGTAACGTTTTTCCACGCGAAAAAAATGTACATGCGTGGAGATAGGATTCAAGAAGGTTGGGGGTGTCCAGAAATGGGCACTCTTTTTTGCTTTGTTAAAAATTTTATTGGATGGGAAATTGTATGCCTGGGTCATTGTGTGGATGATTGTGGGACTGACGCTTTGCATCACGTTTATCGAAATTCGATATGTTCACCCGAATCAGCGAAAATGGAGGTGGGAGCGAAGAAGGAAGCGTTAAAATTTAACCCGTGAGCTTCGATACCGACGCTGCGAATTTCCCAGTTGTCACTTAAATATTTTTTTGGCCCAACCTTCGGCCATTTGGCTCCTGCAGGAGTTACAGATTGGACGAATTCATCTTTATAAGTAATAAGGTTAAGTACGTCCCAGCAGCGCAATAAACAGGATGGGAATCGTCAATAAAATACCCGTCGTAAAGTAAGTATCCCCATGAAATACTTGCTGCCGCGTTCCTATGGGGTGATCGAAGGAGCTATTCGCATAGACGGCATTAATATTCCGCCAAGTGACACAGGAATCGTTGCGACGTCAGATCTGGATTGCGCAGCATATGTATTCCTGTTCGTCGGCACGATTCGCGAGAACATCAGCTATGTCAAGCTGGGCGCAAGAGGGGAGGAATTATGGGAGGCGGCCAGACGAGCCCGGTTTGATGGGTTCATCCGCGAGCAGGAGCAGGGCATGGACACGGTAATCGGAGAGAGAGGGATGAAGCTGTCCGGCGAGCAGAACTAGTGGCTGGCGATTGCCCACATGTTCTTGAAGAACCCGCCGGTTCTGATTCTGGACGAAGCGACCTCGGCGCTCAATATCAAGACGGATCGGTCGATCCAACAGTAGCTGGCCGAACTCGCGGCGGGTTACACCATGCTGGTCATTGCCCATCGTTTGGCGATGATCAAGGACGCTGACTGGATCGTAGTGGTGACGTAGGGGGAATCGCTGAACAGGGGGAGCATGAGGAGCAGCTGGCGCTAGGTGAAGTTTACAGTCGCAATTTGTATAAGCCCTGAAAACGGGAATAGAGACCTGCGGACGAAATCCGAGTTGACTTTTCCCCCGGGGAATTGTTTATAGTTGGTTAATGGGGAGGCGATGGATACATGAAGATTAAGGAAGTAATGAGGCTGACCGGTCTGACGCGCAAAGCGATCTATTACTACGAACAGGCGGGCCTGATCGCACCCACAACCGATCCTGCCAATCAATACCGCATCTACACTTCGAATGATATCGAACGGCTGCGGTATATTCGTACCCTTCGCAGGCTGGGCATGCCGATACGGGATATCCAAACGATGCTGCAGCATCCTGACCAGGCTGTTTCTCTTCTTCGAAAGCAATTGGCACAGATCGAAGCGGCAGCGTCCGAACTGGAACTATGCCGCAACGCCCTGTCGGTCTTGATCGAAGCGGCCGAACAGTTGCCGGAAGACGGCGGCCGATCACGGATGCAGGAGGCGGATCTTTTTGTCGACGCGGCAGAACAGGAACGAAAACGGCGGGACGACTATATGCGACGCAAGCTAATGGAACTGTTCCCCGGAACGATGGGCAAATTTATGGCCCTTCATTTCGGAGCGTTTCTTCATGAACCCCTTGTGGGGGAAGATAAAGCATCGGCCTGGAAACGGCTGGTCGACTACGTTGACAGTATAGAACCGTTTGATATCCCCCCCGCCCTGGCCGCGCAAATCGACCGGATGAGCGAGGCGGAAATCGAAGAAGCCGCTGCCGTCTACCGGGAATCGCTGCAACGCTTCATATTGCCGGCTGAGCCGGAATACCAATCCCTGAAGGAAGAAATGCGCCGGCAAGTCGAACAATTCGGGGAATTGCCGTTCCACCGGGAACAGATCGCGTTAACCCGCCAGCTCAAGGACAGTCTTGACAGAGCGGGCTTCTATGAAGTGTTCGTTGAGCATATGCGCATGCTGAGCGCCGATTATCGGAACTATCTGGAGACGCTTGAGAGACTTCAGCGGGACTTGAATTTGCGCTACGACGACCATGGCATGCTGACGATCTGAATTCCGGAATAGATCCGCCTGACACCGCAATTTCTAAAAGTTTTGACTCGTCCAATATCATATCTTCGCATTTTGCGGGTGCTTGTTTATAATGCCCATAGAATGAGACACAGGAGCATGATAAAAAAGTTAGGACTTGCTGAACAACACATCAAAGATTAGCTGATTAACAAAACCCGTATATTGAGCGATCAAGTCCAAAATTGTGTGTAAATTTCCCTCGGTTAGAATGCCCCCTGCCCCCGTCACTCGCCGTGCGGCAGCCCCAGCAACGGATTGCTGGGCCTATCAAAAGTTTGTTGAAAAGAGCCTGTCAAGGCTACATGGAACGCTTCGCGGCCTTGACAGGCTACGATAGGCGTCGGTCAGCCGATGCGCGTCACTTTGGCACTCATGTTAGCGGCCTGTGATTCACGCCACTCCAGATACTCGGCCATATCCAGATACCTTCTCCCGCTTGCCCACTTCTCATCGATTTCCATGAGCAAAGCACCGATCAGCCGCAGAGCCGATTCACGGTTCGGAAAAATCCGAATCACCCGTTCACGGCGGCGGATTTCCTCGTTCAGACGCTCCAGGCCGTTTGTCGTGCGAAGCCGTTTCCGATATGGTTGGGGCAGCAGCAATACAGCCGTAGCATCTTCGAAGCCCGCCTCTAGAACGGCCATCGCTTTTGGTGCTTTCGTTTCGTACATTTCAATCGTCTGGTTTAGGAGCAACCGTGCTGTATCCATATCCGGGGCATCCAACATGGCCCGAACCCGACTATACACCTCGTCTTGCAGTGCTTTCGGCGTGGCGTCCAGAATATTGCGCAGGAAGTGCGTTTGGCACCGCTGGCAGGTGACTCCTTGGAATTGCTTGCGAATGGCTCGAACCAATCCACCATGGTCATCGGACACCACGAGATCAACGCCTCGCAACCCGGGGCTTTTCAGCCAGCCAAAAAACTCACTCCAACTGGCTTCTGACTCACTGTCACCAAGCATCACACCCAATCCCTCCCGGTAGCCATCGGTGTTGACACCCATGCCAATGAGAGCACCTCGTGACCGCACCCGACCGTCTTCGCGCACCTTGAGTACCAAGGCATCAACGATGACAAAGGGAAACGAAGTGTCATGAAGCGGACGGTTGTTCCATGCCGTTACGACAGGATCGAGCTGTTTGCACAGTTCTGACATCGTGGATTTCGAAAACTCCGTGCCACACAACTCCTCGGTGATCTGGGCCACCTTACGGGTCGACACTCCGTTGACCACCATCTCCATCAAGGCGAGCACCAAAGCCTGTTCGCTGCGTTGGTAACGGGCAAACAACTCTGTCGAGAACTTCCCACCGCGAATCCGGGGGACTCGAAGCGTAATCGTTCCTACGCGAGTCGTCAACTGGTGGGGATATGAGCCGCTACGATAACCTTGGCGATTTTCCGTCCGTTCGTAGGGTTCCGCCCTCAGTTGTTCTGTAGCCTGGGCTTCCAGCACTTGGTTCAATACGGATTCCAGCAGTTTGGCCACTCCCGCATCCTGAGAATTCCCTAAAAAAAGCTGATGCAAAAGCTTGGAATCTACGCTAATCTGGTATTGAGCCATAACAAAAACTCCTCTCTTAAGAATGGTGTCTGCAAACTTCATTCTAACCGAGGGTTTTTGAAATGGCTCTCATATTTTTTAAAGAGACTCCATTTTTACACAATTATACGGACTCAACTCAAATCTTGTGACAAACTACAAAAAAACAACAAGAAACCGCGCTTTGGTAAAATGAAAAGTAGTCCTCCCGCCAGATGTTTGCCCATAACTTGCTGAAAAAGGCGGCGGTGGATTAAAAATAATGGTGTTAAAAACGCGCACGACATCAAACGGAGGCCGCTTGTATACATTTTACGCGGTTAGGGAAATTTCGGACATACGGATAAATTATAAAGAAAGTATATAATTTGCGATGATCAAAACCTGATATGTTACATTGGGACACAGGAGGGAGCATTCATGAAGGGCAGCCTGCTGCTGGTAGAAGACGATCCGGAAATCGCCCGCGTTGTTCGCGATACGTTAAGGAGGGAAAACTATCATGTGACGTGGTCGACTAGCGGTCTGGAAGGGTGGGAAGATTTTTTAAAGCAATCTTACGATCTTGTGCTCGTCGATCTGATGCTGCCGGAGATGGACGGCTTTGACCTTTGCAAAAATATTCGCTGGAAAAGCGACGTCCCGATCCTGATCATCAGCGCACGCAAAGAAGACGAAGTCAAGGTGAAGGGCCTTCATCTCGGCGCAGACGACTATTTGACGAAACCGTTTAGCCTGGCGGAACTTAAAGCCCGCGTGGAGTCGCTGCTTCGCCGGTGGCGGCGTTACAAAGGGCAACCGGTGCCGGAGAACGAAACCGAATACATGGGCGGCCTGACCTTGTATTGGGATCGGCAGAAGGCTGAACTGGACGGCTCCGAAATTGCTTTGACGGCCAAAGAATTCGATTTGCTGAGCGTGCTGGCGCAGCATCCCGAAACGGTCTTTTCCAAAAGAGAATTGTACCAGCACGTTTGGCAGCAAGCGGACGCGGCAGGATTGCATACCGTCACGGTCCACATTAAATCGCTTCGGGAAAAGCTTGCCGACCCGGTGAAAAATCCGCGGTTTATCCAGACCGTGTGGGGAAAAGGCTACCGGTTTATCGGTGAACCGCTATGAAAATCAAAACGTGGCTGTTGCTGTCCTATTTTATCGTCATGATTCTCCCTTTGACCGCCGCGTATGTCCTGTTCGTCTGGCTTCAGGCCTATCATAAAGATTTGAATGTGGAAGAATACGTGCAAAAACAGGCTCATTTGCAATACTTGATCTCCGTTTTGGACGATCCGAAATGGTATGAAATAAACGCGGAACGTGCGCAAGTTGAAAAGCTGATTCAACCGCAGGTTTCGATCGTTCTCTATAATCGCGACGGTGTTGTGCTCTACACTTCGGATCCTTTGCGCGTTTCGCCGCAATTTTCACTTGGCAGGAAACAATTGTACGAAAATCTGTATTCCCTGCAACAAGGCTACCGCGCATACGGCTACAAGCAGCCGGTTTTTTCAGGCCCCGAACTGGTCGGGTTTTTCGACATCCAATTGATCCGCGACGAATGGGTTTCGGGTGTATCGCAGCGCGGTTGGCTCTTGGCCGGCGTTTTTATAGGCTTGTTTACGCTGATCTACTTGGCCGTCGTGAGGGGGGTCAATCGCAAGTTAAACAGCAGATTGACTCATTTGATGCGGCAAATGACCGCTTTCGCCAAAGGGGAAACCGTCCAGGAATTGCCCGAGGGGAAAGACGAGATCGGACAATTAACCGGACACTTTCACAAAATGCGCAGGCAAATCGAGGCTGCAAGAAAAAAGCTCGCGCAAGAGCAGCGGGAAAAAGAATTCATGATTGCGGCCATTTCCCATGACTTGAAAACGCCGCTGATGTCGATCTGCGCTTATGCCGAGTCGCTGGCTTCGGAGCAGGAGTTGTCCGCGAGCGAGCGGGAAGAGTACCGCGGAATTATCGTCGAGAAAGCCAACCACATGAAACAGATGCTGGACGATTTATTGATGCATACCTTGCTGCAGTCGCCTACCTATGAGATCGAACTGGTGGAAGTGGACGGCGGTGAATTTTTCGACATGCTGGTTTCCGATTATGAGCTGTTGTGCAAAGAAAAACATATCCAGCTCCTCGTTCGCAGCGATGTGAGTGGAAATGTCCGGGTGAACCCGAATCAAATGATCCGCGTCGCGAACAATCTGATGAGCAATGCGCTGCGGCATACGAAAACGGGAATGCGGATATGGCTTGCGGCCGCTTCGTCGGATCGCCTCCCCATGGAGTGGCTGTTCAATTTCGTGAAAGAAGAGGCCCGGTTGGATACGCCGGACAGCGTATTTTTTATCGTTCAAAATGAAGGAGAGGGCATTGCGCCAGACAAGCTTCCGCACGTGTTTGATCCGCTTTATCAGGCAGATCCGGCTCGAGGAAAACAAGCTGCCCGCGGGGCCGGCCTTGGACTTAGCATTACGAGGCGAATTTTGGAGAAGCATGGCGGCGACGTTGCGATTTACTCCAAGGAGAATATCGGAACCTGCGTAATCTGCCGCCTACCCTTAATGAACGAAGAAGGTGAACGGACATGACAAAGATAAAGAGAAAAGGATGTTTGGGCTTGATCGGGCTGATGATGGTCGGACTTTTCGGCTGTTCGTCCAACCCGGACTTTTTACCGGAACAAGTTCTTCAACATGCGCTGGATCGATCGCATGAACCTAGCGCGCATTACGTCGAAGTTGAAATGAAAACTACCGATGGGACAGGAAAAGAGCCGGAGCTGATCCTCATGAAAGAATGGGTGAGCAAGGACGGCAAAAGACGGACCGAGGCGGAGGCTCAGGACGGAAGCGCGAAGACGGTTACCATCCATGACGGCGCCCGGCTGATCATCTATCAGCCTGAGCTCAAGCAGGCGATGGTCAGCGATGATCCGGAACTGCTCCAAATCGGACAAACGTCGCCGAAAAAGCAAGTCGAGCAACTGCTGCAAATGATTCAGCAAACCCATGAGATTTCCGCCCGCGGGGAAGAAGAAATTGCCGGCCGAACAACGTACCGGGTCATGGCCAAGGCGAAAGACAGCACCACGTTGTTAGGGGATCAGGAACTGTGGATCGACAAGGAAAATTGGATGGTTTTAAAATCGGTTTCGACATCCGGCAACATTCGAACGGAAACAACATACACCAAAGTGGAGCTGAATCCGGATATTCCGGCCGATACGTTTGCGCTTGAACTTCCCGAAGACGTTGAAATTCAAGATTTGAACGAAATGAATCCAACCCGCGAAATCACCATGGAGGAAGCGGTTGAAAGCATTGGAAAAACGTTTCTCCATATTCCCGAAAAGGACGGACTCGCCATTTCCCGCATCGAATTGACGGAATTGCAAGGCGAGCTGAAACGAAATGAGGTGAATCTGGATTACCGGAAGGACGGGGTTCCTTATTTCACGATGTCCGTATTTCCGTCTCAGGAAGATTCCGAAGGGGAAGAGCAATCCGCGGCCCTTCCCGGCGAGAAACCTGTCAAGATTCGCGGCCAAGCAGGGGTATGGATGGAAATGAATGATTTCCGTTCGCTCGTTTGGCAGGAACAGAGGCTGAGCTACTCTGTCCTGTTTATCGATCCTAATTTGTCGCTGGATGAGTTCAAAGCGCTGGCGGATACGATGATTCCTGTTCAAAAGGGGTGAAGGGATGAACATTTTGCCCAATAATCTGGCCATGATATCGGTCGTTGCGCTGGCCGTCATCATGAACGTCGTTTCGGTCTGGCTGCCGAAAAAAGCCGCAACCGCTGCGAAAATTTTGTTGGCGGCAGCGGCGCTGACCGGGTTGTTCGTCCGCTTGCCGGTTGGACAGGCGATACTGCTGACGGCCATCGGCGCCCATGCATATGCCGCTTTTTCGGAGTTGATCGATCGAAACAAACGGGAGATGCGAATGGCGCTCCGGCAAAAACTGCAGGAAGTCCGGGCGGTCGAAATCGTTCAGCGCAAAGATGCGAGGCGATTGGCGGCGGATGTCGCGTTGACCGGCTTGGTCAGTCTGGGGGCGGTGCTGTTTTTTGGGCTGGCGCCTGAAACCTATGCGGCATTGAAGGTGTTTATCGTCTTTATGATGATTTCCGTATCGATACAGACGATAGAACGGGCGGCGAATTTTTATTCCGTCCGCCTGTATTGGCTTCCGGAGGAGGAACATCTTGTCGTGCTGTCCCGGTTTCAGCCGAGGGATTTTCCGCTCCGGGAATTGAAAGAGGCAAGCGTCTGGTCGTCTCCCGACCTGCTCAGGCTGCATCCGTTTTTTACGTTCATGTCTTCACATCAGGATTATACCCGTTCGTTCGGACAAGTGCTGAAGCTTTCGTTTCCCGGGGAAACGATTTACTTGTCGCCGGATAACGCCGTTCATTGGCACCGGCTCCTTGCTCCTTTCGCTTCCGCTTCGGACAGAACCGGCGGGAAAGAGAAAAAGGTGCTGCCTTTGTGGCACCCTGCCGTGCTGAAACGGTTGTTTTGGAAAGGTTATTATGCCTCAACCGTTAAAGGCGTTTCCGCATATACCGGACTTTTGGCGATATTGCTTTGGCTTAAAGCGCCGGCATGGGCTGTCGGCCTGTTCGTCTTGTTATGGTGGGGTTTGAATTTTTACGTTTCGGATCGGGTGTTAATCGCCGCGACGGATGCCGAACCGATCACGGAAGGGGAAATTTTTGAGCGGGCGCAAACGATTTTCAGAAAAGCCGGCATTCCCCATACCCGCCTGTTTTCCGTCGATTCGCCGGATTATAACGGCTTTGCCGTCGGGATGAATATCGGACGCGGCGCGATTATGCTGACGACAGCTACATTGCAATTGCCGTCCCCGTCCGTCGAAGCGATATTGGCCCACGAAGCGGCCCATATCCGCAAGCGCGATGTGTTGACGAATCAGCTGGCGCGGTTTCTTTTTATCGGCTTGCTGGCCGGCATGGCGTATCTGTTTTTCGATCAACTGAAGTGGCTCGCGGAAAATTTCAAAATCGCGATGTTTCTGTTGGTTTACGTTTTCGTGTTCGTTTTCCCCATGTATCTTTCCTTTATCGCTCAGTGGACGGAAGTGAGAGCGGATTTTACCGGCGCAACCTGGCTTTCCGGGGGAACTGCGCAGATGGGGCAAGGATTGACGGAATTGGCGGCCGCCCTGGATCGCGATCTCGAGAAATCCATGGCACACCGCATGGCCGACGGCCGTTCGTCGACGGGCCGCGCTTCGAGTCTGGAACGGGATTCGTGGTTCTGGAGATTTCTCGAATTTCAATTCATGGCCCACCCGCCGTTGTATTGGCGGATCAACAGTCTCGCTCGCAGCGGAAATTGGCGCGAAGCGAGAAGGCGCTGGCTGAAGGACCGATTCAAGGAATCGCTGCCCGGCTAACCGGTCGGCGATTCCCCGCCGGCACCCATGATCCGATATCGACGGCGGGGTGACTTATCCGCATGAATGATAGCCGGGAGGCGAATTGGGCGACCATATCCATTCGCTTGCGTTAATTTGGGGCGTTGCGACAAATGGACTCATCCATTTTTCGAATATGGTTTGGGTTTAGTTGTGGTGCGCCTTTTTTTGTTTTGGGCAGCCTGTCCAACTAAAAACCATCCTGAAAAAGGAGGATTTGATTTAGCTCCTCCAGAGAAGAAACACTGGGTACAGGGGTAAAAAATTGCCTCTGAGCAAACTGTACGAGGTTTTCCACCTGGCCTTTCTGATGCCCTTTTCCCAGATCACAGAAATAACTTTCAAACAGGTAGTGGGCACGTAGCTGAGTAAATCGCTCTTGCTCCTCGCGATTTTTGCCCTCCAATACCTTCTTAACAGCTGTTGTCAGGTTGTCGTATGTGATGACTTGGGGAACAGCACCGAAAAATTCAAAAGCATCTACATGACCTTGGAGAAGAGCCTCTTGCTTCTGATGAGCAAATGCTTTGATAAAAATCTTTCTGCTGTATGTGCAACGCATACAAAAGACTTGAACCTTCACTTGTTTCCCTTGTAAATGAACCGTAACCTCACCCCAGTCAAATTGAGCAAATCGCCCTGGCGGGAAATCGAGAGGGACAAATGCTTTCGGAGGAGAAACCCGCAACTCTCTGACGTATCGTCGTACGGTAGATTCACCGCCGGTGAATCCATGTTCGTCAACGAGTCTCTGGTAAATACGTTTGGCAGTATGACGCTGCTTCGGGGGAGCTTGTTCATCTTGACGCAGCCATTCCAAGATGATGGGCTTGACAAAATCAATGACTGGCTTCGGTTTCGGTTTTGAAAGCTGATATACAAGGATTTCCGTTGATGTCAAGGCTTTTCGTATCACCTGACGAGAGTACCCGGTTTCGCGAGAAATTTGGCGAATGGGCTTCCCTAGTAGAAAGTGTTGTTTCCTGATAAACTCGTAATTAGCCATCTGTAGCATGTCCTTTCCTCCTATACCCTTGATGTCTCGGCAACATTCAAGATACAGGAAAGAGGTGCTCAGGTGGTCAACTTTTTTATGAGCGATGTACCACTAGGTGGTCAATTTTTATGTTAGCATTCACACGTGGGGCATTTTTTTGTCTTGATAACAGAACATGCGTTCGTGTAAAATACAAACAAATGTTCTTGTTTGGAGGTGCCGTCATGGCTTTGCTTATTGACGAAACCACACTGGTGAAACGTCCTGATGTCGACGAAGACGAACTGATGGAGTATGGCTACATGATCACGGAGAGTCAGAAAGAGGGTAAAACCGTCACCGTGCGTTGGTGGCATCCAGTGAAGGTCAAAGAGAAGCTTGGGGAGATTCGGGAAGTATGCGGCGTTGTGCAGAAAATTGACACATCCAATCGCCGCATTCGACTGGAGAACATACACGGTAGTGTCTGGATCGACGTTGCAAAGATTGTCCGTGTATCAACAAATTGAACGGGTGATGAGTATGCACCGTGAACTACAACGATACCTCAATGCTGGCCAGCTAGTGGAGATTATCTACATAGATCGTCGCGGCCAGACGAGCAAGCAAACCTTACGACTGCACGCAATGACCGATGACCGGGTCAAAGCGTACTGCTTCGCTCGACGGGCAAACCGCGTCTTTACAATCGCCAACATCCTCGCAGTCGCCCCGGTGTGACCCGACATGCTGTCTGATATCGAAAGGAAGGTCCAGCGTATCATCGGCAACTACTCCGCCGGGCGCCGCCGTACACCTACCATAGATGAGCTGTGCATTAAAACGGGACGTTCTCGCGGCGGAATCATGGAGGTACTGGAAATCCTGAAGCGAGAAGAATATATCGAGTGGGACCGCATGCAGCCGGACAAAATCGAGCTGCTGGAAGCCTAGGAAAGGGGAGTCCATCATCCATGGCGAGCAAAATAGACAATATGTTTGCAGCATCCCGATTTGTGCTGCCAGAGCAGCGCGAGCTGTACCTGCAGCACCAGGAAGACGCAAAGCTGGTAAAGATGCCAGTGCTGGAGCAAGACGAGCTGGAGTCATTTCATTACCTGATCCGAGACTCAGCCCGCGAGGACTATGCAATCACCATCACCTGGTGGCAGCCAGTCAAAGAGGACTTGGGCAAAACCTGCAGCATGTGGGCGTGATCAAGTGGATTGATCAAAACAGCCGGCGGGTTAAACTGGTGAACGATGAGGAGAGCCGGTGGATTCAGATGGATGCAATCATTGACGTAATTCCATAAAGGGGAGAGCAACGTGTCAAATGTACTTACCTCATTAGATTCAATGGATGTAAGAAGTAGGATCATTGGAGCTATTTTTGTTGTTTTTAAAAAACCAGAAGCGATAGCACAATTTGTAGATGAGAGTACTGGGACCACTTACGTTGTTACTTACAACCGAAAAATATTGAAAATTTCGGTTGGTAACGGTGATTACCAACAGTTCGACAACTTACTCGTATTTTTGACATCTCAGATAGGGCCCCCAGATAAAATTTACACCAAAGAATCAAGGCTTGATCCCGGACAGATGATTTCGTATATGGAGTGGCTCAACAAATAAGAAGCTGTAGACCCGTCTCTGCATTAAATCGGAGACGGGTCTTTGCTTTCAATATCTAGAAGAAATCCGACGGACACTTGGGGACGAATTGGGGACGAAATTCGTCCCCAATCATCATAACGGTTCCTAACAAAACCGAAGGGTATCGCTCGAAAGCCTAATAAAATAAGCTTTCATCAGACTATAACAGGTTGCAGCCAAAGCGTTGTTTCCCTTTGACAGGGTGGGGGTCGCTGGTTCGAACCCAGTCCGGATCACCATACATAAGTAGATGAAACCCTTGAGAAATCAAGGGTTTTTTGATTTTTTTCGTTTTGTGGTCCAAAAGAGCTACTGATCCCCGTCCTTAGGACAGTGATCAAAACATCTTACCAGATATCCTTTCTCAAGATTAACATACCCCAAGCTAGTCCAAGAATTTCCCTCTTTCAATTGCCCGATGTTATGATGAGAAAAAATCATGTAGTACGAGCTTTCCTTCGCAATCTCCAAAAAACTTTCGGAACTGATTGGTATTTTAAAGAGAACTTCTTTTTTATACGTTGGGCTGATCAATGCCACGTTCTTGGTCACAAGGCCCTATATACTTTAATTTTTATGAGATGATTATATTGCTGAAGCATCATCGGGGTCAGATTATACATTCTACCTTGCTTAAGGTAGGGATGATATTGTATTTCGTTAGATATAGGTATAAAGAGTTGCTGCATTAATTTTTTGTTTATCCTCATACAGCCATATTGACTAAAGGCGTTGCATGTAGACAAGTGAGATTACTGAAAACATGTATCTATTTCATTTCTTGTTAAGAACTCAATGGAACCTCCTTAAGAGGAGGTTCTTTAATATTGTCGATTTTGTTCGATAATACATGTAGGAATAAGGAACTAATTGGAGAAAATTTATAGTGACACTCGGTCATAGCTAGGGGGTATCTGTATGGCACGAAAATATTATTATAGTACTATTGTGACGAATAGTTACTTAGGCGTATATAAGGAAATAAAAGGGGCCACCAAGGCAGAGGTTCAATTTAAGGCGGAAGAACAATTACGAAAATGGAAAGAAAGGGAATTAAAAGAGAGAGAACGAGCTGCAATAGCTGACCTTAAAAGCCAGGCGGAATTTGATACCTTACAGGCACAAAAGTTGATTGAGGATTACAAAAATATTCTCAAATCTACTTTGAGAGTAGATGATAAGCTAAACTGGGAGGCATTAAAAGAGAAGAACGAGTATGAAGATATCGAAAAAAGTCCGAAATTTGATAATATATTGAATGAATTAAATGTGCCCAAGGAAAATCGGATCCTTGAATTCTTTTTCAAATCAAAGAAAGAAGCCCGACTTAAAAAAGTAGATGAGGCAAAAACTTTGTTCGAGACCAGATTGAAAGAATATGAAAAAAGAAAAGAAGAGTTTTTAGCTAAACAGAAAGAACAAAACGAATTGATTGATCAGTTTAAAACCGATTTCGAATTAGGACATGGAGATGCAATCGAAAAGTATGTTTATATGGTACTCGAACGCTCTACATATCCTGAAGGATTAGAAAGAGATTATGAAGTTCAGTATGAACCGATAAGTGGTACCATCATTATTTCCTTTGAATTACCATCACAAGAATCCGTACCCAAAGTTATTCAATACAAGTATGTTGCTTCTCGCAAAGCTATCGATCGTGTCGAAATGAAAAAGAAAGAATTTGAGATTTACTACGAAAATGTTCTATATCAAATTTGCCTTCGAACCATTCATGAGGTCTTTGAATCTGTTTACATCAATGCCGTAAAATCGGTTGTTTTTAACGGGTGGATAAGTGGTGTTGATCCGAAAACAGGCAATGACTTTCGTTCTTGTATAATGTCCTGTCAGGCATCTCGAGAAGAGTTCGAAGCATTAAATCTTGAAAGGGTCGATCCCAAAGAATGTTTCCGAAACTTAAAAGGAATTTCCGCTGGCCCATTAGCACACCTAGCCCCGGTAAGACCCATTCTTGATATAAAGAAAGAGGATTCAAGGTTCGTTGAATCCAGAGATGTTCTAGCTGGTCTAAACGCTGAAACGAATCTTGCGACCATGGACTGGGAGGATTTTGAACACCTAGTTAGAGAATTATTTGCCAGGGTGTTTTCCAAAGACGGTGCAGAAGTAAAGGTGACACAAGCGAGTCGTGATGGGGGAGTCGACGCAATAGCTTTTGATCCGGATCCGATAAGAGGTGGAAAATTTGTAATCCAGGCGAAACGGTATAATAACGTGGTTCCTGTTTCAGCCGTCAGGGATCTTTATGGGACTTTAATGGCGGAAGGGGCTACAAAAGGTATATTAGTTACAACCAGTTACTTTGGGAATGACTCTAGAGAGTTTGCAAAAGATAAGCCGATTACCTTGATAGACGGTTCAAACTTAGTTTACATGTTCCAAGAATTTGGTTATAACGTAACCATTCAGCTTCAAAGGTAGATTCCCTTTTCTCACTCAAATTGGTTGATGGTGTGTATTACATCGATAGGACATTAGGAAAGGCACTGTCCTTCCCCTTATCGTGCTACGCGAAGTCGGGGAATAAATGGAGTGATGGGGGCCGAGACGAGCTCCTCTAACGACTTCCTCAGCGGAGAAGCGCAGGACGTGAGGAAGACAGGGGGCACAAGTCTGACTTCTTCGAAATACCCACATGTTGGCCCTCCTGCCCGTTCCGCGTTTTGGAGCGGACGCTACCCACTCCTTCGCTGGTCATCAAGAGAGCGAGCGGAAACCATCACACATAACACCGCGGACTTTGTCTACAGACTGTAACCCCTGGGAACGCAGGGGGTTTTTTTCTGGCCCGGCGGAAAAATCAGGGAGAAGCTGACAATCATTGCGAACTGCCTTTATGATCTTTATAATCTTTCTGTTGGAAATACGGAAGTGCGTAAACCTCCAGGCGGGAAGAGGGACATGATGAGTATGGGGAAGCGTCTGCTTTTTTTTGTGTGTAAACTGATGTTGTTTGCCGCATTTGTGGGATTGTGCGTGTTCTTCTTGGATCTGAAGGCGATAAACAGACAGCTCCTCACATTGCTTCACCATCCGTTTACGCTTGCGGGGATGGCGCTCCTCTACGGGATGGCCTTTTGTCTCAGAGCGTTTGCCTGGAAATGGTATGTGAATAAGGATGTCGCGTTTTCTGTCTTTTTGTATGCGCAATTCTACAGTTTGTTCATCAATCACGTTTTGCCCGTCAAGGCAGGGGACGCCGTGCGAATTGGATTGCTGGCGAAAGAAAAGGATGTGCAGTGGGATGAATCCCTGCATTCTGTCGTGGTGATGCGATCGCTTGATCTGTTGGTACTGGCGGCATATGCGGGGATCGGCGTCTTCTGGATGGGGCTCGCATACGCGTGGACGACTCTGTTTCTGGTCGCTGGTATCGGGGCAGCAGGTCTGGTTGTTTTGCTCCGCTGGGGGATGAAAAAGCCCTTGCTGAAAAAACATGTGCAGATCGTCAAAACAGCCTTTACGGGCCCCAAAGGATGGTTCATCTGTGCGGCGATTGCTGCCAGCTGGGGGCTGGAAGCGTTTGTTGTGCTGGGAGTGACGAATGCCTTGTCCATCGATCTTTCCGTACTGAAAGGTCTCTGGGTAAACAGCATGACGATCGCAGGGCAGCTGTTTCATTTTACGCCTGGCGGGTTGGGTACGTATGAGAGTGTCATGACGTTTTCGCTGGTGACTGCTGGTGTGGGCTGGCAGCAAGCATACGAGGTGGCATTGCTGACGCACGGATGGAAGTTTGCCTTTTCCTATCTGGCAGGGCTGTGGGCGTGGATCGCTCTCCCCATACCATGGAGCGAATTGAGAAGTTGGATCAGCAAGAATCGGAACAGAGGTGAGAGCAATGGATAAGGTTGCCGTGTTGGGAGCGGGTTATGTCGGATTGACAACAGCGGTCGGCCTTTCTGCTTTTGGATGGCCTGTCGTTTGTACCGATGTGGACAAGGAGAAGATCGAATCGCTGAACAAAGGGCAGGTTCCTTTCTTCGAACCGGGACTGGAAGAATGGATGGCCCAGAGTATGCAGAAGGGACTGTTGACGTTTACACCCGATGCTTCCATTGCAATTCGATCCGCTGATGTCATTTTTGTCGCGGTGGGAACCCCCAGTCTCCCTGATGGCAGCGTCGAACTGTCCGACCTGTTCGCAGCCGTGTCCACCATCAGCGAACACATGACGGAAGACAAACTGATCGTGATCAAGAGCACAGTCCCGCCGGGCACGACCCAGCGAGTGAAGGAATTTCTCGGGGAACGGCTGGCGGGCATTTGTTCTTTTGAGGTGGCGACCAACCCTGAATTTTTGCGGGAGGGATCGGCCATCGCCGACTTTATGCGGCCTGATCGCGTTGTGATCGGGACGGATCGCTCTGCTCCAATCGAGCGGTTGCAGCGGATCTATCAGCCGTTGATTGAACGCGAGGTACCGTTTATCTATACCAACTTTCAGACAGCAGAGATGATCAAATACAGCGCAAACAGCTTTCTGGCGATGAAGGTAGCGTTTATCAATGAGATTTCCAGAGTGTGTGATCTGGTCGGTGCAGATGTCTTGACAATCGCTCGGGCGATTGGCCAGGACCCTCGTATTGGTCCGGCTTATCTTCAACCGGGTCCTGGTTACGGGGGCTCCTGCCTGCCAAAGGACACGGCAGCCTTTGCGCACTTTTTCCGCGAGAGGGGGATGCCCCTGCCGATCATCGAAGCAGTGATGGAGAGCAACCGCATGCAGCATCGCTACGCTGTCCAGAAGATCAGCGATTATTACAACACCCTGGACGGCATCAAACTTGGCGTGCTGGGAACAGCCTTCAAAGGGGGAACCAGCGACATGCGTCAATCCCCGGCAATTCCCATCATCAACCAACTGCTGCAGTTGGGGACAGAACTGACGCTGTATGATCCGCAGGCGCTGGATGAGGCCAGGCAGCTGTGGGGAGATGCGTGTCTCTACGCCGAAGACGAGTACGAAGCAGCGGCCGGCCAGGACGGAATCGTAATCGTCACAGATTGGCCATCGTTTCGCCAACTTGATTTGGACAGAGTAGCTCAGGCCTTGTCGCGCAAGGTTATGTTTGATTTTCGCTCTCTTTATCAACGAGCGAAACTGGAGCAGATGGGGTTCGATTATATAGCGATTGGCCGATAATTTTTTCTTTGCTAATTGACAACGAGTCTCATTATCTTTACAATGAGTTTTGCTGAGAGTGATAATGATTATCAATAAAACGCACCTTAGGGGGACCTCGTAACATGAAACCGGTAAAAGTTCTTTCCACGACTGCTTTGGTCATGAGCCTGCTGCTTGCTGGATGCGGTGACAAGCCTGCGGCGCAGCCTCAAGACAATGCGCAGACCCAAACGACACAACAACCGGCTGCGCAAGAGGAGGCCAGGAAATCTGCGGTTGCTGATCTTGTCGGTGCAACCAAAGAACTGGTAGGAGTCTTGAAAGCAGAACAAGTGGATTGGGACAAAGCGATCAAACTGTACGACGAAAAATTAAAATCTCATGTTCAATCCATGGATGAAGCGAACAGTGCACAAGTAAATGAACAAATCACTGCTGCTTTGAACGCAGGCAAGGACGGTCAGCTGCCGGCAAAAGTTGTTGCCCAGATCGGCGATAAATTGCTGCAAAAAGTAGCGTTCCTTTCCATTCGCAACGAGTTCAAGGGAGCAAATGATCAATTCGCCAACAAAGACGAAGCGAAAAAAGAATTGGGCGAAGCAAAAGAATATTATAACGGCGTGCTGAAAGCGATGATCGAGAAGCGCGACAATGCGTATGAAACACAACTCGTCAGCGCAATTGACGCTGGTTTTGCCGAGATGGAAGGCGCCATTGAAAAAGGCGACAATCTCGCGTTTAACCTTGGCAAGCAAGTCGTCGACAAATCCATCATGAAAGCATTCTACCTGGCATCGGGCGCTGAAAAAGGATACGCCTACAAGATTGAGAAACTGGTGAAAGAAGGCAAGGCGGATGACGCGAGAGTAGGTCAGGCAGAAGGCTGGGCGTTCTTCCAATCTCTGCAATCTTACCTGGAGAAACACGACAAAGAAGATGCGGATTTCATTAACAGCCAGTTCGATCTCTCCAACGACGTGAAAAACGTCAAAGGCGACACAATCAATCAAGCGTATGTGCGCGCGATTGCGAAGACAGCCAAGAGTGAATATGAAGCGTCTGTTGAAAACTGGGGCAACGACAAGGCAGCAATCACCGCGCTCGAAGGAGCTCTGTTCATCGATATGATCAAGACGGATCTGCCGAAGGCTCTCGGCAGTGCGGAGAAAGCGGATGCCCTCCAGAAACTTGCGCAGCAGTATCTTGACGCCGTAAAAGCTCAGGACAAGGCAAAAGCAGATGAGAGTTTCAAACAGATCAAGCCTGTGCTCGACTTGCTTGAAAAATACGGGAAATAATGTAACAGAATAAGAAAAGTGGATTTGCAGGGGGGCTGGGTAATGTCTTATGCACGTAAGTTCATGTCCTCCCTCTTTGCTTTGTTATTGGCGGTGTTTACGCTTGTGCCGCATGCGGCGTTCGCGTATTCATACGGCAATCCAAACGAAGAGGCTGTGGCGGAGAACTACAAACAAGTCGTGGCAAAACTGAATCAAACGCCGGCTGACTACGCAGGAGCTTCCAAGACCTTTGAGAGCATCAAACAGGAACTGGACATGCACATGGGGCCGGAGCCGAGTCAGGCGATCACGCAAGCGTTGCTGGCGCAGGATAAACAGGCTGCAATCAGTGCGTACCAGAAGACGCTTGTGTTAAACGTTGCAAGGCGCCTGGAAAGCGCGGAGAAGGAATTCGCCAACTATCAGCAGAGCAAACTGCTGCTTGCCAAAGCGTTGGCTACCTATGATGCCCTTTCCCCTGTCATCAAGGGAAAAGATGCGGCATTGGATCAGAAAGTACGGGAAAGTTTTGATCTGACACTGCAGGCGTTGGGGAATCCCGGGCTGTTCGGGGTTGGCGTGAAGGAACCGGATCAGCAGGCGTTCATCACTCACAAGGATGAGATCTTGCAAAGCCTTCAGACATTTTTCAACATGCCTGAATTGAAAGTGGGGCATTTCACACCTGGGCAAGGTCCGGGAAATGAAGTGGGGAACGATACCTCCACCATAACAGACAATCTAAAGAATTGGCTGCCGCTTGTCCTGATCGTGCTCGTGATCTTGTTTATCGTTGTTCGCACGATGCAAAAACGGCGCACATAAGAGATGAATGTCCTGCTTCCGTTTGGAATCGCGTGCTTGGCCTTTGTGATCCGCCTGCCATTTCTGGCACATGGACCGGCTGGCTGGGATGATGTTGACTTCGCCCTTGGCGTGGACAATTACGATCTGTCGCTGATGCAGCCGCATTTTCCCGGCTATCCGGTATACATGTTGGTTGCCATTGGCTTCGCGCGTTTGATCGCGAATCCGTTTTTGGCGCTGTCCCTTTTATCTGCTCTTGCGAACGCTTGCACAGTGTTCCCGCTGTATTCGATTGTCAAGCGGTGCAGCCATCAGCGGACAGCTGTCTGGGTGGCGGTTCTTTGGGCAGTAAACCCGCTTGGTATGGTCTTGGGAACCCAACCGCTTTCGGACAGCTTCGGCAATTTGCTGGCTGTCTGGCTCGTAGCTGCCTCATTGGTCGTGGTTGACCCTGGTTTGGCGGAGAAAAAGCGGGCACTGGTACTGGTGTTCTCGGGAATCCTGCTGGGCTTATTGTACGGCGTGAGGATCTCGTACCTGCCATTGGGAGCCGTGTTTGCCTGGGCATTGTACGTGTACGGCAGGGATACCCGGCGGTACGGCGATGTTGTCAGTGCAATCGTTTCTTCATTATTGGTCAATCTTTTGTGGCTGTACGGATTGGTGCTGAATGTGGGAAGCCTCACAGGTTTCTGGAGGTTGGCAGCAGCATTCACAGAAGGTCATTTTTCCGATTGGGGAGGAGCGTACACAGGAAGCGATGCGGGAGAGCGACTTCTCTATTGGATTGGGCGGCAGTGGTTTGCCGCCGGGCTGGGTGCGCCGTGGAACGAGCAGAACTCATGGTTCAGCTGTCTCATCCTGATTCTTGTTTGTGCGGGAATCACGGGGGGTGGAATAGCGGCAGGAAAGACGCGCTGGTTACAAACAGGGAACAAGGAACACATCGTGTTGCTTTTCCTGTGGATCGTTCCCTATCTCCTCTGGGCCTTTTTTGCCCAGAATGTCGAGAAGCCTCGTCATATCCTGCCATTGATGATTCCATTGATCTGGGGCATTGTCTGGGGCTTGCAGCAGTGGAGGCGGTTCTCCCCCATCTTGTTGACAGCACTGGCCGCAAGTACGGCTGCCGTGGGTGTCATCCAGGTCCGTGAGCAGCCGGTGACGGATTCGCCAATGGCACAACTCGCCCATTATGTGGCACAAGCTGATCGTGGTGAATCGAGTATCATTTATACGTATGAAGAAGAACGCGTCATACGTTACCTTTATCCTTCTGTTACAACTGTCCGGCTCAGGAAGTGGTCCGATTTTCAGGCCTCCATCCTTTCGTATTCCGTGCTGCCCGATCATGTTTATTTGACAGATCGTGTATTGGACGGATTTCACAATGAACAGCTGAAGGAATATGTGAAGGAAGCAGCCCGATTTCGGGGAAATGAGTGGCTCTATCCCACGTACCATGACATCGTCTTGTACGAAGTTCGTCAGGATAAAAGACAAGAGTGGATCAGACTGATCAAGACCGGGCAGCAGCAGGTTCATGACAGCATGCGGAGGTGAACGGGGTGGAATTGCAAGCATTTTTGATTACCTTTCGAGAAGCGCTGGAGGCATTGTTAATCGTCGGAATTATTACCTCGTATCTGAAGCGGGTACATCATCCGGAGTACGTCAAGCACGTCTGGCTCGGCGCATCGCTCGCGATTGTTGCCTCTTTGGGGATGGCACTGCTCTTCCAGGTCGTGCTGGACGGGTTCGCCTCAATGGGTTCCCAGAACTATATGAAAGCAGGGATCATGCTCGTTTCCGGAGTTTTGCTGACCCAAATGGTGTTCTGGATGGCGGAGCAATCCAAGGAAGTCTCCGGCAAGTTGCAGGGAAAATACAGCCAGTTTATTACCACCGGTAATGTCGTCGGCATGGTGGTTCACGCTTTTCTCGTCGTTCTTCGCGAAGGTGTGGAGACCGTCTTTTTCTTCGCCGCGATTACGGGCGGAGACATCGGCAAAGCCATGCAGACATGGGGTTCATTTGCCGGTATCCTTCTGGCTGCTGTCGTGACCTACTTCTTTTTCAAAGGTACGATGCGGATTCAGCTCAAGACGTTCTTCAAGATTACGGGTGTATTTATCGTTTTGATCGCCGCAGGATTATTCGTCCAGGGGTTTTCCATCCTTCAGGACATGCATGTCATCGGCTCTGTGGCGCCGCAATTGTATGATCTGACGTGGTTTATGCCGGAGCATCCCATCGATGAAGAACATTACATCCGGGATCACGGTCAAGAACCGCTCATTTCCGGGCAGGTCGGTATTTTCCTGAAGGCGCTGTTCGGGTACTCGTCCTCACCTTCGCTCGAAGAGTTCTTGATTTATTGGGGATATTTCCTGGTATTGTATTTGCTGCTGCGCGGTCGCGGAGAGCACAAACCTGAACTGCCGCAAGGGAAGACACGTGAACAGACTGTACAGACAAAGGAAGTAAAAGCATGAAGATATTAATTACAGGGGGAGCCGGTTTTATCGGCTCCCATGTCGTGGAAAAACTTCACGATCATCAGGTTCTCATCGTGGATTCACTCGACCCCTACTATGATCCCAAATGGAAAAAGGAGCGCCTGAACAAGCTGTTGAAGTTGCCGCATGTGCAATGGCGCCATGTCGATATCCTTACCTTTTCGGAGTTGGAAAAGGTATTTCATTTTTTTCAGCCTGATCGCGTGATTCACCTCGCTGCCATGCCGGGGGTTCAACCGTCGCTTGTCCATCCTGCCAAGTACGTGGACGTGGATGTGAAGGGGTCGGTTCATGTGCTTTCCCTGGCTGCTCAGTTCGGAGTATCCCGGTTTGTCTTTGCTTCCTCTTCCTCCGTATACGGACCGGCTGTCAATCGTCCTTGCCGGGAGGATGATGAGCTGCGACCTGTCTCGCCTTATGCCGCAGCGAAGGCAGCGGCCGAGATGTACTGCCGCACCTATCAGAGGCTGTATCATCTGCCTGTGACGATCGTTCGCCCGTTTACGGTGTACGGCCCCGAGCAACGACCGGACATGGCTCTCTGGAAATTTGTCATGAAGATGATGAATGGAGAACCGATTACCTTGTACCGGGGCGCAATGGGACGAGACTACACCTATGTGTCAGATATTGCCGACGGCATTGTCCGCGCCTGCTTTCGTCCCCAAGCTGTGAATCGAACCTATAACCTGGGGAATGGGTGCGTGGTTCCGTTGGAGAAACTGGTGGCAGAACTGGAGAAGGCAATAGGCAAACGTGCCGTGATTGAGTGGAGAGACCTTCCTGCTGGCGATGTGCCGCTCACGTGGGCTGACACGACCCGTGCCGAGCAGGAGCTGGAATTTCGGGCACAGGTATCGCTTTCAGAGGGAATCCGGTTGTTTGCTGACTGGTTTTGGGAGGAAGGAGTGAAGAGATGAAGAAGGCTTCCGCAATCGAGGTTGTCATGGCACGATGCTGGAATGTCTTGAACGAAGGCAAGACATTCACGCCCGTGTTTGTGCTTGGCGTTTTTTTGATGTACCACGCGACGGATCTGCAGGCAGCGTCCTTTTTCCATGCTTTTGTATACATGCTGCCTGTTTTTGTGGTGTATTATTTGTTTGATTTTCCGCTTCATCTGCGCTGGTTTTTGTTGGTTCCCCTGCTTGCGGGCGGCATCCTGTTTGGTGTAATGGATGGAAATCTCCTCTGGTTTGCGCTTGGTATGTACGTGTTTTTTACGGTCTTTTTCTGGGGAACGCTTTATTATCACCTGCGGATCGGGACCACCTGGTGGAACTTTTTGCGGATATGGCGACTCTTTTTGATCAACAGTGATTCGACGAGCGGCAATGTACTGGAGCAGGTACCGAAATTCACCCTGCAATTGATCCTGTTTACGGCGCTTTATCAGGCGGAGCCGGGGGGAGGAACGGGAGGAAAGGTACTCGTTTTCACGATCATATTGGCCGTGTACGCGTACCTGGTTCATCGTTTCCTGTTTAACTGGAAGCCCAAGGAGTATCCGCATTATGTCACGCCAAATGAGCTTCCTGAAAAACCCCTGGCCAAGCGAGTGGTGATCGTGGTGATTGACGGTTGCCGAAAGGACAAGCTGTATCAGGCGGATGCGCCATTCCTTCATCAACTCATGCGGGAAGGTACAGTTTATGAGACGATGGAGACGATCTATCCTGCCCGGACCGTGACATGCTTCTCCTCCATGTTCACAGGGACGTATCCACGTGAGCACGGCATCCGATCCAACATGGTGTGGAGCCTTGGGGTGAAGGTGGAGAGTATTTTCGATGTGTTGAAGAAGCAAGGGAAAAAAGGCATTCTGTTCGGCTGCGCCCATCTGATTGATGCGTTCGGTGATGATGTGGAGAGTTTCACGGCTGTTTCACACAACGATATCGTTGACCACAAGATTATGAATCAGGCAAAAGTGATCTATGAAAGAGAACAACCGGATCTGTTTATCGTCCAGATGATTGCCGTCGATCAAACGGGGCACAGCCGGGGGGTGCATTACCCCGAATATCTGCAAAAGATTCATGAAGCGGACAAGTTAATCGCAGACTTCCACTCCTGGCTGGGAGAGCGTGGGCTTTTGGATGATACGGCGTTTATTGTCATGGCTGACCACGGACAAGGAAACGGGATTGGCGGACATGGGCATCTCGATGAAGGAGAGCGATTCGTTCCTTTCATGATGCATGGCCCCATGATCAAGCAGGGACAACGAGTAAACGAGTTCCGCAGCATCGTATCTGTCGCTGCCACGATCAGCGCGCTCTTGGGTGTCCCGATTCCAGACCATGCGAGAGGACCAGTATTACACGAAGCGTTTGTACAGGATGGTGGAACACAGCATGAAAAAACTGATCATCGTCATCCCCGCATTTAACGAGGAAGAATCGATTGCCCGTGTGATCGGCAAGGTACCCAGACATTTTCAGCATGATGTCCAGGTGGAAGTGTTGGTGGTAAACGATGGCTCGACGGATCGGACAGAGGAAGTGGCCAAGGCAGCAGGAGTAGAGCACATCCTTCGCTTTTCCACCAATCGGGGATTGGGCGCAGCGGTACGAGCAGGTCTGAAGAAAGCCTATGAATTGGGCGCGGATTTGGCTGTGATGATCGATGCGGACGACGAGTACCCGGCGGACCATATCCCGCGTGTGGTTGCCCCGATTCTTGACGGCCAGGCAGACTATGTATTGGCCTCCCGCTTCATGCGACGGGTCAAAGGCATGAAGCTGCACAGGAGGCTGGGAAACTATTTTTTCACCGCATTGCAGGTCATCCTTTTGCGTCAATGGATCACGGACGGACAGACAGGCTTTCGCGCCTTTTCCCGATCAGTCCTTAGGGACCTGGAGATCATTCACGATTACAATTACGCCCAAGTGATGACGATGAATATTTTGCGTAAGGGATACCGCTTGCGTGAAGTGGATATCCCCTATAAAGTCCGTCAGACCGGGGAGTCATTTATCACCTTCAAAGGGTATGTGACCAACGTATTCCCTGCGATCTGGCGCGAATGGAGAAGGCAATAGCAAACTTGTCGCTCGTCAAACCCTTGAGAAATCAAGGGTTTTTTGCTGTTGTCGATCATTTAACAAAAACCCCCGGGATTAACCAGGGGACGGTCGAGCGGTTGCCGCATCATGGTAATCCGTCATAGCGCTAGCCTGTTTATGCTGATCATAAGGAATTGTGAGGGAAAATGGTCACAGCTCCATTCGTGTTGAGGCAATTCGTGAGAAGAAAAATGGCTGTAATCTGGATGACTGCTGATCACGACACCAAACTTCTGCCGGATAAGGTAAACTTGTTATCAGAGCATATAAAGAGTGAGGAGGATGTATGGTAATAATGATGAAATGCCCTTTCTGCGATACACAGTCTCTTAAAATCATCCTGGAAAACGACAAAGCCATTGCCTTTTATGATAAATACCCGGTTCAACGAGGCCATTTGTTGATCGTACCCAAACGTCATGTGGCCACTTACTTCGACGCTGCTGATGAAGAGATCATGGCCATCCATGAGCTGATAAAGCAGGGAAAAGAACTGCTAGATCGAGAATATATCCCCGACGGCTACAACATCGGCGTCAATGTTGGGGAGTACGGTGGACAGACAGTGATGCATCTTCACGTACACTTGATTCCCCGTTACAAGGGAGACATTGACGACCCGCGTGGGGGAATCCGCAAAGCAATCCCCAATCTCGTACCGTATCCCTAAAGGAGAATGTATTATGCCGATCTACAACAAATTGATCCGAGACCGTATACCGGAAATCATCGCAGCAACCGGTAAACGATATACGACCAGCGTATTATCAGATGATGAGTACCTGGTCAAGCTCCGCGAAAAGTGCCAGGAAGAGCTGGATGAGTACAGCACTGCCCAATCCGATCGGGAAAGTCTGGAAGAACTGGCGGATGTATTGGAAGTCGTATATGCGCTCGCCCGTGTTCACGGAGCTTCCCCGAGGGATCTGGAAGAGATTCGCAGATCCAAAGCGGAGAAGCGGGGAGGATTCGAGCAAAAGCTGTTTCTTCATGAGGTAGAAGATTAATGGCAGACGTCAGACTTATTACGGAAAATCTGTTTACAGAAATGACGAGGGAGATGAAGAAAGCTTCCTCCATTTACATACTCACCTCTTTTGTCATGTACTCCGGTGTTCGCCTGCTTGAGCCGCATTTGAAAGAGGCAATCGAGAATGGAGCAGAAGTAAAGGTGCTTGCTGGAGATTACCTGTTTGTGACGCAGCCACATGCGCTGCAGGCACTGCTTGAGATTGACCCGCGTATAGAGGTACGCCTGTGGCGAAGTGGCGGAACATCTTTTCATCCCAAAGCGTATCTCCTCCAATATGAAGACAACGATGGGGTTTTGATTGTTGGCTCATCCAATCTGTCGCGGTCCGCATTAACGTATGGCGTCGAGTGGAATCTGGCGATGCAGGCCAAGGCGGCACCCATGACATTTGTAGAAGCGCAAACCAGATTCATGCACCTGTTTTACCATGAGCAGACAGTTCCCCTGAACAGCGAGACTTGTATGGATTATGCAAGGGAGTATGAGGAGTATCACCGTCTTCATCCCTCCCTTGTGAAGACGTGGACGGAAACGGAAGAGATTGAACTAACCATGCCGGTATACGAGGATGCCGAAAAACGGGATTCTTTTGTGCTGAAAGAAGCAGTCGCTTCCTATGGTGGTATTGTTCCGCGTCCAGCTCAGCAAATCGCGCTCGAAGAATTGGAAAAAACGATGAGTGAAGGCTATGACAAAGCGATGGTGGTTATGGCTACCGGACTGGGAAAAACGTATCTGGCTGCTTTTTTTGCAAGAAACTTTAACAGGGTTCTCTTTATCGCCCATAGGGAAGAGCTGCTGTACCAGGCGCGCCGTTCCTTTGCGGAAGTGATGCCGGAACGAACCGGCGGGATCTATGACGGCCAAACAAAGGAAAGACAAGCAGATTCCGTTTTTGCCTCCATCTACACGTTAAGCATAAAGCGGCATCTGGAAAGGTTTCGTCCAGACGAGTTCGACCTGATTATCGTGGACGAGTTTCACCATGCTGCGGCGAACTCATACAGGCGAGTGCTTGATTATTTTCAACCCACTTTCCTGCTGGGAATCACCGCGACGCCATATCGGACAGACGGGAAAGACGTATACGCCATCTGTGACGGAAATGTTGCCTTTCAGCTCGATTTCATCGAAGCAGTGCAGCGAGGATGGTTGGCTCCGTTTCGCTACTATGGCGTGTATGACGATACGGATTATTCGCAAATCACCTGGTTGGGCAACCGTTATGCCGAAGAAGAGCTGTTACAGGCACAGCTCAAAGAAGAGATGGCGGCAAAAATATATGCGGCGTGGAACAAACATAAGCAAACCAGAACGCTTGCCTTTTGCTCCTCAATCCGTCAGGCGGATTTCTTGAGTACATTTTTTCGGGCTAAATGTGTTCGGGCGCTCAGCCTTCACTCCAGGACGAGGGAAATGTCTCGGGCAGAGGCGATTCGCCAGATGGAAAAAGGAGAGCTGGACGTCATTTTTACTGTTGATCTTTTTAATGAAGGAACGGATATCCCCTCGGTGGATACGCTCTTGTTTGTCCGTCCGACGGAATCGTTAACGATTTTTACCCAGCAAGTTGGCCGCGGCTTGCGTTTGTATCCGACCAAAGAATACTGCACGATTATTGATTTGATTGGAAACTATCGCAATGCGGATGTGAAACTGACCCTTTTTGATACAAGAACGGGTACGGAAAGAAAGAATCATCACTGCAAGCCTGTCGTACCGTTTAATTGCAGCATGGAACTGGAAACGGGTGTGATCAACCTGCTGCAAGAAATGGCGCGTAAAAGGCAGCCGCGCAAGGAAAAACTTCTCCAGGCTTTTGAGGAAGTCAAACGTGATTTGGGGCGGATTCCAACCTACCTGGAACTTCATCTGTACGGCAGGGAAAACAGCCGTGCGTACAGACAGGAATTTACGTCGTACATCCGTTTTCTGGATTGGGCTGGTCAATTAAGTCAGCTGGAGAGTGAACTGCTGAGAAAATATGAGCATTGGCTCAACGAAGTCGAAGCGACTTCAATGACAAAAAGCTATAAAATGATCGTCCTGCTTTACATGCTGAATCGGGGAGAGCAAAGATGGTATCACTCCGTGACTCCGCGAGAGGTTGCTCCTTTCTTTCATCGGTATTTGACGGAGAAGGAATTCCGCAAACGGATTGACTTCTCGGACAAATCATCACAGAAATTATGGACCTACAACGAGGAACAAGTGGCCAAGTTGATAGCCGAAAAGCCGATGAGCAATTGGAGCGGCAGCTCGAAGGGATTGGTTGCTTTCACCGACGGTGTGTTTTCCCTGAATTTCGATATCGACCCCCAGGACAGCCCCATTCTCTACCGCTGGACGAGAGATATTTGTCTGTACCGGCTGCACGTCCATTTTGAAAAGAAAGCAGGAAGAGCAGAGTGAAAGAGAGAATGCATGATGAACTGCTCGAGTAAGGGGCGGTGGCTATGCCGGCAAGAAGCAGGCGAACTCCACCATCATCCTTTTCTCGCCTTGGAAAAACGTGAGAGTTTGACAGGAGGCGGAGCAAATGAAGATCGATCGTTTGGACCATTTTGTCTTGACCGTCAAGGATATCGATGCGACGGTCCGTTTTTACACGACAATATTGGGAATGGAAGAGGTCACGTTTGGCAACGGCAGGAAGGCGCTACAGTTCGGGCAGCAGAAAATCAATCTGCATGAGGCGGGCAAGGAGTTTGAACCGAAAGCGCTGCACCCGACCCCGGGGTCAGCCGACGTGTGCTTTATCACCGAGACGCCGCTTGACGAGGTGATCCGCCACATTGTGTCGCACGGCGGGCAGATCGTTGAAGGACCGGTGCGACGGACGGGAGCGACAGGGCCGATCCTCTCTGTCTACCTGCGCGATCCCGACCAGAATTTGATCGAGATTGCCAACTACGTCGGCGAAGAAAAGTAGCTCATCGATTTGACCGATTCGGACAAGAGCAGAAACATCAGGGTAATTCTCTTTGGAATCAGAGAAATCCCTGATGTTTTTTTGTTTACAGTTGCGGGCGATCAGAAATGGTGAGGGAGATGATTCGTGATCCTAAAGTAGGAGGTTATCCCAAGTAGTTTTTATGTGAAACACCCTGATTTACGTACGTACATGCTAGTGATATTGAATTGTTGGGGCCAATGATCTACTATTATTGAAACTATTGGTGTAAAATTTTACTAGATCATGTCGTTTTTTGTGGAGTGACTGCGATGAATTTACGAGATAAGTCCCAAAGTAAAATGGTAGACGTTTTCAAGACAGGTAAAGAGTATCGTCGACGTGATTTGCATGACATGTTTGGCGGTCAACGATACGGTGGGATATCAACACCTTCGAAACACCCTTTTATATCATGATCTTCACAGGGGACAGAGGAGAAGAATATGGCTACAAAGATGGCTGGACAGAAAATGGCATATTCCTCTATACCGGTGAAGGACAAGAAGGGGATATGCAGTTCATCAGGGGAAATAAAGCAATTTTAGAGCATGAAAAGGACGGGAAGGATATATATCTATTTGAGTACGTTCGAACAGGGTATGTGAAGTACGTTGGTCAGATGCTCTGTGTTGGATATAGAGTAAAGGACAAGGACAACAAGGGACAAAATCGGAAAGTAATTGTGTTTGAGTTGATGCCGATCGAAGCGGAGTTACCTCAGAAGGGTTCATTTAAGTGATGACTTAGCGAAATAAGAAGAGAATTGAGATTGAAATTTTACGGAGCAGCAATAGCATTTCTCCAAGGAGTGTTACTCTTGATATCCAAAATACTTGGTCTCTTTCAGTCAAAAAAAGAGGAACCTGCCACGAAAAAGGTGACGCAAAATAAAAATAAACAATCGGTGAGTACAAGGTAAATATTCAGTTGGACCAGATGCCAAAAGAGTATAAGCATCTTGCTGACCTTCTGGTGACAAACCCAGCAGCGAAGTCTGGCTATTCTCAGATTGACCACGTACTCCTTACACCGTATGCCATTTTTGTTATCGAGACGAAGAATTATCAAGGGGAGATCAAAGGAGGGCGAGACGACAAACAGTGGAACGTTAACAATCGATTTACTATGATGAATCCGTTTAACCAAAATTACGGACATATTGAAATCGTACGAAAGATTACAAACGCATCACGAGAAGATATCGTTTCCCTAATCTCATTTACCAGACGGGCTACGTTTAGTGTCGATCCAGCGTTACGGAAGATTTCTTCCAATGACCTGATAGTATATGACATAGAGTTGACGGAATTCATTGAACGAAAGATAAACTACATCAAACTGACAGAGAAGAAAAGCAAATTTACGGCTGAGCAGATTGACGAGATGTATTTGGCGTTAAAACAAGCCAATATCACCGATCCGGCAATTCGAGCATTGCATACTGACAGTCTGAAAGGGAACGGCCTTTCTACTCAAAAGACAATTGTTAATGAACAGGCAAAATGTGCCATATGCGGCAAGCCAGTACCCCAAAAGGTAAAAGAGTACTGCCTGGCCAATCCCGCCCGATTTAAAGGAAAAATTTATTGTTATGATCACCAAAAATAAGTCGCTTGTGCGAAAGGACATGAAGGGTATGTCATAAGAAAAGCCGCCTTTTACTGGCGGCTATTTTGTCTCACGTAAATGTTCAAGAGACTGTTGATGCTATCCACTGCATCGAATCGCTGGTAGAGCCGATACAGGATCTCAATGATTTCTGCAAACCCATACATTAAGATACTGCTGACAATAGAGTAAACCAGAGGGGACACGAGGGTGAGAAAGAAGTGTCTCTCGTCAATCATCCAGAGTACGACTCCACTGATAATTCCAACGGCAAGTACTACACCTGCAAGTACACGAATCCAGCGCGCATATTGATTGGTATAATGATCAAACACCGAATGCCACACTCCTAACAGCAGAAATCCTTGAGAAATCAAGGATTTCTTGATTTTATCGGTAACTTGCTGAACAGGGGAAACCAGAACGGAAAACGATCGAATAACGGCCAATCTTTTTACAAAGTAGGTATAAGCACAAACCTGATAAGGATGAAACCATTAAAAGGCTTCTTCGGAATCCCACAGATTTTGCAGCCGCCCTTGAACCTTTTTATGGAAAGGCAATCGCAGCACGACTTGGCGATTTGTTGAGCCTGACATTTTACGATAGCGGCTGAACTGGTTCAGGCGCTGAAAACAGGCAATACCACAGCAGCTGTAGATGCCCAGAAACGTTGGTTCGCAATGAGGATGAGATTGCTGCCTTCTGGGCAGAATTAATGGTCCACAGAGGAATGGAGAGACATGTTGTATAAACATTTGAGGCTGCTCAGCAGCGAAGTGGCTGCCCGTATCGCCGGAAACTATGTAGAAAAACATTGCATTAAGTGACAGGATTGAAGCACAAGCACTTAAAATGACCGACGTTATGACGAACGGAATTGTTCAACAATTTACGATGGCCTTTGCCTATTAATTGTACAAAATGGTTACACACCCCGGTAAATCGTAATTAACCAATGTGTAGGGAGATTATGGTTGTTTGTTGGATTTAAGATTTTTGTCGAAAGAATCCCAGAGATAATACACTGCCCAGAATACGATTACGACAAGCAATGTAAGTGGTTTTTGTTTTGGAGGTAACCAAAAAGCCAGTATTACTGCAATTGCCAAAAAAGGAGGGAGTAACATCCAATAAATTTTATTTCGGAACATAGGGTAACCTCCTCACAAACATTAAAACTTCCACCTATTTTACCACAATGTGGCTTTGACTGTTTCGAGAATTTCGATTCTAATCACCCCATTTATATTTGCTAAACAAAAACCCCAGGGATTACCCCGGGGACGGCCGAGCGACTCTTGGAGAACATCATTTCCATTGCGTTCAGTCGTTGGGAGTGCTTAATGCTCACCAAAATTTTTTTACCGTATTACCTTGTAAAGCGACATATGTTGCTATACAATGTCTACCAGGAGGTGTAAACATATGGATAAGGAGATATTAAAGGGGAGTATTGATATCCTACTTCTTTCTATTATTGGCCGGCAGGATACATATGGATATGACATTATCCAGCAGCTAAAGGCTCTTAGTAACGGTGAATATTTGATGAGCCAGGGAACGCTATATCCTGCTCTGAAACGGTTGGAGAAAAAGGGATTGTTGAGATCCTATTGGGTAGAGAATGAAGAAACGGGACGGAGGAAATTCTACTCCCTTACGAACGAAGGGAAAGCGGAATTGCAAGAAAAATTACGATCATGGAATCAGATAAATCTTCTTATTCAAGCATGCAGAAAGGTGGAATTCGCATGAATCCTTTCGATTCATATCTTAAAAAAATCATTGCAAACATTGATGTCTCGGAAGAAGAAAAACATGAACTCTACACTGAATTTTTGGATCATCTTACGCAGTTAAAAGCGGAGTATATAGCAAAAGGTTTTTCGGAGTCAGAGTCTATACAAATGGCAATTAACGCTTTTGGTGATACGGAAAAAGTTGGCAAGAGCTTGGAAAAAGCCATCTTTCCTTATAAGCAGTGGATTAATGGGTGCGCCTGGATCGGGTTATTGATCTACATTGCGGTGGTACTTCAACTACTCTTTTTTGATGAGTTTAGATTGAGTTCTCGGGAGCATGTAATAACCTCGGGTGTTGAACCCACAAGTCGTTATAACCTGGTTCCATTTAAAAATATCATTACCTATCTCCTGAATTTTGAGCACTATAATTTTAATACGTGGTTTTTCAACACCTTCGGAAATATTTTGATATTCCTGCCTTTCGGTGTGCTGCTGCCAGTACTGTTTTCGAAAGCTAGATCCGCATTAAGAATTCTCGGTTATTCCCTTGCATTTAGCTTGGCGATCGAGATTATCCAAGTTACTACGAAGCTGGGATATTTTGATGTTGATGATCTAATTTTGAACACATTCGGCGGGTATGTTGGGTTTATTCTTTGGATGCTGATGAATAAAATCATCGCCAAGTTGACGAAAAAAACAAAACCAACGATAGCATGAGGCAATTAACATATTCCAATAGTTGACCAAGAGGCCGAGCAGTGATAGGGGTTTTGTATTTGGCAAACTAAATGTGCCGAATTCGGAAATGTGAAAATGCCCAATTGATGAGCATGCCATAGAAAGTAAAAAAACCTTGCCAGCGTTCCCTCATCACTCTACTCTCTTGTTTGGCGACA
>Ga0310829_1000234_pt1 | contig 66099 bp, 71 predicted proteins | sample WT_ome_4_FD_202244 | JGI IMG/M metagenome (GOLD analysis project Ga0310829, IMG submission 202244) | Sorghum-adapted microbial communities enriched on wild type (WT) sorghum from Joint BioEnergy Institute, Emeryville, California, United... ...
AGACCCCTTGAAGAACACAAGGTCGATAGGTCCGAAGTGGAAGTGCAGTAATGTATGGAGCTGACGGATACTAATCGGTCGAGGGCTTAACCTATACACTCCCTTAATGCTTTTCCTTTATCCAGTTTTGAGGGAATATACAAAAATACCCCAAAAAGTGAAGCATATGCTTCGCAGCCTATTCCAAATACTTTTTTGGGGACCCCGGGAGAATACCCACAAAAGTGACGCGACGCTCTGTAGCGTACGCCGAATACTTTTGCGGGGCCCAAAATAACCCCAAAAAGTGAAGCATAAGCTTCGTCGCTTATACAATAATGAGATGCCGGTGTAGCTCAGTTGGTAGAGCAACTGACTTGTAATCAGTAGGTCGGGGGTTCAAGTCCTCTCGCCGGCACCATGACAACTATATTCCTCAGTAGCTCAATGGTGGAGCAACCGGCTGTTAACCGGTAGGTTGGCGGTTCGAGTCCGTCCTGAGGAGCCACTCCAACAAAATATCATGTGGCCCGTTGGTCAAGGGGTTAAGACACCTCCCTTTCACGGAGGTAACAGGGGTTCGAATCCCCTACGGGTCACCACTCTATAAATTGGGCGGTTAGCTCAGCCGGGAGAGCACCTGCCTTACAAGCAGGGGGTCGGCGGTTCGATCCCGTCACCGCCCACCATTTGTAGTCCTGATAACTGTGATGATTGACAGTGAGTTCAAATTTCTCAGTAACAATTAAATCTATTGGTGCTGTGGTGTAGGGGTCAACATGCCGGTCTGTCACACCGGAGATCGCGGGTTCAAATCCCGTCAGCACCGCCAGGTCTCTTTTTTGAAAATTATCAAGAGGACATGCTATACTAATGTAGGCAATATGAGCCATTAGCTCAGTAGGTAGAGCACCTGACTTTTAATCAGGGTGTCACTGGTTCGAGTCCAGTATGGCTCACCATCAGAACCTTGTATGCGGGTGTGGCGGAATTGGCAGACGCACTAGACTTAGGATCTAGCGCCTCAGGCGTGGGGGTTCAACTCCCTCCACCCGCACCATGTGAGAAGTGGGAGATACAAATTTAGATATCTAAAATGCGGACGTAGCTCAGTTGGTAGAGCACAACCTTGCCAAGGTTGGGGTCGCGAGTTCGAGTCTCGTCGTCCGCTCCATTTAAATTGCATGCGGGCGTAGTTCAATGGTAGAACTCCAGCCTTCCAAGCTGGTCGCGTGGGTTCGATTCCCATCGCCCGCTCCATCATCATTGAATCTGCTACAGATGGGTTCGACCATCCGTAAATGCTTCTATGAGTTAAATAGGATGCTATCTTCCATACAGCTACACCACACATACTTCGGGATTTAGCTCAGCTTGGCAGAGCGCTTGGCTTGGGACCAAGAGGCCACAGGTTCAAATCCTGTAATCCCGACCATTTCTTCTTCCTGGCGGTGTAGCTCAGCTGGCTAGAGCGTACGGTTCATACCCGTAAGGTCGGGGGTTCAAGACCCTCCACCGCTACCAAAGCCTATCTCCTTCAAATGGCTCGATAGCTCAGTCGGTAGAGCAGAGGACTGAAAATCCTCGTGTCGGCGGTTCGATTCCGTCTCGAGCCACCATTTTTTTATCCCCCAACATAGCGTAAGCTTTATCTTGATCCCATTCATCTTGATCCAAATCTATTGAATACTCCTTGATTGATCATACGCCACTATGATGCCGGGGTGGTCGGCAGAAGTTCAACTGTTATTTTCATCGCTTATTCAATGATCTCTTTTGCCTCTTTTTCCAATTCTGAAGGCACCGGAAGTTCAAACAGCTTTGCGGCTTTCTTATTTATCGTAAGATCGACATTTTTGGTTACTTCAACCGGATTTTCTGATATTTTCTCCCCTTTTAAAATACGGGCTGCCATCTCTCCAGTCTGAACTCCCATTTTGTAATAATCAATTCCATAAGTTGCTACCGCGCCATGTCTAACAGTATCCGTATCGGAGGCGAAGACGGGAATTTTCGCTTCTTGTGCAACGGATAAAACCCCATCTATGGCCGATACTACAGTATTATCCACGGGTATTAATATTGCCTCTACTTTTCCGATTAACGATTCAGTTGCCACTTTTACCTCAGAAGTGGTGGTAATCCCAGCTCTGACTATCTCAATTCCTTTAGTTGCGGCTGATTCTTCAATTTGATCTGCTTGAACCCCTGCGTTTACTTCACTTGTGCTATAAATGACACCCAGCTTTTTGATATCGGGGATAAATTTTCGGATCAGATCCACTTGCAGTTCCATAGGCAACTGGTCTGAAGTGCCCGTGATGTTGCCATCAGTTTTATCTAATGCTTCGACTAGACCAGCCGCAACGGGATCCGTAACGGTTGCAAATACAATCGGAATATCCTGCGTAGCTTGGGCTGCTGCCTGCGCCGAAGGTGTTGATATGGCGATAATCATATCTTTTTTGTCCGCCGCAAAGTTATTGGCAATCGTAATGGCATTATTGATCTCATTTTGCGCATCCTGATAATCTATTTTAATTTGTTCTCCATCTCTGAATCCATTGGAGGCCAAGCCGTCTAAGATTCCTTTGCGAACGGAGTCTAAGGCATCATGCTGTACAATTTGTGTAATTCCAATCGAGATCAGCTGTTGGCTTTCCGGTTTAGCGGTACCGCATCCTGTCATCATACCAAACAGAAATAACAGCAGTAAAAATGAGATAAATCCTTTTTTCATGTAAATTCCTCCTCATAAAAATAAAATTAAAAAGCCCTCTGCACGCAGATGTCATACTGCATACAGAGGGCGATAATTTTACCGTGGTGCCACCTCAATTGGTTCTAAAAAATGTCAAGAACCCACTCTCATTCGAAGTACGGGATCATTGATCCGATACCTCTATCCTTGTAACGGCGGAACCCGGGTTGCATACTAGCCTATAAAGCGTTCAACAAACCTCTCGTAAGTCCATTCAGCAAGTTCTATCGTACTGGATTTCACCACGCCCAGCTCTCTGTAACGAATCAAACAGGCTTACTCTTCTTACTCATCGATTTTAGTATTGATTTAAAATCAATAATATGCGGGAACGAGGTTCTTGTCAACTGATAATTTTCAGGATATGATTACCAATCGATTTTTGCAGAGATATAAACCACAAAGTTCTCTTTTAAGGTTAAGTATTTTTAAAGCGATTTGGTAGATTGATAAATTTTTAGATCATATAAGTTCAGATGTTTAATTTCCATATGCATTGGTAATACTTGTGATACAAATATATCAAGAGAAAGGATGGTAACGATGAACAAATCCGACCTGATTCATAGGGTTGCGGAAATGACAGAGATGACCAAAAAAGATTCTCAAAGAGCCGTCGAAGCAGTACTTTCGGCGATTACAGAAGCGCTGCGTGCCGGTGAAAAAGTTCAATTGCTAGGCTTCGGCAATTTTGAGATTCGCGAACGCTCTGCACGTTCCGGACGTAATCCGCAAACCGGAGAAACGATTGAGATCGCAGCCAGCAAGGTTCCAGCTTTTCGTCCGGGAAAATCTCTCCGCAATCTTGTAAATATAATCTCCTAATGCTATTTATAACTGCAACGTGACTTGAAAAACCGATACAAAAAAAGTGCCTGAATTCCTTTACCGGCACTTTTTTTGGTTGGCAAGAAGGTAACTTTCATTTACTCAATGTCGCGCGGGAAATTGATGTGATCCTCATAAGTATCAATATAAAGCCGTTTATCCGAACCAATTACCATATAATTGGTGTCGGATAAGCGCAGTCCGCGTGATTGTAACTCTTCAATCACCCAATCCTCAGAGATCTTATTCTGGCGCAAATTTGATTTTATGATTTTTCCATCCATAATCAGTTCGATGGGAATGTTATTGTTAGTCATGACGTGCTCCAAGTCAATTTGTTGCTCAATACGCCTCTTGTTGTAAGGTTTTCTCTTAATGCTAAGTTCACCATTGGTTTCTAGAATGGCAAATTCGACGTCGGCAGGATTAAAAATTCCGTTTTGACGCAGTTGATGATTTAGGTTGTCAAGAGTATAGCGTAGCTTTTTCATATTTTTTTCAAGAATCTTGCCATTTTCGATCAAGATCGTCGGTTGACCTGCAATGACCGCTCGTAATTTCCTGCTTTTTACAGCAATATTGGAAGCGAGTAGTGCGGAGGCAGAAAAAATGATGATTGCAAGTACATTATCCCATGCGGGTAAACGAATATCGAAGGTCATGTTGGCTGCCATTCCTCCTAGAGTGATGCCAGCCACAAAATCGAAATAGGTCATTTGGGCGATCGTCTGTTTTCCCAATATTCGAGCCATGACGAGAAGCAAAACAAATGAACCTATACTTCGTAATATTACTTCTAACCAATTTTCCAAAGTTCTTACCCCTTTCTTGCCAACAGCAAAATGGTAATGGGATATGAAGAAGAGTATTCTTTATGGCTTAAGGTTAGTAAGCAAGGCATGATTCAGGTGCACATCGATAAGAACTGGTTCATTCGATTGAAAAGCGCTTTGAAGCACCAGAGAGAGATCTCCCTCTTTATTTGCCTTCATTCCACGCCAACCAAATGACTTAGCTAGAGAGACTAGATCAGGATTGGTCAAATCTGTGCCACTAGGTCTATATCCTTTACTCCAGCTTTTGCGCTCCTCCAATAATAACGATTGGTTATTCATAACAATCACTTTAATGGGAAGCTTGTGGCGAATTGAGGTGGAAAGCTCCCCCACATTCATCAGGAGGCTGCCGTCACCAATGACGGCAATCACCTTCCTCTCAGGGAAAAGAAGTTGAGATACGTTGGCAGATGGCAACGCATATCCCATGCTGCGCCATTTTCCGGAGAAAAGGATATCTTGGTTCATGCCTTTGAAATAACGGTTAAATAGTATGGTATGCTCTCCTGTATCCAGTATCACAATTGATTTTTCCGGTATGGTTTTCTCAAGTTCTCCAATCAGATGTATTGGATGTATGGGAGATTGGGTGGGCAAAACCATGCTTTCTTGTTCAAGCCTTTTGATATATCTTTGATGCGCTTCAAACACTTTTCTTCTCCAATCCGGGTTCATCTCTGCGGGGAGAAGTTCAATTAATTTTGGCAGGATCTGCTCCGCTTTGCCAATCAGGGCAGCAAGGAGATGATGATGTAAGCCGGTATGAGCGGGATTGATCTCAATTTGTATAATGGGCAGTTGCTTAGGTATGTACTCTGCGGGAAACCATGTACATCCAATCATCAGAAGCAAGTCGGCCTCTTGGAGCATATCGATCGCTTCACTGCTTCCGCCATCACCAATACCTCCTAAATGCTGGGGATGCTCTTCCGATATAAATCCTTTTGCACCAAGACTTGCAATCAGAAAGGCGCCGATTTTCTCCGCAAGGCTTTGGATAGAGGAGATGGCCGCTTTTGCTCCTCTGCCTATCAGAATGGTCGGTCTTTGTGAAGCCTTGATTTTCTCAACAGCTTCTTCGATCTGACTATCTTTCAGAGTCCATTCCGAGTCCAAAAGCCCCAATGGATAAGGAGCTATAAAATTCCCTTTCTCGATGGTCATCTCCTGAATGTCAACGGGGATGGATAAATGAGCCACTCCTCTTTGAAAAAGAGCTGCCTGCATAGCCTGAATGAGCAACGGAGATGAGGCCTCCGGATGAGCAATCATTTCTGAATAGAGGGCTAGTGGTGAAATGAATTGTTGTTGATTGAGGTATTGCTTATAGTGAGTGCCAATATGTTTCGTTGCAATCTGACCCGAGAGGACAAGTACGGGGACATGATCAAAAGCAGCATCTGCCACTCCGTTTAGCAGATTTGCCAGTCCGGGACCGGAAGTGGAGATGCAGACGCCCAGCTTTCCAGTTATTTTCGCTTCTGTCGAAGCCATAAAACCTGCTGCTGACTCGTGGCGTACAGCAATAAACTGCAGCTTTTCATCCTTCTCTATTTCGTTCAGCAGAGGGATGATTTCGCTGCCAACCACTCCGTAGATTCGCTTAATCCCCCAAGCCTTCAACTGAGCGACCAGATATTGAGCTACCGTTATTCTCATCCTGTTGCCTCCAAAACGAAGAGATCATTAACGGTTAGCATTTCTGAAAAGTGGGGAAATTATTCTGTATTTGTCTGTTTTGGCGGTCGTAAATCGGTTCATTGGCCGGATAAAATTTTAAACCCCCTCCATTAATGGAGGGGGTAAGGTTTAAACAGATCGGATATTTTTTCTTTTGGCAAGGTTACCGAAAAAGAGTACAAGCACGATTAAGCCGAGCGGAATCACCCATTCCAAGAAATCCAGATTAGGAACGATCCAATCATGTACCTTTTTGTCATCCAAAATCATCTCTCCAGCCGTATAGGCAAGGATAGCTACACCCACTTGAATAATGATGGGGAAACGCTCCATCAGCTTCATGATTAAAGTACTTCCAAAAACCATAATCGGTATGCTGATGGCAATACCTAAAATAATCAGTGGAATGTGACCTTCGGCTGCTGCAGCGATTGCGAGAACATTATCAAGGCTCATCACCAAGTCTGCAACGATAATCGTCTGTATCGCCCGAAGTAGTGACTTGCTTCCTTTGATGTTGGTTTCATCGTGATTCTCTTCTTCAGCAAGCAGTTTATACGCAATCCATACAAGCAGAATTCCCCCGAATAGTTGCATGAAGGGAATTTTCATCAACCATAAAATTGCAATCGTTAATATAACCCGAACCACTACAGCTCCGAAAGTACCCCAAAAGATGGCTTTATTGCGCAGATTCCCCGGTAAATTGCGACTCGCCAGGGCAATGACAACCGCATTATCTCCACTTAGGATCAGGTTGATCATAATGATGCTTAGGACGGCGCTTAGTGCTTGTACAGAAAAAAGATCCATGTGTTTATCCTCCCAATACTAGTATAAGGTGGATCTACGGTGTTATGCGTGCCCTGGCTTACTATTCTATTTGTCAATCGTTGGATTCAGAAACTTGTTTTTGAAGCGATTTTTTGGTTCTTCTTCTGATTCCGTTACCGATCAAGAGAACAGCTATAATTAGGGTAATGGGAAGTACCCATTCCAGGATATGCATACTTGATCCAAACCATTCTATCACTTGACGATCTTTTAGAATCATGTCCCCGGCAGTCCATGCGAGGATGGCTACACCAATTTGGACAATGATGGGGAAGCGGTTAATCATTTTTAGAATCAATCGACTGCCCCAAACCATGATCGGGATACTGATGGCTACGCCAATGATGATTAAGGTGATATGGCCTCTAGCCGCACCAGCTACAGCCAGCACGTTATCCAGACTCATCACCACATCGGCAAAGATGATCGTTTGAATAGCCGTTCTCAGGTTCGAACCCGCTTTAATAGGATCGATTTCATGGCCCTTCTCTTCGATCAGAAGTTTAAGAGCGATCCAAATGAGCAATAGCCCCCCTGCGAGCTGTAAAAAAGGGATTTTTAATAACAGTACCACGATTGCAGTTAACAGGACACGGATCGCGATCGCTCCAAAAGTCCCCCAAAAGATTGCCTTTTTTTGCTGTTCTGTGGGTAAATTGCGGCTGGCCAGCGCAATGACGATTGCGTTGTCACCGCTTAACACAATATCAATCATAAGGATGCTAAATAGTGCGGCCAGCGTCTCCATTGAGAACCAATCCATAAAAATAACCTCCTCTTAGTTTTGTAAATCACGCCTAAGGCAGGAGGCACGAAAAAAGACCTTTGCCTTAGGCAAAGGTCTTGCTTACAACTGGATAAGTTGCCAATAGAGCCGGGACTAAAGCCGAAATGACGACCCTACTGTTTAAAGCTACTCCCCTTTACGATTTAATATAATTATAAGGTCTGTATGTTTATGATGTCAATAAGAAAGGTTTCTATTTGCTGTTCATGTTGGTAGGGCCGAAGATTGCCGATCAAAAGATGACGGACAAGGAATTGAAAAAAAGAATTGCGCTTGTGAAGATCTTCACATATAATTATCCTTGAAAAAATAAATATCTTCCTTCGGGGCAGGGTGAAATTCCCGACCGGCGGTGATAGGCAATTGCCTTAAGCCCGCGAGCCGCTTTTTAGTGTGCAGGATCTAGTGCGAACCTAGAGCCGACAGTATAGTCTGGATGGGAGAAGGATGACAACAGCAGAGACAGCCTCTGTTTGTTTGAGTATGGGAAAAATGATTGCGTAATTGAGTTTGGCATGCCCTCAATGCGATAATCTGAGTATTTCTCTATGCTCTGCTTGGCTTTGCCCAAGTATTGAAACAATCAGGTGGCCTGGTTTTAGCTTGCTATGCCCTAGGAAGAGTGATTTCCTAGGGCTTTTGCGGTTTGTTGTCATCAGAATTTATAACAAAGGAGAGATTCTGATGAACCAAAGTAAGCTGCTTCAACCTGTCACGGTTGCAATTTTGGGTGCGGTTGGCTTTATCATGCAATTCTTTGATTTTCCATTGCCCATTTTCCCCTCTTTTCTAAAGATTGATTTCAGCGAGATTCCCGCACTGGTGGCTGCCCTTATTTTCGGTCCTTTTGCTGGTGTCTGGGTTGAGGGGATAAAAAATGTGATTCACTATGTCGTTACCGGTAGTGAGGTAGGCTTTCCGGTAGGGGAATTGGCCAATTTTATTGCTGGCAGCATCCTGGTCTACACGGCAGCAGTAATTTACCGAAAATATTTAACTCTTAAGGGATTAATTTATGGAATTGGTCTGGGGACACTGCTGATGGCAGCAGTAATGTCCGTTGCAAATTATTTTGTGCTCTTCCCGCTATATGATTATCTTGCTAACGGAGCTTACTCTTCTTTCTTGGACAAATTCGTCTACTCCGTCTATATGATCGGACCTTTTAATATGATCAAAGGGGCGATGGTGCTGATATTGATGATTCCGCTCTACCAGAAACTGAAGAGTTTTATCAATAGCAAGTCTAGTCAATTCAAAGCGTTATAATCTATATTGCGTCCCTCTTCTAAGATAATGAAGAGGGATGCTTATTTCTTATAGAAAAGGATGAGTGCGGTGGCGAGCAATACCAGACCGACAGATCTCTGCCAATCAATCGGAATATGACGTCCTCCAAAGAGCCCGAAGTGATCAATGATCGTACTGGCCAAAATTTGCCCCGCTATTACTGCTACCAATGCTGAAGCAACGCCAAGCTTAGGAACTGCAAGCACCATCGCAACGACAAAAAATGCTCCGCATAAACCTCCGACTAACTGCCATTTGGGCTGAGAGAGTGCGATCAAGAGATTTCCCTTTCCAAAAAATATGACAATCAAAGATAAGGCGAGTGAACCAACGAGAAATGAGAAAAGAGAAGCTTCCAGTGCACCAATTTTGGTCCCCAACACTCCATTGATGCTTGACTGAAAACCTGCCAAGATTCCGCCGATTACGGTAATGATAAGTAGAATCCAAGTCATGAATAAATCCAACTCCTTGAAATAGGTGATCTCCACTCCCTATTTGTATCATGAATCGAAGTATAATGGCAATTTACCTTACGATCACTTGGGAGTTTCCTTTATCGAGATAGAGTGATAGACTTTAACTAGAACTTTCTATCGAAAAGGGGAGAAATCATGAAGAAGAGAGTGGAAAGCAGTGTAGTCAAAGAGGCGGCAATACAAAAATTGTTGGAGAGGGGCGTTACCCTTGAAGAGATTGCCCAAATTGTATATGAAATGCAGATCCCCTATAACCCGGATCTTACTCTGGAAACCTGCTTAGATAGCGTTCATAAAGTTTTAGGGAAGAGAGAGATCCAACATGCGATATTAGTAGGAATCGAACTGGATATCCTGGCGGAAAAGGGTTTGTTGTCTGAACCGCTGCAATCGCTGATTGCTTCCGACGAAGGTTTGTTTGGCATTGATGAGACGATTGCCGTGGGCGCTTCATTTGTTTATGGAAGTATCGCCGTTACCACATTTGGTCATCTCGATAAATATAAAACCGGAATCATTAAGAAATTGGATACGAAGGCAGGAAGCAAAGTAAACACATTCCTCGATGATCTTGTTGGCGCTGTAGCAGCTTGTGCTGCAAGCCGTGTTGCCCATCAGCTGCGCGATATCGATTCGCCCGTTGAAGTAAGTCCATAGATAAGTTGATCAGCCATCCCATGCAGATGGCTTTATTTCTTCCGCAACAAAGTGTCAGAATTGCGCGTATATAAAGAATAGATGAGAGAAAGATAGACCAATAGATTAGGGAGTTGGATGAATGAAAAGAGCGATTGCATTGATGCTTGCCTTGACGATGGTATTGGGGACGAGTTTTCTCCCTGCATTTGCGGATGAAAGTGCGGATACGCGCAATCATGAAGTTTTTAAACTCGGCAATGAAGTTCTGCTTGAAAAATACCACGAGTTGATCGACGGCAAGAGAATCGGGCTGATTACAAATCAATCCGGAGTAAACAGCAAAGGCGTCAGCACCATTGAGGTGCTTGCCGGCTATAAATCTACTAATCTTGTGGCACTTTACGGACCTGAGCATGGCATTGACGGCAAGGCAAAAGCAGGACAATATGTAAAATCATATACGCATCCAACGCTTAAAATCCCTGTGTACAGCCTTTATGGCGAAACGAGAATGCCTACTGCAGAGATGCTGCGCAATATAGATGTTCTCTTGTTTGACATTCAAGACATTGGCGCCCGGTCGTATACATATATCTCAACCTTAAACTATGCGATGAAGGCTGCTCAGAAATATCATAAGCAGATGATTGTATTGGACCGACCTAACCCCGTTGGGGGAGAGATTGTGGATGGGATGATGCTTGAGGATGGCTTCCAATCTTTCGTCGGTGTTGACATCCTGCCGATGGCACATGGCATGACGGTGGGTGAATTGGCCCTTTACTTTAACCGCAATATTGGCGCCGATCTGATCGTGATTCCGATGGAAGGTTATACGCGCGATATGGTCTGGCAGGATACTGGCCTGAAGTGGATTCCTACTTCACCCATGATTCCGGATATCGATTCAGTATTTGGCTATATGGCTACAGGTATGGGTGAAGGAACCGGGATTTTTCAGGCGGACAAGTTCAAATGGATTGGCGGCAAAGGAATTGACTCCGCCAAATATGCAGCGTTGCTCAATCAAGCCAATCTTGGTGGCATTACGTTCATCCCTGAAAATAGGGGCAGCGCCGGCGGCGTGCGCCTGAAGATTGAGGATTATCATATCTTTAACCCTGCGAAAACGGGCATCTATGCGCTTGCCTATGCGCGCATCCTTAATCAATTTAAAGTTCCAAAAAGCGGAAAGTCGACTGTCATGTTTGATAAAATTCTGGGCAACAGCAAATTTGGCCAGTATTTGGAACAGAATCTTGCTCCTCAGCAAATAGAAGAGCTATACAGCAACGATCTGGAGATATTTAAAGAGCAGAGAAAAGCCTATTTAATCTACCCAAGCAGCAAGGATCTGGCAGAATTGCATAGCGGTGAATCGCCAAAGGATGAGAATAGAAATGCAGATTCTACAGACGGGAATGCAGGTATGGTAGATGCCGGGAATGACCCTAAGACAGAGGAGAAGGTGGTCTATCTCACTTTTGATGACGGTCCTTCGGTTCAGACGGCTAAGATTCTTGATATTTTAAAGAAAGAAAAAGTGCCCGCCACTTTCTTTGTGATTGGCAGCCATATTAAGGGAAAAGAAGAGATTCTCCAACGGATGATGAAGGAAGGGCATGTGATTGGCAGCCATACCTATTCACATGATTACTCAACCCTATATAAAAACATAGATGCATTCTTTCAAGATTTGGAGAAAGGAAACCGCTTGATCGAAGAGGCGACTGGAACGAAAGTAGAACTGATACGTTTTCCGGGTGGAAGCAACAATGAAGTAAGCAAGCGGGTGCAAGATCCGAAACGATATAACCAGGATCAATGGATTATGACCGATCTCATAAGAGAGACAACCAAAAGAGGCTATCGCTATTTTGATTGGAATGTAAGCATCGGTGACTCCTCCTTTGGACTTGCCAAAACAGAGGATATGATGAAGCGAGTGAAGGATGGCATCAAAGACAAGCGGGAGGCGGTTCTGCTTCTGCATGATGCTCCCCATAAGGAAAGCACGGTTCAAGCACTTCCTGAGATCATCGCCTACCTAAAGTCTCAAGGCTACTTCTTTAAGGTATTGGATCGGGATTCTCCGCATGTAGAGTTGGGTTCGAACTCCAATTAAAATATTTTCTATTTATTGCAACCCTTTTTGTGCATGTAACGTCAATTGAAGTAAAATAACCGAAAAGGGGTTGGTTTCTTTGTTAAGAAAGGTTTTGCGCATCAGCCTGATCGTGGCCATGATCTCTTTCTGTTTCTCCGTGATTAACATTTCTCAGCATACAGAAACAGCGCGCGCAGCGGAAAACGACAATGTTGGCTCAATCAGTGTTACTGGAAGAGGAGAGATTACGGTCAAACCCGATGTGGCCTATGTGCAAGTAGGGCTGCAAACCACAGGTGCAACAGCTAAGGAGTCCCATGAAGCCAATGCGAAGCAATTTGCCGAGATTTCAAAGGCATTAAAAGATTTGAAAATTGCAGATAAAGATGTTAAAACCACTCGTTTCAGTACATACCCCAATTATGAGTGGATCAACAATAAGAATGAATTGAAAGGATTTATTACAGAGCAGATCATCCAAATAACGTACCGCGATATTGATCAGATCGGCACCTTGTTAGATAAATTGGCTGACGCAGGAGCAAATCGTGTCGAGAGTATCCAATACAGCTCCGAAAAGTTGGAAGAATACCAGTTAAGCGCAATCGATAAAGCGATTGATCAGGCCCGCGTAAAGGCTGATCGGATGGCGAGCCGAATCGGCGTTAAGATCAAGGGCGTTGCCTCGATCAGCGAAAATGGCTTAAACAGCAATCCCATCTATTTTAATCCATCCATGATCAGCGCAAAAGAGATGGCTTTTGATTCCGCTTCTTCCACTCAAGTCTATCCCGGAGAGTTGAAGATCGAGGCCACAGTTACGGTAGTTTACTCATATTAACCTATTAGGAGTAGCACTCTGCCAGACCAGAGTGCTTTTTTCTTTTTCGTACATATTTTCATATGGTGCAGGAGACAAATAAGGGTAACGGATATGTAAGGAGGAGGTAAATATGTATACCAGTCTGTTGTATATTGCATTGATCGTCGTGCTTTTATCTCTCATTTTCTCCATTATAGCGATCCGCCGTCAGCAAAACAAAGAGATGGATGAAGGGATTGGTGTAACGACAAGAAACCCGGTGATTGCTAATCCTATTTTTATTTCCTATGTGCTTTTTCCGATCGCCATACTGATCGGTGTAGCCATTCTGTTTTATTTTCTAAAGTAAAGTTGGAGGTAAACTGATGGATCGCAAAAGATATTATGTCTCTGTTCAAGCAAGAAGAATCATGGAGAATCAGGGCGATGCTGCTTATGAACTGGAAATAGAGGCAACACCGGAGGAAATTGGATATCTGCAAGAGATCTTTGATAAGATGGCGAGCGTTGAGCATTCGGCTTATTGGCGAGCGCATATTCCAGGCGTACCTTATCATCATGATGATGAAAACGATGCTACGGATGCCTATCTGAAAGATGTTTATCGGCTTCTTTTCACTTTGGGCACGGATGAAACAAAAGAGCATATCATGTCGATGAATATTTTGGATTAGCCATTCAAGATGAACGCTCCGACAAGCAGGATGTTTGCCTGCTTTTATTGAATTAAAAGAAAGATTTGGGACATAGAGGAGGAGTCAAGATGGAGGAAATCGTAAGTCTGGAATGGTTGGCCGGTCATTTGAACCGCCCCAATATCCGAGTTATCGATTGTCGATTTCAATTGGGATCACCAAAGGCAGGCAGGGAAAGCTATGAAAGAGGTCATATCCCTCATGCTTTCTACTTTGACTTAGAAGAGGATTTATCCTCGCCAGTCGGAAAACATGGCGGCAGGCATCCATTGCCCGATCTGGATCTGCTTGCAGATAAATTGGGGAAAGCGGGGATCGATGCTGATACGGCCGTAGTTCTCTATGATGATCAAGGTGGGCCATTTGCATCCCGGCTTTGGTGGCTGTTACGATACATGGGACATAAGAAAGCAGCCGTTTTGGATGGAGGATATTCCCAGTGGGTAAATCAGGGTTATCCCGTCACAACTGAGAAGCCTGTCTCTCAACCCAAGGTATTTCAGATTCAAGTACAGAAGGATATGCTGGTCCGGATGGAAGAGGTAAAAGCAAAATTGGGGGAAGATGGGGTGACGATCATTGATTCACGCGATGCCAAACGATATCGCGGCGAGGAAGAGCCAATTGATCCGGCAGCCGGACATATTCCGGGAGCAGTAAATTATTTTTGGAAGGATAGTTTGGCTGCTGATGGACATTGGAAATCGGCAGAAGAACTGCGGACTCATTTTTCGGCATTGTCACCTGAAGATGAAATTATTGTCTACTGCGGTTCAGGAGTTACCGCCTGTCCCAATGTCTTATCCTTACACAGAGCCGGATTTAAAAAGATACGTCTGTATGCCGGAAGCTGGAGCGACTGGGTGTCATATGCAGAGAATCCGATAGAAAAGAGCGGTATGTAGAGAATGGTTGACCGCAACAGAAAAGAATGTCCACTGTGTCAAACGAGTCAAGTACATCGGTTAGAGGAGATCGATTCTCCTGTCTATTATATTTGCTCCATCTGCAAATTGATCTATCTGGATCAGGAATACCTCATTCCTCCTGAGAGGGAGAAAGCCCGGTATGACAAGCACCGGAACTCATTAGAGGATGCAGGTTATGTGCAGATGTTTGAGCAATTTATCGCGCAGGCAGTATTGCCTTTTGTGCCCAAAGGGGGAAGAACATTAGATTTTGGTTCTGGGCCGGTACCTGTGCTTCAAGTCCTCTTGGAACGGAAGGGGTATCCAACTGAGATCTATGATCCTTTTTATGCCCCCGTGAAAATCTATGAAGGAAAGAAATATGACCTGATCACCTGCACGGAGGTATTAGAGCATATATATCAACCGCAAACGGCATTTTCTACTTTTTCAAGCTCCCTTCATGCGGGTGGGATTCTGGCCATTATGACCCAATTTTATCCTTCGGTAGAACAGTTTAAGAGTTGGTGGTATCGCAGGGATGAGACGCACGTTCGGTTCTACTGCACAGAGACTTTTGTCTGGATTGGTCGTCATTACCCTTTTGAAACAGTTTGGTATAATAATAAGAATATTGTGATTTTAAAGAGGTTGTGAAATTTTTCACATAAGTTTCAATAAGTTATGGCAATAATTTGAAAGTGAATAAAGTCTTCTAGAAAAATCAAAAGCATCTTTCTATACTTAAAGTGTAAAGGAACAATCATCCAGAAATTAGAGAAAGAAAGTTAAATCTATGAAGGGAGAGATCTTTATGGTAAGCTTCTTAAGAGAAAACAAAACGGCTTCATATCTTCTTTTAATCGTTCGTCTTTACATTGGTTGGGAATGGCTGAAGGCCGGTTGGGAGAAAATCACAGGCGGTTTTGATGCCTCCGGATTTTTAAAAGGAGCAATCAGTAAAGCGACAGGTGAACATCCTGCAGTGCAAAGCTGGTGGGCTAATTTTCTGGACGGATTCGCCTTACCTAATGTGGGACTATTTAACTTCTTGATTCCTTGGGGGGAATTTCTCGTCGGTCTTGGACTTATACTCGGATGTTTAACGACAGCGGCCGTCTTTTTTGGAATGGTGATGAACTTCGCCTTCATGTTTAGCGGAACAACCAGCACCAACCCGCAGATGCTTCTCTTATCCATCTTCGTCATTGTCGCCGGTTTCAATGCAGGCAGGATCGGTTTAGACTATTATGTAATTCCTGTATGGCGCAAGTGGTGGAATGAGCGGTTTAGGAAAGAGAATACGATAGTGACAAGATCATAAAGTATAAATAACGGTTTGACTTGGCCATCTTTATCTCATGTTATTGAGATAGAGATGGCTTTTCTCTTTTGTATAACATCATAAAAAGGGTTTTCATTTTTCGCATAAAGAGAGATAATGATGAACATAGATAGGCAAATATCTATATGATAAAAATGAAGTATAAGATAAAGGAGCAGAGAAATGAACCCTTCAAATAAAATTCGTGTGGCAGTTCTATATGGCGGACAGTCGGGTGAACATGAGGTATCGCTTCTGTCAGCCCGATCAGTGATTTCAGCAATGGACCCTGAGAAATACGAAATTATCCCGGTTGGCATCTCCAAAACTGGAGAATGGTTGAGCGGAGAAAGCTCAGTGAAGCTTTTAAGCAATGGGGATAACAAGAATATCAGCAATAAATTAACCGTACTTTCAGAGCAAACAGCGGTGGTTGATGCGAGAAAATCTTTTCTCAGCGCTTTTGGGCAAGAGGTCGATGTAATCTTTCCGATCTTGCACGGACCAAACGGAGAAGATGGATCGATTCAAGGGCTGCTCCAATTGGCCAATAAACCGTATGTGGGCGCAGGCATTTTAGCCTCTGCAGTGGGAATGGACAAAATCTTCATGAAGCGTTTATTTGCAGAAGCAGGTCTTCCCCAAGCCGATTTTAAGGGTTTTTTGCGCAGAGACATAGAGCAGAAGCTGGAGATGGTGCTTGATGAGATCGAAGGGCGCTTTGGCTATCCCTGCTTTGTCAAACCGGCCAACTTGGGATCAAGTGTAGGTATCTCTAAAGCGCATAACCGTGAGGAACTGGTAGATGCGCTTCATTTAGCCTGCCGTTATGATCGCAAAATTATTGTGGAAGAAAGCATCAATGGCAGAGAGATAGAGGTAGCTGTCCTCGGCAATGAAGATCCCATCGTCTCCGTTGCGGGAGAGATCATCGCAGGAAACGAATTCTATGACTATGAAGCAAAATATACGGATGGCAATTCGCAGTTGATCATTCCCGCGCCGATCAGTGAACAAGAGGAGAAATTGATTCAGGAACTGGCGATAAAAGCTTTTCAAGCCATCGATGGAGCAGGTCTTGCTCGTGTCGATTTCTTTATTGAACGTGAAACAGGCAAAATCTATATAAACGAGATTAACACCATGCCGGGATTTACCGCGTATAGCATGTATCCTTTGCTTTGGCAGCATTCAGGGATTTCCTATCCTGAATTGATTGACCGTCTCATCCAGTTAGCCATCTTAAGACATAAGGATATGAATCGATAACCTTTAATAGCTGGCATAATAGAACCAACTGGACAAAAACTAAAGAGTGTAGTACATTTTGTACTGGAAATCTCTTATTCGACAGATTGATATAGGCAATGGGAAGGGGCAGCAGTATGTTAGAAGCGGCAATGAAAAACTTTTTCCTCTACTTATCCAAGAACCGTACGTTAAACAAAGCAGCAAAAAAATGGGGTCTTCGTTTTGGAGCCAACCGTGTGGTTGCCGGGGAGACCATCGCAGAGGCGATTGATAAGGTACGGGAGCTAAATGCTCAAGGATTACTGGTCACTTTAGACCATCTTGGCGAATTTGTGAATGATGAGTCAGAAGCAATTGAATCGGCAGAGTATTGTATCAAGACGTTAAGAGCGATTCACGAATCCGGGGTAAAATCCAACCTCTCTCTGAAAATGACTCAGCTTGGCCTTGATATCAGCCGTGAACTCTGCATGTCCAATATGCGAAATATCCTTAAGGTAGCAAAGGAATGCAATAACTTTGTCCGCATCGACATGGAGGATTATTCGCACTGTCAGGTTTCGATCGATATCTATAAGGAGCTTCGCCAAGAATTTGACAATGTGGGGATCGTGCTTCAGGCCTATCTCTATCGTACTGCAAAGGATGTAGAGGATCTTCAATATCTTAAGCCCAACTTCCGCCTTGTTAAGGGTGCCTACAAAGAGTCACCTGAAGTGGCCTATCCTCTAAAAAAGGATGTTGATGAGAACTTTAAGAAGATCATCGCCATGCAATTGAAAAGCGGCAACTATGCAGCGATTGCTACGCATGATGATCAAATCATCAACTTTACCAAAGAGTTTGTGAAGGAACATAATATAAGCAGAGATCAATTTGAATTTCAAATGCTGTATGGCATCCGGACACAATCGCAACTGGAGCTTGCCAAAGAGGGATATAAGATGCGTGTCTACGTGCCGTATGGAAATGATTGGTACGGATATTTCATGCGCCGCCTTGCGGAGCGTCCTGCCAACGTTGCATTTGTGTTGAAGGGATTATTCAAGAAATAGGCTTGATCATCATATGAAAACCCGCCAAATGGGCGGGTTTTTCTGCAATTAGCAAGGGATCAACGAATTAACTGTCCAAGCTGATCCGGAGCTTTTTATTCACTTTCTGTTCATGCTTCCATCCCACATAGCAATCGATGGGTTTCAGCATTTTGTTTAAATAGATTGTGGCAAGTAAAGGGAAATTTTTCTTCTTACGGTAACGCAGATCGATAAATCTGACCTCATAGCCGAAGTCGGTTTCGCATACTTCCGCATAAGGGAAGCGCGAGAAGTATAAAAAATTTTGGATATCGCGAGGTTGTTTGGCTGCTTCAAGGATTGCGTTATGCTGGTCTGCCAACGAGAGAGTTTCTACCCAAGTAACTTCCGTTTTCCGGATTGTTCCGATCCTTACAATGGAGCCCTCATAATAAATGAGATCCCAATGGAGGGGATGGAGAGTGGGAAAAAGGTGCAATTGCCCCTCTTTGGATAAATTTTTCATCGTCTGATGTGAAATTCTTCGTTTGAACCAGATCCGCCAACAAGTATAAAGCGTTAGAAAGGAATAGATCGACGCAAAAGTGATGCCGGGAGAAAGTCCTCCTGCGATGCAGAGCATCCCTGCCAAATGTGCGGAGAAAATCACCCAATCAAAGATGGGCAAAACATTCCACGAGATCCATCTCTCTGTGAAGGGGCGGAATGCCTGTGTCCCATATCCGTTCAGCAGATCGGTCAGTACATGAAGAAAGAGAGCGATCGAAGTCCAGAGCATTAAACTATGGAGATTGGCGCCTGCAAATAAAAATGACAGCGCTAAAGGAATGAACAGCGCATAAAGAAATAAGGCCGGCAGGGAATGAGACATCCCACGATGATTACGTACATAGAAAGAGGTTCCCTTTATGCGATAAAGCGTATCGATGTCGGGTGCTTGTGAGCCCAAAATGCAGGCTAAGAGAATTGCTTCGTTCATGCCAGGGGCGGAAGCAACCGCAGGGTCCAAATGTGCCAATCCTGCAAGGCCAACGCCCATGATCAAGTGTGTCCCTGTATCCAATCATGTCTTCTCCCTTTTTTGTGTTATATACTTATATTTTATCATTTTTACCAATATTTAACCTGATTCAGCCATTTTCTTTATCTATAAAAGCTATAGGGGTTAAAAGTATATGAACAAATCCAATCTTGTTGAATCTTTATTAGCTTGGTTTTATAGAGAAAAACGCGACTTGCCTTGGCGTAAATCAAAGAATCCTTATCATGTCTGGGTATCGGAAATCATGCTGCAGCAAACGCGCGTAGACACAGTGATTCCATATTATGAACGATTTATGAGCAGCTTTCCCACCCTTTCAGATCTGGCCAACGCCAGCGAAGAAGAGGTGCTAAAGCATTGGGAAGGTTTGGGGTATTACTCTCGTGCCCGTAATCTTCATGCGGCTGTAAAGGAGGTAGTCGCAAAATACGGGGGAGTTGTGCCCAGTGAAGAAGAGGAGATCAGCAAGCTTAAAGGGATTGGCCCATATACCAAAGGAGCCATTTTGAGCATTGCCTACGATAAACCAGTCCCAGCCGTAGATGGAAACGTGTTACGCGTGATCAGCAGGCTATTTGCCATTGAAAAAGATATTGCCAAACAATCTGTACGCAAGGAGATTGAAGCGATTGTTCAAACGCTGATTCCCAAAGAAGATCCCTCAGGATTTAATCAAGCATTGATGGAGTTGGGAGCGCTTATCTGCGTCCCCCGCAGTCCTAAATGCAGTATATGCCCCGTTCAAGAGGAGTGTGTTGGGAAAGAACAAGGAAAGGCGGATAAACTGCCCATTAAAAATGTGAAAGAGAAAAAGCGAGATGTGGATCTGATCACGATGATCTTCCAGCAGGATGAAAAGGTATTGATTCATCAACGTAATGAGGCTCTGCTAAAGGGATTATGGGAATATCCAAGCTGGGAGAAGAGCAAGGAAGAGCAGCTTACTGCCGATCGGCTGTCCAGTTTCTCTCTAAGCTCTTTTGGCATCTATGCCGAGCAATTTCATTATTTGGGGAAAATTGAGCATATCTTTTCTCATTTGCGCTGGAAGATCGAGGTCTATTTTGCTCCAGTCGAGGAGATTACAGAGAATATTGAAGAGAAGGATGCTTCCTATCGTTGGGTTGATATTAAGGACTTGGAGCACTATCCATTTCCGGTTCCTCACCAGAAGGTGAGAAACTTATGGAAGAAAAGATAAATAATCCCGCCCAGTATATATCCGGGCGGGAATTTCATGATTTTTTATTTGCTTGCTGCGTAGCGTTTTGCTACTTCGTCCCAGTTGACCACATTCCAGAAAGCATTAATGTAGTCAGGGCGTTTGTTTTGGTACTTCAAGTAATAAGCATGCTCCCACACATCAAGGCCAAGGATGGGAGTTTTTCCTTCCATAATTGGAGAGTCTTGGTTAGGTGTGCTCGTGACGCTCAGTTTGCCGTTATCCACAACCAACCATGCCCAACCGCTGCCAAATCGGGTTGTTGCTGCTTTCGTAAACTCTTCCTTAAATTTCTCAAAGCTACCAAAGGCGCTGTTGATTGCATCAGCTAGCTCTCCGCTTGGAGCGCCGCCTCCATTTTTGCTTAAGATCTCCCAGAAGAGAGTATGGTTGGCATGTCCGCCGCCATTGTTGCGAACCGCGGTCCGAATATCTTCAGGAACACTGTCTAAGTTGGAGAGCAACTCATCGAGAGACTTATCGAAAAGTTCAGGATGCTTCTCTAATGCAGCATTTAAATTATTCACGTAAGTTGCATGATGGCGATCATGGTGAATCTCCATGGTTTGTGCGTCAATATGTGGCTCCAATGCGTCAAACGGATAAGGTAACGCAGGTAATTCATGTTTAGCCATTTTCCATGCCTCCTTTTCAATATTACCAATATGTAGTTGCAATCTAATTATAAAAACAAATCATTTAAAAAATCAATACATAGACAATAAATAAGTTTAATAAGTAATTCTTCTCCTTTTCGCCCTATAATAATTTAATCTTAAAACGTATCCCTTATGCATGTAAGAGAAGAAAAAGCTCGCAGAATCATGTTCGATTCCACGAGCATCGGAAACATCTTTATCTTTTACCGTATGTGTCATACATGCGGTTCAATGTATGTTCTTTTATTTCGCTTACCACTTTCTACATAAAGCGAATATATTCCGATTGTTTTGTACGAATCTCATCGATCATTTTTTTAATATATTCTTCGTGAAGAATACGTTCTATGCGATCTTTTTTCATTTTCGTATTCCAAGAAATATCGATCTGCAATGAGAAGAATTGAAAACTAAGCATGGTAAATCTCCTTTCAATCAAATTGCTTAATCACTAAGCAGAATCTTTCTCCGTATTTAGCCATTCCATGAACTTAACAACTGATTTACTCTTTGCATTCATTATCCATCCCTCCGTTTTTTCATTTTTAAGTGCAAGAAAACCTCCATTCCTTTTACTCCTGCCGCATCACCTCCTATAAACATAAAAAACCACAGGCGGGCAGACCTGTGGTAAGCTTTCTCCTTACAACGTAAAGTGCATAAGAAAACCACAGGCAGATCGACCTGTGGCAAGCTAGCGAGTGAAATTAGTATCTTTTGCTCCCTTGAGGCCAATCTGAAGAGGAATTTGAAATTTTATAATGGTTTCCGATATTTAACAACATCTTCATGGCCTCCTTTCATGGTTAAAATTCTTTACAAAGGTAATTATAACCACATCGATTCTCATTTGTAAAGCATTTTTTCTAAAAATTGCTTGAATAGGAAAATGGATAAAAACCAACTCAAAGGAGAAGATACTGATATGGGAGGTGATTTCAATATGGCTAAGAAACCAACTGCAGGAACAGATGTACAAAAAGTTCGTGCTCAAAATCAAGCTGCAGAACAAGGAGTGAATGCTGAATTCGCTAGCGAAACCAACGCTGCCGAGGTACGCAAACAGAATCAACAATCAGAAGCAAACAAATAACGATAAAAATAGTAATAGCAAAACTCGCCGAGACCCGTCATCTAGACGGGTTCTATTATGATGCACCAAAGGAATCATTGATCTTTACCGCGAACGTTAACATATCCTGATGATTTGCCTCCTATCCTCATTAGGGGGTTTTTTTCTTAGCTTCATTTATTGTAAAATAATATCATTACGGTACTTACATAGTTCAGGAAACGAGGAATCAGCGGTGAAGATACGTAATTTTCGTTTAAACGATTATGCCCAAGTTCTTCATATTTGGAGGGCTACCAACTTAGATCAGGAGGGTGCAAGTCTCGACTCGATTGCCAAACAGATTTCCTGGGATAGTGAATTGATCTTAGTCGCAGAGGAAGACGAGAAAGTGATTGGAGTGATCATGGGAAGCATTGATGGAAATCGCGCCTACTTCTATAGACTTTCCGTTTTGCCAGAGTTTCAACGCAGGGGGATTGGTCACCAACTGGTGAGCGAATTGGAAAATCGGTTCCGTGCCAAAGGTGTTACGGAAGTGGTGATTATGGTCAATCAAAACAGCAGGCAGGCACTCTCATTTTATCGTTCATTGGGGTATCAAGTTGAACAACTCGTTACCTTGTCCAAATCAATTGGATAATTGCACTATGTCGTTCCGTTTAGATGAATCATATTTTAGAGGGAGTTCTGTTCATGAGTCCTCCAAGAGAAGGGGAGCGATTTAAGATCGCAAGCTACAAACATGATGGCAAGATGCACCGCACATGGGAAGGATCGATTCTTTTATCCAATGGTTCAAGCTATATTTGCGGGAATGACCAAATCCGCGTACGGGAATCGGATGGGAAAGCATGGATCACCCGTGAGCCTGCCATCTGTACGTTCTATCCTTCGGAATGGTTTAACGTGATCGCGATGTTGCGCCTTGACGGAGTTTATTATTATTGTAACATTGGTTCTCCTTCGATCTGGAAAGATCATGTGCTGACCTACATCGATTACGATATCGATGTTAAAATCTATCCCGACTGGTCGTATGAGATTTTGGACGAAGAAGAGTTTCAGCACAATAGCGAGAAGATGAATTACCCCTTTACCGTGATTACAAAGGTAAGGGAGGCCACGGCTAGAGTGATTACTTTAATGCAAGATCGGCGTGGACCTTTCGAACAAAATTTTATAGAACAGTGGTATGAACGCTTTAACGTAATTTCCGAAAGAACTCTCCCGCCTCAAGGAACGTGAAGGGCACAGCCCAGTGAGTAGGCGGGAGATGAATTTCGGTTGGCGATAGCCAACTGATGTGGTAATCTATTGTTAGAACGGACGCCTTCGGAGCGAAGGAAAGCGTAAAGGGTTCTTGTGCGTGGCTTACCGTTCGGCGAACACGCACAAGTCGCTTGAAGCCTCCACCTCAAGCTAAGCGTAGGTGGCGGGTAGTTCACAAGAGTTTAGGGTACTTATGCAATCGTAAGTACCCTAAAATCGTCTGAGAATCGGATCTCTGATCCAGCCAATTTCCGGAAATAAGCATTAGAGCAACGATAATGCATAATCGGCAGCTTGAATGGTGTATTGGATATCTTCTTCTGTATGAGCTGTTGTTATAAACCAGGCTTCAAACTTGGAAGGCGCAAGTAAAATCCCTTCCTTCAAAATTGCTTTGAAGAAGCGGGCATAGAGCTCGCTGCTGGCTCTACCTGCATCCGCATAATTGTTGACGGGCCCATCGATGAAGTGAGTGGAGAATGCTCCTTTTATGCGGTTGATCGTTAACGGAATCTTATATTTGCTTGCGGAGCGGGAAATTCCTTCCGCCAAGAGCTGCCCGAGTTGATCCAATCTTTCGTAGGTTCCGGGTTTGGACAGCTCTTCCAGGCAGGCAATACCGGCTAAGATCGATGCAGGGTTACCCGCCATCGTTCCAGCTTGATAAGCAGGTCCAAGCGGTGCAACTGTCTCCATGATATCCACACGTCCGCCGTACGCACCGATTGGGAGTCCGCCTCCAATAATTTTACCCAGTGCAGTTAAATCGGGGGTAACGCCAAGAAGATTTTGGGCTCCGCCATACATAAAGCGAAATCCTGTAATCACCTCATCATAAATGACGAGCGCTCCATGACGATGCGTTATCTCATTTACGCCTTCCAGAAAACCGGCTTTAGGGGCAACAATTCCGAAATTGCCCACGATGGGTTCAACCAATACGGCGGCAATCTGATCCCCCCATTGATTCATTGCCTCTTCATATGCATCCAAATCATTATAAGGGACGGTTATGACCTCTTCTGCGATACTTGTCGGGATGCCTGCGCTGTCAGGTATGCCCAGGGTTGAAGGACCGGAACCCGCAGCCACCAGAACCAGATCAGAATGTCCGTGGTAACAACCTGCAAATTTAATAATCTTATTCCTGCCTGTATAGGCTCTTGCCACGCGAATGGTAGTCATAACCGCTTCTGTTCCGGAATTGACGAAGCGTATCTTCTCCATTGAGGGAATTGCCTCGCGGATCATGGTAGCAAACTGAATTTCAAATGGAGTTGGTGTGCCGTATAAAGTTCCGTTATAAGCGGCTCTGGAGATTGCTGCGGCAATATGCTCATTGCCGTGGCCGACAATTAAAGGGCCATAAGCGCATAGGTAATCGATATAACGGTTCCCATCCACATCCCATATATAAGCCCCTTTCGCTTTCTCCATAAATACGGGAGCTCCCCCGCCTACTGCTTTAAAAGAGCGTGAGGGGCTGTTGACACCACCTACTATCACTTTCAGGGCTTCTTCATAATAGCGTTCCGAATTGAGAAATTTCATCGTCTAAACCCTCCCCACTTGGTGTGTATCTGGTCTTAACAATACCATAACAGACAGATGAGAAAAATAATTTTTCTTGGAAGGATTCATGATTGGTCAGCACGAATAGTCTATATGTAAAGATACAGAAAAAATGGCGACTGCCGAGCCAGTGGCGAGGAGAGAGCCGTTACATGAGGAGAGGACAGACTGAAAATGGGGGAAATTTTAAGAAGAAAGATATTTGCTTGTGGTTTAACCTTTTTCTTTCTATCTCTTTTACTGCCGCATTCCGCTTTGGCTTCAGAGTCAGAGCCTATTTTCTTTTATGTCGATGACCAACCGCTTACATTTTCGGATGTGAAACCAGAAATTAAGGAAGACTTTCTCTTCTTCCCCGTAAGAACCTTTACAGATCTCTTAGGCTTGGAAACAAGCTGGAATCCTGATACCGCCACTCTTTTAATTGGAAATGGCGAAGATAAGAGGTCCCTCGATCTTACTCAACATCTGATCACCACTTCTTCTGGTGAGACTATAGAGTCAAATCTTTATATTAAAAATGGACGTGTAATGGTTCCGCTTGACGGTATTGTCAAGCTTTTTTCCTATGAGGTAAGCTGGCTGGCAGATGGCAAGCTTCTCCGGATGAAGAGCGCTGCGTCGGCAACTTCGGATGAACAGCTCATTCACACTATTCAAGCACAGCTTGATGCAGAGATAAGAAAAAAAGAGATGCAACAGGATGTCAAAGAAAAACCGGCAGTCTCAGCAATAAAAATAACTGAACTTGATCAGCAGGCAAATCATCAAAAAGGTGATGGAGCGGCAGCACCTGCTCCTGCCTCTGCAAAAAAGAGCAACGCCGTTCAGAAAAAGAAGAAAGTCGCTTATCTAACGTTTGATGATGGACCTACAAGCAACTCTACGGCTGAAATCCTCGATATTTTGGCAAAGTATAAAGTAAAGGCCACCTTTTTTATGTTGGACGGAAATGTGTCAAAAAATCAAAAACTGGTGAAGCGCATCGTAGAGGATGGGCATGCAATCGGTTCCCATGGGGTTACCCATTCCGTGGAGAAATTTTATAAATCAAAAGAAAGTGTGCTTGGAGAGATGAAACAGGGATTAACAACTTTGAAAAAAGTGACGGAAGTAGAGAGTAAATTGATTCGTGTGCCTTATGGAAGCAAACCGCATATGAAAAAAGAGTACATCGCAGCGATTGAAAAGGCCGGTTATAAAATGTGGGATTGGAATGTAGATAGTCAAGATTGGCGATATGCAAAGGAACCGAAGAAAATTATTGCCAATACGATCGCCCAAGTGGAAAAAGTGGCAAAACGCGGGCAGCCGCCCATAATCTTGATGCACGATAAGAATACAACCGCTGTTGCTTTACCTGAGATTATTGAGTATCTTCTTAAACATGGCTATCAGTTGGAACCAATCACAAATGAAATGGAAGCTTATCACTTTTAATCATCAATGAATAAAGAATAGCCTGTTGTTTAAATTAAGAATACCAAGATTAACAATTACCATGAACTGTTTAAGAAAGGAATGTGAAGATGAGAGGTAGAGTAAAGTGGTTTAATGCCGATAAAGGATACGGCTTTATTGAGAAAGATGAGGGCGGAGATGTTTTTGTCCATTATTCTGCCATTCAAGGAGAGGGATTTAAAACCCTTGATGAAGGTCAAGAGGTTGAATTCGATATCGTAGAAAGCGATCGTGGTCCCCAAGCATCCAATGTCGCAAAGTTGTAAAAGAACTTCGATTATTCCTTAACCCGAAGAATCACTTCAGGCTTGAAACTTTTAGATGCTATAAATCACAGGAAAATGCTCGGCAAATGCCGAGTTTTCTTTGTATAGCAGATGAATCAACTTGTGGTTTTCTTACTTCATACCCTTGACGAGGAATTTGTCCGGCTCTGGTGGATATATTGGTTAGGATGTGTTAATTTTATAATAGAAGATCCGGATATTTATTCGAATACATAGTTATGGACAAATGCAGATTTGTGAACTGCAGAATATGAAATAGTAAGCGATTTCAAATTATCGAAAAAGGAGGGGCAACCGGTGCCCAGCAGAAAATTAGAGAAGTTTCTCAACGAGAATTTAGATGAGTTAAAACGAAATGGTCTCTATAATGAGATCGATCCGCTCGAAGGTCCCAATGGCCCGGTCATTAAGATCTCCGGTAGAGAAATGATCAATTTATCTTCGAACAACTACCTGGGATTAGCTACTGATGAGAGGTTAAAGGAAGCTAGCATAGAGGCCATACATAAATATGGAGTCGGGGCTGGAGCAGTCAGAACAATCAATGGAACGTTAGATCTGCATATCCAGCTTGAAGAGAAATTGGCCCAATTTAAGCATACGGAGGCTGCCATTGCATATCAATCGGGATTTAACTGCAATATGGCTGCTATTTCCGCTGTGATGGATAGCGGAGATGCAATCCTGTCTGACGAGTTAAATCATGCCTCGATTATTGATGGATGCAGGCTGTCGAAAGCAAAGATCATCAGGTTTAACCATTCCGATATGGATGATTTAAGAAAGAAGGCAAAGGAAGCAGTCGAATCTGGCTCGTATAATAAAGTGATGGTGATTACAGATGGCGTATTCTCTATGGATGGAGATATAGCGAAGCTTCCTGAAATCGTAGAGATTGCCGAAGAATTTGATCTGATCACTTATGTAGATGACGCACATGGATCTGGAGTATTGGGAAACGGAGCGGGTACCGTAAAGCATTTTGGTTTATCGGATCGCATTGATTTTCAAATTGGCACACTATCCAAAGCGATTGGTGTAGTTGGAGGCTATGTTGCAGGCAAGAGAGAATTAATCGATTGGCTCAAGGTACGAAGCCGGCCATTCCTTTTCTCAACAGCTTTGACACCGGGCGATACCGCAGCTTGTATCAAAGCCATTGACCTTCTGATGAGCAGCAGTGAATTGCAAAACAGGCTTTGGGAAAATAGCAGATATCTAAAAGAAGGATTAAAGAAGCTCGGCTTTAACATTGGAGCGAGTGAAACACCTATTACGCCTTGTATCATCGGTGAGGAAGTGCAAACCCAAGAATTCAGCAAAAGACTGATTCAAAATGGAGTATATGCCAAATCGATCGTTTTCCCAACCGTACCAAGGGGAACAGGAAGAATTCGAAATATGCCGACAGCCGCCCATACCAAAGAGATGCTGGATCAAGCGTTATCCGTTTATGAAAAAGTAGGCAAAGAGATGGGGATTATTTAAAAAACATACGCATCAAGAGATACGTACGGGGGGATTTTCATTGAAGAAGATATTAGTTACAGGTGCATTGGGTCAAATCGGTTCCGAGCTTGTGATAAAATTAAGAGAGATTTACGGTTCCGATCATGTCATAGCCACCGATATCCGAAAAACAGATAATCCGGTTGTAAGCTCGGGTCCATTTGAGATCCTTGATGTCATGGATGCGGAGAATATGTTGGCCATTGCCAAACGGTTTCAGGTAGATACCGTGATCCACCTGGCGGCCCTATTATCCGCAACGGCAGAAGCAAAGCCGCTCCTTGCATGGAACTTAAACATGGGAGGGCTGGTCAATGCCTTAGAAGTAGCAAGAGAATTGAATTGCCAATTTTTTACCCCGAGTTCCATAGGCGCATTTGGCCCGACCACCCCTAAGGATCAGACCCCGCAGGATACGATTCAAAGGCCAACTACAATGTACGGAGTCAATAAGGTATCGGGAGAATTGCTTTGCGACTATTACTATTATAAATTTGGCGTAGATACGAGAGGATTGAGATTCCCAGGGCTTATCTCCTATGTAGCTCCTCCTGGGGGCGGAACCACCGATTATGCGGTAGAGATCTATTATGAAGCGATTCAGAAAGCAAGCTACACCTGTTATATCAATAAAGGAACTTACATGGATATGATGTATATGCCTGATGCCTTGAATGCGATCATTACGCTTATGGAAGCCGATCCCTCAAAGCTGAAGCACAGAAACGCATTTAATGTCACAGCGATGAGTGTGGAGCCTGAAGATTTTGCTTCCGCCATCCGTAAGCATATTCCGGATTTTAAGATGGATTATCAAGTAGATCCTGTAAGGCAGGCGATTGCGGATAGCTGGCCCAATTCGATCGATCCGACAGCAGCGATCGAGGAATGGGGATTTAAGGCCGAGTATAATTTGGAGAAGATGACAGAGCATATGCTGACTGAATTGAAGAAGAAATTAGCTCGTAGTGAGGTTAAGAATTGAATCGAATATAGATGGTTTAAATGAACAGATAAGACCGAGGGCGGTTTTCCCTCGGTCTTTTTACGCTGAAGCGCGCCCAGCAAGCCGTTAATTGCTAGTCGGTGCAAGTCCGACCTAGGTAAGAGCCAAGTCGCCTAGTAGCTGACGGGCAACTGGTGGAGGAATCCTAAGGTTGAAGCCCCGTGACAAAGTAACTCATTAGGAGTGCGAGCAAATCAGCAGACCGTAACATCAAGTGAATCCTGCCGCCTCGTTAAAAGAGACCATCGTAAGATGGACAAAGAGATGATGAGCCTGGTTCAGGTGGGCGAAATCCATGGAACGTGTGAAGAACTTGGAAAGCAGCACGGAGGAATCTCTCGGGGTATGGGGAACGGTATGTTGAGACAGTAGGTAACGGAACTGGGGAGACCCTCCTTTGCACCTTCCGCAAGGATGGTAAAGAGAATACCTATAAGCCAAAAGGTGAAATGGTGGACTGCAAAGAGGGAGTCGGAGGAGGTCATAGTACTTATGAACATGGAGACAACAAAACTCTATGGAGGGAAGGACCTCTACTTTGTTCACAAGTTGAAAGGGGGTAAGAGTGAGTGAATGCAAGAAAACTTGCTAACTACACCGATGTAAAAGCTCGACAACTCTGGACAACTTTATATCTTTGTGCCAAGGAAAGTCCAAAGCGAAGATTTCACGCCCTTTATGACAAAATCTATCGACCCGACATCCTTTATACGGCATGGGAAAGGGTTAAAACCAACGGGGGGAGTGGTGGAATTGATGGACAAACCATCAAAGAGATTGTAGAGGAATATGGAGAGAAACGATTCCTCAATGAAATCTATCTAACGCTAAAGCGAAAAGAATACCATCCACAACCCGTACGTAGAACGTACATTCCAAAAGCGGATGGGAAACAGAGACCGCTAGGGATCCCCACGATTAAGGACAGAGTGGTGCAAATGGCTACAAAGATGGTGATTGAGCCCATCTTTGAAGCCGATTTCAAAGACTGCTCTTATGGATTTAGACCTAAGCGAAATGCACACCAGGCGATCGCACAAATCCGAAAAGCCAGTAAGAAAGCCTATTGGGTAGTCGATGTGGACATCAAAGGATACTTTGACAACATCAACCAAGAAAAGCTGATGAAACTGGTGGAAATGCGTATTAGTGACCGACGCGTTCTAAAGTTAATCCGATTATGGTTAGAAGCAGGAGTCATGGAAGGTGATCAGTTCCATGAAACCACACTGGGGACACCGCAAGGTGGCGTAATCTCTCCCTTACTTGCCAATATTTACTTAAACTACATGGACACGATTTGGGAAAAGCAATTCGCTCATCTCGGAAAACTAATTCGTTATGCCGACGATTTCGTGATTATGTGCAGCAGCAAAGAAAAGGCGATAGAAAGCATTCGAGTGATTAAATCCATATTAGAAAAGCTAGAGCTTACGCTCAGTAAAGAAAAGTCCAAACTCGTAAATATTTGGGATAACAAAGAAGGTTTTGATTTCCTCGGTTTTCATCACCGCAAATTCCCTGTCCTAAATAAAGGGGGAAGTAAGATTTTCGTCCTTTCGCATATCCCAAGTAAGAAAGCCATGAAGAATATGCGACAAAAGATCAAAGAATACACATCACAGAGATTCAAACTTTTCATGCCACTGGAGGAAATGGTAATTGGACTAAACCAAAGACTAAAAGGCTTCAAGAATTATTACTTGGTGTCTCCTATAGCAAAGAAATGGTTGAATCGCATTGATTGGTATGTATTAGAACGACTCACCTTGTTTTGGAACAAGAAACGAAATAAGCGACATAAACATGCAAGAATGGGTGAAGTGATTACTTTGACAAAAGGGAAATTAGTGAAATTAGCGTCTTAGGAAACAACGAAAGCCAAAGAAAGAAGAACATCGGAAAGCCGTATGAGGGAAAATCTCACGTACGGTTTGATGAGGGGGAGCTGGAACGAGTAAGGCGACCCGAAGGTCGCCCGAAAGCTTCAGTTTTCTACTCTACTTATTTCTTTTGTATTCTATTGAATACTTACTTTTATATGCTATAATTTAGAAAAAGATATATACAAATAAAAAATATTTTCTGTATTCCATTCTATTGACTTCAACTACCTCATAAGCATCCTACTAGAATATTAATTCTAGGGGGAGATAGATATGAGGAAGAGGAAGGGGCGTAAAAAAATGAGTGTGGTTTTACCAAAAACTGTGAATAAGGACGATAAAATTACTTTGTCTGGATGGAGACTTTTGCAACAAATTGGTAGTGAAGCTATGAAAAATGGTAATTTCACTATCGAAGATGTTAGAAAGGATCTAATTGATTATCGTTCTAAAAATGAAAAATAGAAAAGATTTATTGGTTGTAGATACAAATATTTTTATTAATGCTTTATTTGGTAATGGAATGTTTAAAAGCGATGATCGAATCCTTGACTTAGAGGAAAATAATCTGGTTAGATTTGCATTTTCAACAGATACGTTTGATGAGTTGATGTATATTGTATCAAAACGGATAACAGAAAGTAATACATATAGATGTAGTATTTTTTTTGAAACTCTATATTTAATAAAAAAGCGTTCTGTATTTATAGAAAATGTTATTAAACAAGAAAGAATTTCAAGAGATGGTACGGATCAAAAATTTATAGATTTAGCAGTGACATGTGAGGCTGACTTCCATATAACAAATGACAAAAAAAAATGGACTACTTGACAAAGGAAGTTATAAGGGAGTTAAAATTGTAACACCATCAGATTACATTAAAATATTTGAAAAAGCTATAAAAGCAAACTAATAAGATCCCCTACTCATGGGGGTTTTTTAGTTTTGGGTCTCGTATGAGTAAGCAATCATTCGAGATCAAGAAACCAATAGCCATCATGGTAAAGTGGGCCAATGATTCTGTAATCCATCGGCTTTGAGAAAATAGGTCCATCATATACGAGGGTGTGGAATTCGCCCTGTTCTCCGCACGGATCGATCCCTAAAGCCGCAATCTCTTCCATTAACTCAATGGTTAAGGTTTGTCCCAAAAATTTATGATCCAGCACTCCATCTTTAATTGCTACAACCATTGCCTTAAATCCGGCATCGATGAACTCACGAACTATTTTTCTGCGATCTTCTTGCCATAAGGGAAGGTAGGGGCGAATCCCAATTGAGGAGCATACCTTTTCGATCCATATGCGATGATCTTCAAGGTCGATGTCGCCAAAAATCCCCACATCAATCCCGTTATTCTTAAATTCTGCAATTGCTTCAATAAATTTAGCTTCATAGGTACTCCATGACGCAGCCGCCACTTTAAGCGGGATTCCTAGGGCCTCCGCTTGTTGTTGAATCACGTGCAGACGCTGGCCATGAGAGCGTGACCGGTCTCCGGATTCGGTAAACATTGTCAGGAGGTATTCCGGTTTTCCGCCTGCCTGTATGGCGCGATAAAGTGACAGGCAGGAATCCTTCCCTCCACTCCATGAACAGAAAAAAGAAACTGAAGATAAGTTCATATCAACTAGCTCCTCACATAACATCTTCTTGAGCAGTTTAATGAAAGATCCAACTTTTTAATTCATTTTTTAATTTTTGATTAAAGTCAGAGTCAGGGTTTTGAACTTCCATCCACCATGATGCAAGAAAATCTACAAATTCCTCGTATTTTTTTTCGCCCAACAAGTCTTTAATCTCTGTAAGAGTTTGGTCTAAAATCTCCTTTAATTTTGAGTTGTAATCTTCAGCGATCTTTAGAGCTTCATTTTGATCTTCTATTAATCTAAGTTTTGCATCAGACTCATTTTTCAAGTTGAATAATTTTTCTGCTTCTATATAAGCCAACTGTTTAATTTTTTCCATCTCGTTGTCCGTCAACTTCAGTTTATTTTGCAGCTCAATTGTTTTTTCAACAAATGTTTGGTTTGCAGTCATGAAAAGATGATTAACGATAGTTAAATTTCCCCAAGGATTAATCATACTTTGTTCAATATTTGCGCTTGTGCCCTCCCGATACGGAATACAGGAACCAGCCATAATAAAAACAATAACGAGTATTGCTTTTGCATAAAATTTCATAGCTAACTCTACTCCTCTCTAGTAGTAATTTACAAGAGAAGTTCCCAAATATAGTTCCATACTTTATCGAATGAGTCACAATAACTTATATTACAAAATTGTATCATATAAAATTTAACAAAAAATTATTTTTGGGTTGAACAATATCTCTTTTGATCATACTGGCAACTTTAAGGCTGCATATGGTGACGGCTCTTTATCATTAGCAGAGATAAAAGAGAAATCTGACGCAATTCTCTTTGGGAAAGTTGTAGAACAGTATAACTTTTCTCCAGTTAGCGTAGTATCGAGAATTAACGTGATTCATTCTTATAAAGGAGAAAAGCTGAATCAAATTTCTATATATCAAATTAAAGGTAATGAGGTGTTGGAATTAGATAAAGAGTATATGCTTTTCCTCGGCAAGCAAGGGGATGGAAAACCTGATACATTCTACTTCTCCTTCTCCATCAATTTTCTCACATTCTCTTTCGGGTTCCAGCAGTTGAACTGGTAGACCGGCTTGGTTTCGTAGCCAAGCCTGCTGCATTGATATGAGGTTCCTCCTTCTTTCTTTACGACCCGAAAATGCTGGCAGGTTGCGCAACAATGGAAGTTTTTCATTCTTCACTCCTGTATGAGGCAATCGTCTTTTGTAAACCTTCCACCAAACTTACCTTTGGAAGCCAGTTCAACTCTCTCATCGCCAAATCCGGGTTAAAGTAACTGTCGCGAATATCTCCTTCACGCGGAGCCGCATTCTTTTTCTCGATTGGGTGTCCCGCTGCGGTTTCCAATGCTTGAGCGAGCTGATTGATGGAGGTCTGAACCCCTGTGCCGATATTGTAGATTCCGCCATCACCGCGTTCGATGGCAGCCAGATTGGCTTCAACAATGTCGCTGATATAGATGAAATCCCGCGTCTGTTCGCCATCACCCTGAATGGTGATCGCCTCCCCGCGCAGAATGCGGTCTGTGAAAATGGCTACCACTCCGCCTTCGCCATGCGCTACTTGACGCGGACCGTAGATATTGGCATAGCGCAACGCCGTAAAGGGGAGTTGGTATAAATCCATATAGGTTTTTAAATAGAGCTCCGGCACGTACTTGCTTATGCCGTAGAAGGAGATCGGCTGAATCGGATGCTTTTCATCAACGGGAAGATAAACCGGATTGCCGTAAACGGCTGCAGAAGAAGCATAGATCACCTTGCGGACATTGGCCATGCGGGCCGCTTCCAGTAACTTAATCGTGCCTTGGATATTTACTTGTTGATCCTGCAGCGGTTGTTTAATCGATAAGGGGACGCTGACCTGTGCCGCTTGATGGAAAATAATCTCCGGTTTAATTTTGGAGAGGATCGTCTCGAGATCAGCAGTTGCAATATCCGCCTGAATCAGTTCCGCTTTGGGAGAGAGATTCCTCTTTCTCCCGGTCGATAGATTGTCAAGCACATAGGTATCATAACCTCGGTCCAGACACGCATCGGCGATGTGCGAGCCCACAAAGCCCGCCCCGCCTGTAATCAAAACTCTCATCAATCTCTCCTCCGCCACATCAAGAATTTTTAATTACTCTACTTTTTACTTTATCCAGCAAATCTTTGGTCAGCGGCTCTTTGAATAAGAGCAGCATCAGTCCATAGACTAAAGCGCCCAAGAGGATGGCAATGGTCAGATGCAGATAGCGGTTCCAGTCGGGTGTCCAAGACTGAAAAAAGAAAAGCACTGCGCCCATTACCGCTGAAGCACCAAATCCCTTTAAAGCAGTCATCATAAAGAATCTGCTGACAAAATTGCCTATCTTGCGTTGCAGGATGATCCATAGCAGAATCACGTTGCATATGGCCCCTACAGTCCATCCCATGGCAGCAGCCGCATATCCCAACAGGGGCATAAAGAGGTAGCTGCCAACTACGTACATCAGTATCTGGAGGATTCCCGCCAGCACAGGGACAACGGTATTCTCCAGCGCATAGAAGGCGCGTGTTAAGAGATCGCGAATGGCCAGAGGATAGAGGCCCAGCGTGAAAAAGAGAAGCGCAAAAGCTGTCAGCTCTGTTGAAGTCTGGTCAAATTTCCCCCTTTGATAGAGCACCGACACCAGTTCTTGCGACAGCAGGCAAATGCCCACGGTGGTGGGAATCATCAAAATCAGCAAATAAGAGAGGCCTTTTTCTATGGTTGCTTTGGTATTTTCCAGATCCTTATGCCGCAAGTATTCGACCAGCAAAGGAAAGAGCGGCATGGCAAATGCGGTTACAAATACAGCCATGGGTACTTGATAGATCGTTTTTGCATTCACAAGTACCGCGATTTTATCATCGCCGTATCCCGAGACGAGAAATTTTTCAATAAACTCGTTAATGGAGGTGATGAATGAGCCCAGCATAATCGGCAAAAACCGTTCGCCGATTTTTTTCAATTCCGGGTCATTCCAATGCCAATTTGGCCGTAATGTGTATTTTTCCAGATAAACCTTTGGCAGCATGATCAGCGCTGCCCCTGCAAAGCCCAAGGTAGTTCCCAGAGCAAGCGCATAGATGCCCAGCACCGGAACAAAGATGAACAGTACCGCGATCAGAATCAGGCTGTTTATGATGGTGCCAACATTGGGCAGTACGAAAGAGTTATGCACATTTAAGGTGCTTGAAAATACTCCGATCAGCATGATAAAGAGAATGGATGGGAGCATCCATCTTAGCAATTGGGCAGCCAATATTTTCAATTCTTCGCTTGATTCAGGAGCGATAAATGAGATGATGGGTTCCGCCCAGATCCAGCCGATGATGCAGATGATGAGGCTTAAGAGCAAGGTGAGCGTCAGCAGTTTTTGCGTGAGCTGCTTGGCTTCCTCTCTTTTTCCATCTATCACCAGTCTCTTTAACGACGGAATAAAGATCGCATTTAGAGCGCCGGGAACAAAGGCAAAGATAGCGCTTGGAATGGTAAAGGCAAGGAAATAGGCGCTCGATTCAGTTGTTGTTCCAAATTGATAGTTGACAAAGATATTGCGGACGAGCCCCATGACTCGTCCGACTAAGGTGATGATCATTATGAAAACGGCTGATTTAAGAAGGGTCTTTGACATCTCCATAGTTTCCTTTAAGCACTTGTTGATAAACTTCTGCTTGTTTTTGCGCCATCGCTTCTACCGAGTATCTTTCCTCCACGATTGCTCTTGCCGAACGGGCAAGACGCTCTCTCAGCATTGGCTCCCGCACGATGCGGAGGATATTCTCCGTGATGGCCTCTGCCGATTGCGATGGAATAAAGAGCGCCGATTCTTCATGTGCCGCCATCTTTATCATACCGCCCACATAAGTCAAGATCAGCGGTTTTTCTGCTGCCATCGCTTCCATCACCGAAACCGAGGTACCCTCAGAAAGCGAACAGTTAATATAGAGATCGATCGCTGCCAAGCAATTGGCCACATCGGAACGAAACCCGGCAAAAGTAACATGAGCATCAATCCCTGATTTCTGTGCGAGAAGGCGCAAATTCTCCTTTTCAGGGCCATCCCCCACAATGAGCAGATGCAGATTTGGCTCGCTTTCCAGCGCTTTGGCCATACCCTGAATCAGGTAATTTAACCCTTTGACGGGGACCAAGCGCGCAAGCGTGCCGATCACAAAGCGCTCCGCTGGAATCTGCCACTCTTCTCTTAGTTTGCGTCCAGCTTCAGCCCGTATTTCAGTGGGAATGTAAAGCGAGCTGTTGATGCCGTTTTCGATCACGGTGATCTGCTCTTCTTTCACTCCATCCGCAAGGAGCTGTTCTTTAACGCCAGCGCTGACTGCAATAAAATGCTTCGTGATCGATTGTGTCACCCGCTCCATCAGATGGGCCAAGAAATAGGTGTGGGGTTTGGGATAATCATGTTTTAAAATGCTATGTACGGTCGTCACGACATTGCGAATATCGGCCCGTTTTGCCGCAATGCGGGCGGAAAAATTGGCCCGCACGCCATGTGTATGAATGATATCGGGATTTATGCGTTTAAAGAATTGAGTCAATTCGTTAATGATGCGGAAGTCAAAGCGACCATACTGCTGGATAACGGTAATAGCGGCTCCACGATCACGCAGCTTTTGGGCAAAGAGCGCATCATAAAACGTGATGACGCTTGCATCAAATGCAGAATTTCGAAATTGATCAATTAGAGAGAGAATATGCTGTTCTGCTCCGCCAAATTCTCCGCCGCCAATCACATGGAGAATTTTTACCTTGTTATCCATCGTAAAAGAGTCACACCTTTATCTACACATCAAATTAGATTGTAAAAGTTGTTGCGATTCACTATTATTGTAATTGATTTGCAGGGGATTCGCAATGAAGAGCTTATATGATATTCTATTAGGGTGACGCAACCAATCATGGATTGAAGCTGATGAGGAGGAAATTATATGAAACTGATTGACGAAAGAGGAAAACTGTTTGGACGCATAAACGTGATTGATCTTCTCTTGATTCTCATTGTTCTTGGGGCATTAGCCTTTGTCGGGGTCAAATTCCTTGGCAAAGATAATATTCCCATCATCGCAGCGGACAAGAAGACTACCACAGTGACACTTTTCGCCAATGCGGTTCATCCGTTTGTTGTTGACAAAATTAAAGTGGGCGATGTGCTGCGCCTTACTTCCAATAGTGCAGTATTCGGGAAAATTGTGGATATTCGCAAAGATAAAGCAACCTCGGTTGTTTCAACGGCAGACGGAAAATTCGTGAATAGCGAGATTCCGGATAAATACTTGCTCTATATCGATATTGAAGGAGAGGCTACGAGCAGCGGCGGAAGCTTAAGCATCGGTGGACAAACCTTGCTCGTAGGCGATAATCTCTCCGTGAAAGGTGCCAATTATACCTTAAAAGGACTGATCTCTGATCTGAAATAGCAGGGAGGAGTGAAGCATGGCAGAACACAGATGGAAATTTACCTTCAAAGATCTTTTCATCCTCACGATGATCGTGGTTGTACTGCTGCTCTTTATCCAGAAGATCGGCGTGGCAAGAGATCTTGAACGCCCGGACACCACTTTTGAGATTGTATTGCGTGGTGAATTGCAGCCGTCCTTTATGGTCGACCAGATTAAGGTGGGCGATAAAGTGTATCAAAAGGGTTCACCGGTTGTAATTGGCGAAGTGATCGATGTCAAAACCGAGCCTGCCGAGGCGGTGGCGCTTAATCTCTATACCGGGGAGCAGAAGCTCGCTGTGCAGCCGGATCAGTATACGATCACAGTTACCATGCGGGCCTATGGATCTGCATCGGTCAATGGGAGTGCCATTTTGGATAATAATTTAATCACATTAAATCAATATCTTGTAATCAATACTGATCGAGTCTATCTTCCTACACGGGTAGTCTCGATTGAAGATAAAGGATGATATGATGAGAACCGAGTCCTTTTTTGGCTGGATTTTTCATTCTGCTGTTGAAGGTCTGGCTGATAAAAGTTCACAACTGCTGCGCAGGCTGGGAGAAGGATCGCTCCTGCAGAAGGTGAAATTGTGGGCAGGCAAACCAATGGTGCAAACATCGGCATGGATTTTGCTGATTCTTGGATTTATCGCCTACTTTCTCACCATGATCTCACCTGTGATACCTTTTCGCTATGTTGCATTGGCTTATGAAATGCTCGTCTATATCTGTTTCTTTACGATTGCGATTCATAAAAAGGAATGGGGATTATTCCTATTTGCTTTCTATTTGCCCTTTTTAACCTATCGTCCCTTGCTTGTTCTGATCTTCATGTTGTTGATCATGTTGCTTGTCGAGGGGATACCGAAAGAACGCATCAAGGCGGCCTTTACCAATAAGTTAAATGTAAGCATCGGCCTTTTTATGCTGTTCATGCTGCTCACCGCGATAGCGTCGGCAGGATGGCAGGAAAGCCTGAAGAATTATGGCTTATATTTTCTCACGAGCCTGCTGCTTTACTTTATCATTTTGTTCTATGTGCATGACCGCCGCACCTTGATCCGGTTTGCCGTTTCCTTGGTCGCGGGCGCGTTGATGATTTCGGTTTTTGCAGCATTTCAGTATGTGACTGTCGATTATACCAATTCGAAATGGGTGGATGCATTGACCAATCCGCTGCTGACGAAGCGTGTTGACGGCACATTCCAAAATCCTAATCTTTTTGCCCAATATCTGGTCTTGATTGCTCCGATCGCATTTGTCTTAATGTGGTTTGGCTCTACCTGGAGGAAGAAAATTTATTTGGCGATCTCCTTCCTGGTGATCCTGCTGGCTATTGTGCTTACATTTTCACGCGGGGGCTGGCTGGCCATCTTTATTGCGGGCATATTGCTGGCTGCCATGATTCATCGTCGCTTGATCCTGCTAGCGATTATCGCGGGTGCCGTGGGGGTAAATTTCTTGCCTGAAGTGATCATGGACCGCATTCTCTCCATTTTTAACGAAAAAGATACTTCAAGTGCTTATCGCTTTAAGGCTTGGAGCTCTGCTTTATCGATGATCAGAGATTATTGGGCGACCGGAATCGGTATGGATGAACGAACCTTTCTGCGTGTATATCCGGAATATATGTTGGCCGATGTGCGCGTCTTCCATTTTCATAACATCTACTTGCAGCACTTTGTAATGGGCGGAATTATGGGGATATTCTCCGTACTGTTTCTCTTCTATCAATCTTTCCGCTCTCTGGTAGAGCTGATCTTTACTTTTAAGGGCAGGGATCAAGTGCTTAATGGAATTGCCAAGGCGCTGTTCGCTTCCCTTCTGGCTATCGCCATCTCAGGACTTACCGACGATATCTGGCGCCATTATGCCGTTAATTTTACATTCTGGTCTGTTTTTGCCATGGTTGCCGTTCTGTATCAGTTAAGCAAGCAGGGAGTTTACGATGATGGAAAATAAGGTAGCAATCATTGGTGTCTACCCCCCGCCCATCGGCGGGATCTCTATTCATATCAAGCGGCTCTGCGATTATCTCGATTCAGTCGGGATCTCTTATACGATTTACGACAATACCCAAGGGAAGAAGGATCGTCCCTATGTCTATACCGGACCGATTGAAAGATGGTGCATCGGCTATTTTTTTCGTGCCAAGGAATCGGTCATACATTGTCATTTTATGCGATGGCAGGTGCGCTTCCTGCTCTCCTTGCTCAAATTGCGTGGCAAACGCATCATCTTTACCTTTCATAGCTACCGCCAGGAAGAGTCTCTTGGATTTTTGAAGCGGATGATGATACGCGCAACTGGCAGGCTGGGAGATCTCTTTATTTGCGGGACGGAGAAGATCGCGGAGGATGTGGTGGCAAGCGGCATACCCCAGGAGAAAACCGTGGTGATCGGCGGATATATTCCGCCAATCTCCAAAAATGATCCTCCCTTGCCGCAAGTGGTTGAGGAGTTTATTCAAGGTGCTACGCCGCTCATCGTCTCTAACGGGGTAATCGGCAACTTTTTTCAGGGGGAAGATTTATATGGCGCAGATCTCTGCGTCGAACTGGTCAGAGAGCTGGCGCATGAGTACCCCAGTTTGAAATTTGTCTTTTGCATTACTCATACGGTCGACTTGGCGTATCGTCAGGAATTGCAGCGCCGAATTGCCGAGTATAAGATTGAGAAACATTTTCTCTTTGTGGAGGAATCGATGGAGTTTTATCCGCTGGTTAAGCGCTCCGATCTTTTGATTCGCGCGACGATGTCGGATGGAGATGCCATCTCGGTTCGTGAAGCGCTGCTATTTGGCGTTCCTGTTTTGGGAAGCGACAGTTCAAAGCGCCCGCCGCAGGTTCAGCTTTTTAAAAACCGGAATCTTGCGGATCTGGTTGCGAAAACGCGGGAGATTCTGGGCAAGGAGAAGCCTGCGCCTGTTAAATCGCCCAATTTTGCCGAAGATGTGGTAAAGGGATATAGGTTGAACGAAAAAAAGAGTTAACCAAATCGTCTGGTTAACTCTTTTTCTTTTTCAGAATATGAAAGAGGAGATCAGCGCTTTCATATGCTTTATCAATGATGGGTTTAATCTTCGCCGCGAGATCTTCCTTCTCTTTTTCAAGTTGGGAAATAACGGAATCGATCTGCTGGGTAAGCTTCGCGGAATTTAACTCTTCAATATGTCCGGAGCATTCTCTGCCTAGACTTCGCACAAAGCGGTCAATTTTTGGATCATAGGAGAGTGCTACAAAGGGCACGTTCATAATCGCAGCAAGAATGATCGCATGCAGGCGCATTCCGATCATCAAGTCGCCGATCGAAATCAGACTCATAATCTGTTTGAAATTTAATGGTTGATCGATGAGAAAGGCCTGTTCCTTCATCTTCTCAATGGTGTCAATCGAGGGGGAAAGGTCGCTCGGATGCTGCATCGGGATAAAAACCACTTCCCATCCTTGCTGGCGCAATTGATCGCAGCTTATGGCCAGCTCTTGCTTAAAGTTTTGTTCTTCTTTCCAGTCTCGTATAGCGACAAAGGCAATTTTATTATCCAGGTTTACGCGATAGGATTGCAAAATGGCTCTTGCTTCCGCCATATTTGCCTCTTCCGGGTTGATGGTCAGCGCCGGATCCGCGGTCACATGGATGGGGGCCTTATGGACACCAAAAGCTTTCATCTCCAAGCCTGATTCCTGATCACGAACCGTAATGGCATCGACGCGATTGACGATCCATTTGATCATCCGTTTACTAAAGGAATGGATAATGGGTCCAAACCCTTGTCCATAATAAAAAACAGGCTTGCCCATCAGCTTGGCCAGCATCGTAATGCCCAAATAATAGAGGGGGCTTCTGGGGCTTGTACGATCTTGCAGAAGCGTGCCTCCTCCCAAAATCACCAAATCGGAACTGCGAATTTGCGAAAAAATATCTGTAAAGCTCCAGCGGTTGGAAGCCGGCAGTTGAAAAAGCTCCGTAGTCTTTTTGGGCTGGTTTGACAATATTTGAATCTCTATGTGCGGATCGGTTTTTCTTAAGGAAGAGATGATTCCGTATAAGACAGCGTCATCTCCGGCATTATTAAAACCATAGTATCCAGCAATCAAAACTCTGGTCATTATGTGGACCCACTTTCTTATGAGCGATCAGAAAGTAAAAGCAAATGGTTTACACTTCAGTATAGCAGATTCACGGCGAAATTAAAATTGATGCAGAAGTAAAAGCAGGCAATATGGGAAATGCTTTTAAGACAGAGAACTGTGAGGAGGAGTTGTGAAGGATGGTTGGAGCAAAGAAAAAGAAGTGGTTGTTGATCATCTTTACAGGTATTGCCTTACTCTCTCTTTCCGTTGTTGCCTATGCCATGTATCAATATAACCAATTATTTAACCGGATTTATCATCCCCTTGAAGAAGAGCCTGAACAATTGCCAATCGGAACGGGCTCCGCTGCCAATCCCAACTTGCATTCGACCCCGAATCAGGAAGAACAGAAAGAGGTCCTGAAACCCTTCACTTTGTTGGTTATGGGCATTGACTCGCGCGGAGAGGAGCATTCCCGCTCAGATACCATGCTATATACGGTGGTAAATCCCAACAGCCAGAAAGTGGCCATTGTGCCCATTGTACGGGATATTCGCGTCGAGATTCCTGGCCACGGCATGCAAAAAATGAACCATTCCATGTTTTTGGGCGGAGTGCCATTAGTAAAAAAGACCGTGGAAAATTTTGTGGGCATTCCCGTCCAGCGCTACATTACGGTCGATTTTGAAGGGTTCAAGCGCGTCATCGACGAGATCGGCGGAATCCGGATCAATGTCAAGAAGCGAATGAAGTATACAGATCCTACCGATGATACCTATATTGACTTAAAAAAGGGATGGCAGACACTAAATGGGCAAAATGCTTTATATTACGCACGTTACAGAAAAAGCGACATTGGGCGGGATGATACCGATGAAGAACGAAGCGACAGGCAGATCGAAGTGATCAAAGCTGTCTTTGAACAAGGCAAAGATAAGCTTTCAGTCTTTAATATCTTTTCTCTCATGAATATAGCCGGAGATCACATTAAAACCGATCTGAGCAAGAAAGAGATTGAAATGCTGATCAAAAATTTTCACCATTTTTCTGCGGATCAGGTGATCAGCACCCATATTGCGGGCGAAGGGAAACGCTATCCCTATGGGAAGTACCGGCTCTATTTCCTTGATGTAAATGATGCAGAACGCCAAAGAATTAAAGAGTTCCTGAAAAATGCACTGAATGAGGGAATGAATAGAAAGGATCTGAATGAATAATCATTCATTTTCTATCTAGCCAAAAGATTCGTAATTTGTTACAATAGTAAAAAAATTAGTACCTAAATGAGGTTATAGGTATTAATTGTTTTTGGTTTCGATACACTTTAGAGAGAGTAATTATCCGAGGAGAAGGAGGTTTAGTTTATGGAAGCAGTGAAAAAGCCCTGGCATGCTTTTTATCCAGATGAGATCCCTACCAGCATCGACTATCCCAAAATGCCTTTATATCAATTTTTGGTAGACTCAGCCGCAAAAAGTCCTGAGCATGAAGCGGTCTATTTTATGGGCAAGAGGATCACATACAAAGAATTGCTAGGACTCTCTTACCGATTCGCCAATCTGCTGAAGTCGATTGGTGTCAGAAAAGGCGACCGCGTGGCCATCATGCTTGCCAATTGTCCGCAAAGCATCTTCTGCTATTATGGAGCCTTAATGGCCGGAGCTGTCGTTGTCCAAACCAATCCCCTTTATGTGGAGCGAGAACTGGAATACCAGATGAACGATTCCGGAGCAACTGTTCTGATAGGACTTGATCTTCTTTACCCCATGCTGAGAAAAGTAAAGCCCAAAACCTCTTTAAAACATGTGTTGATTACAAGTATTAAGGATTTCCTTCCTTTCCCCAAAAACATTCTTTATCCGCTTGCACAAAAGAGAAGCGGCAAACCGCTCCCCAAGATTGAGACTTCAGATGGATTTGATTTGTTATCGGAGAGAATGAAAGCGGTTTCGGACCAACCGGTAGCTGAACCCATTGACGCAGAAAATGATCTGGCCAACTTGCAATATACCGGCGGAACCACCGGACAACCCAAGGGGGTTATGCTGACGCATTACAATCTGGTCGCCAATACGATCCAGTGCAAGGTATGGAATTATCAAGCTAAGACCGGAAAGGAGAAGATGGTTGCCGCTCTGCCTTTCTTCCATGTGTACGGAATGACGGTTGTCATGAATTTGTCGATTGCCATGGCGGGAACCTTATTGGTTCTTCCTCGCTTTAATGCAGTGGAAGTGATGAAATTGATCCAAAAAGAACGCGGCACATTCTTCCCTGGCGCGCCGACCATGTATATTGCGTTGATCAATCATCCGGATATTTCTAAATATGACCTTTCATCGATTGAAGCCTGTCTGAGCGGCTCAGCGCCATTGCCTGTAGAGGTTCAAAACCGCTTTGAAGAGATTACCCGCGGAAGACTTATTGAAGGATATGGCCTCTCTGAAGCTTCGCCAGTCACTCATGCCAACCCCATGTATGAGAAGGATAAGCGTGTGATTGGCAGCATCGGCATTCCCTGGCCGGATACCGATGCCCGCATTCTTGATCCGGCCACAGGCGAAGAATTGGCTCCTGGTCAAATCGGTGAATTGGCGGTTAAAGGTCCTCAAGTGATGAAGGGCTACTGGAATAAGCCCGAAGAGACGAGCAAAGTGCTCGTAAATGGCTGGCTGTTGACAGGCGATATGGGTTATATGGACGAGAATGGTTATTTCTATATTGTAGATCGGAAGAAAGATATGATTATTGCTGGTGGATATAATATCTATCCGCGCGAGGTTGAAGAGGTGCTATACGAACACCCTGCCATCCAGGAGGTAACTGTGGTAGGCGTGCCAGATCCATATCGCGGGGAAACGGTTAAAGCCTTTGTCGTCTTAAAAGAAGGAGCCACAGCATCCGAGGAAGAGTTAGAGGAATTTTCGCGCAAACGCCTGGCGGCCTATAAAATCCCACGTATCTACGAATTCAGAAAAGAACTGCCCAAAACGATGGTAGGCAAGGTATTACGCCGCCTTTTGGTAGAGGAAGAGAAAAAGAAGATGATGGAACAGAACAAGGAGAACATGGAACAAGGCATATAGCTGTGGGAGAGTGGGGGGGTTCTTATCGTCAATTCGGGATCAATATGAGAATGAGAACCGCCCCAACCGCGAATTGTCTCCTTTTCCAAGGAATGCAATCCTATGCGGGATTCATACACCGATAGGAAGGACGTACAGGATAACTGCGAAGAAGTGGAAACTGGCGCCTGCTAACACAAAGAGATGCCATATTGCATGATGAAAAGGAAATCCCCTCCATAGATAAAAGATTGTTCCCAATGTATAAAGGATGCCTCCCGTTACCAGTAAAACAAGACCACCATGCGGTAATGCCGCAGATAAAGGATTCCAGGCAATGACAACGAGCCACCCCATCAGGATATAGAATAATGTGGATGTAAATAAGAACCTGTGGGCGAAATAGGCTTTAAACACAATGCCTGCGATCGCAATGCTCCAGATGATCCCAAACAAGATCCAGCCCAATGTTCCTTTGATCACCACCAACAGAAATGGTGTGTAGGTTCCTGCGATAAATAAATAGATTGCGGAATGATCAAAGATGTTAAAGAGATTCTTCGTTTTTCCTTCGGGGAAGCTATGCACAAGTGTGGAGGATATAAAAAGAAGTAACATGGTTGTGCCGTAGATGGTAAAGCTGACAATATGCCAAGGTGTGCTGTATAAGCTGGAAAATACGATCAGAATCACCAATGCTGCCGCGCTTAAGAGGACTCCGATGCCATGGGTAATTGCATTGGCCATCTCCTCTTTTTTTGTATAGGTATATGGATTTGCCATCGGTTTTCTCCTTTCCGGTCCCTCCTATCCATCTTATCATGTTCTTTCCTGCTATTACAATTGACACCGTCTTGAAAAAATATTAAACTGAAAGCAATGCCTGACTGAATACTCATTCATTTTTTTTAGGAGGTGGTAGATTGGCGCGACGAGCTGGGGATAAGTATGATACGATCATCCAAGCTGCCATTCGTGTCTTTGCAGAAAATGGCTATCATAACGCACAGGTTTCTAAAATCGCCCGAGAAGCAAATGTAGCCGATGGAACCATCTATCTTTATTTTGATAATAAAGCCGATCTATTGATCTCCGTCTTTCGTGAAACGATGGGGAACTTTGTGCAAAAAGTGAAAGAGACCATCTCCCAATATCCAAATGCTTCTGATCAATTAAAGGCGCTTATACATGCGCAATTCGAGTCACTTGCCAGAGATATCAATCTTGCTTTAGTGACGCAGGTGGAACTGCGCCAAGCCAATGCGGATATACGCATGGGTATAGGACCGATTCTTAAAGAGTATCTGGATGTGATTGATGGAATTGTGGAATTGGGGAAAAGGCAAGGGATTTTTCGCGAAGATGTCATTACGCATGTGGCACGCAAAATGATCTTTGGTACGTTGGATGAGACCGTCACCTCGTGGGTCATGTCGAGCAAAAAACACGATTTGTTAAACCTTGTAGAGCCTGTTCACCAATGTCTCGTTCACGGCCTTAAAAAGTAGTGGAAAGTTCAAGCGAATCTCAAGGGAAGATCTTTTCGACATATATTGTTGATTCATACATATCTGGATTGAAGAGGAGGGGAAACAGATGGAATGGGAGAATGTAAGCTTAAATCTTTCAGGACGCGTAGGCGTGATCACCTTACATCATCCGCCAGCCAACGCGCTGAATCAAGCAACCTTATCTAGCCTTAATGCAGTATTGGATTATGCAGAAAATCATGCGGAAATAAAAGTGTTGGTGCTTACTGGCGCTGGAAAATTCTTCGTTGCTGGAGCAGATATCAAGGAGATTGCTACGGTTGAAGATGCCGTTGGCGGCAAGCAATTGGCCATGCATGGCCAAAAAGTATTCCGCAGAATGGAGGCGTTTTCAAAGCCGATTATCGCAGCGATCAACGGCGCATGTCTCGGAGGCGGGCTTGAGCTGGCGATGGCCTGCCATATCCGCTATGCGGCCCATGAAGCAAAATTAGGTATGCCCGAACTTAATCTGGGCTTAATACCGGGCTTTGCTGGCACGCAGAGATTACCTCGGCTTGTTGGTAAGGCGCGTGCGATGGAGATGATCCTATCCGGTCAAATGATTGGCGGAGAGGAAGCGGCAAGCTATGGTCTGGTCAATCGCTCTTTCCCGCTTGATCAATTAATGGATCAGGTGATGGCATTGGCAAATGCCATTTCTGCGAAAGGCGCGATTGCTATCGATTATGCGATCAAGGCGATCAATGCTTCTGCGGAACTCTCCATGGATGAAGGCGAACAGCTTGAAGCAGATCTCTTTGGGAAAATATTTGAGACCTACGATAAGAAAGAGGGAATCGCCGCTTTTCTGGAAAAGCGTAAGCCCAACTTCGAAAATCTATAAATGGATTGAATCAAGGAGGAGAATGGGATGAATTATGTGGTGTTGCTCAAGTCAACCTTTGATACAGAAGAGAAGATTCAGATTGCCAACGGTGAAATTCTTGAAGATGGAGTTAAATTTATCATTAACCCCTATGATGAATATGCCGTGGAAGAGGCGCTTCGTTTAAAAGAAAGCCATGGCGGTGAAGTGATTGTTGTTTCCGTCGGACCGGATCGCGTTGAGACAGAATTGAGAACCGCACTGGCGATGGGAGCTGACAGGGCAATTCTGATCGATGATCCTTCTCTATTTGGGGATGAATGGGTAACCGCACAGGTATTGGCCGCCGCAATTAAAGGGCTAAACCCGGACATCATTTTAGGGGGGAATGTAGCTGTTGACAGCGGTGCGGGTCAAGTAGCGGTACGTGTAGCTGAACTCCTAGGAATCAATCATATCTCCAGCGTTACTAAGCTGGAGGTAACCGGGGAGCATGTGCGTGCAGAACGCGATGTGGAAGGCGATCTTGAAGTGATTGAGACCACTTTGCCTGTGCTGGTTACGGCGCAACAAGGGCTGAATGAGCCTCGCTATCCATCTTTGCCCGGAATCATGAAGGCAAAGAAGAAACCATTGGATCGCCTGGGAGCAGGTGATCTTGCCATTGGGGAGCTCTCCCCTAAAACGGAAGTGGTAGACCAATACCTGCCTCCAAAGAAAGAAGCAGGTAAAATTTTAAGCGGGGATCTCTCGGCGCAAGTCTCTGAGTTGGTACAGTTGCTGCGCTCTGAAGCCAAAGTGATCTAGGGAGGGGAATGAAGATGAGCAGAAATGTATTGGTAATCGCTGAAGCAAAAGACGGAAGGCTCCGCAATGTTACATTTGAGACGATAGCTGCGGGCAAAACCATTGCAAACGGGGGCAAAATCAGTGTAGCTGCGCTGGGCTCATCTGCTGCTTCGTATAGTAATGAACTGGCGCATTATGGTGCTGATGAAATCATTCTCATTCAAAATAAAGAGTTGGATCAATATACGCCAGACGGTTATGCGCAGGTGCTAACCGCATTAATCCGCGATCTGCAACCTGATGCCATTCTTCTCGGCCATACCGCCATAGGAAAAGATATTGCGCCAAGGGTGGCTGCCCGCTTGGGATTGGGACTAATCACCGACTGTACACAGATTGAAGCCGACGGCGATGAGATAACCTTTATCCGCCCGATCTATGCCGGCAAGGCGTTCCAGAAGAAGCGTTTTACGGAGGGCACGCTTTTTGCTACGGTTCGTCCCAACAATATTGCGCCACTTGATCCCGATGCCAGCCGCACTGCATCTCAACGTGAATTCTCTGTGGAGATTAAAGAACTGCGTTCCCTGATCAAAGAGGTGGTAAAAAAGGCCGCAAGCGGGGTTGATCTTTCGGAAGCCAAGATTATCGTCTCAGGCGGCCGCGGAGTAAAGAGCGCAGAAGGGTTTAAACCGTTACAAGAACTGGCCAATGTTCTGGGTGGAGCCGTTGGTGCCTCCCGCGGTGCTTGTGATGCCGGGTATTGCGATTACTCCTTGCAAATTGGCCAGACAGGTAAAGTGGTAACGCCCGATCTATATATCGCCTGCGGAATCTCCGGAGCCATTCAGCATTTGGCGGGTATGTCCAATTCCAAGGTGATCGTTGCGATCAACAAAGATCCGGAGGCTCCTATCTTTCAAATCGCAGATTATGGCATTGTCGGAGACCTGTTTGAAGTGGTTCCCATGCTGACAGAAGAATTTAAAAAAGTGCTGGGCAAATAAGGGCAGCAGATATTAAATCGAAAAAAATCGATTTGGTACTTGGATAATTTTATTTTCCTTGATATACTCTAAAGTGGAAGTATACTTCTAGAGTAATGATTAAGGAGGATAAAGTCATGGCAATCACTCATACAACAGACCAAACTTTTGCAGCCGATGTAGAAGCAGGCGGTACTGTATTGGTCGACTTCTGGGCACCTTGGTGTGGTCCATGCAGAATGATCGCGCCTGTTTTGGATCAGTTAGACGAAGAACTTGGCGATAAAGTGAAGATTACAAAGCTGAATGTGGATGAAAATCCGGAAACCGCATCCCGTTTTGGCGTAATGAGCATTCCAACGCTCTTATTGTTTAAAGATGGTCAAGTTGTAGATAAAATCGTGGGGGCAGGTCCCAAAGAGATGTTTGAAAATATGTTGAAAAAACATATATAAACCAAGTGTAGAGATCGAGCTGTTCGATCTCTTTTTTCTTTTAAAGGCAGATAGACCTTTTGTTTTGATCTTGTTTAAAACTTAGAATGATGGGCAGGAATCGCCCGTATAATGTGGTATTAATAAGAGAGATGACATAAGGAGGATGTGCAATGACCATTCGGGATCATTTTGTGGCATTAGTGGAACGGATCAATCAAAGACCTCACGGAATTTCCGGTCTAAATGCCGTCTTTCAGTTTGATATCAGCGGTGCGGAGCAAAGAACCTATCAGATCAAATTTATGGATGGAACGGCGAAATTCCTTGAGGGAGAGGCGGAAAAAGCAGATTCCATTCTTCAACTCTCAGATGAAAATCTCAAAAAGCTGGTCAAAGGGGAGTTAAATCCAACCATGGCCTATATGACAGGCAAGCTTAAGATCAAAGGAGACCTTTCTTTGACGATGAGGCTGCCATCCATCTTAAAGCAGTATCAATAGTTCAACCATATGAGAATTCTCGCTCGAATTCTCATTTTATTTTTATAACGATTCTGAAACAGGGTAAACCATGGAGACGTAATCATGAGTAGCATGATGAGATGAGCAATATTGATATTTGAGATTGAGGAGATCTGATTGGCGTGGACAGACATGTTTTGGAAGTAAGAGGGTTATCAGGCGGTTATGCGAAAGAGAGCCATACGGTTAAAGAGCTTAATTTCGAAATCAATTCCGGGGAGATCGTTGGTTTAATCGGGTTAAATGGTGCGGGAAAGAGCACCACGATAAAACTGTTGTTGGGCTTGCTTGCAGCAAGCGAAGGAGAGATTCGCATCGGCGGTCATCTCTTGCATGAGGATGAGGTAAAGGCGAAAGAGAAGCTGGGATATATTCCGGAAATACCATTGCTCTACGATGAGTTAACCCTGGAGGATCACTTGCGCTTTACGGCGATGGCGTATAGGATGACCGAAGCGGAGATGCGGGAGCGGATGATGCCATTGTTAAAGGCATTTCGCATGGAAGAGCATCTTCACCAATTTCCTTCCACCTTCTCTAAAGGCATGCGCCAAAAGGTAATGATCTTGTGCGCTTTTTTGCATGAGCCCGAACTCATATTGGTGGACGAGCCTTTCATTGGCCTCGATCCTAAAGCTTACCGCGAACTCACCAATCTCCTGATTGCAAGCAAGGAGAGGGGGGCCGGGGTTCTGGTAAGCACCCACGTGTTAGACTCGGCTGAGCGGCTTTGCGATCGCTTTCTGATCCTCCATCAGGGCAGATTGGTGGCCCAGGGGACATTGGAACAACTCAGAAAACAAGCATTTGAACGGGCAAGATTGGATAAGTCCGGTCTGGAATCGCTTGATCATTGGACCTTGCTTGAACTCTTTGAATGTTTAATAGAAGAGGTGGAGTAGGGAATGAAACGGGTAAGTCCGGAATGGTTTTTATGGAAAAAAAGATTCCTTTATGACCTGAAGCAGAAAAAGAGAGCTTTAGGGCTATTAATTGATTGGGTGGTGGCTTTATATCTCATCGTACCTGCCATCATCATCGGTTCCGTTCTTTATATCCAAGGTTTACAATCGCCTCCGGCCTGGTGGAAACCGGAACTGGTGCAGGCAGGTTTGGCCCTGCTGCTGCTATTTCCCATGCTCTTTAATGTCCGGCCGCTTTTTTCACTTGGAGATGAAGGTATTCTTATTTCTTCGCCGCTATCCCCGCGCCGCTTTATCGTCTATAGCTGGATTCAAGACATGGTGATCAAGCTGTTTCTATCCATATTCTTGTGGGGACTTTTAACTCCGTATTTGCGATTGCTCGATTGGTCATTCATGCAGATTGGCGGATTGGCTATCCTCTGGTATTTGCTTAATCTGTTTGTCGTACAGAATGAGTGGTGCTGGATCGGCCGCAACCGATGGTTCCATTATTTTCTCTTATTGCTTAACGCCTTGTTGCTGATCTGGTTTTGGGGATTTCTGATCGTCAACATGGTGATGAAGAACTATTTGCTCGTTGCCGTCATGACGATGCTCCTGATATGTACCGGAATATTCTTCTTCTTGCGCAATCATCGCCATCGATGGGCTTGGAGTCAACTGATTCAGGAATCGGTTGAGAAGCGCATCGGTTTCATCGCTTTAATTCTTGAAGGAAACGCGAAGAAATCTAAGGTACGTGTTAAAAAAAGAAGGCCGGCCCGTATTTTAAAAGGAGGATTGGGGCTGCCTTTTTCACCCGAGAATGCCCTTTTTCTCTGGTATATAAAAAGCTTCCTGCGTACTTTTGACCACTATTCGACCTATATACAGGCTGTGATCTATTCTCTGTTTGCCCTTATGCTGATCCCAATCTGGTGGGTATCGGCCATAGCGTTGGCTATTGTTCTCTTCATGCTGGCCAACCTGCTGATGGCGCCGACCAAAAATCTGGAGAATCCTTGGTTTAAAATCTACCCTTTCACATTTACAGAAAGAAGAAAGGGTTTGACGAAAGGGCCGCTGATCTTAAACGGATTTGTCGGCGTGGCCGGATCGATTCTCGTTACCTATCACGCAGGGAACTGGATCTACCTGATTCCGCTTGCTCTAGTTGCCGTAGGGGTAGCATGGATCAGTATTGAAATCTCTGCGTAGACAGTAAAATCGTTTTCATAAAGATCTTGATTTACATCTCTCCCGCGTTTATAATAGGAACAGTTGTTCTGAATAGTTGGTTTCCATATGAATACCTGAATAGGAGGATTCTCTGATGAGCGGAGTCTTTACTTTGAAAGAGATGTTATACAAGGAATTGGATCTGGCGGTGAGAACGACACGGGGACTGTTGAGCAAGATCAAATCTGATCAATGGGAGTATCGACCGCGCGAGAATATGCGCACGTTACAAGAGCTTGCTCACCATCTTGTCTTGGTGCCCATTACCGATTTAGCGATTCTTCAAGAGAAAAGTCAGGAAGAGGTAGCGCAATATTACCGCGAAATCGAGCACCTATGCGATGGCGAGGAACTGGGACGGTTGATGGAGAAGGGTAGCGCCGCCCTAAAAGCCTATATGGATGGCTTAAGTGAAGAGGATTTTCTGCATAAGAAGACCACCGCATTCTATATGGAGCACGGAACTGAGCAGGCCAAGTGGCTGATCGAGATCGTGACGCACATCTTCCATCATCGCTCGCAGCTATTTACCTATCTCAAACAATTGGGACATGAGGTAAATATGTTTGATCTGTATTGAGGTTTAGCGTTTAAAGCGTACAGGCTCTCGTCTGTGCGCTTACTTGTTATTTGACCCGATCATCATTTCTCTATATGATTTATGGTATATAGCAGTATGCAAGGAGAGGGAGGCCTTTGAAATGGCAGCGCAAGATCAACGCATAAAAGAGAAATTGGCGCTTCTTCCGGATAAACCAGGATGCTATCTGATGAAGGATAAGGCTGGACGGGTCATTTACGTGGGGAAAGCCAAGGTTTTGAAAAATCGCGTCCGTTCTTATTTCACCGGGAGTCATGACGGAAAGACGCAACGGTTGGTCAGCGAGATCGCCGATTTTGAATATATCGTTACGGGCAGTGCGACAGAATCGCTCGTTTTAGAATTGAATCTGATCAAACAATACAGTCCGCGCTATAATGTCATGCTTAAGGATGATAAAAGCTATCCATATATTAAGCTGACCAATGAAGAACATCCGCGCATTGAAATTACGCGCAAGGTAAAGAAGGATAAGGCCAAGTATTTCGGCCCCTATCCCAATGCAGGCGCTGCCCGCGACATCAAGAAGCTGCTTGATCGCCTCTACCCCTTGCGCAAGTGCCGAAATTTAAAGAATAAGGTATGTCTTTATTACCATATCCATCAATGTCTTGCTCCCTGTGAATTTAAGGTGGAGAGAGAAACCTATGAGCAGATGACGCAGGAGATTACCAAATTTTTGCAAGGCGGACATCATGAGATTCGCGCTGACTTGGAACATAAGATGAACGAAGCGGCAGAGAATCTGGAATTTGAACGTGCCAAAGAATATCGCGACTTAATCCGCCAAATCGATGCAATTATGGAGAAGCAGAAGATCACCTTAAACGATTCGGTTAACCGTGATATTTTCGGCTATGCCGTGGATAAAGGATGGATGTGCGTACAGGTTTTATTTATGCGGCAAGGGAAGATGATTGAACGGGATGTTTCTATCTTTCCCTTCTATGGCGAAGCGGAAGAGGATTTTCTCAGTTTTGTGGGCCAATTCTATTATGATTACGAGAAGGGCGCACTGCCGAAAGAGATCATTTTGCCGGCGATCTCCGATGCCTCCTCAATCTCGGAATACTTGGATTCCCGTGTGGTTATTCCAAAGCGCGGGTTAAAGAAAGAGCTGGTGAAAATGGCGGAGGAGAATGCCGTCCTTGCTCTGCAAGAGAAATTTAGGCTGATCGAACGAGATGAGTCCAAAACGACGCTTGCCATAGAGAAACTGGGAGAGGTGTTGGGGATTGATACTCCCTATCGGATTGAGGCATTCGATAATTCCAATATTCAAGGAACCGATCCGGTTTCAGCGATGGTCGTCTTTACGGATGGCAAGCCGGATAAGAAGGAGTATCGGAAATATAAGATCAAGACGGTAAAAGGACCCGATGATTATGAAACGATGCGGGAAGTGATCCGCCGCCGTTACCTGCGCGTCTTAAAGGAGAATCTGCCGCTCCCTGACCTGATCGTCATCGATGGAGGTAGGGGGCAAATGAATGCTGCCAGAGAGGTCCTTGAGGATGAATTGGGACTACTGATTCCGATTTGCGGTTTAGCCAAAGATGATAAGCATAAGACTTCCCAATTATTGGCCGGCGATCCTCCTGAAATTGTTCCGTTACAGCGGAATAGTGAAGAGTTTTACCTGTTGCAGCGCATACAGGAGGAGGTTCATCGGTTTGCCGTCACTTTCCATCGCCAAGTTCGCAAAAATAATATGCTCACCTCGATTCTGGAAGAGATTCCCGGTGTAGGTGAGAAACGCCGTCAACTGCTGCTGCGTCACTTTGGTTCTGTGAAAAAGATCAAAGAAGCCTCCATTGACGATTTGCGGGCGCTAAACATCGGCGATAAACTGGCCAAGACCATTTTAGCGTATTTAAGGGATGATGGTGAGATGAGAGAAGGAAATGGCGATGAAAGCGCAGAGCGTCAATCATAAAAATGCAAAACAGCTTTTGACTCCAGCCAGCGGTTTTTTGTCAGGATACAGTCACAGTCTAAATCCTTACGCTGGCTGTGCTTTTGCCTGTTCCTACTGTTATGTGCGGCAATTGCCGGTCGCCCTCTTTCGCAATGAGGAGTGGGGCAAATGGGTAGATGTAAAGCAGAATGGGGCAGCGATCTTGAAAAAGGAGTTGGTAAAAGCCAAGAAGAGAGGTACTGTAACCATCTTTATGTCTTCGGCTACCGATCCTTACCAACCGCTAGAATATCAGGAAAGGATTACGCGCTCTCTTCTGGAAGTGATGGTAGAGGAGCAGCCTGATTTCCTTTTCGTGCAGACCAGAAGCCCTTTGGTGACGCGTGATGTCGATCTGTTTCAGCAACTGGCTGGCCGCATCCGCGTTAGCATCACCATTGAAACAGACCTGGAGGAGATTCGAAAAGCTTTTACACCCTTTGCCCCGCCCATACAGGCGCGCATCAATGCGATTAAGAGAATCAGGGAGGCAGGAATACCTGTTCAAGCTACAGTTGCACCGCTGTTACCTAGTTCAGAAGCCTTTGCAAGAAAACTCGCTGCTCTCGCCGACCGCATCTGCATTGATGATTATTTTATGGGCGATGGCAGCGGTGGGCGCAGGACGGAGAAATTGGGAATAAGAGAACTCTATAAGGAGTTAAATCTGGAGAAATGGTACCGCAGGGAGGCGATCCAGGATTTCATACAGCAATTAAGGCATGAATGTTATGACGGGCAGATTTATATCAGCCAAGCGGGATTCATGCCATAGGTTTAGGACAAATTGTAAAAAGGTGTTTACTTTTCACAGGTTGTAAGCTATTCTAATCATATATCGAATTGAATATCGTAACGTGGTGAGTTAGAGGAGCGGAGCGATGAGTACCCTAAGGGAGGCTAAGGAGGTCTGTGAACTTAGGAGAAAGGCATATCCGCCGAAGTGTGATAGAATCCTGATCTATCATGCTGGGGTTATTCTGAATAAGAATAACACTGTCATCTTCAATCTCCCAGATTGTTGATGGAGCACTTCTCGCAAACAGGGATTCCGATAGATCTGTCCAGCAATAGGGCAATAATAAGGATCATTCCTTGTTGTTGCCTTTTTATATTGGATTCTCACATCTCACCTCTACATTTATTTATGCAAAGGCAGGAGGAACAATTGATGGGCATCATCGTGCAAAAGTATGGGGGAACTTCGGTAGGTACTCCGGAAAGGATCAAGAACGTGGCTGAGCGCGTGAAAAAGTCGGTCAATGCGGGGAATCAGCTTGTCGTGGTTGTCTCTGCCATGGGTAAAACCACCGATGAGTTGATTGATTTAGCCAGAGCTGTCACAAACCAGCCAAATGAGCGTGAGATGGATATGCTGCTCACGACAGGTGAGCAAATCAGCATAGCGTTACTCTCCATGGCCCTTCAAGCCATAGGGGTGCCTGCAATCTCCATGACCGGCTGGCAAGCAGGCATTTTGACCGAAGCGGTACACGGAAAGGCCCGCATCCGGCAAATCGATCCCAATCCGATCCGGAATGAGTTAAGGAAAGGGAAAGTGGTTGTTGTTGCCGGGTTCCAAGGAATAACCGAACATGGCGATATAACTACGCTGGGAAGAGGCGGATCTGACACGACGGCAGTTGCCATAGCGGCAAGTTTACAGGCGGAAAGATGTGAGATTTACACTGACGTAGAAGGAGTCTATACGACCGATCCGCGCATTGTCCGCGAAGCGCGCAAGCTGAAAACGATCTCTTATGATGAGATGCTGGAATTAGCCAACTTGGGTGCAGGAGTCCTTCATCCGAGATCGGTGGAATGCGGAAAGAGGTTCCAAGTGCCCATCTTAGTAGGTTCGTCATTTGTGGAAGAAGAAGGGACATTGGTTACGGAGGGAAATCAGATGATATTAGAATCAGGCTTGTTAGTTACGGGAGTTGCCTATGATGACGAGGTGGCAAAGATCACCGTTGAAGATCTGCCCAATAAAGTCACCACCTTATCCAATCTCTTTGGCGTCTTGGCAAAGATGCATATTAATGTCGATATTATTATTAATAGTTCTGCAAATACAGAACGAACAACGGTCTCTTTCACCGTCTCTTCCGGAGATCTGGAAAAGACCTTGCTCATTCTGGAAGAGAAGAGAGATGAATTGGGATATACACGCTTATATCACGAAGAGAATCTTGCCAAAGTTTCTATTGTGGGTTCCGGTATGATTTCCAATCCCGGTGTGGCTGCACAGATGTTCCTTTTGTTAAGTGAGGCGAACATCGAGGTGAAGATGGTAAGTACATCAGAGATCAAAGTTTCTACCGTTGTTGATCGCCAAGCCGGGGAGAGAGCGGTGCAAATCTTGCATGAAGGCTTCAAGCTCGATCAGGTTAATCAACCATTGGAAGATAAAATGACGTTCACTTCGATATAAGGGGGGTGGGTTTTTGGATTGCTAATCCAGCGGGCAACACCTTCCCCGCTTTTTTTAAATATGAGCTGCAGCGCGCCTGTCACGATTCCGCATTCCAGAGCGATTGTTTTTTCGGTGCCTTCATGCATGGTGGAGAGCGGAGAGTCGGTGATCACAACTCTATGTTTCTGTCCTTCCAGATTGCAATAATCAAGATTTCCCAAGCTCATTTCTGCAAAGAAGCTTTGCAATTTCTGATAGTCAGAGAGGTTTTCCTTTCTGGCTATCTCTTTACCCCGCCAATAGAGAATCTCTTTTTCATACTCTAACAGGATCTCATTGAAGACCTCGGTGCGAAACCAGTGATAAGCATTGTGCGTCTTCACCATCTATCCCTCCCTAAATTTAGAGAAATGCATCTATTTGATTCATCCTGTTATTAAAGATATGCTCGTCCTTATTCTTTATGTCACTTTTGCATAAATGCATCTCCCCTTCCTTGACGCTTCAAACATAGAGGGGTAAAATAAACATGGTTCACAGATTGTTCACTCTATCTAGATGAAGAGTGGTTGACATTAGATAAGTTTCAATGGACAGCATGTGTATATGAGGGGGCGGATAGAGAAAGATTAGAACTAGGAGTAGGAGAGACTTGTCTCCGTTTGTGCTGGCAATTCTGATTAACAAACTTAAGGAGGGTGCCATATGGCAAGTGATCGGCAATTCGTGAATCGAAGACTCCATTCTTTGCTTGGAGTAATTCCGGTTGGGCTCTTTTTAGTTGTCCATTTGACGGTCAATTTCTATGCAACAAAGGGCCCGGAAGCCTTTGAGAAAGCGGCAGAGTTTATGGAAAATCTTCCGTTTTTAGTATTTCTGCAAATCTTCGTAATCTATTTACCTATACTTTTTCATGCCATTTACGGAGTTTATATTGCGTTCCAGTCCAAAAATAATGTAGGAAACTATGGTTATTTTCGCAATGTTATGTTTATGCTGCAAAGAGTTACGGGACTTATCACCTTCGTTTTTGTCTTTTGGCATGTGTGGGAGACAAGAATTCAAATTCTTTTGGGCAATAAATCATTGGACTTTAACTTAATGGCGGATATCGTGTCCAATCCTTGGATGCTTGCATTATATCTGATCGGATTGATCTCTACTACTTTCCATTTTAGCAATGGTCTCTGGTCTTTCTTGGTAAGCTGGGGAATTACCGTTGGCCCTCGCGCGCAACGTGTATCTACATATGTTACTCTTGTGATCTTTGTTCTTCTCTCTGCGATTGGAGTCGCTGCTTTGCTGGCCTTCGCCAATCCTAGCGATGTAGCAGGATTATATTAAAAGGAGGGAGCATCATGAGTCAAAAATTAATCGTAGTAGGTGGGGGACTCGCTGGTTTAATGGCAACCGTAAAGGCTGCGGAAGCAGGAGTTCCTGTTCAATTATTCTCGGTTGTAAAGGTAAAACGTTCTCACTCCGTCTGCGCGCAAGGTGGTATTAATGGAGCAGTAAATACAAAAGGAGAAGGAGATTCTCCATGGGAACACTTTGACGATACGATCTATGGAGGCGACTTCCTGGCCAACCAGCCGCCCGTTAAGGCTATGTGTGAGGCAGCTCCCGGCATCATCCATCTGTTTGACCGCATGGGTGTGATGTTTAACCGTACGCCTGAAGGGTTACTGGACTTCCGCCGCTTTGGAGGCACGAAACATCACCGTACCGCTTATGCGGGTGCTACCACAGGTCAACAATTGTTATATGCACTGGATGAACAGGTACGCCGCCATGAAGTTGCCGGCCTTGTTGAAAAATATGAAGGTTGGGAATTCTTGGGTATTATCCTTGATGATGAGGGCGTCTGCCGCGGGATTGTGGCGCAAAGCATGACCACGATGGAGATCAAAGCATTTCCTTCCGATGCTGTAATCATGGCAACCGGCGGACCGGGAATTATCTTCGGCAAGACGACCAACTCGGTAATCAATACGGGTGCTGCAGCGGCGCGTGTTTATGCGCAAGGCGCCTATTATGCCAATGGTGAGTTTATTCAGATTCATCCAACCGCGATTCCGGGCGATGACAAATTACGCTTAATGTCTGAGTCGGCGCGCGGTGAAGGCGGACGTATCTGGACATATAAAGATGGAAAGCCTTGGTATTTCCTTGAAGAGAAGTACCCGGCATATGGTAACCTGGTTCCGCGCGATATTGCGACTCGCGAGATTTTCCATGTATGTGTTGACCTGAAGCTGGGCATCAATGGCGAGAATATGGTCTATCTTGACCTTTCCCATAAAGATCCCAAAGAGCTGGATGTGAAACTGGGCGGCATCATCGAGATCTATGAAAAGTTTGTGGGTGATGATCCGCGTAAGGTTCCTATGCGAATCTTCCCGGCTGTTCACTATTCTATGGGCGGACTCTGGATCGATTACGATCAAATGACCAACATTCCTGGACTCTTTGCAGCAGGTGAATGCGACTACTCGCAGCATGGAGCTAACCGCCTTGGCGCAAACTCGCTCCTCTCGGCCATTTATGGCGGTATGGTGGCTGGACCGAAAGCGATTGAATATATGAGGGGTCTGAAGAAATCGGCCCATGATCTCTCTTCTACATTATTTGAGCGGTTTGTGAAGAAGGAAGAAGAGAAATTTAATGAGATCCTGAAAATGAGAGGCAATGAAAATGCCTATGAGCTCCATAAAGAGCTGGGCGAATGGATGACAGATAATGTTACGGTAGTGCGTTACAATGATCGGCTTAAGAAAACGGATGAAAAGATTCTTGAGCTCATGGAGCGCTATAAGAAGATCAATCTGGATGACACGCTCAAATGGAACAACCAGGGAGCGATCTTCACCCGCCAGCTTTGGAATATGCTGGAGCTTGCCCGCGTGATTACCATTGGCGCATTAAACCGCAATGAAAGCCGCGGTGCACATTACAAGCCTGAATATCCAAATCGTAATGATGAAGAGTGGCTGAAAACGACCAAAGCGAAATGGACACCGGATGGTCCGGTATTTGAATATGAAGAAGTGGATACCTCTCTTATTAAGCCTCGTCCCCGCCGTTACGACGTTTCAAAGGAGGAGACCAAGTCATGAGTAAAAAAATACGGCTCATCGTAACGAGACAAGATGGTCCGGACGCTAAACCATACAAAGAGACCTTTGAGATCGATTATAAACCGAATATGAACGTTATTGGTGCATTGATGGCGATTCAGAAGAATCCTGTTAATGCGGAAGGTAAAAGAGTAGCTCCGGTTGTTTGGGAGATGAGCTGCTTGGAAGAGGTGTGCGGCGCTTGTTCGATGGTGATCAACGGAAAACCAAGACAAGCTTGTGCGGCGATCATTGATAAAATTGGCGATACCATCACATTAGAGCCAATGAGAACATTCCCTGTCATTCGTGACCTGGTGATTGACCGCAGCCGTATGTTTGATGCGCTTAAGCGGGTAAAAGCCTGGATTCCTATCGACGGCACCTATGACCTGGGGCCTGGTCCGCGTATGGCCGAATCGGAGCGTCAATGGGCTTATGAACTTTCAAAGTGCATGACCTGCGGCGTCTGCTTGGAGGCTTGTCCCAATGTAAATGATCGCAGTTCGTTTATTGGTCCTGCGGCTGTAAGCCAAGTCCGCCTCTTTAATACCCATCCGACCGGCGCCATGAACAAACATGAGCGCTTGGATGCGCTGATGGATGTAGGCGGATTGGAAGAGTGCGGAAATTCTCAGAACTGTGTTCAATCTTGTCCAAAAGGCATTCCGCTTACCACCTCAATTGCAGCTTTAAATCGGGAACTGACACGCCATGCATTTAAAAAGTGGTTCGACAATTAATATTTTCCCCCCGTTCTGCGGGGGATTTTTTCTTTCTGGATCGACATTTTTTTAAGAATCATGCAATTTTTGCGTCAATACTTGTCGAATTTTGGCAATCTGTCTATAATGGATGAAAAGTAAAGTTGAGAGGTACGTCATGATGAAGGTCCAGATGATTAATCCAATCTTAGAATCTGCCCATAAGGTGATCGAGCAAGTGATTCAGGTTTCTCCGACGCGCGGAGAATTAACCATTAAAGAGGTGGAGTTTGTAGACCAATATATTTGGATCAAAATTGGGATGAAAGGGCAACTGATGGGCGATATCGTATTTGGGCTTCACGAGAATGTAGCGATTAAAATCATCTCCACCATGATGGGTGGCATGGAGATTCTCCATATTGATGAGATCGGAAAAAGCGCAATCTCTGAGTTGAGCAATATGATATCCGGAAATGCAAGCGCCATCTTTTATAATCAGGGTATCGCCATAGATATTACTCCCCCGCAGTTAATTGACAGAGATCATGCCACTCATTACCGAAATTTAAGGGCATTGGTTGTGCCGCTCAATCTTGGAGATATTGGAACATTTGACATTCAGGTGATTATAAATTAACAGAGCAAGAGTATCCGATATATGGTAAAATAAATTATCATATCATTTGGATACTTTTCATTTTTTCTCAATACCTATCGACCACGAATCCTTGCAACCCGAATAGGATGATGAATACGGGAGGAAGAGATGATAAATCCGTTAAATCCTTTATCTGATCAAGAGATCAGGAATCGCCTGTCAGCACTGCAGCATCGGCTGGAAAACCATCATATAGATGGGGCTTTGATCATCCAGAATGTAGACCTTTATTATTTTAGCGGCATGATGCAACTGGGTCAGATGTTTGTTCCCCAAAAAGGGGAACCATGGATCATGATCCGTAAGAGCCTGGATAGGGCGAAAATGGATACCCCATTTCCGGTCGAGCCGATGATCAGTTCTAAAGAGCTTCAGAAAGAGCTGATCTCCCGTTATGGCGCGATTGCCAGAATCGGCTTGGAATTGGATGTCTTGCCGTACAATCAAGTAGAACGCCTGAGAAAGGCATTGCCAGATTGCCAATTTATCGATATTTCGGGAATGATACGCGAAATTCGCATGATCAAAAGTGCATATGAGATAGATTGCCTATCCCGTGCGGCCAAGATTCAGGATCTTGCCCTCCGGAAAGCGATTCAACTCATTCCTGGCGGAATCCGTGAAATAGACCTTGCTGCTGCCATCGAACACGAATTGCGCTCTCAAGGCCATATCGGCGTAACAAGAACAAGGGGATTTAATCAGGAGCTGGTGCTGGGTGCAGTGATTTCTGGTCCAGAAGCATCAATTCCTTCGTACTTTGACGGCCCCGCCGGAGGAACCGGACTTACTACCGCTGCTCCTGCGGGTTCCGGATTCAGTCCGATTCGACCCAACGAACCCATTCTAATTGATTTCTGTACATGCATTGACGGGTATAACTTTGACCAGACCAGAACGGCGGTATGGGGTGAATTGGATCCCGACTTACATGAAGCATATAGCTTTTCGGTAGCCATTCTTAGAGAGATTGAACGCATGGCCAAGCCTGGCATAACACCTGAAAGCCTTTATGAGCGGGCTTTGGAATTGGTTCAAGAGTGGGGTCTTGAACAACATTTTATGGGTTATGGGAGAAATCAAGCCAAGTTTTTGGGGCATGGCGTTGGCTTAGAGGTGGACGAACTTCCTGTATTGGCGAAGGGGTTTACGATGCCTTTGCAACCGGGCATGACGATCGCCATTGAGCCCAAATTTACTTTCCCGGGGCGCGGGATTGTAGGGATCGAAAATACCTACCTCGTTACCTCAGACGGGATAAAGTCGATGTCAGTAACCTCAGAAGAGCTTATCCGCATACCATATAAATGATACCAGTATTTTTTAAACAGACTTCGGCAAGAATATCAGTAGCGAAAACATATAGATAAGGCGTTAATTCTTTGATATATTATAAAACAGGTAGTCTTTACAATAAAAAAATAGTATAATGAAGGCTGAAAAAGAACAAAAGGAGGACGCCCAACATGGCATACTATACTTGGGTTGATAAAGAGACTTGTATCGCTTGTGGTGCTTGTGGAGCGACTGCACCCGATATTTATGACTATGATGATGAGGGGCTAGCCTACTGCACCCTTGACGATAATGCTGGAATTGTAGAAATTCCTGATATTCTTGTTGATGACATGATGGATGCACGGGATGGCTGTCCAACTGAATCGATTAAAGTAAGCGAAACACCAAAATCTTAATGATATCCAAAAAAGATCTGCTCATGATCGAGCAGGTCTTTTTTGGTCAATCAGAGGGCTCTGCCATCTCCGAGTTTTCTTTCGTTCGCTTTCGCCGTGAGGTTTCAATGCTCCCAGCGCTATACATCTTCCCGTGCAGGGGATTCTTTTACCATCTCCGTTGTTTCGTTAATGAGTCCGTTGTCTTGGGTGACCTGCCCTCCGCCTAAACCTTCATTGATCATACGGTCAACGTCTACAAAGAACCGATTCCTGCCTTCATGAATTGAATCCTTTTCGGGCAATATTCTCCCTCCTTTTCTTTATGCACTATTTAGGTTTACCTGAACCATTTCAAAATATTAATGGTGCCGTTCAAAACCTCAGAGGATAAAGACAAAAAAATTGAATAAATGGATTAATTATTATTGATAATGGGTAAGGAGTAAGATAAGATACTGTATAATGACACAAAACTACATGGATCGACAAAAAAATAACTTCAAATGAATGATTGGAGCAGAATTAAAAAAAAATTGCCAAATAGGAAGGTAAAAAAGGGAGAAAGGTAAAATATTAATGAGTAGGTGGATAGTGACTAATGTGAGACTAGAAAATATGGGATGTGAATAGTGCATGAATTTCTCACAAAGCGACCAGAGTATTCGTAGAGATAAGATAAGAAGAGAGTTAGAGAATGCCATAGCAGAGAAACAATTCCACCTTAATTACCAGCCGCTTATTGATGTGAAAAAGGGAGTAATTATGGGAATGGAGGCGTTGCTTCGCTGGAATCATCCTGAATTGGGAAATGTCTCTCCAATGGAGTTTATCCCGATCGCTGAAGAGAGTGACATGATAAAAAAAATCGGAGAATGGGTATTATATGAAGCCTGTACGCAGAATACCAAATGGCAGAGAGCAGGATTCTTGCCGATACGTGTAGCGGTTAACATTTCGGCTGTTCATTTTCAGGACCCCTGGTTTATAACGCTTGTGAAGAATGCCCTGACTGAAACGGCGCTGGATCCCGCTTATCTGGAAATTGAATTGACTGAAAATTCCCTGCTCAAGGATATTGATGAGAGCGTACATAAGATTCAGGAGCTAAAACGCATGGGAGTTAGAGTTGCCATTGATGACTTTGGAACGGGATATTCTTCGTTTAGCTATCTGAAGCAACTGCCTGTTGATTCGTTAAAAATTGATCGGAGTTTTATAAAAGATCTGGAAGTGGATAAAAGAGACAGCTTGATTGTTGCCGCCATTATTAACCTTGTTCATGCATTGGGATTGGAAGTTGTCGCAGAAGGAGTCGAGACGATAGAAGCTTTCCGGTTCCTGAGCGAGAAAAAATGCGATGGACTGCAAGGATATCTGTTTAGTAAACCCTTAGCCAATCAGGAAGCTGAAAGCTTGGTCAAAAAGCCGTTTAAGTATAGTTATTTGTTAACTTAATCAAGAAAGTTTTTTGAAAACGACACCCCCTAAAGTAAGGTGTCGTTTTCATTCTTTATCAGACCAGCCATTGCTTACGCTATGCCCAGTTTTCTTTCGTGGTCTAGCTTCCAAACCCCATTCTCATCAATATATTGAATGTGCAGGCCCATTTTCATAAAACCCCCACACCAATAAAAATGCCAAGTCATAAAATATCTTGACTAAATTCCTAGAGCCCTTGTGACCCGATGATCCTCTAACAAGGAGGGGTGGCGCTATTGAAAGGTAGTGAGCACAATGCCAAACCATTGCTGACTAACAGGGAGAGAGAAGTTTTTGAACTGTTAGTGCAGGACAAAACTACAAAGGAGATCGCAAAGCAGCTGTTTATTAGTGAGAAAACAGTGCGCAACCATATTAGCAATGTTATGCAGAAATTAGGTGTTAAGGGTAGATCTCAAGCAGTTGTAGAATTGGTTCGCATGGGGGAGTTGGAGATTTAGCCAATGAGAGCGTGCGAAAGCCTTCTCCCCCCTTTCAATGGGTACATTGAAGGGGGATTTTGTCTGTCTTTGGCATAACTGTTGATAAAATCTTTTAAAAAAGATCCTTTGACCATCGAAGGATCTTTTTATTATTTGTACCCACTGTGCTTTTCCATTGAAAGTATTATGTCAAAAATAGAGGATTTTTTTATTTTTCTTAAATTGCAATAATAAATGCAACAAAATCACAAAAGTCGTAATCCGTAAGATTAAGCGATCTTGTTTAACTCATCCAAAAATAGATCATTAGGCGTTTTATAACCTAGGATCTTGCGCGGCAATG
>Ga0310829_1000242_pt1 | contig 64377 bp, 55 predicted proteins | sample WT_ome_4_FD_202244 | JGI IMG/M metagenome (GOLD analysis project Ga0310829, IMG submission 202244) | Sorghum-adapted microbial communities enriched on wild type (WT) sorghum from Joint BioEnergy Institute, Emeryville, California, United... ...
TTTGCCTCCGGCTTCCTTCAGATTCGGCCTCGCGACCGACACCCTTGCCCTCGGCTAATGGTAGGCGCTCGCCAGCCCCCATTCCGGACTTTCACCGTAGAGATGACGCCCATGCCGGGCGTACAACCAAAACCCTCAATGCGCATGGAACGCATTGAGGGTTTTCCTGTGCCGGACGTCGCCGTTCGTCACGCCTTGAGCAGGCGAAGCCCGTTCAGGATGACAAGGATGGTGCTGCCTTCGTGGCCGATCACGCCGAGCGGCAACGACAGCGACTGCATGAAGTTGGAAGCGATGAGCAAGAGGATCACCGCGATGGAGAACGCGATGTTTTGCCGAATGATGCGGTTCATCCGTTTGGACAGGCGCACCGCTTCGGCGATTTTGCGCAGGTCGTTTTTCATCAGCACGACGTCGGCGGTTTCCATTGCAACATCCGTGCCGCCGCCCATGGCGATGCCGACGGTGGCCGATGCGAGCGCGGGCGCGTCGTTGATGCCGTCGCCGACCATGGCGACGACCCCCCATCGGTTCTTGAGCCCGGCGACGTGTCCGGCCTTCGTCTCCGGCAGGCATTCCGCCACGAATTCGTCGATGCCGCTTTCCCCGGCGATGGCCGCAGCCGTCTGCCGCCGGTCGCCGGTCAGCATCACCGTGCGGAGGCCGGCCCGCTTCAATTCGCGGACCGCTTCTTCCGCTTCGGGGCGAATTTCATCCTTCAGGGCGATCAGCCCGGCAATGCCCGTACCGTCGCGGACAAACACCAGCGTCTTGCCCTGTTCCGCCAGTCGGGCCGCCGCACCGTCCGCGAACGCATCCGCTTCCTCCCGGCCGACGAACGCCGCATTGCCCGCCATCCACGCAACTCCGCCGATGACGCCTTTCACGCCGTGGCCGGCCACGTCTTCCATCGCCTCCGGAGCCGCGAGCATCCCCGAACCGTCCTTGCCGGACAGACGCGCTTTCGCAAAGCGGACGATCGCGCCCGCCAGAGGATGGCCGGAATGGTTTTCCAATGCGACCGTGTTCGCGAGCAAGGTTTCCTCGTCCAGGTCGTCCCGTACGATCACGTCTGTGACGGCCGGCTTTCCGGCGGTCAGCGTGCCCGTCTTGTCGAAGGCGACGGCTTTGAGCCGGGCGAGGTTTTCCAGATGGACGCCGCCCTTGAACAGAATGCCCCGCCGCGCACCGGTGGCGATGGCCGCCAGCGCGGCCGGCATGACCGATGCGACCAGGGCGCAGGGCGAAGCGACGACGAGGAACACCATCGCCCGGTAGAACGTCTCGGTCCAACTCCATCCCGCCAGGAACGGAGGAACGACGAGCAGCGCGCCGGTGATCGCCAGCACCGCTTTGACGTACGGCCCTTCAAACCGTTCCAGAACCCGTTGGGAAGGCGGTTGCTCCTCCTGGGCGTTCTGCACCAGGTTCATGATTTTTTGAAACAGCGTCTCGGTACTCGGTTTCGTCATTTCCACCAGGACCGACCCGCGCAAATTCACCGTTCCGGCAAACACTTCATTGCCGGGCCCCTTGCCGACGGGCAGCGATTCCCCCGTAATGGCCGATTCGTCCACGCTGGTGGAGCCTTCCGCGATGATTCCGTCCACCGGCACCCTTTCACCGGGTTTCACCCGAACCCGATCGCCGACGGCGAGCGCCTTCACGGCGACCTTGCGTTCCGCCCCGTCGCGCACGAGCCAGGCTTCCTCCGGTTTCATCGTCATCAATTTGGACAGTTCCCGCCGGTTCCGGTCCGTCGTATACTGCTCCAGCGCGCCGCTCAGGGCAAAAATGAAGATGAGCAGCGCTCCCTCCATCCAATATCCGATGACAGCCGAGCCGATGGCCGCCAAAATCATGAGCAGTTCCACGTTCAGCCGGCGGTTCCGGATCGTATCCTCCACGCCTTCGCGTGCTTTGGCGTAACCGCCGATCGCATAAGCCGCCAAAAAAACAAAAATGGAAGCCGTCTTCCATTCAAACGATGCAAGCAGCCAACCGGCCGCGATGAACACGCCGCTTGCGAGCGCGGCAATCAATTCCCCGTGCTTCTTCATCCATCCGGCGACATCCCGCCTGCCGGCTTTGGCGAAGCGCGTGTTGCCGGTTCCGTATTCCGTCTGCACCCATTCCAGCAAAGGGCAGGATACCGTTTCCGTACGCATGGTTCTTCCCCTCCGTGTCTTCATCATATCACACGTGGGGTAAATAATCAAGAATTATTCTAATGTAATAATTATTATTTGAAATTGAGATTCATCCTCAATTGCGGTCCCGGTTTATCTTCCGTGCCCTTATTTTCGCGTCAGCATCCTTGCGGGGGACAGACATGTTGCGCGCTTGTTCGGCATAATCTGTGTCCATGGAGGTGTGAAGGCATGTGCGGAATTGCCGGTTGGATTGACTGGAGCGAGAATCTGGCCCTGCGTCAGCCCGTGCTGGAGCGGATGACCGAAACGCTGGCCAAACGGGGGCCGGACGCCCAGGGCGTCTGGATCAGCGGTCCGTGCGCCCTGGGGCATCGCCGGCTCAGCGTCATCGATCCCGATAACGGCGCGCAGCCGATGATCCGCCGGAAAGACGGCGCGGTGTGGGTCATCGTCTACAACGGGGAATTGTACAATACGGCGGAACTGAGGGAGGAATTGAAGGGGCGCGGGCACCGGTTTACCACTTCCTGCGACACGGAAGTGCTGCTTTCCGCCTTCATTGAATGGAGGGAAGCATCCCTTGCGAAGCTGAACGGCATTTTCGCTTTCGCGGTGTGGAACGATCGGGAGGAAAGCCTGTTTCTGGCGAGGGACCGGGTCGGCGTCAAGCCGCTTTTTTATTCGTTGCCGAGGGACGGCACGTTTCTGTTCGGATCGGAGTTGAAGGCGATTTTGGCCCATCCGCTCCTCAAGCCCGTCATCGGACGGGAAGGGCTGGCGGAAATTTTCGCCATCGGTCCGGCCAGAACGCCGGGACACGGGGTTTTTGAAGGCATTCATGAACTGAAACCGGGGTGCTGGATGCGATACGACCGCGGCGGGCTTTCCGTCCGCACCTACTGGAAACTGGAAAGCCGGGAGCATGAGGATGATGAAGCGACCACCGCGGCGCGCGTCCGGGAGCTTCTGCGGGATACGGTCGAACGGCAACTCGTGTCCGACGTGCCCATCGGCACGCTGCTGTCGGGAGGGCTTGATTCCAGCGCGCTCACGGCATTCGCCGCGTCGCATTACCGCGCGGAGAGCCTGGGGGCCGTCCCGACTTTCTCCGTGGACTATGCCGGCAACGACGAGCATTTCCGGGCCAGCGCCTTCCAGCCGAACAGCGATGCGCCCTGGGTCAGGCGGATGGCGAACCATCTCGGTACGGACCACCGGCACGTCACCATCGATACGCTGGAGCTCGTCCATTCGCTGGACGAAGCGGTGATCGCGAGGGATTTGCCGGGCATGGCCGACGTCGACTCGTCGCTGCTTCTGTTTTGCCGGGAAATCCGCAAAGACGTGACCGTTGCCCTGTCCGGCGAAGCGGCGGACGAAGTGTTCGGCGGCTATCCGTGGTTTTACCGCCGCGATCTGCTGGAAGCGGACACCTTCCCCTGGTCGGCGGCGCTGCCGGTCCGATTGTCAATTTTGTCCGACGAGGCGAAAGCGTGGATCGATCCCGAGGGGTACGTGAAACGGCGTTACGAGGAAGCGTTGGCGGAAGTGCCCTTGCTCCCGGGGGAATCCGGCGAGCAGGCGAGAATGCGGCAAATCGCCCATCTGAACCTGACACGCTGGATGCCGACCCTGCTTGACCGGAAAGACCGGATGAGCATGGCCGTCGGCCTCGAAGTGCGGGTGCCCTACTGCGACCACCGCCTGATCGAATACGTCTGGAACGTGCCATGGGCGATCAAAACCGCCGGCGGACGGGAAAAAGGGATCCTCCGCCTGGCGCTCGAAGGGGTGTTGCCGGAAGACGTGCGGATGCGGAAAAAGAGCCCGTTCCCGAAAACGCACAATCCCGCCTATACCCAGGCCCTGCAAACCCGGTTGCTCGAGCTGCTGGACGACGGCGAAAGCCCGCTCGTGCCGTTCATCAACCGGGACAGGATCCGCGCCCTCGCCCGTTCAACCGATGCCGGCGGCATGGACTTCCCCTGGTTCGGCCAGCTGATGAGCGGGCCGCAGTTGTTCGCCTGGCTCATCCAGATCGACTGCTGGTTCAGGGCGTATCGGGTGTCCGTGACATCAGCGTGACGAGCAGGCGGATCGCCCGCCCCCTGTGGCTGATCGCCTGTTTTTCGTCCATGGACAGCTCGGCCATCGTCCGGCCGTATTCCGGCACATAAAACAGGGGATCGTAGCCGAACCCGTTGTCGCCCCGCGGCCGGTCGGCGATATAGCCCTGGCACGTGCCTTCGGCCCGGATCAGGGTGCCGTCGGCGGGATCGCAATAGACGAGGGCCGCCACGAATTCCGCCTCGGAGAGAAGGCGAATGCCCGGCGGCAGGGGCAGTCCGGGAGGCGGGGTGAACGCGGCCCCCCGCTTTTCCAGTTCGGCGAGCAGCTTGACGATGTTCGCCTTGTCCGAAGCCGGCTCGCCGGCGTATCTGGCCGAACGGACGCCCGGCTCGCCGCCGAGCGCCTTCACTCTGAGCCCGGAGTCATCCGCAACGCAGGCAAGGCCGAGCCGTTCCGCCACGGCGCGCGCCTTCAGCTCCGCGTTTTCCATGAACGTATCGCCGGTCTCGTCGACGGCCGGCATGGGCGGAAAGTCGGCGAGGCTTTTGACGTCGTACCCCAGTTCGCCGAAGGCGTGGGCGAACTCCCGGACTTTGCCGGGATTGGCGGTGGCGGCGATGATCGTTTTGCCGGCGCGGAACCCCCCGCTCATATCGCTTCTCCCCCGATTGTGATGCCGGCGTCATCGAGCACCTGTCGCTGCTTGCCGATCAGTTGCTGGATGGCCGCTTCCGACAAGGCCAGCAGCCGGTCCAGCTGTTTTCGCGTGAAAGGCGACTCTTCGCCCGTTCCCTGGATTTCCACGAAGGAGCCGGATCCGGTCATCACCACGTTCATGTCCACCTGCGCCCGGGAATCCTCTTCGTAATTCAGGTCGACCAGCGGCACCCCGTCGACGATGCCCGCGCTCACGGAGGCGAGAAAATCGGTAATCGGCAATTCGGACAGTTTGCCGTCCCCGACCAGTTTGTGCATCGCCATCGCCATGGCCACGAAAGCGCCGGTAATGGAAGCGACCCGCGTTCCGCCGTCGGCCTGGACCACGTCGCAGTCCATCGTGACCGTCCGCTCGCCGAGCGCTTCCAGGTTGACCACGGACCGGAGCGCCCGGCCGATCAGCCGCTGGATTTCCATCGTCCGGCCGGCAGGTTTCCCTTTCGTCGATTCCCGCTGGTTGCGCACTTGCGTGGCGCGGGGCAGCATGGCGTATTCCGCCGTCACCCATCCTTTGCCCGACCCTTTGAGGAAGGGCGGAACTTTCTCGTCAACGGTGGCCGTGCAGATGACCCGCGTATGCCCGCATTCGATCAACACGGATCCTTCCGCGTAACGGTTGTAATTCGGCGTCAGCGTCACCAGGCGCAACTCGTCCGGCATGCGACCGTCTGTTCTCAAGCACAAAACCTCCCGGCTCAAAATACACTTTCTTATCATACCAAACCAACCCCGCAAAATCACGTCCGGCGCCGAATCGGCTTGCCGCGAAAAAAAACGCCCCGGCAAGCTCGGGGCGAAGGGGAGGTCCGTTTGACGGGCCGTCCGCCGGGCTTCTTGCGGAGCGGCTTCCGGCAACCGAGCGGACTAAATGGTGAAGGCGTTGATGTGGGCCGGCTTTTGCACGGGTCGGGAAAATACGGTGCTTTCGCCGATCGGCACGCCCGCCTTTCCTTCCACCATGATTTGCACCTTCGGCTTGCCGGTCTGCTCGGTCAGCGACATCACCACGGCCTGCAGGGCGTCTTCGGTGACGGGATAAAGATCGTCCTCCAGCAGGTTGGCGCCGAAATTGACCAGCACCGTGTCCTGGTGCACTTCCACGTTCAACACTTCGGTGGCCGATGACAGGACCGGATGCAGGCCCGTATCGCCGAGCGGCCCTTCCAGGAGTTCATGCACGACGGCCAGCGGCACATTGTCGGTGTGGCGTATCAACCGGGTCACCGGCACATAATAAAGAAGTCCGTCTCCGTTCTGCTCCCGGAAGTACAGCGTGGCCGGCGTGGCGACAGACGGGTTGACGCCGGGATCCAGTTCCAGATTGATGCCCATCGCCCGGGTCAGCGGTTCGTCAAGCGGCGTTCCGTTTTTCGGCATTTCCTTGAGCGGCGTTCCGTTGATCCAAATTTGCACGGCATCGATGGTGTCAAACCCGGTGAGCGCCCACGTGACGGCTTCCAACATTTTGCGTTCGTCCTGCGGATCGTAATCGGCGAAGTGCGGGGAGAAATCGACCACCGCCAGGCCTTCCGGGCCGATGTCCATGCCGAGCACTTCCGTCCCCCGGGGCAACAGGGCGGAAAACCCTTCGGGAAGCCTCCCTTCCATCGGACCGTCTTCGACCATGTAGGAAAGCACTTTTTTGGCGATGCCCGGTTCGTACGGAATGCGCACGCCGAGCGGCACCACGTGTCCGTCGCCGTCCCGGAAATAGAGGTTGACCGGCGCCTCCTCTCCCGCTGCGGGCAGCGCCGCCGTCTCCAAACTTTCCGCATCCGGCACAAAGTCCGTTTCCAGGTCGTAGTCGATTTGCGGCGGATCGATTTGCCCGCCCGTCTCCTTCGAACCGAACCATCCGCAACCCGCGAGGATGAGCGGCAAAATCAGCATGATCGCCATCGCCCCGCGGCGCCATTGACGCAGCTGGCTCATTTTTTTGCAGACCTCCTTCTCGTTCATGTAGTACTATGTATACGAGCCCGGCTTGTTTTTATACCCGATTTGTCCACGCCGAACCGGCCCCCGTCCGGGCCGGAAATCGGGGTGAGGCGGCCGGCATATCCGGGCTCGCATCGCCATAAGGAGGTGTCGCCATGGGTTATTTTCTGGACAGCCGCAAGGTGGCCGAAGCAACGGCCAGGCTGCTCGAGGAACGGGGCGTATCGCTGGACGATATCGCCCGGCTTGTCTTTTTTCTGCAGAAGGATTACGTGGAAGATTTGACGCTTGACACGTGCTTGGAAAATGTGAAGAAGGTGCTCACCAAGCGGGAAGTGCAAAACGCGGTGCTGACGGGGATCCAGCTCGATCTGCTGGCGGAACGGGGAGAGCTGTTGCAGCCGCTGCAAGACATGATCCGCCACGACGAAGGGCTGTACGGGTGCGACGAAGTGCTCGCGCTGTCGATCGTGAACGTATACGGCAGCATCGGCATGACCAATTTCGGTTACGTGGACAAAATGAAACCCGGCATCTTGACGGAGCTGAACCGGAAGGACGGCCCGAAATGCCATACGTTCCTGGACGACATCGTCGGCGCCATCGCCGCCGCGGCGAGCAGCCGGATCGCCCACCGCAGTGTCGGCTTTGAATGACGGATCACGGATGCCGGACCAGCATCCAACGCTTCACGCCGTCTTCCTCCGTCAGGCGGACGGTTCCTTCACCGAGCATAAAGACAAGATGTGACAGGGTCTCGCCCATGGCAAAACGCAGCTGGTGCACCGACAAGCCTTCGCCAAAAAAGCGGAGGCAAACGTCGTACGCCGTGGCAGGGGCGACCAGCAAACCGGACATGCGGTTCAGCCGCTCGCGATGGTGACGAATGATTTCCCCGCAGCGCGCAGAGAAATGGGAAAACGGGTCGCGATGGCCGGGGAACGCCCGCCTGGCGGGCAATTCGGCCAGCCGTTCCAGACTGTCGAGAAATTCGCCGAGGGGATTTTCTCCGTATCCCGGCAACACGCTCACGTTCGGCGTGATGACCGGCAACACCTGATCGCCGCAAATCAGGTCGCCGGACGCCTTGTCCATAAACAGCAACTGTCCCCGGGCATGGCCGGACGCCTGCAGCACGTGCCACGTGCGCCCGCCCATGTCGATCGTGCCTTCCGGGGCGAGCGCCGCAATTTCGGGCAAAGGCGACACGCGCGGCACGAAGGAGTCGAGATGCATGCGCATGTTGCGCAACATCGGTTCATCCATGCCGTGGGCGGCGAACAGGTCCAACATTTTCCGCGTCATCGGCTGCCCGTCCCCCCACAGCTCCCGCATCTGGGCTTCGCCTTCCGGCGAAAGGCGGACGGGAGCGCCGCTTTTGGCCTGAAACAGCCCCGCGAGGCCGAGATGATCGGGATGATGGTGGGTGAGCACGATTTGCCGGATGTCACGAAACCCGAAACCGATTTCCCGCATGGCCGTTTCCCAGGCCTGCAGGGAGTCGGCGTCATGAAGCCCCGGATCCATCACCGTGAATCCGTCATCCTCCTTCAGCACATAAGCGTTCACCCAACGCAACGGAAACGGCACCGGCACGCGAATTTGCCAGATGCCGCCGTCATGTTCCGTCCACAGATCCCATTTTGCCATGATGTCTGTCCCCTTTTATCGCCGCGATCCCCGCAGTGTCACAACGTTGCCCTCGGATGCGCCGTTTGTCCTTATCCGGTCGGCTGCGTCGCACATCCTTTTGACCGGGATCCCCGTGATCCGCCGCTTTTTGCCGCTCATTCGTTCAAACGTCTTTCTATTGTACCCTTTCCCCCTTTCCCGTACAATTGGCGTTAGCCGCCGAAGCCGGTCGTGCCCGTTCCGGTTTGCCGAAACATTCGGGATCCGTTCGACGCACGTGCCGGCCGCGGGCGGCAAATCCACAGATTGAGGGGGATTTGCATGCCCTTCGTGTTGCGAAACCGGACCACCGGGGAAATTCGCACTTCCATGATGACCAACATTTATGACTTGCCGTATTACGGCACGAATTTTTGGGAAACCCGCGAGGAAGCGGAACGGGAACTGGCGGACATGCCCGCGGAATGGGAAGTGCTGGAGGTGGCGGAGGAACGGCTGAAGCTGTTCAACGTCAAACTGCGCAACAATCCGCGCCTGAGGCTCCATCTCGCGCCGGACGGCCAGCCGGAAGCAAGGGAGGCATCCGGAACGGAAGCCCCGTAATCCAGATTTTGGCGATTTCGATACAGAGTTGCACGGTTTTTGCCGTTAACTCGCCCACAAATCGGCTCCATCTACCCGAGTTACGGGCATTTTGCCGCTAACCCTCGCCGTCGTCTGCCGACCAGCCGGTCATCCCCATTTCCTTTTCCATGAAAAAACGGCACCATCCGGTTGGAGCAACCGCCCAAACCGAAGATGCCGAATGGTTGACCGCACATCACCGTCAAAAAAGAAACAGCGAGCAATACCAGGCAAGAAACTCCTGTCCGTACAGCCAGGAAAACATGGCGGCAGGCAAAATGGCCGGTCCGAAAGGAAGGAAGCGGCTCCCGTCGAATTTGCCGGCCAGGCGCAACAATCCTCCGGCCGCCAGCCCAATGAGGGAAGCAAAGAGGAGCGTCAGCACCGCCCGTTCGGCGCCGGCGGCCAGTCCGATCAAGGCCATCAGCTTGATGTCTCCGCCGCCCATCGGCTCCCTTCCCAGACGGACCGCGGCGAGGGAAACGAGATACGGGATGCCTCCCGCGAGCAAAAAGCCGAGCGCATAATGCCACAGCGGCAACGGGTGAAAAAGAAGACGAAATGCGCCGAAAACGACAATCGCCGGGATGACCAGCCGATCGGGCAGAATGCGGCGCTTCAGGTCGCTTGCCGACAGCGTGACGAGCAAGGCGAGCAGGACGAGCCCGGCCGCCAGTTCGGCCATGTCGCCGCCCGCCGAATAGTCTGCAACCAGCAGAGCGGTTCCGGTGCCCGTCACCAGCATCGCCGCAGGATACACCCAGTTGCCCGTTGACATGACCACCGGGTAGTTTCGGCCCACGACGAGCCCCGCAGCCGCCAGGGGCGCCCCCGCAAACGCACCGGCCAGGAAGACGAGCGCGGCGACGTAAGGCGACAAGCCGGTCATGAAGCCGAGCGCTCCTCCGCGTCAACCGGCCCGGCTTCTCCGCGCGCCCAGTCCACAAGTTGCACCAGCGCATCCAGCGAAATGCGCAATCGGCCCGTTTGCGCACCTTCGCAGGAAATTTCGAGGAAGGAGCGGCCGGGCGCATGCCATGCGCTAAAGATCGTTTCGCCGCCGGATCCGCTTTCGGTCCAGCGACAACCGCTCAGGCGTTCGAAGCCTGAAGGGCAGCTGCCGGGTTCCTTTTCCGCCATTGCCGCCGTTGCAGGCGCCCGGGCAGGCTGCGGCGAGACGTGTTCCGTATCCGGATTTGCCGTTGATGCAAAATTTTCCGCGACCAGACGATCGGTTGACTCCGTTCCCGAATCTGCCGCCGGTGCAGCGCTTTCCGAAACCGGCCCGGCGGACGGTTCCGTTCCCGTTTCCGCCGCCGCTGCGTCATGCCCCCCGTCCTGACTTGCCGACGATCCGGCTGTATCCGGCGCGGCTTCCTTCGCCGGTTCCGCCCTCTCCGAAGCCGGCGCCTTCACGCGCTCCTCCGCAGCATGCGTCTCCCGGTTTGCCGTGTCCCCTTCTCCGGGTGTTTCCGCCGGCTTCGTGGACGACGCGGTTTCTTTCTCCTCCCGCTTCGCTTCCGTACCGGATCCGGCTTCGTCCGATGCCGTGTCGGCCGTACGTGGCTCCGGATTCCCTTCCGTTTGCAGTTCCGGTTCATTCCCGGCAGCCGGCGTTTCAACTGCCCCATCCGGTTCGGCCGATCCGGCGCCGTCCAGGGATGCCCGGACCGCCCCTCCGGCCTCCGCTTTTACCGCCGATTGGCCCGTTGTTCTGATCGGTTTCTCTCCGGCCCCCGCCGAATCCGCCCGAACGGCAACCTCCGCCTCCGATCCGCGTCGGGCCGGTTCCGTCCGCTCCGCAAGTTCCGACCGCTTCTCCGGCGCCACAGCCTCCCGATCCGTCCGTTCTGTCCGTTCCATCCACCCTTCCGCCGGGAAAGCCGTTTGCGACCGTCCTCCTGCCTGCTCCGCCCAACGTTTCCATGCCGCGGCTTCCTCCCGCTCCGCCGGTCCGGCCGGTTTTTCCGTTTCCTCCGTCCTTGCGGCCGGACGATCCTGCGATCGGACAGCCGCAGCCGTTGCGCCGAACGGATCCGTCCCCGCATGCGGCACACGGTCCCGCAGCTCGGCCATGTCTGCCGTCACGATCGAGGCGGATGCGTGCGATTCACCGCTCTCCCGCGATTCACGCCAACCCGCGCCGAATTTCCCGAGGGCATCCCTGAGCAGCGACATGCCGACGCCCTGACGGCCGAGAGGCGGCAATGCCGGTTCGACCTCCACTGCGCGGCCGCTCACCTGGGCGACCACTTCCCGGATTTGCTTCGGTTTGAACGGCTTCATGACGTAACCCTTGGCGCCGCGCTCCATCGCCGATTCGATCAAATCTTGCTGGCTGACGGCCGAACAGATGATGATGTTCGCCTTCGGGTCTTCCCGGAGGATCAATTCCAGCGCCTTCAACCCATCCATCCCCGGCATGGAGATGTCCATGAACACGATGTCCGGTTTCAATTCCCGGTACATGGCCACCGCGCGTTCGCCGTTGTCCGCTTCCCCCGCCACCTCGTGGTGCAATCTTCGCAAAATGTCCGTCAACATCAGGCGCATGAACCGCGTGTCGTCCACAATCAAAAACCGGAGTGACAACTGCCATTCCCCCAAACGCTCATTGAATTTTCATGAAGACCGTCACGTCTTCCGTCACGGGGATGCCCGCCGGCGGATCCGCATAGAGCCGGTCGTCGTGACGGATCTGCAGGTTGGACCGGTCCATGCCCAGCGTTTTCTGGATTTCCGTCGGCGTGAAGGTGAACGCGGCCTCGCCCGGCAAAACCGTTCCTTCAAACCAGGTGTCCGTCTTGCCGGCCGCATCCCCTTCCCGGACGGCGTTCAGCGTCACCGTTTTGCCGTGGACGCCGCCGCGGATGTTGAGTTTCGTCTGCACGCCGTAAAGCTGCATGTCTTTTTCGCTGTACAGAAACGCCCTGAGCTCCGCCGGTTCCCCGTCCGGTCTGGCGTCGGAAAAGTGGATTTTGCCGCCGGCCAGCAAAATGAGTGGCTTGTCCGTCCATCCCGCTTCCCGGTTGATTTCCTTCGTTTGCTTCAGCTCAACGTCGCCGCCGGCCATGATCGTCCCGTCGATATTCACCGACCCGACAATGGTCAGGTTGCCCGACACGGCCAAAATGCCGCGGAATTTGAATCCGTCGCCGATCACCGCATCTCCCCGCACGACCAGCGCTTCGCCGGGATCGAGGGTCATCGTGCCGGACAGATCGGCTGCCGCCCACAGGGGGGACGGGAAATCGACGTAAACGGAACCGCTTCCGACGGTCAGCTCCGCGGCAGGGGTCAGCGTCAGCACGCCGTCTTTGACGGCCAAATCACCCGACACCGCCGACGGGCCGGCCACTTCCACCCATTGGTTCTCCAGCCGGAGCGGCACGGAAACGACGGCGGGCAACGCCCAGGCGTGAAGCTCGTCAAACACGGTCCCCGTACCGGCACCCGGCATCGCCGCATCCAGCTCGGCCAAGTACGCCTGGACCATGCCTGCCGCGGAGATGTCCGCATCAAGCGGCATCCACCGGTCTTCAAACGGAATGGCGGCGGAAAATTGCTTCGCTTTCGGATCGCGTTCCCGGTAAAAACCCTGCACCGCGGGAAAATCGGTCTCCTTGGCATAATCGGAACCGGGCAGCCCGATGAAACGGGCCTTGTTTGAGGTCAAAATGCTTCCGTTCCTTGCGAGAATGTCGCCGACGACGGTAACGGCCCCGTTCAGCACCAGGTTTTCTTTGCCCGACAGCGGATAGCGGAACACCGGATTGACGGTGCTGACCACGAACGTCCGCTCCAGCGTCACCGTTCGGGTTTGCCATTCGCCCGCCTTGCCCGTGGACCGGATGACGATGAGCCGGCTGTACGGATAGCGCGGCCATGCGTCCACATGGGCCTGGAACGCGTCGTAATTGTCCGTGTCCGACACGATGTCCAACCGATAACTTCCCCTGTCCGCCGCCGCTTCGTAGCCGTCCAGGAAAACGTGCAGCAATCCGAGTTCGGTCTGGGTGCGCATGACTTTTTGCCGGTAGGCGTAGCCCGTCGCCGCATCGCCGTTCGCCTGGCGTACGGCGGCGCGGATGAGCGCGAACGCTTCGTCGATCCCCATCTGGGCCAACGCTTCCGCCCGCACCTTCGCTTCCGAACCGGCGGATTGCGCCAGGCTGTGCCGCAACGTGCCGAGCAGCACCATGCCCAGCAACGTCAGAAACACGGCTGCCGCCAACGCGACGGGCAGCGCGCCGCCGCGTTCGTTGCGAATCATCGTGATCGCTCCGGCCAAATCCGGTCATCCTTTCTCGCATGATCCGTCGTGGCGTCCCGCCTCCCGGACCCGGACATCCGCGCCGGGCAAAGCCGGACGCCGGCTACTCCAGACGGGAGACGGAAACCCGCGTCTCGATGAAGAGCGGCGTTTCCTGCGCTTTCACCCCGGGGGAACTCGCCTGCACGAACTGCATCCGGATGATCGCCGCACGGTTGCCGTCCGCTTGCAGGACGGAATGCGTCCCGGGCGCCTCAAGGGCGATGTCCGGTGCCAACTCGTAACGGCGGACGGGATCGGTTTCCCCGTCTCGGTAGACCGAAACCCCGTGGCGTCCGTCCAACGTTTCGATGCACAGCCGGTACGTCTCCACGTAACGGGACGGGTCCGACGCCATCCGGACCGCGATCAGTTCCGTGCGGTCGGTTCCCTGCTCCACGTGAACCGCCTCCAGCAGTTCCGAAACGAGCCCCGCCATGAGCAGGTCCCCCTGGTGGCGGATTTTCGTTTCCGTCTCCACCCGTTTGTACGTGGAAACGCCCATCAACATGAACCCGTACAGGATCGAGGCCACCATGCCGACCATCATGAGCGCGGCCAGCGTTTCCAGCAGCGTAAATCCGTTTTCGTTCCGCCGCGGCCGGCGGCGCCTGACTGTTGCCAACCCGCTTGACATGCCGTCATTCCTCCCCGCCTCGTTCACCGCAATTGCCGCCTTATCCGGCATCCGTCACGTACGCCTCCATCGTCACGGTGCGGGCGGCGGAACCGGTCGCGTCGCCGCCCGACCAGGAAACGGTGATCTGCACCCTGAGCAGGGCGTCCCCGCCGCCCAGGGCGGCCATAAGGGCGGACCAATCCGGCGGCGCCGTGCGGGAAAACACGGCGGTGAACCGGTATTCCGTGCCGTTGATCGTCACCGGATCCAGCAGCGATCCGTGGGGAGACGGCAGCGGATCGTCCGCCGAATGGACGAGCTCCGCCGCGCCGGACAACCCGTTCAGCAACACGTCGAAATTGGCGGCGGGCGGCGCCATGTCGTTCAAGCGGCTGACGAGGCGCAATTCGGCGATCTTCTGCCTGGCCAGCGAAGCGGCGATCAATCGCCGGTTTTGTTCCGCCGACCGTTCCGCCGCCGCCGTGAACACCCCCATGATGCTGACGCTGATCACGGACATGACGGCGACGGCGATCAAAATTTCGATCAGCGTCATGCCCCGCTCGTCCGAATGCATCCGGCTTCTCCCCGCCGTCGTTCCGATGGTCATCGCTCATCACCTTTCAAACTCGTTGCCGGGACGGGCCTTTCCGGATTCGCACGTTCGTCCGCCGCCATCCGCCGACATCCGCGGCTTAACGGGCGTCGGTTCGGGCCCGCACCGGTTCCTCATGCCCCGTCCCGCCATGCCCGGTTCGGATCACAACCGGTTCTGGTCATAACGGATCCGCACGACAAACGGTTTGCCGAGGGCTTTCGTATCGTATACCTGCCCCCTGGAATCCGTGATGCGCACGTAAAGCTCGTGCCGTCCTTCGCCCGCAACGCGGAAGCTCGATGCGCCGAGCCGCGTCCACGGCGTCACCGTCGTCTGTCCGTCCGGCTTCACGGTCACCATTTTGACCTCCGCCTTCACGACGGTCACCGGTTCGCACGACGCGCACTCGTCCGTCCGGCCGGCAACGAGCACGTCCGCCGCGTCTTCCAGCCGGACCGTCACGGGAACGGCGGACGCTTTCACGGAATAATCCGCGTCAGCGGCAAGGTTCCCTTTCGGACCGGGGTAAACGAGTTCAAAATGAGCCGATTTGACGGACGGATCCGTGTCCGTGCGGAACAATGCCGATGTCCATCCCGCCTCGTCGGCCACCTCCACGGTGAATTTGATCCACCCGGTGCGATCCGCCGGATCGGCGAAAAATTCGGACAATGCCCATTCCGCCGTGACCGTTCCCGGAGCCGGCGCGAAGGTGCGTGTGAGGGAACGGACGTTGCCGGACGGCGAATCCGCCGCGACGGTGATCCGTTTGACGCCGCTTTCCGCGTCTCCGGCCTTGAGACGGACGACGGGATCGAGGGGATCGCCCGACGGCGAGGCAACGATCATGAGCTCGGCCTGGGGCGGCGCATTGTCCAATTTGACCGTCGCCGTTGCGGGAAGACCCGCCACGGGTTTGGACGGATCGCCCGAAACGGCCCAGGTGAGGGCGGCGGCCGTGACGGTCGAACCGGACACCGTTCCATCCAGCACGGCAACCTCGCCTTCGGCGGCTTCCCGCACGGCGCCGCCGATCTGGTAGCGGTAACGGGCAATGTACGTTCCGCCTTGTCCGGCGGTCAGAAAATCTCCGTTGTGGTATATCGTGCCCGCGGGCAATTGGCCGGCCGAACCTTCCAGTTTCAGCGTTGCCGTGCCCTTGACCCAGCCCGATGCCCCCGCCGGTTGGCCGTCCGCGTCGGCGACGGTCACCGTCGGCGGTGACGGGCGCAAATCCCACACGCTTTCCGTCCCGTCCTCGTATCGCACGCGGACGATCACGTCATCGTCAACGGCGGGAGAAGAATCGCCGAAGGAAATGTCCGTCACCCGCGCATCCCGCTCCCGGATCGTAAATTGCGGTTTCCCCATATCGCCGAGACGATAGCGGGTCACTTCGCCGTTGCCGCGGCCGACGTACAGGTTGCCCCACGTATCTTTCCAGCCGACGACCGACAGTAGATGTCCCCCCGGGATGACGGTTTCCGACGGTTCTCCGCAAGCGTTGTTGTACCGCAACAACGCATCCGAAAAGGCGAATTCCTGCACATGATTCGTTTGCCGCAGTTCCACTTTCACGTCAATGGTCGGAGCATCGTACGGATACATGACGGGCGGCAGCGGAATGATGAGCTTGTTGCCCGAAAGATGGGTTCCCGGCGGGTATACGCCCGCCAGTTCGAAACCGTCGCCCGGCAGCGGCTGCTCGATCCGGATACCGGACAATTCGCCGCTTTTCGTGATCACTTCACGAATGATGCCGAACACGTCGGCCAGCCGGCCCGCGTCGTCGGCATCGTACTTTTGCCCGCCGGAATCCCGGGAAATTTGCTCCAGCAGGGCGTGGTCGATATCGCCGGTACCCGCTTCGCCAAGCGCGATCGTATGGATGGGAATGCCGCGGGCGGCGATGCGGGAGGCCTGTTGCTTCGCATAGTTCCTGGCTTCCCGGCTGTCCATCACGTGGATCGTGAACGTGTGACCAAAAAAGTTGGTCGTCGTCGTATAGTGGGTGTTCGCCCCGTCCGACAGCGCGATGACGGCTTTCCGTTCCGCACTGCTGTTGGCCAGCATCCGTTCCGCCGTTTCAAGGCCGTTGCCCATGTTCGTGTATCCGCCCGCCCGCAGGTTGCGGATCGTCTGTTCCGCCTTACCGTAATTCGTCGTCAGGTCCAGCAGCTTCTCGCCGTACTCGTGGAAAACGACGATCCCGATCCGGTCCCCGGCGTTGATGTCACGAATGCTTGATACGAACAATCCGGCCGCTTCCTTCAGCGCTTCCAGCCGGGTCTGTTTTTTGCCGGCTTTCATCCGGTCATTCATGCTGCCCGACACGTCCAGCACCAGCACGATGTCGGCGGACGGCCGCGTGACCGTCTCCGTCAGCGTACCGCCCGGCGTCAGCGTGTAGGTGAGCGTGAACGTTTCGCCGATGACCACCTCCGTCCTGTCGAGGCCGGCCGTGCCCGTCATGTACAGGCAATCGGCAACCGCTGCGGACAGGCCGCCTGCGGGAGCACCGGTCCACAAAAGCGCGGCAAGCAGAAAATAAACGAGCCGTCTCCGCAGCGGAGTGCGGCGGATGCCCGCATGCCGGTGCGGAAATCCGGGAGGCATCGACGGACGATGCGGCGCGTGCCCGCCGCGTTCATTCGCGATCATCGACAAACACCTCCTGACGCCATTCCAGCATTCTGGAAATGACGGTAAACCCTTGCGCCCGGGTGAGCGGCTCCCCCGGCTTGAACGTTCCGTCGGTGAAACCGGACAAAATGCCGATCCCCGCGGCAAATTCGATCGATTGGCGAACTTCTTCGTCCAAGCCGTCCGTATCCGGGAAACCGCCTGTTTGATCCGCTTCGGTAATGTGCAAGACCGCCAGCGCGCGCCGGAGCATGACGGCCATCTCCGACCTGCTGACCGGATCGTCCGGCCGGAAGGCGGCCGCGCCGTCTCCCGCCGGCACGATGCCGGCCGTTTCGGCCGCCGCCAAATAGGCATTCGCCCAATGGCCGGCGGCATCCGGATACCCGGCCGGTGTTTCGGAAGGCGGAATTTGCAGCGCCGTGAGCACCAGTTTGATGAATTCGGCTCGGCTGAGCAGCCTGGCCGGGCGAATGGTGCCGTCCGCATATCCGTCCACGATGCCTTTACGCATCAGGTCAACGGTGTACGATTCCGCCCAATGGCCGGCAATGTCGGACGGCACATGGGCGATTTCCCTTCCGGCAAACGGTTGATGCCGTTCGATCCGGCCGGGAACCGCCGGCAGCATCCGCACGCTTCCCGCATCTTGCAGCTGGACGGTGATCGGCCCGAAATCACGTCCGTACAAGTCGATCACTCCGCCGTCCGCAACGGGAGCCGCCTGCGCCTGCTCCGCCTCCCGGTCCGTCGGAATGTCCGCCCAGGGATACAGGCCGATATGGCTCGCGCCGCGGAACACGCGCTGATGCTCCGCGTCAAAATAGCCCGGGATGATTTTCGGCTCCGCAAGCAGCACGAAAACGGGCTTCCCGGCGGCATCCACCCGGATTTCATCCCAGAACGTCATCAAATCCCGGTCCGCCCGGGCGAGCAGGCCGGTCCAGATCGCCACTTTGGCGAATTCCCCTGATGCATCGTCCGCATCGAAAACGTCCTTCACCACCGCATACGGGCGGCGGGACAGGACGAGTCCGGCCGCCCACTCTTCCGGAGCAAACACTACGCCGGCGTAAGCCTTCTCCCGCTCCGCATCGGGCAATCCGATCGTTGCGGCAAGCGAGGTTTGCAGCGCTTGCAACGATGAGGATGCATCCGACCCGGCCGCACCGGCCGTCTCCTCCGCCGGCCCCTCCGCCGCGACCGGGCCGGGCATGAACGCGGGAGCAAACATCACGAGCGCCGCCAGCATGCCCGTCACGCGCGCAAGCCGCCCGCGCGCCTTGCGGCGACGCCCGAACGATCCGATGCCGGTCATTCCCCATCCCCCTCCTTCAATCCGTGTTCATACTGATGAAGCGCGTCCTTGTGCACGATGCCTTCCGCCACGAGCCGGCGGATGGCCGACGCCATCGTCTGCATGCCGAGATGGCGGCTCGTCTGCATGAGCGACGGAAGCTGGAAAATTTTTTCCTGGCGGATCAGGTTGGCCACGGCCGGCGTGTTGACCAGCACTTCCATCGCCAGCGCCCGGCCGCTGCCGTCCAGCTTCGGAATGAGCCGCTGGGAGATCACGGCAACGAGCACGGAAGCGAGCTGAATGCGGATTTGCCGCTGTTGCTGCGTCGGAAACACGTCGATGATCCGGTCGACGGTTTGCGGGGCATCGGGCGTATGCAGGGTGGCCAGCACGAGATGGCCGGTTTCCGCCGCGGAGATCGCCGTGCTGATCGTTTCCAGGTCCCGCATTTCGCCGACGAGAATGACGTCGGGATCCTGGCGCAGCGCGGCGCGCAGCCCGCTGTGGAAGGTCGCCGTGTCCCGGCCGACTTCCCGCTGGGCGATCAGGCTTTGGCGGCTGGTGTGCACGTACTCGATCGGATCTTCGAGGGTGATGATGTGCCGGCTTTGCGTCCGGTTGATGTGGTCGATGATCGCCGCCAGCGTGGTCGATTTTCCGGAGCCCGTCGGGCCGGTCACGAGGACAAGCCCTTGCCGTTTGACCGCCAGCTCTTCCACGAGGGGCGGCAGACCGAGCTCATGCAACGGCGGAATGCCGGGATTCAAAATGCGAAACGCCAAATTCACCAGTTGCCGTTGCCGGTACACGTTGACGCGGCAACGGACGAGGCCCGGCAATTCATGGGCGAAATCCACCTCTCCGGTCCGTTCGAGCTCCGCCCATTGATCCGGACCGAGCAGTTGCCGCGCCATCCCGAACGTTTCGTCGGGGGTCATCGCGCGGCTCGTGCCCGCCTTCAAATCGCCCCCGATCCGGAATCGCGGCGGATTGCCGGGATTGAAATGGACGTCGGAGGCGCCCAGGCGAAAGGCGGCTTCCAGCCAACCGTCCGCCGTCTTCGGTTCCGCTGCGATCATTGGCCGATCACCTCACGAAAAAGGATGGATCCGCCGCCCGCCCTGCAAATGCTCCATACCCGGGGAGGCCCCGCCGTGTTCCAGGAGGGAGGGCGCATAATACGTCAGGAAACTGAACTGGCACTCCAACAGCCTGTCCGCGTCATGCACCGCGACCACCGGTCCGGGCTCGGCGGCCGTCATCGTCATCTGGTCGACGTGGTACAGCCGGTTCATCGTCTCGATTTCGTCCAGCAGCCGCTCCACCTGTCCGTAACGACCCGCGAGCGATACCGTTACCCGCACGGGCGTGAACCAGACGCCGGTGTCACCGGGCAGATGCTCCAGCTCGCCGGCCGCGCTTCCGTCAGCCTCAAGCCCGATCTGCACCCAGCGCACCGTGACGCCCGCGGCGGTCTCCAAGAGCTCCATGTCGCGCAAAATCCGTTCCGGATAAGGTTTTTCCGGCACCCTGGTCCGCATGAACGACAACCGGTAAATGAGCTCGGGCTCCCCGTCTCCGGCCCGCATCGCCTGTTCCGCTCCGGCGCTGAACTCCGCCCGCCTTTGGTCCAACAGGCGTTCCGCTCTTTCGGCTTCTTCCAGCGCCGGTTTGGCCAAGTACACGTACAGCAGCGCGGGGATGGAAAACAGCAAGGCGAACAGGAAAAGACGTTTTTTCCCGGATCCGGAACGCTTCATTCCGAACCACCTTCCTTCGTTCCGTCCGCATCGGCGTCATCGGGAGGCTGATAGGCCAGCTCCACCGTCAGCCCGGTAACCGGCAAGTACGTCCGCCCGCCGTCACTTTGCCATGAGGCCGACGATCCGAGGGCATCGTCCGCCGGCGGAAAAGCCGCATCCGCATCCTGCGCGAGTTCCGGAGCATGGTCCGCGGGAAATGGCGGGACGAATGTCTCCGCGCCATCCGCCCTCCCGAAACCGCCCGCTTCTTCCGGCTTGGCCGGCCGGTTGTTCAGCGGCCCGAGGGATACGAGGGTGAACGCCTGCGATGCTTCGATCTCCTGCAGAAAACGGATGACGTGCTCCGGCGAGGCGAAATCGATGCCGAGCTGCACGTTGCCGCCCGCATAGACGAGCGATTGCACGTTGGCTTCCACCGGCAAAATCCGATTCAGCCGTTCCATCAGACGGGCCGCCGACGGCCGGAACTCCCGGAGCCCGTCCGCCGCCGCAAGCAGCGCCTCCGCCCCCGCCGCATTGGCGATCGTCCGGTTTTGCGCCTGCAGTTCCAGCAGTTGGCGGTCGACGCGGGACAGTTGCTCCAAGGCGGCCTGTTCCCGCCGGTCGGCTTCGCGCCACAGCCATCCCGTGGCCGCCACCGACGCGATGAAGAGCGCCGCCAGCAGCAGCGTTGCCGCAGACGCGCCTTGTCGTCCGGGCGGTTCCCGCAGCAGGTTGATGTCAAATCCGTCCGCATGCACATACGTTTTCCGCATCACTCAGGCACCCTTCATCGCCAGTCCGATCGGAATCGCGTAGTTCGGCAAATCCGGGTTGCGGCTGCGCAGGAACGCGTCGATGTCCAGCAGGCGGACGACGCCGGGAAACTCGCTTTCGAGAATCGGCAAGATCCCGCCGGCAAAATGGGCGTCACCGATCAAATAAATCGCTTCGACGGCCGGAGGTTGTTCGCTGACGGAATACTTGTAAAAATTCATCACCCGCGCCAGTTCCACGGAAAAAAACCGTCCATATGTCTCCAGATAGTCCGCATCCTCGTCGACCATCGCCCGCACCTGCACGGGAATCGAACGGAAAAAGGCCGGACAGCCGTCGGAGAAAATGCTGATTTCCACCATCTCCGATTCGGCGTTCAAAATCATGAAGCTTCCCGGCAACGTGCCGCCCGTCGCCTTCAGGCACCGTTTCAGCACCCGGAGCAGGGCGAGGGGGGCGACGTCCACCGCCGTCGGATTCAATCCGGCCGACCGCGCGGCCTGGACGTACTGGCTGACCACTTCGGCCGGGCTGGCAAAAATGACCACTTCCGTTCCCTTCTCCGATTCGCCGATGCGCACGAAGTCGAACACCGGGTTCCGAAACGGCAGCAGCGATTCGTTGCCGTTCAGTTCGACATCGATCAGCCCGCGCAGGTCCTCCTCTTTCCGTGCGGGAAAGACGGACCGTCGCAACACGACGCTGGACGTCGGGATGGTGAGCACGACGGATTTGCCGGCCAGCGACAGTTCCGCCGCCATCTTGCGGATGGCGGAGACGACGACGTCCGCATCATGAATGCGGCCGTCGCGGATGGCGCCTTCCGGCAGGGACGCGCTGCGGATTTGCCGGATTTGCATTCGTTCGTTGCCGGCCACCGCAGCCAATTTGATTTGATGATCCTGCAGCTGCAGTCCGCAGCTGAACGTTTTTCTCCGCAAGCCAAACATGGACGGGCGCTCCTTTCCGTTTCAAAAAAGAAGGAATGGCCGCGCTCCGCCGTCGACGCGAAGCGCGGGAGGGGATCAGTTGGACGTGGAACCGGATGATCCGGTATTTATCGGCTCCGATTTGATTTGTTCTTCCGACACACCGTTGAAATAGGCCACCAGCGAGCCGCCGTCCCGGTTTCCTTTGAGCGTGATGGTGTAGCTGTACGACACCGTGCCGCCCGACGTCGATTTGACGACGTCAACGACACTTTCATCGGGATGATACGTATTGCCCTTGTTTTCCGGGTCTTCGGGGATTTTCTCCAAATAGCCGCCCTGGTGCAGTTCCTTGAGGGTGATGGCCGTCGAGGCCAGGTCTTCCGCTACGACCTTCATCCGCGCCGCATCCACGATCATTTGCGCATTGGCCCGATGCGCCTGATGTTTCGATTTCGTGATGAGTCCGCTGACGGACGGCACCGCGATGGCGGCCAAAATGCCGATGATGACGATCACCGCCAGCAGCTCGACCAGCGTCAACCCTTTTTCATTCCGCAAAATGCCGTATGTTTTCGTCCTGTTCATGATGGATCTCTCCTTTCCCGTTTCATTTCTCGTCCTGTATTCCGTTTCCGTGTTCCGCAGCATCGTTTCCGGTGTTTGCCCAATGTTCAACAACCGCGTCACCTCCTTTCAAAGACGATCCGGATCCGTCGATTCGTCGTTGCGGCGTTTTGCACCGCCCTTAACGGCCCGCTTCGGTCCAGACCGGACGCCGCGATCCGTCGTACCGGCTTATCCGTTTCAGCCGAGCATGTTTTCGTACATTTTGAACATCGGGCTCATCACCGCGCTGATGATCAAACCGACGATGCCGGAGACCAGGAGCAGGAGGAGCGGTTCCACCAGCGATTTCAGCCGGTCCACCGACTGCTCCACGTCGTTTTCGTAGAAATCGGCAATTTTGCCGAACATCCGGTCGATCTGTCCCGTTTCTTCCCCGATGACGAGCATGGACGTGACCATCTTCGGAAATTCCCCGCTCTTCAGGAACGGTTCCGACAGCTGCCGCCCTTCCGCCAGGCTTTCCCGGGCGGATTCCAGCACGCCGGCAAGCACGCGGTTGCCCGTCACCCGGCCGGCGACGGCAAGCGCTTCGAGGAGCGGCACGCCGCTGGAGTACAGGGAGGCCAGCGTGCGGGTAAGCCGGGCGATGGCCGCCTTGCGGAGGATGGCGCCGAACAGGGGGATGCGGAATTTCAACCGGTCCGCCATTTCCCTGCCCCTGTCCCGGGCCGCCGCCACGCGGAACAGGATGACCGCGGCGGCGATCCCGATGCCGATCAGCCAGCCCCACTCCGCCAAAAATCCGCTCGCCCGCATGATGAGCCGCGTCACCGCCGGCAGCTCCTGCCCCTGGCTTTCGAACATGGAGACGAAGGTCGGCACGATGCTCGTCAGGAGGAAAACGACCACCGCGACGGAAAACAGCAGCACGATGACGGGATACACCATGGCGGATTTCACCTTTTGCACCGTCTTGTGCTCTTTCTCGTAATGCCCGGCAAGCCGCTCCAGCGTTTCGTCCAGCCGTCCGCCGGCTTCGCCCGACATCAGCATGTTGACGAACAGATCCGGGAAAATGCGGGGATGGCGGCGCATCGCCGCGGACAAGGGCATGCCGCCGCTCACCTGATCCAGCAAATCGCGCAACGACACCTTGAGCACCTTGTTGGCCGTCTGTTCCTCCATGATTTCAAGCGCCTTGTCGATCTGCACCCCGGAACTCAGGAGAGCCGCGAATTGCCGGCAAAACACGGTGAAGTCCTTGAGTCCGACCCGTTTGCCGAAGGGGATGTCCCGGTCCCAGAACCGCTCCTCCCGTTCCTGCACGCTCCGCACGTCCAGCTGCATGTGCCTCAGTTCCCGGATGGCCGCCTGTTTGCTGACGGAATGGATGACGCCTTTCACTTTCCGGCCGGCGGCGTTGACGGCCTCGTAAGCGTAATTGGGCATGCGAATCCCTCCTTGCCGGTGTTGTGCCCCCGGAATGTTCCCGCGCGAGGGCGGGCAATGTCAGACAAACGCGACGGCATTCATGGGCAAGATGAAAACGTGATCCCGCCGCGCAACGGCCCGCGGCTTGTCCGGCACCGCCCGGTGCCGCCGCAAGCCGTCCCGCGCCGGCGTCAGTCGTCGCCCGACACCGCGCGCAGCAGTTCTTCCGTCGTGGTGAGTCCGGCCAGCACCTTGTCCAGGCCGTCCTCCAGCATCGTGCGGAACCCCCGCTCGCGGGCATGCTGCCGGAGCGCCTCCGCATCGGCGTTCCGGGCGATGAGCCGCCGCAACGCTTCATCGGCCTTCAGCACTTCATGCACGGCGAGCCGTCCCTTGTAGCCGGTTTTGTTGCAGCTCACGCAGCCCTGGCCGCGCATCAGCATGACGGAATCCGAATCCCCGTTCGCATCCGCAAGCAGTCCGTGGGTGACGAACAGCTGCCGTTCCTCCGGCCGCATGGGCACCCTGACCGCGCAGTCGCGGCACACCCGGCGCACCAGCCGCTGCGCGACGACGCAGACGAGGGAGGAGGCGATCAGGTACGGCTCCACCCCCATGTCCGCCAGACGGCCGATCGTGCCGATGGCGCTGTTCGTATGGAGGGTGCTGAGCACCAGGTGCCCGGTCAACGAGGCGCGCACCGCGATTTCCGCCGTTTCCGCATCGCGGATTTCGCCGACCATGACGATGTTCGGGTCTTGCCGGAGAATCGAGCGGAGGCCCGCTGCGAAGGTAAGGCCGATGGCAGCGTGCACCTGGACCTGGGTGATGCCGCTCATGCGGTATTCCACCGGGTCTTCCACGGTGACGATTTTGACGTCGGGCCGGTTGAGCTGCTGCAGCGCGGAATAAAGCGTGCTCGTTTTGCCGCTGCCCGTGGGTCCGGTGATGAGAACGATCCCGTTCGGCCGTTGCAGCGCCTGTTCGAACAGCAGGCGGTGCCGGTCGCTGAATCCGAGTTCGGACAGTTTCTTGATGCCGGCGGATTGGTCCAGGATGCGCAGCACGATGCTTTCGCCGGTCACGCCGGGCAATGCGGACACGCGGATGTCGACTTTGCGGGAATCGGCGGTGATCTGGATTCGTCCGTCCTGCGGCAGACGCCGCTCGGCGATGTTGAGACCGGCCAAAATTTTGATCCGCGCCGTGAGCACCTGCTGCATGTGTTTGGGCAACTGCCGTTCCGTTCGCAGCGCGCCGTCCACGCGGAAACGGACGAGCACCTGCGTCTCCTGCGGTTCGATGTGGATGTCGCTCGCCCGCTGCGCCACCGCCGACTGGATGATCTGGTTGACGATGCGAACGATCGGCGAGGAGACGTCCTGCGCCTCCTTCACGTTGTCTTCATCCATCGGCTGCGCCAGTTCGATCATCATCTCTTCCACGGAATCCTGCATGCCGTACAGCCGGGACAGCGCCTGTTCGATTTCCGACCGGGTGGCGATGACCGGTTGCACGGCGAGCCCCGTATACAGGCGCACGTCTTCGATGGCGCCGTAATCGAGGGGGTCTTCCATCGCCAGAAGCAGCTTTCCCGCAACTTTGCGTAACGGAATGACGGCATGTTTCCGGGCGAGCGTTTCCGGAATGAGCCGCACCGCGGCATCATCCGGTTGTTCGTCCAACAGGGAGACGGACGGGTAACCGAGCTGAAATTCCAACACTTCCGCGATTTGCCGTTCCGTCGCGTAACCGTTCTCCACCAGGACAACCCCGAGCTTCTTCTTTTCATGCACCTGCTTCCGCAGGCATTCTTCCAGTTGTTCGCGGGTGATCAACCCCTGGTTGACCATCAGTTCGCCTATCCGCATGGCGTCCATCCTCCACGGAAAGGGTCAGCCGTTCACTTCGACAACCGGCAGCGGCGGGTAAAAATCTTTGTACAGCAACACCCGTTCGGCGCCGGCCAGTCGGTACACCTTGGCGAGCAGGCCGTCCCGCCCCGTCCAGGAGGGCTCGTAAGCCGCTTCCGGTCCGCCGTCCGACAGCGCGATGATGCCGGGCGGGAACCACTCCGTCACCGCCGTGACATCGGGCGCCTGCCAATGTTCCGGCGGGCTGCCGACGAGGCGGATTTCCGGGATCCCTTCCTCATCCGCCCACGCTTCGATCCACACGTCGAAGCCGAGGCCGTTGTACAGCAGCAAGTCGCGGCTTGTCCCGCTCACCCGCGCTTCGAAACCCGGCGTCGCCCCTTCCGTCAGGGTGAGGCCGACATGCCGTTCGACGACGCCGAAGCCCGTTTTGACCGCCGCTTCGTGCAGGAGGGAGGCGGGATAATCCCACCCTTCGCCGGGTTCGCCCCCGATCCGGTCGCGCAGGGAAAACAGCCTGCCGGCGGCAAGCACGGCCCCGTCCAGAAGCGCCACGTCCACCGATCCGGACAGCGCCGCGGATCCCCGGACCGCCCTCAGCACCCCGGCTTCCTCCGGAGGCGGGACGTCGCCGTCCTGTGCCGCACGCGTCCCGGACCGTCCGAACGGTTCCGGCTCACCGCCCCCTTCCGCCGCGTCCGCTCCTTCGGCCGCATGCTCCGATCCGTTCCCGACGCCGGCGGCGATATCGGCCGGACCGCTGTCTTCCCGCGCGGCGAGCCCGCCCGAACCGCTCACTTCCCCGTGCATCCATGCGGCAATGACGACCCACAAGGCGAGCGCGGCGGATCCCGCCGCCGCCGTCATGTTCAGCCGCCCGAACTTCTTTCCGTTGCCGCGCATCGTCTCCACTGCTCCTTCCCATGCATCAAATCGCATCGAACAGCCGCAAAATCATCGAAGCCTTGGAATTGACCTTCAGTTTGCCGTTGATCCTGCCCACGATGACCCGCACCGTGTTTTCGCTGATGCCGATCGCCTTGCTGATCTGTTTGTAGTCGTAATCGAGCACCCAGTAAGATGCCACCTGGCATTCCCGCGCCGTCAGGCCGAACCGGCTGAGCCGCTCCTCCAGGGTCGGCTGCCCCGTCCCGCGCACCGATTTGCAGCGCGTTTCGTACTCCCGTTCCATTTTCATCGCGATGGCGTGCAAAAACGGTCCGACGCCGGGGGCGTGGGGCATGTCCGAAAACAGAAACCCGACAAAACCGTCCGCTTTCTTCCCCGGCCCGTGAATCGGAAAAACGAAGGCGTTCCAATTGGCAAGCGCATGGACGCGGTGCTCGTTTCGTTCCAGAAAGACGGGACGGGAAAGTTCCATGGCGGCGGAAAACGCATTCACGCCCCGGTTTGCGAGGTTGTATCGTTCGCCCGGCTGCAGCCCGTCCCTGGCTGCCTTCAGGATCGAATCCCCGTCGCCCCAGCGCTGCAAAATTTCCCCGTCGGCATTCGCCAGCACCACCAGGTGGGGAAAATCGAACGATTTTTCGAATACCGGCACAAATTCCCGGCAAGTCTGCATCAACATCTCCTGTTTCTCCTGGCAGACGCGGAGCGGCGTCCGGCCGGAAGATGCCGTCCGGCGTCTTCCGCTTGTCCGGACGGGCAACGTTTCGCCGGCTGTCGCCGCGCGCTTCAGCCGTTCATGTTTGCGGCCGATCTGGTTCAGTTCCACAAGCGTCACTTTCATCCACCGTTCTCCTCCATCGGACAATTTCATTGGCGCGATTTGCCTGTCCGTGAGCGATGCTGTCGCCGGTGACGCCTATGAAAACATATTTTGCGGCGACTTGACATCCTGCATATGCATTAGGACTTTTGACCTCCATTGTTCCTAGTTCTGTAAGACTATAAGGCGTGACTTGTGCCTAAATTTGTCGCCCGTTACAGGGAATTTTTCATTTCGACAAAAAGAAACTGCGGTCGCCAATCGAGGAAAATCGAATAGCCGGGACTTTATTCCCATATAAAATCATTTTTTCGCTTCATGAAACTTTTTTATCATACGGGCGAAACAAAAAACCTTTTTCTCCCGCTTGCCTGCCGCCGCGCGGGAGAAAAAGGCTCCGGTTGTGCACGATCCGAAACCGCAGGCGTATTGACCGCCCGAACCGCCTGCATCATATGCCGAAAAAGCCCCTTTCTTTCCATGCCGCACCATGGACCAGAAAGAAGGCTTTCCTATCGTCCTCAAATTTTGAGTTCGCCGAGACGGATCAATTCGACAACGGCCTGCGACCGGCCTTTCACGTTCAACTTCTGCATGACATTGGAAATATGGTTGCGCACCGTCTTTTCGCTGATGAACAGCATTTGCGCGATATCTTTCGTGGTTTTATCCTGAACGAGCAATTCAAACACTTCGCGTTCGCGGTTCGTTAATAAAATGCTCCTGTGATCGCTACCCTTCAATAGTGTCACCCCTCCTTGCTCGGGCCTTTTAAGAAATTACAAGGTAAAGGGATACAGTCAAATCCATACTATGAAGGGCGGCGGGAATCGGTGAGCGGCTTCGGGCAAAATAGGCGGTTCCGGCGCCCGCCCGGAGCCGCTTTGCCGTTTCTCCGCACGGGCAGAGCGGGGCATCCGGGGGAACGGCGCGCGCGCAGGCGCCCGGCGGTCAAGGTTCGTTCATGCCGGCCTCAATCGCCGGCGAACAGCTGCGTGAACATTTTGCCGCACGACCCGCCGTCGACAATGCCGATGCCGATGCGGGTGAACTGCGGGTTGAGGATGTTCTCGCGATGCCCCCGGGAGGCCATGAGCGCCGCGTGGGCGGCCTCCGCGTCCCGGTTGCAGGCGATGTTTTCCCCGGCGGTCCGGTATCGGATGCCGAACCGGTCCAGCATGTCGAACGGGGATCCGTAGGTCGGCGACTGGTGGGAAAAGTATTGATTCTGCACCATGTCCGCGCTTTTCAGCTCGGCGACGTCACTCATTCTCAGGTCGGCCGCAAGCGGATTCAGCCCGGCTTTCGCACGCTCCCCGTTCACCAGTTCCAGCATGCGGCGTTCTTCAGCGCTGAGCGGAGCCCCTTCAAGTTCGGGCCCGGGTTCCGGGGGCGGCTCTTCCTCCGGCGCCTGTGGCGTTTGCGGCGTCTGCGGGATATGCCGTTTTCCGATTTTCAGCTCCGCGTACGCCCACAGGATGGCCTGCAACGTATCCCCGTCCACGACCCCCGTGGCGTTCAACCCGTACTTGCGCTGAAAATGGGCGACACCCTGTTTGGTCAACGGTCCGTAGACGCCGTCGATTTCCCCGGCATAGCTGCCGAGCGATTTCAGCATGCCCTGGATCGCATACACATCCGGTCCGGCAGCCCCGGGACCGACGGCTCCGGTGGCCGCGGGAACGGCGGCGAAGGCGATCAGGCCGAGGAAGAGAACGGCCATCCGTTTCCATCCCATCCCGTTTTTGTGCTCCACAAACGACAACCCCTTTGCATTGGCAATGTTTGACGGTCCTATTATGCACAAAAACGGGAAAGGTTTAGCCGCAGGCCCGTTTTCCGGTTGACCGTGAGAATCGTTTTCATTTAGTATGGAAATGATGACCGTCCTCCGCAGGCATGCGTGAAGGAAAGCCGGTCCGGGAAGGACAGGGCGGGCCGTTCATTCCCGCAGAGCGATCGAGACGTCGGATTCTCCTCGCGAATGCGAGTTTTTGAAAACAACCCCAACATGGAAAGCCGAGCGCTCCTGCACCCGGCGATTTTTTTGGCTTCGGGGTGAATCGGATGCCCGGTCACGGTTTCGCGCCGCGCCCCGCCAGCGGATGCAGCCAGGGCGGCGCAGGCGGGCCGCCGCGCCTCGGCCGGCGGGGAGCGGTTCCGGCGACGACGGCGGCCATGGCGGATTGGGCTTCGGCCAGGACGCGGAGTTCTTGCCGGATGAGGGCGGCCGGCAGCTTCGCCTCCACCGCCGCGTCGGCGGCGCACTCCAGCATGCGGGCCACCGCCGCCTGGCTTCTGGCCAGCGCCTCCAGCATCGCCGCCTGCGCCTTGAGCGCGCGGCGGTCAGGAAACCAGTGCGGCCTCATTGATCGTCCCCGCCAAGACCGCCTTTGGCCTCTCCGTCCGTGCCGCCGAACAGATCGCCGAACAACCCGCCCGCGGAGTCGCCGTCTTCTTCCTTCCCGCCGATGAGTAGCTTCAGGTGGCGGGCGAAGCCGGTCTCCATTTTGACGATGCCGTCGATCACTTCGATCAACCGTTCATGCACGGCGAGGGACGCTTTGAGCTGATCCCGGTGCCCGTCGAATCCGCCGTCCTGCAGGAAAACCCGGATCCAGTTCCGGCTTTTCTCGGCTTCCAGAGCCTTCGCTTCCAGGATGAGCGCGACTTCTCCCTGATAGCGCGTGAAGACGTCGATCATCCTTAGGTACAGATCCGTCCGGTCCATGTTCACTCGTTCCCTTCCGCAAACGGAATGTCCTTCAGCACGATTTCGAGCTGATCTGCGACCGCTTCCTCCAAATCCCCGAGACTGTTCAAATAGACGGCGACGCTTTGCATGACGTCAAGGGCAAGTTCCAGCGCCGTTTCCCGTTCGCCGAGGTCCGGCCCGTGATCCGGCAACCGGCCGATTACCCGGCTCGCATGCATCGCTGCATCCCTTTCCGCGGCCAGCGTGCGCGCCAGTTCGTAGTGGGATTTGATCATGAATTCCATCGACAGCGTCACATGGTGCTCCATTCGGGCAATCCTCCCCCGTCCGTGAAAGCATGCCTGTCAACATCCATCCTCCGTCCGTACTGTCAGCATATGTTGCCGGGAGGCGTCCGTGACATTCCGGCATCATTCCTGCAGCAGCCTGGAGGCGATCATTCCCTTCCGTCCGTCCCAATCTTCCTTGAAAAGGGCAAACAGAAACACGTCCTCGTAGCCGGCGCCCCTGCGGATGTGCCGGCGCAGGCAGCCTTCCAGGCGAAACCCCATTTTCTTGTGCAGCCGGTAACTGGCCACGTTGCTTGACAACACTTCCGCGCACACTTTGCGAAAGCCTTCGACGTCGAACGCCTGCATCAGGCCGAGGCAGGCCAGGTAGGTGCCCGTCCCCCGGGGCAGGTTGCGCTCCCCCAGGTAAAATCCCCAGGAGCAGGTGCCGTTTTCCCGGCTCACATCCGAAAACCGCATGATGCCAAGGGGTTTCCCCCATTTTTCAAACACGTAAAACAACCGGTCTTCCCGCGCCAGCAGCTCCGCAAACCAGCGGTCGTGTTCCTCCGGCGGGATCGGCCGGTCGGAACGCATCACGGCGCGGACCCGTTCCGAATTCCGCCATCTGAGGATCAACGCTTTGTCCGCCGGCGTGACGTCACGCAGCCGGTATATGCCCGTCATCGCCCATCATCCCACTCACCGGCTGCGGCGAGCAGCTGCCGGATCTGATCGCGGCCGAGCGGCCGCACCCGATGCGAGCCGTACGTGCCGGGCCGGGCCTGCCGCGCGCCGGCATACGTGCGGTCCCCGGCACCCGCGGGAGGAACAATGTACATGTCGTCGGTTTCCAGCGCCGTATGCGATTCTTCTTCCGTCATCAGTTCTTCGTACATTTTCTCCCCCGGTTTCAGGCCGATGATGTCGATTTGCACCGATCCGGGGTCAAACCCTTCCCGGGATGCCACCATTTCAATGACCGCGCGGGCCAAATTCCCGATGCGGACGACGGGCATTTTCAGCACGAAAATCTCGCCGCCCCTCGTCTGCCGGAGCGCCTCGATGGTCAATCCGACGGCCTGGTCCATCGTCATCATGAACCGGGTCATCTGCGGATGGGTGACCGTAATCCGCCTCCCCTTGCCAAGCTGGTCCAGGAACAGCGGAATGACGGATCCCCGCGAACCGATCACATTGCCGAATCGGACCATGGCGATGGACGTGGCCGGATTTTTCAGGTGCGAGCGGGAGACGATCCGCTCCGCGATCAATTTGGTGGCGCCGTAGGCGTTGGTCGGTGAAATCGCCTTGTCCGAACTGGTGAACACCACCTTCTTCGCACCCGCCGCCTGCGCCGCGCGGACCACGTTCAGCGTCCCGATGATGTTCGTGAACACCGCTTCCGACGGGTTTTCTTCGCACGTTTCCACCCGCTTCATCGCCGCCGTGTGAAACACGTAATCGATTTGCGCCAGCGCCGATTCCACCCGCGGATAATCCCTGACGTCTCCCACCATGAATTCGACGTTGTCCGGCGCGCCGAGCCGGTTGCGCAGCTGAAACTGTTTGTATTCATCCCGGCTGAACACCCGCACCAGGTTCGGCTTCTCCGCCAGGATGCGGGAGACGAGCCGGCTTCCGATGGTGCCCGTTCCGCCGAAAACCAACACATTTTTTCCCTTGAAGAACACAGGCATCATCCTTTACCCGATGTAAGGTCCGGACGGGATTGCACGAAGGATTCGGTCGTCCAGGCGGCATACGTGCTCCCAGCTGAAGCGCATGCGCGCGAAAGTTTGTTCCGTGGCGATGTGGCGTTTCAATCCCTTTTCCAGAAGATAAACCTCACGGCCGCTCCCCTGGACAAGGATGCCGTTCAAACGTCCGGCCAAAAGATCCCGATTGCCGCTTTCCCGCCCCCCGCCTTCCGGCAAGATGATGGGATGGCCGGAAGGAATGCGGGCCAGTATGCGGTCGTCGACACGGCAAACGTCATCCCAGCGCCAGCCTGACGCCGCGAAAACGTCCACCCCCGCGATGTGCCGTTTCAGCCCGTTTTCGATCCGATACACCTCGCTGCCGCTTCCCTTGACCAGCCGGCCGGCGAAGGCCGAATGCAAACTTCCGGCGAGCCGGCCGGTCCATTGGCCGATCAGCCTGGCCAGCACCGGCCCCGACAGGACGACCGGATAGGCGCCCCGCATGAACTGCCGGCGCGATTGGCGGAGGACGCCTGCCAGCTTGCCGTCCACGATGACGGCGCGGAGCAGGCTGGCCAGCTTCTCCGGATCGTCCTGCACGAAGGGCGCAAGCCCGTCGTAATAGTCGTAATAACGGTCCGGCCGCCGGTCCCTGAGCACGAACAGCGGTTTGCCGAGCACGAGTGCCTCCAGGCCGACGGTGGACGATTGCACGGCCACGGCGTCGACGGATGCCAAATAATCGGCCAGTTCCACGTGTTGATCGATGACCCGCGTGCGCGGAATTTCGCGGAAGGCCTCCGCATATTCCCGCACGTTGCCCCTTCCGATTTCAAGCGGATGGGGTTTGACGATCACCTGCATGCCGTACTTCACCGTCAGCCGGCGAATGAACGCATGCCATCTGGCGGCTCCGCCCGACGGCTGGGTGGCCACCAGCACCGTTCTTTGCCCCGGATCGAGACGTTCCCCGCGGAGCACCTCCCCGCGGGTTCTCGGCACCCGCGTGCGAAGCAGGTCATGGCGGGGATGTCCGGTGACGACGATCCGTTCCCGTTCCACCCCGCGTTTCAGATACCAGTCGAGTTCGGTGCGGCCGTAAACGGCCATGCGGGTGGCGAAAACGGGCATGTACGCTTCTTCGCCCATGATCAGGCCGTGCTGCAGGCAGATGGACGGGATGCCCTGCGCTCCCGCCGCCAGCACGAGACAGCGGCTGAGCAGGTCTTCCGTCGTGCCCACCAGAACGCAGGAGACCGGATGGACGCGAAGCAGACGGCAGACGGCTTCCAACGTATCCGCCATGCGCGGCAGATCGTCGAGAAAACGGGCGACGATTTCGCCGGCAAACGGGGGATCCGGGATCCGGAACGCGGATGCCGCCTGCCCGGCCCGCCTCGACAAGAGGCGGACGGCCGTCGACACGTCCGCCGCGTAATCGTGGATGTTGAGCAGCGGATGGCCGAACAGGGTCGGCGGGCCGCCGCGGCCGAGCAGCAGCGTCTCGCCCCGGGCAAACAGTTCATGATAATGGCTTGCCGGCAGGCGAACGTAGTCGACGTGGACGAGCAGGCTGCCCTGCTGGCCCCTGTGGGGCTCACGCGCGGCGGGGGCCAGCAGGCGGGCGAAGGCCGGCCCGATGTCTTCGCGGCACCGGATGGCCATCGCCGCACCCGCGTAGAAATCCGGGTCCCGCATCCGCTCTTTCAGCGGATCAGGCAAGTATTTGTAGAAATTGGCAAGCAAGGGGAGCGGAATGCGCCGGTAAACGACATCCCGGAACGATTCCGCAAAATCATGGAACAGATTCCAATAGTGCAGCAAATAATCGGTCATGGCACGGTCACGTCCCGTGCCCGGTCAGGGCTGCCAGGCTTTCCCGCAGTTCCCGGCACGTCTTTTGCGGCGGCAGTTTGCGGATGAGGGCGCTCTTCTCCTCGCTGAACATCTGCTGGTGAAGGGAAACGGTCGTGATGTAGTTGTAGTCCAGCACTTCGGGGAGCGGATGAAACGGCCACAGCTGGTTCAGCCGCCAGAAAAAGCGGGCGTCCCCGAGCCGGTAATAACGCGGATCTTCGTCCCAGAATGCGCCGAACCGGCGGTACACTTCGGGGAGGATCGAACGCCGGTGCATGACCGAACAATGGTCGACGATGCAGGGCGCCATGCGGGTCACCTGGGTCGCCGGCCGCTCCACGGTGCGCACAATTTTGCCGTTGTCGTCCACATAGCGGGTGACGGAGGAGGAATACACGATCTGGACGTCGGGGCGTTCGTCGAGATAGTTCGACATGCGTTCCAGACGGCTCGGATGATAGATGTTGTCGTCGGTCAAATACGTGATGTACTCGCCTCTGGACAGCCGGATCGCCTGGTTGATCAGCACCGCGTAGCGCGTCTTTTGTGCCCGTTCCTCCAGCGATTTCACCCCGCTCCTGTAAAACCGGACCCGCGGGTCGGAGAGGAACGGCCGGATAACCCGCTGGGTTTCAGCGTCCGAATTGTCGTCCATGAGCAGCAGTTCGAAATCGCCCATCGTCTGGTTGAGCGCCGCCCGGAGCGCTTTGCCCACGAAATGCGGCTTGTTGTAACTGGTCATGATGATGGACACCTTCACCCCGACCCTCCCCTTTCGCGGCCGTGATCAGGTTTGCGCGTCCAGGGCCCCGTCTTCCAGCCCTTTGGCGTACCCGTCGTTGAACCCCTTGTCGTATCCGGCATCATAGGCTCGATTGTAGGCCTCGTTGTATTTCCGCGCGGCCGGGCCGCCTTCCGACGCCGCTTTTTTGCGCGGGATCGGCTTGTTTTTTCCGACCCCGGCGGACGCGGTTTTTTTGGTTGCCCCGCTCCGCGCGCCGGCAGCGGCGGATTTTCTTCTTTTCACCATGGTCATGCTGTCCTTCTCCTTTCGATGTCCTTCATGAAAACATGACGTCAAGCAACGCTTCCAGCCGCTTCTCGTAGGTGTGGTGTTGCAGCGTTCGCTTCAGCCCGCTCTTGGCGATGGCCATTCGTTCATCCTCGCGGGCCAGGTAATATTCGATTTTGGCGATCAGTTCTTCCGGCGATCCGTAGGTGACGATTTCCCGGCCGGGCGCGTAGTGGTTTTGCAAATCGAGCCGCACGTCGGTCAGTTGCAGGGCGCCCGATCCGGAAATCTCGAAGGTGCGCGGGTTGACGGAGTGGGCCGGAATGCGCCGGGTGTTCCGGTTGTAGCTGTCGTCGTCGTGCGCCCGGTGCAGGTTGATGACGATTTTTGCCCCGGCATAATATTCGGCCGTTTCCGCCGGCGTCATCCACTGGCCGAGGCGGATTTTGTCGGCGAGCAGGTGGAAGTTGGCCAGGCGATCCCACCACCAGCCGGTGATCAGCACGTTTTTCGTCGCCAGATAGGGCGCGATCGCGTCAAAAAACTGGATCCGGTTCCAGTACCCGCTGCCGATGAACAAAATGTCGCAACGTTTCGCCGGATCCGCCTCGCGCGGCCGGTAAACGCGGAAATCGTTGGCAAAGGGCAAATAGTGCACGCTTTGGCACCCCATGTCCCGGTAGAAGGGCACGCAGGAAAGTTCAAGGGTGAACACGTGATCGTAATGGACGGCGAACAGCCCGGTGACGTCGGTGTAATACGGATCATCCGTCATCCATACCGCCGTGCGCACGCCCATCTCCTTCACCTTGAGCACCTTGGAAGCCTCCAGGTTCATGCCGTTCAGCACGAGCATGCCGTGGGGTTTCTCCTGCCAGACCACCTCCGGGATGTTGTCCGTCGGCCGGCAGACGGTCACCCGCGTGACCATCCTGCCGAGCGCGTCGACGACCGCCTCGTCAATGGGGGCATAAGGCACGCCCATGCCGGTGGTCACATACAATAGATGGGCATCCCGAACCGGATACACTTGCGACGCATGCCAGGAGAGGAGCGCATCGCACCATCCCCGGTGATGGCCTTTCGGGTAACCGTTCCGGTAACCGTCGGCATGGCCGATCTCCCGCGCCGCGCGAACCGCCGCCTGGATCGCGGCGCGCTGCCGGAGTTGCCGTCGCCGCCCGGCTCTTCGTTTCCATGTGGCATTCCGGCGGACGGACTGCGTCTTTTTCATCCCCAAACACCTCCAGGTTGGCTCAAAAGTTGAAACATGCGGCTCAGGCGATGGACGTACGTGTGATGGCGGAGTGTTTTTTTCAGGCCGGTCACGGCCCGGTCGCGGCGAGCGTCTTCACGGCTCAGGAAATAGTCGGCTTTCTCCGCCAGCTCTTCCGGGGAAGAGAACGTCTCCAGGTCCTGCCCCGGCGTATAGTGGCGGGAAAGTTCGGCCCGTTCGTCCACCAGCTGCAACGTGCCGCAGGCACCGATTTCGAACGTCCGGGGGTTGACCGACAGTCCCGGAAAACGCTCGCTGTTGCCGGTTTCCTGGTCGGACCGGTGCAGGTTGATGACGATGCGCGCTCCGCTGTAAAACAGCGGCGTCGACAGCGGGTCGATACCCGTGAGCCAGATGCGGTCTTTCAGCCGGTCGTAGCCGGCGAGATGTTGCCATCCTCCCCCCGCGATCAGGACGTTCCGGCGGGTCAGCCAAGGAAGCAGCCGGTTGAAAAACGCCAGCCGGTTCGGGAATGCCATGCCGATAAACAGGAGATCCGTCTGCATCGCGGGCGGATGCGTCGGCCGGAACAAATCCGGATCGGCGGCGAAGGGCAAATAATGCACCGAGCGGCAACCCGCTTCCTCGTACATCCTCACGCAGCTGATTTCGTGGGTGAACACGACGTCATAATGGGTGGCCATCACGCGTGTCTGGTCGCTGAAATACGGATCGTCGGCCACCCAGACCGCCGTCGGGATGCCCATGGCGCGAATGCGGTCGATCTGGTCCGTGCCGATGGAAAAAATGCCGTTGAGCACGAGCACGAGATCCGGCCGGTGCAGTTCCGCCAGGAGGGCCACCGGATCGCCGCTGGTCACGCAAATGGCCTCCCGCGCGAGCTTGCCGAGGGCATTCATGATGCCCCGGTCGATGGTGCGGAAACCGGGCGTGCCCTGCGACACGTACATGACCGTTTTGTCGTACGGCACGATTTGCGCTGCCGGTACGGTGAGCCGTTCATGCACCATGCTGCAGCGGCCGGCATGGTACCCGACGGAGTAGCCTCCTCCGTAACCTGCCGCATACCCGGCTTGCCGGATTTGCCAAATGCGTCTCGTTCGGTTGTTTGCGCGTCGCATTTTTCTTTGCAGGCGCAATTTTCTCTTGGCTCGCATCGATGCTCTCCTTCCGTGAATCGCTTCAGTGCGCCGCCAGGCATCGGGCGAGGGCGTCCCGCCAATCGGGCAGCGGCGCAAGGCCGCTGAGCCGGATCATCATCGGATCGAGGGCGGAAAATTTCGGGCGCGGCGCGCTTGCCGAAAGTTCGGCGGAGTTGATGGCCGTGACCGGAACGTGCGCCAGACCGGCCAATCTGAGCACCTCCACGGCCTGCTCGTACCGCGAGCAAAAACCGGCGTTGGCGGCATGATATGTGCCATACAGATTCGTGCGGACGAGTTCCGCAAGAAAACCGGCCAAGTCCGCCGTGTAGGTGGGCGAACCGATTTCGTCGCCGACCACCCGGAGCGTCCGCCCTTCGCGGGCCGCCCGCAAAATTTTGCCGACGAAATTGTTCGGGCCGCCGCCGTACAGCCAGGACGTGCGCACGATGAAACTCCGGTGGTGCAGATGACGGACGAAGCGTTCCCCTTCCAGCTTGGAACGGCCGTACGCGTTGATCGGCGCAGGCGGATCGGTTTCCCGGTACGGCCGGCCCAGCTTGCCATCAAACACGTAGTCCGTGCTCACGCAGGCCAGCTTGGCGCCCGCCTCTGCCGCCGCAACCGCCACGTTGCGGGTGCCGAGGGCGTTGACCCGGTACGCCTCGTCGGGTTCGATTTCCGCACGGTCCACCTGCGTGTAGGCGGCCGCATGGATGACCGCATCGGGTTTTTCCGCCAGCATCATCCGGCGGACCGCTTCCGCATCGGTGACATCGAGCGCCGCCCGGTCGCAAAGTACCGGTTCGGCACTTCCTGCCAGCGCCTTCGCCAAGTCGCGGCCAAGCTGTCCTCCGGCACCTGTGACCAGCACTTTCATTCGCCTTCACCGTCCAGGAGCGGTTTCCACCAGCCGGCGTTGGCGGCATACCATTCAATCGTCTGCCGCAGGCCGTCCCGCAGGGAAACGGAAGGCGCCCATCCCGTGTCTTTCCGCAATTTGCGGGCGTTGATGGCGTATCTTCTGTCGTGGCCGGGCCGGTCTTCCGTGAACCGGATCAGCGATTCCGGCAGCCCCAGCTCCCCGAGAATCATCCGGACGATGTTCAGATTCGTGCTTTCGTTGTTGCCGCCGACGTTGTACACTTCCCCCGGAGCTCCCTTCTGCAGAATGAGATCGAGGGCTGCGCAATGGTCCCGGACATGAAGCCAATCGCGGATGTTGCTCCCGTCCCCGTAAACCGGAATCGGTTTTCCGCCAAGGGCGTGGATGATCGTTTTCGGAATGAGTTTTTCCGGGTGCTGGTACGGGCCGTAGTTGTTGCTGCAGCGCGAGATGATGACCGGCAGGCCGTACGTTTTGCCGTAGGCGCGGACGATGAAGTCCGAAGCGGCTTTGCTGGCCGAATACGGGCTGTTCGGCCGGGCCGCCGTCCGTTCGGTGAACGATCCCTTTGCCCCGAGGGATCCGTACACTTCGTCCGTGGAAATGTGCAGGAACCGTTTCACGCCGCTTTTCAGCGCCTCTTGCAGCAGCGTGTGGGTGCCGAGCACGTTCGTACGCAGGAACAGCTGCGGATCGGCGATGCTCCGGTCCACGTGGCTTTCGGCCGCGAAATGGACAATCGTGTCCACGCCTTCCGCCAACAGGCTCCCGACGAGTTTGGCGTCCAGAATGTCGCCGCGGACGAACCGGTACCGGGGGTGGGAAGCGACATCGCGCAATTTTTCCGGATTCCCGGCGTACGTAAGCAAATCGAGGTTCGTGATGAAAAGGTCTCCGTCACCGTAACGCTCCAGCATGTGGCGTATGAAATTGCTGCCGATGAAACCCATGCCGCCGGTGACGAGCAAATGGTTCATGGCGTTTCTCCCCCCTCCTTTCCGTCTTCCCGTTCCATCCGTTCCGCCGCTTCCCGGAGCGACGCGAACGTGCCGGCGTCCGTCCACCAGCCCTGCAAGATCCCGTAGGTCAACTTGCCTTCCCGGGCGTACAGGGCGTTGACATCGCTGATTTCCAGTTCGCCGCGGGCGGAAGGGGAGATGGCGCGAATTTTGTCAAACACCCCGGTATCGTAAAAATAGATGCCGGTGACGCAGTAGTCCGATTTCGGGCATTCCGGTTTTTCCTCGATGTCCCGTATGCGGTTCCCCTCGATGACGGGCACGCCGTAACGGCGCGGATCGGGCACCTTTTTCAGCAGTACCCTGGCGCCTCCCGGCTGCCGTGCGAACGTCTCCGCCTCCCCCCGCAACGAATCTTCGAACAGATTGTCGCCGAGCAGCACCGCGAACTTCTCCCCGCGGGGAATGAACGGTTCGACGAGGGACACGGCCTGTGCGATGCCGCCCGCCCGTTCCTGGACGAGAAAGGCCAGATGCACGCCCCATTTTTCGCCGCTCGCAAAGTAATCCACGTACTGTTGGGCGGATTGCTTGCCGATCACGGCGATCAGTTCCCGGATGCCGGCTTCCCTGAATTTTTCGATGGCATACTCCAGCATCGGTTTTTTTCCGACAGGCAACAGATGTTTGTTGACCAGATGCGTCAAGGGATACAGGCGCGTACCCGTTCCTCCCGCCAGTATGACTCCCTTCAACCCCATCATCCTTTCACGCTGGTCGAACGTTCAAATAAACATGAGCGGATCCGCGCCAAATTTGTCGATGAACTTCTGCCGGTTGGCGGCGAGAAGTCCGGCAAGTTCCGTTTGCGGCATTTTGCGGAAGCTGGCGCTGCCGTGGTGGTGCACGTAGGTGTCCCCCGCCACCATCAGACGCCAGCCGTCTTGTCTGGCGCGGTAGCAATAGTCGTCATCCTCGTAGTGGCCCGGCGCATACCGTTCATCCAGCAGGCCGATGCGATCGATCACTTGCCGCCTGATCACCATGCACATGCCCACCAGCCGGTTCACGCCTTTCCACTTGCCGGGATCCGGCCGGTTCGCTTCCCGGGTCATTTCGTGGAAAGCGGTCAGGTCGGCGTAGCCGAGCGGATGGTGCTGGATGCCGCTGGCGTAATTGGTCATCGGGCCGACGATGCCGATGTCGTCGGCGCTGTACAGGCAGGCCAGCATGTTGTCCAGCCAGCGGCGCGACACGATGATGTCGTTGTTCATCAGCACCACCGTGTCGCCGGCGGCGAGTTTGATGCCGGCGTTGGCGGCGACCGGAAACCCCCGGTTGCGAGGCAGGGAGACGAACACGATCCGCTCTCTGCGGCAAAAGTCGGCCGTGCCGTCCGTCGAACCGTCATCGGCCACGATGATTTCATGGGGATGGTCCGTAAACCGCCGGATTTCGGAGATGCAGTGGCCGAGCAGGTGCAGGCCGTTCCAGGACGGAATGACGATGCTCGTCAGGTTCATGCCGTCCCCCCTCCCGCCGCAACCGCCGCCTTCGCGCCGCCGGTTGCTCCCGGCATTCCCGCCGCCTGGCGGTTGCGGATCGTGTCGCCGAATCCGATGCGCGGGCCGCGGGCCTGTTTCAGCATGTGGATCGCCTCCAGATGGTCGCCGATGATCAGGTCGGACACCGGGTTTTCTTTGCCCGTGTTCGTTTGCCTGCGTTTGTTGGCGGCAATCACGTCCACGGAGCCCGGCGCCGTCACAACAAGCCCGCGCAGCACCGCCTTGACCAGGGCGCAGGGCGGCACCATCAGATCCCGCGGCCCGATTTCGAGGATTGCGCGGCGGGACAAGGCGTGGGGAACCGCCGTAAGCGAATTGGCCGACAGGTCGGCCCGGTCCAGGCAATGGTTGAGAAACGCCTTCATCACGGTGACGTCGTCCCACCGGCGCATCGGCCCGAGAAAGGGCGTCAGGTCATTGAGCGCCACGTCCGCCCCGCGATGGACGGCATCGATGAACGGCAAAAGCTGTTCGGCGCGGATCAGGATGTCGCCGTCCAGAAACAGGACAATGTCCGCGTCCGTCATCTTCGCGCCCAGGGCACGTCCCACATCATGGCCGAGGGCATCCGGGTAATGAACGACCGTTGCACCTGCCGCCCGCGCAACGGAAAAACTTTCGTCACGGGAACCGTTGACGATGACGACCATTTCCGAAAGGGGAAGGCGGGCAAGCTGCGCAAGCACGCTTCTCAGGGTGGCGGCTTCGTTCATGGCCGTCACCACCGCTCCTACGGATTTGCGGGTCGGCATGAGCACGAAACCGGGTCTTCCCGTATTCGCGGCGGCCGCGTATCCGCGCAGGAATGCTTGCATGTTGGCCAGATACGCGCGCATGGTTCGGCGGGTGAGCCGGCGCCTGCCCCAAAACCCGCACCACGCGTCATTCAGGCTGCGTGCGTCCGGCGACCGGATCGATCCGCCGGACGAAAGCATGAGTCTGCGCGCCGCCCTGCGGCCTGCCCGGTATGCGCCGGCCAACCCCGCCTTGAGCGGGAAGCCCGCCTTTTTCATCCGGCGCATGCCATCACCTCACTTTGCTCCTTTGGCGATGCAGATCGGTATATCCGCCGCGCGGGCCCTGTTCTTCGATCATGCGGACCATCGCTTCCAGGTGATCGCCGATGATGAGCCGTTTGAGGGGATCTTCCCGCCTGCCGCGCCGCCGGACGGGATTGGACCGTCCGACTTCCACGTACGCCGCCCGGCTCACGGACAGTCCCTTCCGGACGGCGGACGCAAGCGCCACGGGCGGAACGGCCAGGGCGGAAGCGCCGACGGATTCCAGCATGCGCCTGCTGATGGCATGGGGGATCGTCGTCATGGACGAACCCGCCAACATCCGCCGGCGCAACACGGCATTGAGCGCATGTTTGGCCACGACGACGGGATGCGGACGTTTCGTGAGCGTCCTGCCGTTGTACCGGTTGAGCGCCACGTCGCATCCCTGCGCGACCGCTTCGACAAACGGCCGAAGCTTCCCGGCCGGGATCACGATGTCCCCGTCCGTGAACAGCAGAACGTTTCCTTTCGCACGCCGCGCGCCGATGCCGCGGCCCACGTCATGGCCGAGCGGATGCGGGAAGGCGATGACGCGGGCGCCCATCCTCCGGGCCGTTTCTTCCGTCCCGTCCGTCGATCCGTTGACGATGACGATTACTTCCGTCTCGGGATGGACGTTGCGCGCCTCCCGGATCACCGCGGCGATCGTCCGCCGTTCGTTCATGGCCGGGATGATGACGCTGACGTACGGGTTGGCGCTGTTTTCGATCGGTTGCAAACCGCTTGCGGCCGCTTTGCCGGACGGTTTGCGCGACGCGCGGAAGGACGGCTTGGGCTTTCGGCGAATCCGGCTGCCGGTTTTGGCCTTCCCGGTTCCGCGGACGCGCGGTATTGCCCGACGGCGGAGGGCTGCCGATCGTGTGGGCGGCATGTGCTTCACCTCCTCTTTCCCCCACATTCTATGTCCAAGGCGACAAGCCGTAACGGCAATCGTTTACCGGGTGGACATTCCGGGCGCTTGTCCGCGCGCGGCTCGCCTTCCGCATGCGCCCGCACGATTCCCCCTAAACGCGACAAGCCTTGGCGCGGCGCGGCATCCGGTTCGCCGGACGCGTGGCGAACAAGCGGGTTCAGCGGGACGAAAGCCGCTTTTTGCAAAACAAAAAAGGGCGGCGGCTATGCCGCAAACGCCCGTTGGCAACCAGGGGATTCGCCCGTTTTCCCTTCCGCGTGGCCGGTTTATGCCCGCGGTTTTCCGCGTCTTCGTTTCCGTTTTTCGGGAGCCGCCGGTTGCTCCCCTTCCGGGGACGTATCGGAGGCCGTTTCCGCGCCTGTGTCCACGAAAGTTCCCGCTCCCGTTTCACCATCCGTTTCCTGCGCCGCGCCGCTTTCCGCGCCCGCCGCGGCCGGTGCTTCCGATTCTCCGAAAGGTCCGGGTGCCGGCGGAGCTTCCGTTTCCGAACCCGCCCCGGCTCCCGTCACGGCCTCATCCGCAACGGCCGGGGGAACGGCATCGCCCTCCCGCCCGCCGGTCATTGGCGCGAACGTTGCCGCGGCCAACCCGGCAACGGGCTGCAGGACGGCATCCGCGGCCGATCCTTCAACCGGTGATTCGGCCACGGCCGCAGATGCACCGCCGGCATGCAGGGACACCAATCCTTCTTCCGGGCTGCCGGACGGCGGCGTCACCGGATCCGCATCCGATCCGCCGGCCGAAGGTTCCGTCGTCTCTCCCGCAACCGTCCCCCCGGAATCCGGATCCCCGGAATCGGCAAAGGCCGTCCGCCCATCGGCATCCGCCCGACCGTCGGACGCGGGTTCGGCCGTCTGGCCGGGCGAACCGGTTTCCGCCGCTTGCCCGCCATCCGCGAACCGATCCGGATCCGTTCCGGCCGGACGTTCCCCGCTGCCCGCGGCGATGAAGTGCAATTCGGCTTCGGCGGCTTGCTCCCCGTCAAGCCGAATGACGGTAAAGTCGGCGGAATAGACGGTGTTGCCGGACAGGAAGGCGAAGGCGGGCGCACCGGAAACGGAAGCGGCAATCGCATACCGCCGGTCGGCGAACGGACGGCGGAATTCCACGGGGACGCGCACCTGCCGCTCGCCTTCCGCAAACCGGAAAGGCACGATGCCGTGTTGCTGCAGGGCGTCGTTCTCCGCGGACCGAACCGGTGTGAACGCCAGGTGGCCGGGCTCGATGGCGCGATCAGCCAGATGCCGCGACGTGACCGCCTTGTCGGCCAGATGGGCGGAACCGACGGCGCAGTCGGCGAGATGCTCCGCGAGAACCGACCGCTGCGCCAGATGGGCGGAGCCGACCGTCCCTTCGGCCAGATGCCGGCGTTCGACGCTGTTTTCGGCCAGCGCCCCGCTTTGCACCGCGCCTTGCGCCAGATGGACGGCTTCCACCGCGCCGGGTGACAGGTGGCCGCCGCCGACGCTCCCGGGGGCCAGCTTCTCACCCGTCACCGCCTCATCGGCCAAATGGACGTTTCGCACCGACTGTTGCGCAAGATGGGCCGATTCCACAGCGCCGGAGACAAGATGGCTGCCGCCGACGCTCCCCGGAGCCAGCTTCTCGCCCGTCACCGCCTCATCGGCCAAATGCGCATTCAGCACCGCCTCGTCCGCCAGGTGGTAGGCTTCCACGGCGCCGACGGCCAGGTGATCGCTACCGATGATTCCCGGAGCCAGCTTTCCGCCCGTCACCGCGCCGTCGGCGATCGCTTCCGTGCCCACCGCCCCCGCTTCCAGCTGCTCCGCGCCGACGCAGCCGGTCCGCAGATGGCGGCGTTCCACGGCGCCGTCCGCCAAATGTTCAGGGCCGACGGCATCCGTCTTCAGCTGCAGCGAACCGATCGACCGCTCCGCGACATGCTCCTCGATCACGCTCCCGGGTTGCAGATGCCAGCCGGCCACGCTGCCGTCCGCCAGTTTTTCCGCCGTGACGGACTCGTCGGCGATCGCTTCCGTGGTCACCGCAGAAGGCTTGATGTGGCGCGCTTCGACCGCCATCGGCCGCAGATGGTCCCCGGAGACGCTTTCCGCCGCCAGATGGGAAGCCGCCACTTGCGCCTTGCCGATATGGCGGCCACGCACGCTGCCTTCGGCCAGATGCGCTTCGCCCACCGCGCCCGGCGCCAGTTTTTCCGCCGTGACGCTGCCGGATGCCAGCTTTTCGGCCGTCACGGCACCGTCGATCAGTTTCCCGGCCGACACGCTTTCGGTGGCCAATTTCGCCGTCGTGACCGACTGGTCGGCCAACTGCCGGGCGGTGATGGCCCCTTCCGCCACATGCCGGCTCTGCACCGCGTCATCCGCCAGGGCGGACGGGCCGACGGCGCCCGCGGCCAGATGGTCCGCCGCGACGCTGCCCCGCTTCAGTTTGCCGCCGTCCACCGATTCATCGGCCAACGATTCATGGGCGATCGAACCGGGAACGAGATGCCGTCCGGCAATCGTCCCTTCCGCCAGCTTCTCGCCGGTCAGGCTGCCGTCGGCCACATGTTCGCCCGTCACCGCGCCGCGGGCGATCTGCACCCGGCCCACCGCGCCCGGCGCCAAATGGTCCGCCGTGATCGCCTGAAAAGCCAGGTGCTGCGCATCTACCGCTTGCCCGGCGATTTCCCGCCCGGTAACCGCTTTTTCCGCCAGGTGGGCGCCGGTCAGGCTGCCCGGCCGGATTTTGTCCGCCGTGACGGCACCGTCGGCCAGCTTCTCCGACGTGACCGCACCGTCGGCCAGTTGCCCGGCCGAAACGCTTCCTTCCGCCAGCTTGGCGGCGTTTACGGCGCCGTCGGCAATTTTGCCGGCGGTGACGGATTGCATCGCGAGATGGGTTTCCGTCACCGTTTCCGGCGCGAGATGGGTGCCGGTGATCGTCTGTTTGGCCACGTTTTCCCCCTGGATGGTGCCGATGCCGATGTGCGAACTGTCGATGGCGCGTTTGGCGATCGATTCCCCGGTCACCGTCTGCGCCGCCAGGTGGACGCCCGTCACCGCGTGCGGCGCCAGCACGTCGCCGGTTACCGCGCCCGGAGCCAATTTGTCCGTCGTCACGCTGCGGTTTGCCAGTTTTTCGCCGGTCACCGCCTCATCCGCCAGCTTTTCCGCGATCACGGCGCCGATGGCCAACTTGGCCGCGTTGACCGCCTCGTTGGCCAGGCACACGTCGGTGACGGCGCCGCTTTTGATCTTTTGGGTCGTGATCGACTGGTCCTGGAGCAGTTCGGCGGTGATGGCCTGTTCCCGAATGTGGATCGTGTCGATGGATCCTTCGGCAATTTTGACGGAATCGATCGTTTTGTTGGCCAGTTTTTCCGAGGTGATGCTGTTGTCCGCCAGTTTGTCACCCGTAATGGTGCGGTTTTTCAGTTTGCTGCCTGACACCGACTGGTCCGCCAGATGGATGTCGTCAATCGCGCCGGGTGCGATTTTGCTTGACGTGACGCTGCCGTCCGCCAGTTTGGCGTGGGTGACGGCGAAATCCCGCAGCGTCTGGGTGCCGATGGATCCGGGCCGGATTTTCGATTCGTCGATCGTCCGGTTGGCGATTTTGCCGCCGGTCACCGCTTCATCCACCAGGTCATCGGTGTAGATGATCCCTTTGCGCTCGCCCGGCGCGCGCCATCTGACGGTGTCGGCGCCGGCGATTCCCCCTGCCAGCAGCGGACCGGTTTTGCCGCTTGCGGCGCGGATCCGGCCCGCCGTATCTTCCCTCTCCGCGGACGGCGGCGCCGATGCGGCGGCGTTGTCCCTGTCCGCCAAGTCCGCCGTCGCGCCGGATGCAACCTCCGGCCGGTCCGCTCCCGTTTTGGCACCCGCGGCCGCCTTACCGCCGGCGACCGCCTTCACCCCGGTCCCCGTCTTTCCGTCCGAAGCGGCCTTGGCCGCCGGTTTTGCGGCACCCGTCACGCGGCTTCCCTGACCCTGGACGATGCGGGTCGCTTTCGCCTGGCGGGATGCCGCGGCTTCTTCGATCAGCCTCAGTTCGTCAATCGCCCCGCTCACGACCCGGTACGTTCTCCGGGCCGTCCCCTGCCTGCGGCTTCTCAACTTGCTCGCGCTACGCTTCGCCATGGATGACTTCCTCTCCCGTCTGAAAAGCTTCTTTCCTGAAAAATCGCCCGATCATGCGGCGCGGGAACTCCGCGATGCGGAGCGCCGCTCCGCTCCGCACCGGCTCCGGCCGCCTGCGGCGCGCGCATCCGTGTCAATGGATTCGGCGCATGCCGGACAGATGCCATTTTCCGTCATCCGTAACCTATGCGAATGTCCCGGCGCCTGCCACCTGTCCCGGCAAATATATGCGAATACCCACGATAAAGCGCCATCTGCCGCTCCGCCGTGTGCCGCCAGGTGAACGATTGCCGCACCATTTGTGCTCCCCGTTCCCCCATGGTCCGTCGCAACGGCTCATCGGAAAGAAGCCGCACCAAAAGTTCCGGAAGCCGTCCGGCCAACTCGCGCGGCGAAACGAGAAAGCCGTTTTCCCCGTGAATGACGATTTCCCGGATGCCGCCGACCCGGCTGGCCACCACCGGCACCCCGCACGCCATCGCTTCCACGTTCACGAGTCCGAACGCCTCCTTGCCGACCGACGGGACGACGGCGACGTCCGCCGCCCGGAACCATTCCGGCATCTCCGAATACGGAACGTAGGACAGGAAGCGGACGGCATCCGGCGTCCGTTCGCCCAATCGGTGCAGGTTGCGCACATACGGCGTCAGCCGTCCCGAACCATAGAAGGCCGAACCGGCGACCACCAGCACCGCGTCGGGAACACGGCGGATCACTTTGCGCCAGCATCGCAGCAACACGTGCACCCCCTTGATCGGAATGAGCCGTCCGGCATACAGCACGATCCGCCGTCCGGCCAGCCCGCGTCCCGCCTTGAACGCCTCCCGCGCCTCCCTTCCGCCGGGTTCCCATTGGGAACGGAAACGCTCCGGATCCGTTCCCAGCCGGTTGATCAGCATTTTGCTCCGCATGCGGGGGAACCGCCTGGCCAGTTCGCCGCGCAGGAAGGCGCTGTTCAGCACGATCCGCCTTGCCGCCTTGAGCTCCCGGGCCAGCCGCTTCTTCGAAATGTGTGCGGGCGACACGAACGTCACGGAATGCAGCGACAGCCACACTTCCGCCCGGGGCGCCGCCCGCTTCACCGCCCGGACGAGACCGGGCCGGTTTTCCACCTGCACGAGATCCGGATGCAGCTGCCTGAGCCGCCCCAGCACCGCTTTCCGGTAACCGGCGGGCGATTTTGCGGACGGGCGGATGTGGGTTACCCCGTTCACCGTTTCCGTCGGCCGCAGTCCCTGCCGGAATTTCGAAAACACATACACGTCCGCTTCCGCCGCCAGATGCAGGCTGATTTCGTCCACGACCCGTTCCACCGAACTGCTGAAGTCCGAAGGAAGGGCGAACGTGCCCGGCGTCACGATGGCCACCTTCGGCCGCCCGGCCGTCTCTCCCAACCGCCAACCGCTCCTTTCCGTCCGGCCAGCCGCCCGCAAGGCGTCTGAACCGCCAATCAATGCATTTTACACGGGAAGCGGGCAAAAGGAGCAAAAAAGGGGCCATTGTCCGCACCCGCTCACCCATCCACCCGCCATGTCCGCGAATAGGATGAAGCGAGGAGTTGAGGCCGATGACAAAACGATACGTGGGCGTTCTCCTGAACAGCCGGATGTACAGGGGCATCGCATCGGGCAGAACGGGACACGAGGCGCTGCTCAATTACGTGGCGGCGGCGGCCGAATACGGCGTCGAGCCGTGTTTCGTGCGCCTGAAAAACCTGCGTCCCGGCGCGAAACGAACGACGGGGTACGTCTGGCAGGACATGCGGTTTGTGAAGAAAACGGTTCCCATGCCGAAGGTGGTGCACAACCGGGCCATTTTCAGGAAGAAAAAGCTGAACGACAAGCTGACCAGGCTGGCGGCGAAAGGCATTTTCGTCTACAACGGCATCAACCGCCACGGCAAGGTGCGCATCCACCGGCTGCTGATGGAAAACGTGCCGCTGCGCATCCATCTGCCGGAAACGATGGAGGCGACGCCGATCAACATACGCGAGATGATGAAGCGGCACGACGAGCTGATTCTGAAGCCGAACAGCGGCAGCATCGGAGAGGGCGTCATGATGCTGAAACGCGGCGACGACGGCGTATGGCGGCTGGAAACGTCGGCCATCGGACGCAATCCGGCTCCGGAGCCCGTCGATCTCAAGCGCCCGTTGCCGCAGCGTCTGCTCGAACGCATCTACGTCCGCCGCTATCTGGTGCAGCAACGGCTGCCCCTGGCCGCCTGGGAGGGACGGCCGTTCGACATCCGGGTGTCCGTCCAGCGGGGACACGGCGGGAAGTGGCAAATCACCGGCATGGTCGGCAAAGTGGCGGCAGAGCGATCGTATTTGACCAACGTCGCCCGGGGCGGCATGGTGATGACGGTGGAAAACCTGCTGGCCAAATTCCCGGCCCTCGACCCGGAACGGGTCAAAGACGACATCGGCCGATTCGGTCTCCGGGTTGCGGAGCATCTCGGCCGAAAGTTGCCCCGCCTGGCCGATCTCGGGCTCGACGTGGGCATCACGGAAGCCGGTTTCCCCATGTTCATCGAATGCAACGGGCGGGATTTGCGATACAGTTTCCTGAGGGGCGGTCTCGTGCGGGAATGGATCGGCACGTACGCCAATCCGGTCGGATACGGCGCCTGGCTGCTGGAAAACCGGACGAAGCGGTGACGGTTTGCCCGGAAAACAAAGAGCCGCCGGCTAAAGGAAGAAGCGGTTAGGGGGCGGGGAGAAAACCGGGAAACGGAAGTGCGTACAAGGCGGCCGGACGGCATAAAGAAACGACGAACGGCCGGGAAAAATGGCGGCAGGCCGGGCGAATTCCCGACAATCCCCATTTTTGCGGAACGACAGGGTTGCCACCGGCCTTGCATTTGTGCAAAGATACGAGTAGACTTGGCAAGACTTGCAGCAGTCAGAACAGGGGAATGAGCAACCATGTGGACATCATTCTTTCGCCTCATGACCGAACTGTCTTCCCGCAAATGGGTGTCACGCGCCGCCGGCAAGTTCGCCAATTCCGCTTTCAGCAGGCGCCTGATCCCCCGTTTTGCCCGCATGTACGGCATCGACCCGACGGAAGCGGAGCTCGCGATGGATCAATATCCGTCGCTGAACGCCTTTTTTACGCGCCGTCTGAAACCCGGACTTCGGCCCGTCGATCCGGACGCCGACACCGCGACGAGCCCCGTGGACGGGCGAATCTCGGGCATCGGCACGGTGAAAGACGGCACGCTGCTGAACGTGAAGGGGCAGGACTACGCCGTCGAAGCGCTTCTGAACGGCTCGCCCCGCGCCGTCAATTACCGGAACGGGTTTTTTATCATCATCTATTTAAGTCCGTCCGATTACCATCGCATCCACAGCCCGGTGACCGGCACCATCGTGGAGAAGGAACACGTGCCGGGCCGGGTTTATCCCGTCAACGAGTTCGGCATGCGCCACATGAAACGGACGCTCAGCCGCAACGAGCGGGTGATCACCTACATTCGCCACGACCGGGGTGAAGCGGCCGTCGTCAAAGTCGGCGCCATGAACGTCAGCAGCATCCGGTATGCGGACGGTCTCGGCAGCCGCATCGCGAAGGGCGATGAACTGGCCATGTTCGAATTCGGATCCACCGTCGTGCTCCTTTTCGAACAGGGCACGTTCCGCCCGCGGCCGGATTTGATGCTGAACAGCAAAGTGAGGATGGGCGAAGCGATCGGAGTGCTTACGGAGAAAAACGCCGGGGATGCCGGCCGCTGATGCGGAGGCCGGTTCCCCGGCGTTATTTCGTTCACCGTCCCGGTTTCCGACGCTTGCCCTGGCCGGCTTTCCGGCGCTGCCCGCATCCCGGCCGTTCCCGTTCCGGACGGACGGTCCGTGATGCCGCATGGGGAAATGCGGCGGCCCGATTCCGCTTTCCGATGCCGCAGGCGTCGGACGGCGCCGTTCAAAGCGGTTCGCCCAGCGGAATGCGCTTCAGGAGTTCCGGTTTGACCAAACGCACCTCCTCTCCCGACATCCGAATCAGCTCCTTGAGCTGCCCCGGGCCGGCAATGTGGCGGCGCATCCCGCCCTGGATCAGGTAGACGGCCGGCCCTTCTCCCTTGAGCAGCATGCCGTCCCTGAGCCAGCTGATCCGCGGACGGCTGTCGATGCCGCTTGTCCGCCGGATCAACCCGGCGATCACCGGACCGGACAGGCGGAGCGGGTACAGGCTTTCGAGCGCCTCCCGCACCACCGCGTCCCGCGTGTTCCGTTCCATGAGGGCGGATGTCCATTCGGCCAGCTGTTCCGGATCGCCGGCGGGCACCCCCCGTCGTTCGAAGATCGCCGAATGGGGGCCTCTCAACACCAGCAGGGAACAGCCGAACAGGAGCGCCTCCAGGCCGACCGTGGAACTTTCCGCGATGACGCACCCTGCATGGGGCAACACGTCGTATAGGCTGATGCGCCTGGGGATGATCGTGACGTTGCGGTGTTCGTCGGCCATTCGCGCGTATTCGCTCAACTTCTCCGTCCGTTCTTCAAGCGGATGCGGTTTGATCAGCACGCGCAAACCCGGTTTTTGCGCCAACAGGCGGACGAGCCGGCCGATTCGCTCCGCCGGCAGGTGCGGCTGGGTCGCCACCAGCACGCGCCATTCGTCCGGCGGAATGCCGAGTTTGGCCGCCGCCGTCCGCTCCGGCATCGGCCTTCTCGCAAAAATCGCATCAAACCTGGGATGGCCCGTCAACGCCAGCCGATGCCGCTCTACCCCCCGCTCCGCATACCAATCCATGTCCGCCGGACCGTAAACGCCCTGCACGTCCGCAAAAACCGGCATGTACGACTCCTCCAGGGCGATCATCCCGTGCTGCAGGCAAATGACGGGGATGGCCCGGCGCCTGGCGGCGAGGGCCAGCACCCGGGTGAACATCAGCTCCGTCGTGCCGAGCAAGAGACAGCCCGGGGGATGTTCCTCCATGTAACGCTCCGCCTGGACGACAAGCCGGACCATCTCCGGAATGTCGGCGAGAAATCGCTCCCTGAGCGTCCCGTCCGCGAGCAGGGGATGCGAAGCCGCCCGGCGAAACAACTTGTCGGCCAGGCGGATCGCGGTCTTCGCCAGACGGTCACAGTCCGCCCCGTACGGCTGCAAATGGTGGATCGGCAGCCCGTGCCTCGCACCGCTTCCGCCGCTACCCGAGCCGTCGGCCACGATCACCGCTTTCTCCGGCCGGAAATATTCGTAGTAGACCGATTCGGGAAACCGGAGCAGGCTGGTGCAAATCGCGACATGCCTGCCCCTTGCCCGGGTCGCGGCGGGGGGAAGCTGCGCGCGCATCCGTTCGTCAAACGCCGGTTGGAGGCTTCCGATACCTGACGGGGACGGTTGCCCCTCCGTCGGCAAACCGGCGGAGCGGCTTTCGCCGCCGGCGCCGGCATCGATCCGCCGCCGCAAATCGTCGCTGACGTATCGGTTGAAGTTTCCGACGAGCGCCAGGGGAATGCCGAACACCCGCAGGCGCCCCATGGCGTCCACGAAATCGAGATACAGCGACCAGTAGCCGCCCGGTTTTTGCTCCATCGGCACGCCTCCCGCCATGCCGGCACGCTTTTCCGGCCTGATGTTCCACCGTATGCCGGCGCGGACGAAAAGGGCACGGTAACCGGCCCGCGGCTCAACCGTCCTCCGTCAAAACGTCCTCCGCCGCGGCGGCCAGCCTGGCCACCCCTTCCTCCATTTCGTCTTCTTCCAGATGGGCAAATCCGAGGGCGACCGCCGGCTTGGCCCGCCCCACGTACGTTTGTCGCAAATCGCGGACGACGAGCCGCCTCCCGGCACAAGCCGCGAGGAAGCGGTCGAAGGCTTCGCCGGAGCCGAGCCACTCCGCGTAGACGTAGAGCCCCGCATCGTTCGGATGGACGAACAGCGCCCGCCCGGCGCGTTCCCTGAGCAGGTTTTCCATCCGCTCGGAAAGCCGCATGTAACGGCGGCGCATGCGGCGCAGATGGCGTTCGTAACCTCCGCCGTTCAGGAAGGCGGCAAGCGCCCGCTGCTCCAGGATGGCCGTCGGATGGGGCTCATACAGCTGCTTCGCCTTCCGAAACGCCTCCTTGAGACCCGGCGGCAACACTGCGTAGCCGAGCCGGAGATCGTGCATCATCGTGCGGGAGAACGTGCCGACGAACACGACGCGACCCGAACGGTCCAGCGTCATGAGCGGCTCGATCGGCCGGCCGCGAAAGCGGAATTCGCTGTCGTAATCATCCTCGATGACGAACGAGCGATGCCGCTCGGCATATTCCAGCAACCGGAGGCGGCGTTCGAGGGGCATCACCGCGCCGGTCGGGAACTGGCGTCCCGGGGTGACGGCGATGAGCCTGGCCGATTCGGGCAGCGCGTCCGTCACGAGGCCGTGCCGGTCCACCGGACAGGGGACGACCATGCCTCCTGCCGCCTGAACGGCCCTTACCGTGCCTTCATACCCCGGATTTTCCACGACGGCCGGCTCGCCCGGATTCAGGATCAACTGGATCAGCAGAACGAGCGCCTGGTGGGAACCGCCGACGATCACGATGTCGTCCGGCTCCGCCGCCAGTCCCCGCACCCGCCGCAAATGCCTGGCGATTCCTTCCCTGAGCGGTGCATGCCCTTCCGCCGCATGGATATCCGCCCTCGCAGACCGGTATTGGCCGCGCACCTGGGCGTACAGCAGACGGTTCCACTCCTTAACCGGAAATCGGCGCAAATCGACCCTGCCCGGCGAAAAATCGATGACGCCCGGCTCGCGCTCCGCCGGTTCCCGCAACGGGCTTCTGCCGTCCGCCCTGATGGCGGAGGGCGGCCCCGACGAATTGTTGACGGCGGGAAGCGCCCTCACCCGCTCTCCCCACGCCGACAGCGTCTCCCCTTCCCCGTCCGGGAGCGCGGATCGCGGGTTTCCGCCCGTATGGACCGCCACCGTGCCGCGGGACGGAATCGCCTGCACGTACCCTTGCGCCTGCAGCATCTCGTAGACGGTGTTCACCGTGCCGCGGGACAATCCGTACTGGGCAGCCAGCGCCCGTGTGGACGGCAGCCGGCTTCCCGGCGGCACCGTGCCGTTCATGATGCTGTCCCGCATCGCGTAAAACAGCGCCTCGGTTTTTTTGCCGTATTTCATCAGACAGGTTTCATAGGGCAATTGCCAGTCCAAAACGATTCCCTCCGATGACTGGATAAACTGGTATAGTAAACTGAATATAAAGTGGACCTTTTTTATTGTCAATTCGTGGGATAAAATGGGAAAACAACGGGAGGAAAAAGGAGAGGAACACGATGCGCAGAAAAGAATTCGGGATGCATGACCGGGAGGAAATCGAAGCCTTTTTGCGGGAGATGGAATACGGCTTTCTCGGAACGGTGAACGATGCGGGCGAACCGGGCGTCACCCCGCTCAATTTTGTCTATCACGAAGGAAGCGTGTATTTTCACGGCAGCCGGATCGGGGAAAAAATGCGCTCGATCGCCGCAAACCCGCGGGTTTGCTTTTCCGTGGCCAAGCCGTTCTCGCAAATTCCGTCCTACTGGATCGATCCGGATCTCGCCTGTCCGGCGTCGGTTTTCTTCAAATCGGTGCTCATCACGGGCACGGCGGAAGAAGTGACGGATTTGGCGGAGAAAGCGGACGTGTTCACCGCCTTCATGAACAAGCTGCAGCCGGAAGGCGGCTACGCCCCCATCGATCCCGCCGACGAGCGTTACCGGAAACAGCTGGCGGGCACCGCCATCGTGAGAATCCGGGTGGAATCGATGAGCGCCAAATTCAAATTCGGGCAAAACTGGAACGAAGCGCGCCGCGAAACGATCACCGACCGGTTGCGCGAGCGCGGTCGTCCGCTGGACGAAGAAACGGTTCGGATGATCGGGCGGTACTGTCCGGTTCACCGGGAAGGCGAATGAACGCGGTCCGGATAATCGGGCGGTACGGTTCCGTTCACCGGGAAGGAGAATGAAAGCGGCCCGGATAATCGGCGGTACGGTTCCGTTCACCGGGAAGGCGGACGGGCGTAACCCGGACGATCGATTGGCACCTTCCCGCCTGTAAACGAATGGACGCGGTCCGGCATATCCGGACGAGGTGCCGTTTTCCGTGATTGTTGTCATGGACGATGATGACGATCACCCGGGATTTTGATATAATGACTTCATGTTTTTTCCGGGTCGGACCGCCGCATAAAACCGCGCGGCCGATACCAGCTTGATCGGAAGGATGGAGAACGATGAATCCCCTCGCCAGGCAGCTGAACGAAGCCCTGCAAAAGGAAAATCCGCACGTGTTCGAGATGTTGTCGGAATTGGGAAAACAGTTGTATTTCCCGAAAGAAGGCATCATCAGCCAATCCGCTGAAGCCGGACGAAAGGCGACCAAATACAATGCCACCATCGGCATCGCCCTCGAGCGAAAAAAGCCGATGCACCTGAAGATCCTTCAGGACACCCTGTCCGCCTACGACCCGAAGGATCTTTATCCATACGCCCCCCCGGCCGGCAAACCGGAACTGCGCGCCGCCTGGCGGGAAAAGTTGCTCAAGGACAATCCGTCCTTGCGCGATAAACCGTTCGGCAACCCGATCGTCACCAACGCACTCACCCACGGTCTGTCCGTCGTGGCCGACCTGTTTCTCGATGCCGGCGACGCGGTGATCATGCCGGACAAAAACTGGGAAAATTACGAACTCACCTTCTGCCTGCGCCGCGGTGCGCGGATGGTTCATTATCCGCTGTACAACGAGCAGGGCCTTTTCAATGCGGAAGGGTTGCGGGAAGCCGTGCTGGCCGAGAAGGATCGCGGCAAAGCCGTCGTCGTGTTGAACTTCCCGAACAATCCGACGGGATATACGCCCACCGTTGCCGAAGGCGATGCCATCGTCGAAGCCGTCAAAGCGGGTGCGGAAGCCGGCATCAACGTTGTGGTCGCCGTCGACGACGCCTACTTCGGCCTGTTTTTCGAGAACTCCATGCACGAATCGCTGTTCGGCAAATTGGCGGGGCTCCATCCCCGCGTGCTGCCCGTCAAAATCGACGGCGCGACCAAAGAGGACTTCGTGTGGGGCTTCCGGGTCGGCTTCGTCACGTACGGCGGAGGATCGGAAGCGCTCCTGTCCGCCCTCGAGCAAAAAACGCTCGGCATCATTCGCGCCACCATTTCCAGCGGCCCCCATCCGTCGCAAACGTTTGTGCTGAAGGCGCTCCAGTCGCCGGACTTTGAGGCGGAACGGCGGGCCAAATTCGACATCATGAAACGCCGGGCCAACCTGGTCAAGGAAGTGCTGGACAGTGGCCGGTTTGACGACGCATGGGATTATTACCCGTTCAACTCCGGCTATTTCATGTGCCTGAAATTGAAGAAGGTGAGCGCAGAAGCGTTGCGCACCCGCCTGCTGGACGAATACGGCGTGGGCACCATCGCCCTCGGCGAAACCGATTTGCGCATCGCCTTCTCCTGCCTGGAAGACGATGAAATTCCCGACCTGTTCGACATCCTGTACAAAGCCGCGAAAGAACTGGAACAGGCGTAAACCGGCGAATGCTGCGGGCGGATCATGCCGGGCACGGGCTTGAACCCCGTACGGTTCATAACGATGATGAAGGAGCGGATGACGGCGCGATGCCGTTGTCCGCTCCTTCGCCATGAATCATTGAACCCCCGTTTTCCCCCCTTTCTGCTTCATCTGGTTGCCGTGCAAGGCGCATCACCTCCGTTGTCGCTCCGTTTCCCTCCGGTCGGAAACCCGGTCGTTCAGAAAGACCAGATGGCCGGTCTCCGGCTGCCCGGCAACACGCTTCTCATCATGTCCGCGTGCCGGCTGATCAGCCTGCGGATTTCCCTGATCGCTCGCCAAAATGCGCGCCTGGACACCGGTCTGTCACCTCCCTCTGCAAATGAAAAAGCGCCGCCGCCCCCCCTGACGGAAGGTGCGATGGCGCATGCTTTGCGACCCATCCAAGTTGGAAAATGAAAGAAATATGCTTCGTGAGACACATCCTACCATATTCCCAATCATTTGTAAAGGGAAATCGTAGAGCAGGCCGGCGGCTTCATCCCGGGTCCCGCTTCTGCTTTTCCTTCAGCCAGCGCGGTGCGCCTTTGTTTTTGGTGTCCCGGTCGCGTTCCCTCCGGCGGCCGGTTTCCGGTTTCTTGCCGCGGCTTCCGGTCGGCTTGGCAGACGGTTTGACCGGCGGTTTGCCGGAAGCGGAGGCTTCGCGGGTAGCCGGGCTTCCCGCCGGACGCGCGTCACCGGATTCCCGTGCACCGGCCATATCCGGTTCCCCCATCCGTTTCTTCCGTGCCGGGATTGCACCGGCAGCCGGACGGCCTTTCCCGGCAGCCGGGAGGCCTTTGGCGGATGCGGGTACGAACGCCGCCGGCACCCATTGCCCGTGCGACAGCACCATTTGGCGCAGCGGCAATAGAAGCCGTTTGGCCAATCTGCGCAATCGGGCAGTTTCGGAAGGCGTCGCCAGCGTCACCACCGTGCCCGTCCGTCCCATCCGACCGGTACGGCCCGCACGGTGCAAATACGTCTGCTCATCCGCAGGCGGTTCAAAGTTGATCACGTGGGTCAGGTGCGGCACGTCGAGTCCCCTTGCGGCCAAATCCGTCGCGATCACGAGCGTGACCGTTCCGGCGGACAACCGACGCATCGCATCCGCCCGCTCCCGTTTGCCGACGTCGGCATACAGCGGTTCCGCGGCAATGCCGGCATAGTTCAGCTTCGCCTCAATCTCGCCGATCCGGTCGGTATCCCCCACGAACAATATCGCCGTCCGGGGCCTCACCGTCCGCACGAACCGGCGGACCAGATCGATTTTGTCCCGCCTGTCACATATCGCATATTCGTGGGTGACGCCGGCGAACACTTCCGCCTGGGATTGTCCGCCCGGCCGCACCGGGTCTTTCATCCATTTTGTTGCCACATCGATCGTTGCCGGGCCGATGGTCGCCGAAACGAATGCCAGCTGCCGGTCCGGCGGCAACGCCGCCAGCACCGCCTCCGCTTCCTCGCCTGCGCCGGGCTGGAACACCTGATCGGCCTCGTCAACGACCGCAAAACGAATGTCTCCGGTTTTCAGTTTGCCGAGGCGCAGCAGTTCCGCCAGTCTGCCGGGCGTTCCGACGACGAGCGGCGGCCGGACCTTCAGCTTTTCGATCTGGCGTTGGCGGGAAGCGCCCCCGATCAGTGCCAAAGTCCGGTTGCCGCCGGCCAGTTCCGCGGCCAGACGCACGATTTGCATGGCCAGCTCCGGCGTCGGCGCCATCACCAGCCCCTGCAACCGGTTGGCCTCGAGATCGATCGCTTCCAGCATCGGCAGCAAATAGGCCAGCGTTTTCCCCGTTCCGGTACCCGATTCGATGACGGCATCCTTCCCGGCCATCAGTACCGGGATGGCATTCCGTTGCACGGGCGCCGGCTCAACGATGGATCGTTCCCGTAATTTCGCGCAAAACGCCTCACGGATGCCCAGTTCCCGAAAACCGGTAACCGTGCCGTCCGGCTTGTCCGATGACATGCTCATCTTTCCTTCCCTCCATTCATCCGCCGCGCTTCAGCAACATTCCTGACCTCCGGCGGTTTTTGCCGGCCGTTTCGTTCGTCCGGTCACGCGGTCGATTTTACGGACGCTGCATTTTCCCGTGTCCCGCTTCCTTGCACAAGTCGGCTGAACGGCTTTTTTTCCTTCCTCGTCCGGATTTTCCGTTCCGCGTTTCGCCGTCATTTGCGGTCCAACAATTTTGCGGCAATGCCCGACAGCTGATTCGGAAACGCCTGCAACAGTTTGACCCCCCAGGAAGCGGCGATCGGCAACGTGATGTCCGCCTTGCCCGTTTCCAGGGCACGCAGGACGGCACGAGCCACCTGGTCGGGCTTGATCATGAACGATCCGACGTTTTTGACGTAATGGCCGGAAGGATCCGCCAGGTCGAAAAACGGCGTGTCCACCGGACCCGGATTGACGGCACACACCTTCACGCCCGTTCCCGCCAATTCCGCCCGCAGGCTGCTCGTGAGGCCGATCGCGGCATGTTTGCTGGCCGAGTAGGCGGCCGATTTCGCCGTTCCGACCTTTCCCGCCACGGAAGCCACGTTGACGATCACGCCGTTTCCCGCCTCCAGCATGCGGGGCAGTACCGCCTTGATGCAGCGGACGAGGGCCATGTAGTTCAAATCGATCATCCGTTCAAACTCGGACAGCGGCATGTCCAGGAAAGACTGAAATTTGCCCGCCCCCGCGTTGTTCACCCAACCGTCGATACGGCCGTGGGCAGCCCAAATGTCCGCGACGGCTCGTTCCACCTGTCCGCCGTCCGTCACGTCGACGGCAAGGCAGAGCACATCCGTACGGCCGAGCAGCCGGGCCGTTTCCTCCAGCTTGTCCTTGCGTCTGGCCAACAGTACCGGAACCGCTCCGGCCTGACCCAGTTTGATCGCCACTTCCCGCCCGATCCCGCTCGACGCGCCGGTCACGGCCACCACTTTGCCTGCCAGTTTGCCCATCGCTTGCTTCGCCTCCAACCAAAAACGGCCGGCACCTGTCGGCCGGCCGCTCTTCCCATGCATCCATTTTACGTCATCAGCTTCGGATTGTCCAATGGCGGCTCCGTCCACCATCAGCCGAAACCTCCATCCCATTGTCGATTCCGTCCGTCGGTTGCCTCTGCCGTATCCCGATCGATGATGCCGCTTATCCGCGACGGATGAGCCCCTCTGTCTGGTCGATGAACCGTCTGTCTGAACGTTGAACTCTCTTTCGGTCAAGGTGCTTGCATGTGAGTGCTTTATGCTATAATGGATCCATTGATGACCGACATTACCGAACCGAGGAGAGAACCGGATGCCCAACCTGTGGACCCACATCATTTTCGGAGACGGAATCGCCCGCGATGTCGGCATGCATGATTGGATCGACCGGGACGAACTGAAACAGTTGTACCATCTCGGTTGCCAGGGGCCCGATTTCCTTTTTTATCATCGGTTTTGGCCGTGGCAAGGCCATTCGCCGATGAATGAACTCGGTTCCCGCATGCATCAGGAGTCGTGCGGTCCCGTTTTGATGCAGATGGCGGATGCCGTGAAGAAAGCCGGAGGAGCCCTTGCCGATCCGCTCACCGTATACGTGGCCGGCTTCATGATGCACCATGTGCTGGACCGCAACGCGCATCCGTACATTTTTGCCAAATCGGGTTCACGAAAGTGGGACCATCAACGGTTCGAGGTGATCATCGACACCCTCATGGTCAAACGCCACCTCGGACTGGATACTTGGTGCACGCCGGCCTGGAAGCAAATCGATGCGGGCAAGCGGTTGCCCGATGCGGTCACCGGGATGCTGCAGGACATTGCCCGCACCCACTACCCGGACATCGGCAAGCAAATCGGGACGGAAGACTGGCAAGACGCCTACCGGGACATGATTCGCGCCCAGAAACTGTTTCACGATCCGACCGGCATCAAACGCCTCCTTACCTTCGGCCAGATCGAACCGCTCGTCTACAAACGGCGCAATCCGGATCGGGATTGGCTGAACGAAGCCCGTGCTCCCTGGCGTCACCCTGCCATCGAGCATGAAACGTCCACCAAGTCTTTCCAAGACTTGTGGGAAGACGCTGTCGGGGACGGCCGCCGGGTTATCGCCGCAGCGCTCCGCTATTGGCGGGAAGGCGGCGATGAAACGCGAAGCGCACTGGCCGCGGAAATCGGCAACCGCTCCTATGAACACGGCCGACCGGTTGAGGAAGGACTCACCATCCGTTTCGAGGAACCGATCTGGTAACCGGCCAACGACTTTGCCGAATATTTCCCTTAAACAGCACCGCCTCCCGGCGCCGCCAGCCCTTATGGCTGATCGGACTGCCGGCAGGCGGTTTTTTCTTGAAACCCGATTTTTTCGGGTTTCAGCGAACGGCGATGGCAAGCCGGGCACAAGCCCCGCGCACAGAAACACCAACGCTCACGCCGTCGCCAACTCCCGGTCCGCCGCTTCCGCTTCGCGACCGCCCTTCTCCAGATTGACGAACATGAGCATGACCATGCCGCCGATGATGAAAACCAAGAGCGCCAGGATGCCCATCCGGCTCGATTTGAACAGTGTGCTGGCGAGCCCGAAGACGAACGGGCCGAAGCTGGAGGACAGCTTGCTGGACACGCTGAGGAAGCCGAAAAATTCCGCCGACTGCCGCTTCGGCACGAGCCGGCTGAAGATGGAACGGGCCACCGCCTGGCTGCCGCCCTGCACAAACCCGACCACGATCGCCAACAAATAGAAGTGCAGCGCCGACGTCATGAAATAGCCGAGGGAGATGATAATCGCATAGATGGCGAGGGAAATGTACAGCGCCTGCTTCGATCCGATCCGCTCCGCCATCCGGCCGAACAACAGGGTGCACGGAAACCCGACAAACTGGGTGATAAGCAGCGCGGCGATCAGGTCGTTCGTGCCGATGCCGATCGTTTTCCCGTACATCGTCGCCATCGTGATGACCGTGTTGATCCCGTCGTTGAACAGCCAGAAGGCGATCAAGTATTTCACCAATTCCGGAAAGCTCCTGATGTTGCGGAACGTGCGCATCAGCCGGCCGAATCCGGCGGCGGCGTATTTCCCCGCGGAAAGGTTTACCGTCGCTTTCGGCATGAACGGTCCGACGTTCCGGAAAATCGGCAGGGAGAACAAAAACCACCATGCCGCCACGGACAGGAAGCAAAGATACGTGCCGTGCAGCGTGCTCCCGAGGCCGAACCAGCCCGGTTTCATGATCATCAGAAGGTTGACCGCGAGCAGCAACCCGCCGCCCAGATAACCGATGGCGTATCCTCTGGACGACACCATGTCCCGTTTGTCCGGCGGCACCAAATCCGTCAGCATCGAATCGTAAAACGTGTTCCCGCCGGAAAACCCGAACTGGCCGGCGATGAACAGGACGGATGCAAGCAGCCAGTCACCTTCCCCAACCAGGACGAACAGCGCCGTCGCCGTTATCCCGAGCCAGGCGAACACCCGCAAAAACTGCAGTTTGCGTCCGGACAGGTCGGCCACCGCACCGAGAAAAGGCGCCATCAGCGCCACCAGCACCATCGCCGCGGACTGGGAGAAGCTCCAGTAGCTCGCTGCTTCGTAATCCGCCAATCCTTTGGCCGCCACGTCAAAATAAAAAACCGGCAGCACCGCCGCCACCATCGTCGTGACGAAGGCCGAATTTGCCCAGTCATACATCAGCCAGCTTCGCACCGCTTTTTTGTCCACAGGACCGCCCCTTTCTTTTTTCGACAAACCGACCCTCCTTTATTTCCACATGTTGCGGTGAGAATCCTTTCCATCTTGGTTTTGTTACAAAAATGAAATATTGCTGTTATCCGTCCATAATCTTTCTCCGCTATAGTAAGAGTCAAGACCCCCCTTTTCAATATAACCAAATGAAAGGCCAACCCGAACGACGGGCTGGCCGCTTTTTTTGTCCGTTGGTCGGATCGGTCGGTTGAGGGCTCGGCGCGGCATTCGCATCCGTTGATCCGTTCCGCCGAAGTGGCGGGATACGCCGGATCTCCTCCCGGGCGAACCGCACGCACTGGTCCCGGCCCGCTTAAGCCTCGATCGGCACCATGAACCGCTCCCGTCCGCGAAACACCGCCCACTCCTTGAAACCGATGTCCTTCAGCCTCCGGGCCACCTGGGCAAATTCGTCGCCGACCCGGGAAGGCGTATGGGCATCGGAACCGAAGGTCACCTTCACGCCGTGTTCCAGCGCCCACTCGAGCAGGTCGTCCGCCGGGTACCATCCGCCGCACAGTTTGGTTTTGCCCGATGTGTTGATTTCGATGGCAACGTCGCATTCGGCGATCGTCCGGAGCGCTTCGCGCACGGCCTTCTCCGCCGGAATTTCGCCGAACTCGGGGAAATTGCCCCGCATCGCGTCGATATGCCCGAGCACGTCGAACATGCCGCATTTGGCCGACTCCGCGATCATCCGGTAATAGGCTTCCTTGACTTCGATCCGCTGCGCCGTATTCAGCTTCTTCCAGCGGTTTTTGTTAAAAATGCTCACGCCGAGCACCTGATGGACGGAACCGATGACATAGTCAAACGGATAGCGCAAGTATTCCCGGCGATACGTTTCGGCGTGTTCCGGAAAATAGTCGGACTCCACACCCAGCAACACCTCGATTTTGCCGGCATATTCCTTCTTGAGCGCCAACACTTCTTCCACGTAGCGGGGAAATTCGCTTTTGGCCATCGCGATGCCCGGCTCCGCGTGGTCGCGCGAATCGCCGAAATAGGGCGAATGGTCGGACAGGCCGATCATCTCAAGCCCTTCGCGCAGGGCGGCTTCGATGTAATCCCGCAGGTTGCCGTCGGCATGGCCGCATCGCGCATGGTGGGTGTGGAAATCGAACTTCACGGGTTGTCTCCTCCTCCTCGGGAGCCGTTCACGCCGGTTGTCTCCCTTTGTCTCTCGCTTTTCGCTGCTCTCCGCCGGCGGCAAGTTGCCGGGCCCGTCCCCGGCGGAAGTTCCGGGACGGTTCCCGCTACGGACGGGATGGCCGCCAGGACGCCCCCGCGTTCTTACCTTACTCTGTTCCGACGAACCGCTCTTCCGGAATCCCCTTCAAATCCCGCAAAAACTGCTGCATGGCCGAATTCAGGTAGCGGCCGGCTTTGTAGATGATGCCCACCGGATGCATGATTTCCAGTTCCCGCACCGGAATGATTTTCAGCGTGCCCCGCTTCACTTCCTCGGTCACCGACAGCTTGGAAACGATGGCCGCGCCCATGTTCAGCTCCGCCATTCGCTTCACTTCCTCGCTGCTGGACAGCTCCATGACGATTTGCGGTTTGATGCCCAGTTTGCTGAACGTCTGGTCCATGAATACGCGGGCAACCGTCTCCGGCGTCATCGTGATGAGGGGAACGTCCTTCAGTTCCTCAAACGACAGATGGTCTTTGCCCGCCAGAAAATGCTTCGGCGAAACGACCAGCTCGAAGGTGTCATAATAGAGCACGGACGTTTCCAGGTTCGGCGACTTCTCGGTCAGGTAGCCGATGCCGATGTCCACCGTTCCGTTCTCCACGTTGGACATGATTTGGGTGGAAGTCATGGACAAAATCGTCGTTTTGATGTGGGGATACTGGTTTTGGAAATAGGCCAGCACCCGCGGCAAAATTTGCATGGCAATGGAGGTCGTCGTGCCGAGCACGATGTGACCCTGGGGCGTTTGTTCCAGATCGGCGAGCCTTGCCTTCAAATCCTCCACGATCTGCACGATTTTTTTCGCGTGTTCCAGAAACACTTTGCCGCT
>Ga0310829_1000245_pt1 | contig 63719 bp, 54 predicted proteins | sample WT_ome_4_FD_202244 | JGI IMG/M metagenome (GOLD analysis project Ga0310829, IMG submission 202244) | Sorghum-adapted microbial communities enriched on wild type (WT) sorghum from Joint BioEnergy Institute, Emeryville, California, United... ...
AACAAGGGCTGATGAGTTTGATACAGCGATATTTCACACTTCGTCAAGCTTGGTGAACCGCCGTATACCGGTCGGTACGTACGGTGGTGTGAGAGGACGGGGGTTAACCACCCCCTCCTACTCGATTATTAAATGCAATAGATGGGACTTACGATTCAGACTCACGTTCAAAAAAATGTAGAAAAAGATGTAAAGGTGGTAAGAAAGTAACAAATGATCGTTCCGATAATTATATATATCACCATTCTGGAAGGAGTGTAAAAATGAAGCAAATGCATGAATCATTTTCAAAAAGCATCTCGGTACTCCTTGTTCTAATTTTAGTTTTTCTTTTGTCGGGTGTAGGATCTTTTCAAGTACACGCGGCAGAGGCTCCCTCGATTACTAAAATTTCCCCAACCAGCGGAAAGCTTGAGGGGGGCGAAGTAATCTACATTGACGGAAAAGACTTTGTGCAAGGTTTGAAAGTATACATGGGAGGGAAAGAAGCCCAACTTCACACCTATTACGGGCCGAATCGATTAAAGGCGCTGGCGCCGCCGGGAGATGCACCGGGAACGGTCGACGTAAAAGTGGTGAACCCGGACGGAAAAGAAGCGGTGTTGGCCAATGCTTACACCTATCAGGCACCGCCAGAGATGATACCGGCGATCACCAAGATTACCCCGACGAGCGGGAAGCTTGAGGGTGGCGAAGTGATCTACATTGACGGAAAAGACTTTGTGCAAGGTTTGAAAGTATACATGGGAGGGAAAGAAGCCCAACTTCACACCTATTACGGGCCGAATCGATTAAAGGCGCTGGCGCCGCCGGGAGATGCTCCGGGAACCGTCGACGTAAAAGTAGTAAATCCGGACGGAAAAGAAGCGGTGTTGGCCAATGCTTACACCTATCAGGCACCGCCGGAGATGATACCGGCGATCACCAAGATTACGCCAACCAGCGGAAAGCTTGAGGGTGGCGAAGTGATCTACATTGACGGAAAAGACTTTGTGCAAGGTTTGAAAGTATACATGGGAGGGAAAGAAGCCCAACTTTACACTTATTATGGTCCGAACCGAGTAAAAGTACAGGCGCCGCCGGGAGATGCTCCAGGAACCGTCGACGTAAAAGTGGTGAATCCGGACGGAAAAGAAGCGGTGTTGGCCAACGCCTACACCTATCAGGCACCGCCAGAGATGATACCAGCGATCACTGCGATTACGCCAACCAGCGGGAAACTGCAAGGAGGCGAAGTGATCTACATTGACGGAAAAGACTTTGTGCAAGGTTTGAAGGTATACATGGGAGGGAAAGAAGCCCAACTTCACACCTATTACGGGCCGAATCGATTAAAGGCGCTGGCGCCACCGGGAGATGTTCCAGGAACCGTTGACGTAAAAGTAGTAAATCCGGACGGAAAAGAAGCGGTGTTGGCCAATGCTTACACCTATCAGGCACCGCCGGAGATGATACCGGCGATCACCAAGATTACCCCGACGAGCGGGAAGCTTGAGGGTGGCGAAGTGATCTACATTGACGGAAAAGACTTTGTGCAAGGTTTGAAAGTATACATGGGAGGGAAAGAAGCCCAACTTCACACCTATTACGGGCCGAATCGATTAAAGGCGCTGGCGCCGCCGGGAGATGCTCCAGGAACCGTCGACGTAAAAGTGGTGAATCCGGATGGAAAAGAAGCGGTGTTGGCCAATGCTTACACCTACCAGGCACCGCCGGAGATGATACCAGCGATCACTGCGATTACGCCAACCAGCGGGAAACTGCAAGGAGGCGAAGTAATTTACATTGACGGAAAAGACTTTGTGCAAGGTTTGAAGGTATACATGGGAGGGAAGGAAGCCCAACTTCACACCTATTACGGTCCGAATCGATTAAAGGCGCTGGCGCCGCCGGGAGATGCTCCAGGAACCGTCGACGTAAAAGTGGTGAACCCGGACGGAAAAGAAGCAACTTTAACCGCTGCCTATACCTATTTGGCCGATCCCGCCCCACAGTTGAAAAGTGTGACACCATCCAGTGGATTGTTGACAGAGGAAAAAGAGGTATATGTACTGGGGGCATATCTGCAGCCGGATGTCAAGGTATTCTTTGGAGACACCCAGGCAGATATTCTGGCTTACTATACGGACGGTTACGTAAAAGTAAAAGCTCCTGTGGCAAATACAGAGGGTACGGTTGATATCACGGTTGTCAACCTGGATGGGCAATCCCACACACTGAAATCGGCATTTACGTATCGCAGTACGCCGGATCCAAATGACCGCGTGGACACACTTACAGATGTAGGCAAGGTTCAAATCACCAACGTCGTTTCTAAAAGCGGGGGAGGCCCGATCAACTATGGATACGGAAACAAGTGGCGTGTGGACAATTCTGTGCCGGTAACGTTTGAAGGCACTGTTACTGATCACAGCGGAAATCCGTTGCCCCATGAAAAGATGACCTTCCGTTTCCTTGGCCATCTCAATGTGGAAGGCGTCAAACAGATGGAATTCATCACAGACGACAACGGGCGCTTCGCCTTTCAAATGATCTTGCCGCCTGCGATAGGGGAGCACGTCTACTATTTGCCGCTGGCAACACATTATTACGACATTGTAAATATTGAATTCTATGAGGGCATATACGACGCTTCCCAACCATCGTTGGCCAGAAAAATAGAAAATGTAAGTGATCGTGACGTTTATCACTTCAGTCTTTCGATATATAACCCATGGTAATAAAACCCTTGAGTGAAGTGACTAACGCAATGGTAGATGGAAAAGGCTGCTGGCTGTCGATCAGCGGCCTTTTTTCCGTGTATACAAAAAACAAGCAGGCTGTCCGACAGCCTGCCATGTCCCGGGTTAAACCCGTACGTCAAGCACTTTTCCCAGCGACGGATGCGGAGCTTGTGCCGCCTGCTGGATGGTTTGCTGGGTTTTGGCAAAGTCCTCCAACATTGTAGACGCCAGCGCCTGGGCGGTGGACTGCACCTGTTTCGTCAGACTGATGGCTATGGCTTGCTTCAATTGGACCATGTTCACGATCGGTCACCTTCTTCCGTACAGGTTCATGGGACAAACATGGGGAACTATTTCAGGTATCGGCATTTTGCTTGCGTCGGATTAGAAAAAAAGCATCTCGCACGTACCCATCGCTTCACTATCATTCATCAACCACGGGCGATTAACCGATACACGTAACAGAACTACTTCAACGGGATGGTGACACCTCTTGTCGACAAAACATCGCTCGCTCCTGCTGGTGGGAGCAGTCTTGCTTATGTTTGTGCACGCGATCTACCTCAACGGCAGCGCAGCCGATCTGCTGAACATGACGGCGATTGAGCTGGTGGCGCTGGCCGTGCTGATCGCCTATGCGATCAAGCGCAGGCACCTGGAACTGCGCTCCTTGATCCGGCTTCTGATGCATGGCCGGGAGGGAAACGTGGAAGAGACGATCAAACGATTCTACTACTACGCCTTGGTGCAGAAGGAACGGGGGCACCTGGCGTTGGAAAAAGAACTGGAGAACGAGCAGGATGCGTTCGTCCGCCGCGGCAGCTTGCTGGCGATTGAAGGCGTGCCGGAGGATGAACTGCGCATGATACTGGAAAACGAGCTGAAAGGGGAACAGTATCGGTACCAGCAGGCGGCGGGCTTCTTCCGATTGATCAGTCTGCTGGCGCCGGGCATGGGACTGGTGGGAACGCTTGTGGGGATGACGGGGGTGCTGAAGACGCTTTCCGACTTTACCACGACCGGGTACAGTCTCAGCTCGGCGGTGGTGGCGACGCTGTACGGGGCGCTGCTGGCCAACCTGATTGCCTTGCCGTGCTACTACCGGCTGATGGACATCCATGACCAGGAGATGTTCGAAAAGCGGCTGTACATCGAAGGGTGTGTCGGGCTACAGCGGATGGAGACGCCGCGTCTGCTGTTTGAAAAACTGAATTCGTTCCTGCCCGGGGACCGCAAGCTGGTGCTGATCAAGCAGCCGGGCAGCGTCAGAGGAACGATCGAAAGGCAGGATCGCCATGCATGACGACCGGCTGTACGACGAAAAGGAACTGGAAAAGAGCTGGCTGATCAGCTACAGCGACTTGTTTACCCTGCTGTTTGTGATCGTCGTGATCATTGCGGCGGCCCACGCGGCCAAGATCAAGGTGCAGATGGACGAAGTGGAGCGGCAGCAGGCCAGCTTGAAACAGGTGCACGAAAGCCTCGACCTGCTGAATCTGCAAAAGCTGGAGCTGGAGCGGGAGATTCACCAACTGGAAGCCAGGCGGGAAGCGTTGGCAGCTGCAGTGGAGGGGAAGAGCGCGGAAGAGAGCCCTCCCCGCCCGGATGCGACGTCAGCGGCAGCCGATGCGGCCAAGCGTGACATGGAGCGCATCCGTACGCAGCTCGCCTCCGCGCTGCGGGGGAAGCAAGTCGATTTCACAGAGACCGGGGACGGGCTGCGAGTGCGCCTGCCGGAAACGAGCTTGTTCGGCCGCGGCTCCGCCGAGCTGAGGGACGAGGGAAGACAAATGGTGGACGTCGTGGCCCAAGTCTTGCGCCACTATTCGTACCGCGTCCGGATCGAAAGCTGCACGGACGATCTCCCTGTCGCCTCAAGCCCGTACCGCTCCGACTGGGAGTTGTCGTCGGCGCGGGCGCTTGCCGTGATGCGTGAATTGGTGGAGACCCACGATCTGCCGGCCTCCCGCTTTTCCGTGGCGGGGTGGGATGAACTCGCCGCGCAGGTGGACACGACCGACACAGGAAACGGCTCTCGCAACCGCGGCGTGGATTTGCTCATCCTGGCCGAAAAGGAATAACAGTTCAAATTTTTCTGTCAATAAAAATGCTTTTTTCGGAAGGATTCCCGTATAGTCAGAGAGAACTATCTCTGACAGGAATCCTTTTTTCATTTTTCGGATTTCTTAAAAAACGAACCTCGTTTTTCCTGTCCCAGGCACCGAGGGCAGCAGGGACGCGGGGCGGGGGGAGTTATTCCCAGCTTGTGCACAACCGTCTGTGGATAATGTGGACAACTTTGTGGAGAACGCGAAGTGACCGTTATCTCGGTGTGGACAGCGCTGGGGAAAAACAAGGCAGAGAGATACAGACGAGGGGGTTATTCAAACATGAGACGCGGAAGCAAATGGTTGTTGTCGTTGATGCTGACGGTTGGGGTCGGTCTCTTGGTAACTGCCTGTGGTGCGGGTGACAAGCAGGCTGCAAGCGGCAGCAGTTCCTCGGGGGGCGGCGGTGCGTCGGAAAAAGTGTATGTGGTCGGTACCGACGCAGCGTATCCGCCGTTTCAAATGATGGAGGCGGACAAGATTAGCGGTCACGACATTGACGTGATGAATGCCATCGCGGAAGCCGCCGGATTCAAGATCGAATGGAAAAACACAGGATGGGACCCGCTCTTTGACGGACTGGACAGGGGGACCGTGGACATCGGGATTTCGTCGATCACGATTCGCGAAGACCGCAAACAAAAGTACGATTTTTCTGAACCCTATTTTGAAGCCAACCAGCTGATTCTCGTGCCGGAGAACTCTCCGGTTACCAAGCTGGCCGACCTGAAAGGCAAGAAGATCGGCGTGCAGGCGGCGACGACGGGCGAATTTGTCGTGCAAAAGGCGTTCGGAAACACCTATGAAGGGCTGAAAGGCTACGACGACATGCCGTCCGCGATCGACGACTTTTACAACGGACGGGTCGACGCCGTGGTGGGCGACGACGGCATGATCAAGTACTACGTCAAGAAATTCAAGGACAAGAAGTTCAAGATGATCAAGGACGATTCCTTTGAAAAAGAGTATTACGGCATCATTGTGAAAAAGGGCAATACAGAGCTGTTGAACAAGATCAACGAGGGCCTGAAAAAGATTAAGGAAAACGGAAAATTGCAGGAAATCTACAACCAGTACTTCGGTAACGAGTAAACAGCGCAACCGGCCGGGTACGTCGTCTACTGGCGTACCCGTTGCTGTTTCCATCCGGCGGAACGCATCATGTGAAAGGAGGAATCCCTCTGGATTGGAGTGTCATCTACGAGTACCGGGAGCTGTTTCTGCGCGGGATCGTGAACACCATCCTGCTCACCACCGTCGCGACGGTGGTCGGGACCTTGCTGGGACTGTTTCTCTGTCTGGGGAAGCTGTCGAAAAACAGGCTGCTGCGCATTCCCAGTGCGGTTTACGTGGAGGTGTTTCGCGGCACACCGATGCTGGTGCAGATCCTGTTGATCCACTTTGCCGTCATTCCTTCAATCTGGGAAGCCTTTTTTCCGGGAGAAAGCAGCCCGGAAGCGATCTACTCCGGCTTTATCGCCCTGTCTCTGAACGCCGCCGCCTATATCGCGGAAATTTTCCGCGCGGGCATTCAGTCCATTGATCCGGGGCAGATGGAAGCGGCCCGTTCGCTCGGCATGACCAAGGGCATGGCGATGCGGCTGATCATCATTCCGCAGGCGTTTACCCGCATGCTGCCGGCGCTGGGCAACGAGTTTATCGCCCTGTTGAAGGATTCTTCGCTGACGGCGGTCATCGCCACCCCGGAGCTCAACTACGCGGCGATGAACGTGGCCAAAAACACTTTTGAGCGGTATCCCCCGTACCTGACGGAGGCGGCTGTGTACCTGGTGCTCACCCTGTTCCTGTCGCGGGTCGTCGTGAGGGGACTGGAGAAGAAATATTCCCCCAAATAAGGGGGAATTTGACTCTGGTCTCTCCGGGTGATATAGTCATTCACAAGGGATGGCCAATCCCAAGTTTTTACAACAGAAAGGGTTGTTTTATTCGATGCATGGCAAGGTAAAGTGGTTCAACGCAGAAAAGGGGTACGGATTTATTGAGCGGGAGGACGGCGGCGACGTATTCGTGCATTACACGGCGATCCAAGCTGACGGTTTCCGGACGCTGGAAGAAGGCGAGTCCGTCGAGTTTGACATCGTTGACGGCGACCGCGGCCCGCAGGCGGCTAACGTTGTGAAGCGCTAATCGCCAATTGCAAACGCTTACCTGACGGGAAAGCGAATCCCCCTGGTCCATGGAACAGACCGGGGGATTTTTTCTATTACGCGATAATGGACTGTATGTGCAGGGTGCGGTGCTGCCGCAGATCGAGATAGTCGTCGCCGCGGCGGACCAGCGGGCGCATCGGTTCGTCCTTCTTATTAGAAATTGTTGGAAGAAAACTTTGTCGGGGTTTGTCGTAATGTAAAAGATTTGTAAAGGTTTTTTGAAGCCGGCAGGGAGGATTTTATCGATGTGTACGGAATAAACATAGGTAAAGACGGAAGGAGGTTGGAACCATGAAATTTAATATTCGTGGAGAAAACATGGAAGTCACCGCAGCACTTCGTGAGTATGTGGTAAAGAAAGTCGGCCGTCTTGAAAAATACTTTGAAACTCCGCAGCCTGCTGAAGCGCAAGTCACCTTGAGGGTACTGCGGAACGAAGCCACCATCGAGGTAACCATTCCGCTGGGCGGAGTGATTATCCGGGCGGAAGAAACCCATGAAGACATGTACGCTGCCATCGACCTGGTGGCCGAAAAGCTGGAACGTCAAATCCGTAAACATAAAACCAAACTGATGCGTAAGCTGCGCGTTGATACCAATAATAAAGCCCTCCTTCGTGATAATGAATCCATCGCTGTCTTGACTGAGGACGAAGAAGATGACGTGGAGATCGACATCGTTCGCACCAAACGGTTTGATTTGAAACCGATGGATGCGTATGAAGCGGTCCTGCAAATGGATATGCTGGGTCACAACTTTTTCGTCTTTCAAAACAGTGAGACCAATAACGTCAACGTGGTGTACCGCCGCAACGACGGACGCTACGGGCTGATCGAGCCGAAATGACGAGACAAAAAATAAACTCCAAGGGGAGTTGCTTTCTTCTGGCAACTCCCCTTTACTTGTATCCACATGTTGTAATTTGATAAAATAGCTTTTTAGAGAACATAAATAGTAGAAATTCTTTTTTCGCTAGGAACGTGTGGGAGAAGACTCCCCTGCAGGGACCTGGAGATGGCTGCACAAGAAAGGTAGTTGGAAGTAGCTTTGCCATTAGGAAGGGGTGTCCTTATGTTAGGACTCGTAAAGAAGATATTTGGCGACAGCAACGAACGCGAAATCAAAAAGATGTTTAAACGCGTGGAAAAGATCAACGCGCTGGAACCGAGCATTTCGGCGTTGACCGACGAGCAACTGCGGGAGAAGACGACGGAGTTCAAAAACCGCCTGGCTCAAGGAGAGACGCTGGACGATATACTCAACGAAGCGTTTGCCGTGGTGCGTGAGGCCTCCAAGCGCGTTCTCGGCATGCGCCATTTTGACGTACAGTTGATCGGCGGTATGGTGCTGCAGGAAGGCCGCATCGCCGAGATGAAGACCGGTGAAGGGAAGACGCTCGTGGCGACGCTGGCGACGTACCTGAACGCGCTCCTGGGCAAGGGCGTGCACGTGGTTACCGTCAACGAATACCTGGCGGAGCGCGATGCGACCATCATGGGCAAGCTGTACAACTTCCTCGGTTTGTCCGTCGGTTTGAACAAGGCCGGGATGAGCGCCGAGGAAAAACGGGCCGCCTACAACTGCGACATCACGTACGGCACCAACAATGAATTCGGCTTTGACTACCTGCGTGACAACATGGTGCTCTACAAGGAACAAATGGTGCAGCGCCCTCTGTTCTTTGCCATCATCGACGAGGTGGACAGCATCCTCATCGACGAAGCGCGGACGCCGCTGATCATCTCCGGGGCGGCCAACCGTTCCACGGAGCTGTACTACATCTGTGCTCATTTTGTAAAGCGGCTGGAGCCGGAAAAGGACTTCACCGTTGATGAAAAGCTGAAAATCGTCACCCTGACCGACGAGGGTGTGGCCAAGGTGGAGCAGGCGTTCAACATCGAGAACCTGTACGACACCGCCCACATGACCCTGAACCACCATATCAACATTGCGCTCAAAGCGCAAGTCCTGTTCAAACGGGACGTGGATTACGTGGTGCAGGACGGCGAAGTGGTGATTGTCGACGAATTTACCGGCCGTCTGATGGTGGGCCGCCGCTACAGCGATGGTCTGCACCAGGCGATCGAGGCGAAGGAAGGACTGCGCGTCCAGAGCGAAAGCATGACGCTGGCGACGATCACGCTGCAAAACTACTTCCGGATGTACGAGAAGCTGTCCGGCATGACCGGTACGGCCAAGACAGAGGAAGAAGAGTTCAAGAAAATTTACGGTCTGGACGTCGTGGTAATTCCGACCAACAAGCCGGTCATCCGCAAAGACCTGCCCGACCTGATCTACAAAACGGAAGCGGCCAAGTACCGCGCCGTCGTCAACGACATCGTCGAGCGGCACAAGAAGGGGCAGCCCGTGCTTGTCGGGACCATCTCGATCGAAAACTCGGAGCGCCTTTCGCAAATGCTGAAGCAAAAAGGCGTGCCGCACAACGTCCTGAACGCCAAGCACCACGCTCGCGAGGCGGAGATCGTCGCCCGTGCCGGCCAGTACGGTGCTGTCACCATCGCCACCAACATGGCGGGCCGCGGTACCGACATCCAGTTGGGTGAAGGCGTGGCGGAGCTGGGCGGCCTGCACATCATCGGCACCGAGCGGCATGAGAGCCGTCGGATTGACAACCAGTTGCGCGGCCGTGCCGGTCGTCAGGGGGACCCGGGTTCCTCCCAGTTCTTCCTCTCCCTGCAGGATGAGCTGATGCGCCGCTTTGGTGCGGACAACATCATGAACATGATGGAACGCCTCGGCATGGAGGAAGACATGCCGATCGAGAGCCGTCTGGTGACGCGTGCCGTCGAGTCCGCCCAGAAACGGGTGGAGGGGGCCAACTTCGACGCGCGGAAAGTGGTGCTCCAGTACGACGACGTGATGAACCAGCAGCGCGCCGTCATCTACAAGCAGCGCCGCGAGATCCTGGAGCAGGACAATCTGGACGAAGTTGTGCTCAAGATGATTTACAGCGTCGTCGACCGCAACGTGGAGGCCTACTGCCCGCAGGAAGAGGTGCCCGAAGACTGGAACCTGCAAGGACTGGTTGAAGTGGCCAACAACACCTTCCTGCACAACGAGACGATTACTGTCTCCATGCTGAAGGGCAAAGAGGCCGAGGAAATTGCCGAGCTGTTGAAAGAAGAAGTGGCGAAGCAGTTTGAGAAGCGCAAAGCGGAAATCGGCGAGTTGATGAACGAGTTTGAGAAAGTGGTCGTGCTGCGTGCCGTGGACAGCAAGTGGATGGACCACATCGACGCGATGGAGCAGCTGCGTCAGGGCATTCACCTGCGCGCGTACGGCCAAAACGATCCGCTGCGCGAGTACCAGTTTGAAGGATACCAGATGTTCCAGAACATGATTGCCGCCATCGAGGAAGAAGTGGCGATGTACATCATGAAGGCGGAGGTCAGCCAAAATCTGGAGCGTCAGGAAGTGGTGCGCGGCCAGGCGGTCGATCCGGCCCAGCTGCAAACGTCCGGTCCATCGGAGCGCCCCGCGAGTGAGGCGGAACCGAAAAACCGCGCCCAGCGCCGCGCGGAAGAACAGGAGCGCCGCCGCCAGATGAAGCGAGGCCATTAAAAACCTATAAAGTACGCAGCTTGCAAAACTGCTCTTCCCGTGTCGGGAGGAGCAGTTTTTTTTCTCCCCGTCTCCCTGAGGCTAGACAGCATTCGCCCGTTTTTGGTGCGACTGGCGGAAGAGACTTGGCGGTTTTGTCTAACACTGGAAAAAGGCATCGAACGATTCTCGTGGAAAAACCAGGCAAAATGAATACAATCGTAAGTACACCAACTTGCACTGGAAATCAATCACACGAGAGGCGGGGGAATGAACCATGAGAACGTCGAGTAACGTGATGGGCATACAAGCAAAATTAATGTTGGAGCGTATTGCGGCCACGCTGGATGCGGTACAGGCAGGTCACCAGCAGAAACCGGCCTATTTGCTTGCCGACCGGCCGATACATATGGACAAGCCGGAACCCGACGAGGGCGAGAGAGAGCTGGAGGTGGTGTTTGCCGCGAGGGACGTCGTCTATCTCGATGAAAGGCTGACGCGAGAAATTCCCGAGCCCAATTGGTCAAAAGCGGCGCCGGCCGGATGCGTCATACCGGACGGAGCGGGTGTCGCCCGAATCGGGACGCACGACCGACACAGCGGTGCAGCGGGGAGTGAGGTTGCAGGAAGACAAGCGCCACAGGCGGAACTCCACCAGGAAGCAGCGGCCAGGTGGGCGGTGCCTTTCATTGGAGAAGTGCTCGTACAGGCATATGCAGGGGACATGGGAAACACACCGCAGGACATCCGATCGGCACCCTCCCCACCTACGTCTGAGCCGCTAACGCTGTGCTGATGCTTCTGCTGTGCCCGAATCGATGCTGTCCGGTTGCGAATCCGCCAATTTGCGGTACAATGTAACATAGCACAAGGAAGAGAAGGTGATTCGCACATGGCATTGATCGATATTGCGGACGTCAAGCAAGAGATGTCCAGCATGGCTAAGCGATTAGCGGATATCAGGGGGTCTCTTTGACCTCCCTGCGAAACAGGAACGTATCGGCGAACTGGAAGAGCGGATGCTCGCTCCCGACTTCTGGGATAACAACGAGGCCGCACAAAAAACCATCAGCGAATTGAATGCGCTCAAAGGCCTGGTGGAAACCATGGCCAAACTGGACGCCCAGTACGAGGACCTGCAGGTAATGCTGGAACTGGTCATCGAAGAAGGCGACGAATCGATGATCCAGGACTTGTACGAGAGTGTCCAGGCGCTGAAAAAAGAATTTGAGAGCTTTGAGCTGGAGCTGCTGCTCAGCGACCAATACGACAAGAACAACGCGATTCTGGAACTGCACCCGGGCGCGGGCGGCACCGAGTCCCAGGATTGGGCGTCGATGCTGCTGCGCATGTACACCCGCTGGGCGGAGTCCAAAGGGTTCAAGGTGGAGACGCTGGACTACCTGCCGGGCGACGAGGCCGGCATCAAGAGCGTCACCCTGCTGATCAAGGGGCACAACGCCTACGGTTACCTGAAATCGGAAAAAGGGGTGCACCGCCTCGTGCGGATTTCCCCGTTTGACGCCTCGGGCCGACGCCACACCTCGTTTGTCTCCTGCAACGTGCTGCCGGAGATTGAAGAAGACACCGATGTGGAGATTCGTTCCGAGGACTTGAAAATCGATACCTACCGCTCCAGCGGCGCCGGCGGTCAGCACATCAACACGACTGATTCCGCCGTTCGCATCACGCACCTGCCGACGGGGATCGTCGTCACCTGCCAGTCGGAGCGTTCCCAGATCAAAAACCGGGAACGAGCGATGAAAATGCTGGCAGCCCGTCTGTTTGAGCTGAAGCGGGAAGAGCAGGAAAAAACGCTGCAGGCCATCCAGGGCGAGCAGAAAGACATCGCCTGGGGAAGCCAGATCCGTTCGTACGTCTTCCACCCGTACAGCCTGGTGAAAGACCACCGCACCAACGTGGAGGTCGGCAATGTACAGGCGGTAATGGACGGGGAGATTGATCCGTTTATCGACGCCTATCTGCGTTCGCAAATCAAGCGATAGGCGGCAAGCGGCGGTATGCTAATCAATAACGGACTGTCCGGTACGGCGGTAATCGGTTCTGCCGTCGCAAACACGGATGAATCCTAGAAAACACAGGCTCTCGCTGATCTCTCCTCGTTTGACCACAAGGTCTAGGCGACGGAGCATCGGCGAGAGCCTGATTTGTGTCTGGGGCAGTTGGACGAAACGATCGAATCAGTTGTCGAAATTGTGCTATACTTCCAGTAACATACTGTTTGTCAAAGGAGAGGACGTCATGCTGTACGTTGCCATACTGACGATTGTTGACCAGGAATTGAACACCAAGTTTCGCCCGGCCCACCTGAGCTACCTCAATGACCTGTACAAGCAGGGGAAAGTGGTCATGGCCGGACCGTTTACGGACAAGCGAGGCGGAATGGTCATCTACAAAGCGGAATCGCCCGAGGAAGCGCGCCTCCTGGCAGAAGCCGATCCGGTCGTGAAGGAGGGCGCCCGAACGCTGGAACTGCGGGAGTGGAGCCCGCTGGAATTTCCGCTGACCTAGACGGATTCTCCGGAGCGGAAGAATGATTTGTTTCGAGCGGAGGAATACTTAGCGAAGAATACTCATACAAAGGAGGGAACAGCATGAAGCGTTTCCCGTTTGCCATCCTTTTCATCGCGCTCGTATTCTTCGCAGGTGCCTGTGCTTCTGGCGGCAATCAAGCAGAACCGCCCGCCGGGCAGCAACCCGATACGGAATCACCCGCTCCATCGGGCAATTACGATGCTGCGGCAGCTGAAACGTTGTATAAAAACAACTGTGCAAGCTGCCACGGTCAAAATCTTGAGGGGGCAGTCGGCCCCAACCTGACACAGGTAGGCGGCAAATACACCCGGGAACAAATCCTGGAAATCCTCAAGAACGGGAAGGGCGGCATGCCAGGCGGACTGGTCAAGAACGATGATGCTGAAAACGTCGCGTCCTGGCTGGCCGACAAGAAATAGCAGGTACGTAAAGCGTCCGGCGAATCGCCGGGCGTTTTCTTTTTTGACAACGGATACAAGGAGCGTCGGCTGCGGGGCAGAAGGCGGAAGCTGCAAGCAGGGGCTTGATTTTTGGGGAGAAGGGTTGCCATCCGATTGAATTTTTATTATGATTCATGTATAAAAATGCAAAAGAGGGAGAGAACCATGATTCGGGTCGGGATTGTCGGGGCGACCGGTTACAGCGGGGTGGAGTTGATCCGTCTGCTTGCCGGCCATCCCCACGTGCAGGTGGCTAATCTGTATTCCAGTTCGGCGGAGGGAGAAGCGCTGGACAGCGTTCTTCCCCATGTGCAGCATGTTTCCTTGCCCCAGCTGTCGGCGATAGACGCGGAGCAAATGAGCGCCGCAAACGACGTGGTGTTTCTGGCCACGCCGGCCGGCGTCAGCGCGGAACTGTCGCCGGAACTGCTCAAGCGCGGCGCCAGGGTGATCGATTTGTCGGGCGATTTTCGCCTGGAGAGCGGGGAGGTGTACCGGCAGTGGTACAAACGGGAGCCCGCTCCCGGTGAGTGGCTGGATCGGGCGGTGTACGGCCTGGCGGAGTGGAACGCGGCGCAGGTGGCCGGCGCACAGTTGGTGGCCAATCCGGGCTGCTATCCGACGGCGGCGCTCTTGGCGCTGATTCCGTTGGCACAAAGCGGCTGGGTCAACCCCCGCAGTTGGATTGTAGATGCCAAGTCAGGGGTGTCGGGAGCAGGTCGCGGCGTCTCCCTGGGCGTTCATTTCAGCGAGATCAACGACAGCATTCATGCGTACAAGGTGGCCCAGCATCAGCACACGCCGGAGATTGAACAAGAGTTGAGCAAAAAGGGCGGCGTGGAGCATGTGGTCCAGTTTACGCCCCATCTGGTGCCGATGACGCGGGGAATACTCGTCACTGCCTACGGCCAGTTGGAGCGGGCGGTGACAACAGACGAGGTGCATCAGCTCTACCGGTCGGCGTATGAAGGCAAGCCATTTGTAAGGCTGCGAAAACCGGGGAGCCATCCGCGGACCAAAGAGGTGTACGGTTCGAACTATTGCGATATCTCCGTCCATGTGGATGAGCGGACGGGGCGGGTCATCGTGCTTTCCGTGATCGACAACATGGTCAAAGGAGCGGCAGGTCAGGCAGTCCAAAACATGAACCTGATGTTCGGCTGGCCGGAGGCGACAGGATTGCCGCTGGTGCCGCTGTTTCCGTAGAGGAGGATGTGACATGCAAGACGCAGTGGTCATCAAGTGCGGAGGCAGCACCATGGATCAGCTGCCCGACGCGTTTTTCCAGGCGATCGCCGAACTGCAGCAGGCCGGACGGCAGATTGTGATCGTGCACGGCGGCGGTCCGGCAATCAACGGCATGCTGGAGAAACTGTCCATTACTCCCGCGTTTGTGGACGGATTGCGCGTCACCTGCGAAGAGACGCTGCAGGTGGTGGAGATGGTATTGTGCGGACAGATCAACAAGCGGCTGGTTCGCAGTCTGACGCAGGCGGGAGCCAGGGCGTGGGGCGTCAGCGGGATTGACGGCGCAATGCTGACGGCAGAGCGGACGGCAAAACCGCTTGGCCAGGTCGGCGAGGTGAAAGGGGTGGACACATCCATTCCGACCGCCATCCTCCAACGCGGCTACGTGCCGGTGATTGCGCCGCTGGCCGTAAGCGCAGACGGCGCGGAGACGTACAACGTAAATGCAGACGTGGCGGCGGGGGCGATCGCTGCCGCCCTGGCGGCGGAGCGTCTGGTAATGGTGACCGACGTGCCGGGCATCCTGCGCCCCGGTCAGGACGGCACCAAGACGCTGGTGGCACAGACGGACGCGGAAGAGATCGGCCAGATGATTGCCGACGGGGTGATTACCGGCGGGATGATTCCGAAAGTACAGGCCGCGCTGGACGCCCTCTCGCAAGGCGTGCCCCGGGTCGTCATCTGCCGGGGAACGGCGGAGGAATTGCGGTCGGTATGCGCCGGGCAATCGGCGGGAACCGTGATCCAGGCAGGCGTCCCCAAAGGCGCGTAATGTGGACACCGCGTACAGCACTCCCCCCTATCAAGGAGCGTAAACAAGGAGGCATTGTAACATGAGCACAATGGCTGCCCCTATGCATTTGATGAATACTTATTCAAAATGGCCGATCCGGCTGGTCAAGGGAGAGGGAAACCGCGTTTGGGACGATCAGGGCAACGAGTATCTCGACTTTGTCTCGGGAATCGCCGTCACCTCGCTGGGACACGTACACCCCAAAGTGACGAAACGGCTGCACGAACAGCTGGACACGTTGTGGCACTGCTCCAATCTGATGCACGTTCCCCAGCAGGAGGTGCTGGCACAGAAGCTGTGCGGCCTGTCCGGCCTCGACCGCGCGTTTTTCTGCAACAGCGGCGCGGAAGCCAACGAGGGAATGATCAAGCTGGCCCGGCGTTACGCCCAAAAAGTGCAAGGCACCGGACGATATGAGATCATTACGTTTCAGCAGTCGTTCCACGGGCGAACGCTGGCTACCCTGACAGCCACGGGGCAGGACAAGGTGAAAGACGGATTCGGCCCCCTGCCGGACGGGTTTGTCACCGTGCCCTACAACGATTTGGAAGCGGTGCGCGCCGCCGTTACGGAGAAGACCTGCGCCATCATGCTCGAACTGGTGCAGGGGGAAGGGGGCGTACATCCGGCAGAGGAGCCGTTTGTAAAGGGATTGCGCCAACTGTGCGACGAACACGGTCTGCTGCTGCTGATCGATGAAATCCAGACCGGCATTGGACGCACGGGCACCTGGTTTGCCTTCCAGCAGTACGGGATCAAGCCGGACGTGATCTCGCTGGCCAAAGCGCTGGGCAATGGGTTCCCGATCGGCGCGGTGGTGGCGACCGAAGCGGCGGCCGAGGCGTTTGCCCCCGGCACCCACGGCACCACATTTGGCGGCAACCCGCTGGCGATGACCGCTGCCATCGCCACGCTGGAGACGATGGAAGAGGAGCACGTGCTGAACCGCGTAGGCATCCTGCATCGGCAGCTGGTAAGCGGACTGGAAAAATTGCGGGCAGAATATCCGGGCAAAATATTGGCCGTGCGCGGCAAAGGACTGCTCTTGGGCGTGGAAGTGACGGTGCCGGCGTCGTCCATCGTCGATTACGCCCGGGAAAAAGGCGTACTCGTCCTGCTGGCCGGTCCTCAGGTCGTCCGCCTGCTGCCCTCGTTTGTCACAACTGAGGAAGAAGTGAACCGGGTGATCGAGGTGATCGGCGAGGCGATGGAGAACTTGTAAGAAAAAAGCGCTCCAATGCCGGGGACACGGCCGACAGGGAAAGGCAGTGTGAGCGGAACGGCAGTGTGACCCGGCTTGGCCGCTGATGCAGGGGAATCGGGCACATCCATGCAGCGAGTCGGAACGCGGCTTTCAGATCCCGTTGAAAAAACTCGTTGCATTTTTATAATTCAAAATGTATATTAATACATGACGTTGCATAAATTTTCGTGAGAGAGTGCCCTTTGGAGAGGAGTGGCTTTCATAGATGAATGGTGAGAGAAAAGGGTTGGGCCCGGGATATTTGACACTGGAGAGCGGAGAAGTATTTGCCGGGACGCTGTACGGCGCTCCGCTCACAGGATATGGCGAAGTGGTTTTTCATACAGGGATGACGGGATACCAGGAAGTGATGACCGATCCGTCCTTTGCGGGGCAGATCGTCACCTTTACGTATCCGCTGATCGGTAATTACGGGATAAACGACACCGATTACGAAGCGGCAAAGCCCGCCCTGGCGGGAATGGTCGTCAGCGAGCTGTGCAGTGCGCCGAGCCACTACCAATCCCGCCGCACGCTGGCGGAAGCTGCGGAGGCGTTTGGCTTCCCGATCCTGGCCGGGATCGATACGCGGACGATCACCAAGCGGGTGCGTCAGTCGGGTCCGCTGTACGGTGCGATTGCTGACCGGCCGTTGAGCGTGGAGGAGGTGGCGGCGCTTGGCTCCGCGCATCGGAAAAAATCGCTGGTCGCCGACGTCTCCAGCCGTCACATTCAGCGCTACCCCGGGAATCAGGAACACGTGGTGATCATCGATCTGGGCATGAAACAGTCGATTTTGGAATCGCTGTTGGAACTTGGCTGCCGCGTGACGGTTGTGCCGTTTGACACCCCGTTTTCACAGATTCAGGCGCTGCAGCCGGACGGCCTGCTCTTTTCCAACGGGCCCGGCGACCCGGCCGACCTGCTCGCCTACTGCGGCGAGTGGCGGAAGGCGGCGGAACAGTATCCGACGCTGGGTATCTGCCTGGGACACCAGGTGCTGGCGCTGATGTTTGGCGCCAAGACGGAAAAGCTGACTTACGGACACCGGGGGAGCAATCATCCGGTCAAGGAACTGGCCACCGGGAAAGTCTACATGACCTCGCAAAACCACGGGTACGTGGTGAGGGAAGAAACCCTGGACAAACGGCTGTTGACCGTGACGTACCGCAATGTCAACGACCGGTCGGTGGAAGGGCTGAGCCACACCTCTCTGCCGATCATGAGCGTACAGTTTCACCCGGAAGCGCATCCGGGTCCAAACGACACAACGCACGTTTTTTACCAATTCCTGCAGTCGATGCGCGTAGTGGGAGCGAAGAGATATGCCTAAATTGCCGCACATTCACAAAGTATTGGTCATCGGGTCGGGGCCGATTGTCATCGGCCAGGCGGCGGAATTTGACTACGCCGGGGCGCAGGCCTGCCTCTCGTTGAAAGAAGCCGGGGTGCAGGTCGTGTTGGTGAACAACAACCCGGCCACGATCATGACGGACGAACACGTAGCTGACAAAGTGTATCTGGAGCCGCTCACGGTAGAGTCCCTGACGGCGATCATCGCCAAAGAGCGGCCCGACGGTCTCCTGCCCACCCTGGGCGGTCAGACAGGGCTCAATCTGGCGGTCGCCCTGGCCGAAGCGGGAGTGCTCGCCCAATACGGGGTGGAACTGTTGGGCACGCCGCTGTCCGCCATCCAGAACGGGGAAGACCGGGAGCTGTTCAAGCAGTTGATGAAGCAAATCGGCGAACCGGTGCCTGAGAGCACGACCGTGGAGTCGGTGGAAGCGGCCGTCGCGTTTGCCGATTCAATCGGGTATCCGGTCATCGTGCGCCCCGCCTATACACTGGGGGGCGCCGGGGGCGGCATCGCCGAAGACGAACAGTCACTGCGCACGGTGGCGGCTCAAGGCATCGCTGCCAGCCCGATCGGCCAGGTGCTGATCGAGCGCAGCGTCAAGGGCTGGAAGGAAATCGAGTATGAAGTGATGCGGGACGCGAACGATACCTGCATCATCGTTTGTAACATGGAAAATCTGGACCCGGTGGGCATCCACACGGGGGACAGCATCGTCGTCGCCCCGTCGCAGACGCTGACCGACCGGCAGTACCAGATGCTGCGCAGCGTCTCCACCAAGGTCATCCGCGCGCTGGGTGTAGTCGGCGGCTGCAACATCCAGTTTGCGCTTGATCCGAAGTCGGATCGCTACTATCTGATCGAAGTGAACCCGCGGGTGAGCCGCTCCAGCGCGCTGGCTTCCAAAGCGACGGGCTATCCGATCGCCCGGATCGCCGCCAAGCTGGCGCTGGGCTACAACCTGGACGAAGTGCTCAACCCGATTACCGGTTACACATACGCCAGCTTTGAGCCGACGCTGGATTACGTCGTGGTGAAAATTCCTCGCTGGCCGTTTGACAAATTCCCGCTGGCCGACCGTCAGTTGGGCACGCAGATGAAGGCGACCGGCGAAGTGATGTCGATTGCCCGCAACCTGGAAGCGGCGTTGCTCAAGGCGGTCCGCTCGCTGGAGCAGGGCTGCACCCACCTCGTCCGTCCGGAGCTGGCTGCATGCAGCCGGGACGAGCTGGCGGGGCTGCTGCGGGATGCGACCGATGTCCGCCTGTTTGCACTGGCTGAGGCGATCCGCCAAGGGTTCAGCGAGGACGAATTGCACGCCCTGACTGGCATCGATCCGTTTTTCCTGCGCAGCGTGGGCCGGATCGTGGCGCTGGAGCAGCAGTTGGCCCAGAGCGATACGCTGGCCCCCGAGCTGCTGGCGGAAGCAAAGCGGCGCGGATTTGCGGACGAGACGATTGCCGCCCTGATCGGACGCACGACGGCCGAAGTCAAAGCGCTGCGGGATCAGGCCGGCATCCGGCCGTCGTACAAGATCGTGGACACCTGCGCGGCCGAGTTTGACGCGCAGACGCCGTACTATTACTCCGATTGGCAGGGGGACGACGAAGTAGAGGAGCTGACCGGGCGCAAAGTGCTGGTGCTCGGCTCCGGCCCGATCCGCATCGGACAGGGGATCGAGTTTGACTACTGCTCCGTTCACGCGGCCAAGGCGCTCCAGGCCAAGGGCATCGCCGCTGTCGTCGTCAACAACAACCCGGAGACGGTCAGCACCGATTACGAGACGGCCAACCATCTGTATTTTGAGCCGCTGCACGTGGAGGACGTGCTGCACGTGGCGGAGTGTGAGGGTGTGGATGGCGTCATGGTCCAGTTCGGCGGCCAGACGGCGATCAACCTGGCGGCCAAGCTGGCTGCGGCCGGCCTGACCGTGCTCGGCACGTCGCTGGATGCGATCGAACGGGCGGAGGATCGTGAACGGTTCTACGCGATGCTGCGCAAGCTGGAGATACCGCACATCCCGGGCAAAGGGGTGTCTTCCCTGGAGGAAGCGGCGGAGGTGGCGGCAACGATCGGCTATCCGGTGCTGCTGCGCCCGTCCTACGTGATCGGCGGTCAGGGCATGGTGGTCGCCCATAACGTCGAGGAGCTGTCGGCCACGATCGCGGAGTGGCTCAACCACCCTGACAGCCAGGTCTTTTTCCCGCTCCTGGTGGACAAATTCGTTCCCGGCCGGGAAGCAGAAGTGGACGCTGTGTGCGATGGCGAGTCCGTGCTCATCCCAGGCATTTTTCAGCATGTGGAGAAGGCGGGCATCCACTCGGGCGACAGCGTGGCGCTTTTCCCGGCGCCGGATCTGTCCGATAGTGTCAAACAGACGATCGCACGGTACACAGAGGCGATCGCCCGCGAGATGGGGGCGGTCGGTCTGATCAACATTCAGTTCGTGATTCACGACGAGACGGTCTACGTCCTGGAAGTAAACCCGCGCGCGTCGCGGACCGTGCCGATTACCAGCAAAGTGACCGGCATCCCCATGGTGGAGCTGGCCGTGCGCGCCCAACTGGGTGAAAAACTGGCCGGCATGGGCTATGGGACAGGGCTGCTGCCGGACATTCCGTTCGCCGTCGTCAAGGCACCCGTCTTTTCCACCGTGAAATTGAGCGGCGTCGATCCGGCCCTGGGACCGGAGATGAAATCGACCGGGGAAGTGCTGGGGCTGGGCCGTTCCTTCCCGGAAGCGGCGCGCAAGGCGTTCGCCTTTAAAGACAGCGTGCACCGCCCGTGGCAAAGGGGGCAGATCTGCTTCCTCTCCCTGGCCGATGCCGATAAGACGGACGGCGTGCTGCCCGTCATTCGGAAGCTGCAGGAACAGGGCGCAGTCTGGGCGGCCACAGCGGGAACGGCAGCCTGGCTGGGGGCAATCGGCTTTACCGTTACGCACGTGGTCGCGGACGAACAGGATCTGGCCGCGCTGCTGCAGAGGGAAGTCGTAGCTTTTTCGCTCATCACTGCCACCAAGGGGAACCGGCGGGGACGCAGCGGCTTTACCCTGCGGAGCCGGCTGGTCCAGCAGGGAGTTCCGCTGTTTACTGCTGTAGAGACGTTTGCGCTGTACGTGGAATCCATTACGGAGAATAGAGGTGAAGGGCATGCAGCCTGTGAAGATATTGGGTCACTTTGCAAGCGAGCAATTGGCCAGTTGTAAAGGAAAAGATTTGCTTCGCGTCGATGAATTTAGCGCAGAAGAGTTGACCTGGCTCCTGCAGTTTGCCGCCGAGCTCAAACAGCGGCAAAAAAGCGGTCAGCCGTATCAACCGCTCAAAGGGAAGACACTGGGGATGATTTTCGACAAATCGTCGACGCGCACCCGCGTTTCCTTTGAAGTAGGCATGTACCAATTGGGTGGCATGAGCATGTTTTTGAGCGGCAAGGAACTGCAGCTCGGACGCGGCGAGCCGATCAGCGATACGGCCAAGGTGATGTCCCGCTACGTCGACGCCATCATGATCCGCACGTTTTCCCACACAAGGGTGGAGGAGCTGGCCGAACACGCCAGCATTCCGATCATCAACGGCCTGACCGACCAGTTCCACCCGTGTCAGGCGCTGGCCGACATGCTGACGATCTGGGAGCACAAGGGAACACTGCAGGGCGTCAAACTGGCCTATGTGGGCGATGGCAACAACGTCGCCAACTCGCTCGTGCTGGCGGCAGCACTGCTGGGTCTGGACGTGCGCGTCGCCACGCCGCCGGGTTACGAGATGGACGGAGCCATCGTGAACAAGGCTGTCGCGTACGCACAGGCCAGCGGCGGCCAGGTGGTCGTCACGCACGATCCCGTCGAAGCGGTGCACGGCGCCGACGTCATCTACACGGATGTGTGGACCAGCATGGGCTTTGAAGCGGAAAACGAGCAGCGCCTCAAGGATTTTGCATCCTATCAGGTAAACGAGCAGCTTGTCCAACACGCCGATCCCGCTTACCTGTTCATGCACTGCCTGCCTGCGCACCGCGGAGAAGAAGTGTCGTCCGGCGTGATTGACGGTCCCCACTCCGTCATCTTTGACCAGGCGGAAAATCGTCTCCACGCGCAGAAGGCAGTCTTGGCAACCTTGTTGTAATGTTGTCAGAGAGTAATAGGAATTTCTTACCAGCAGGAAATTGAAGCTAATAGACTATGAATCTATCATTGCCGAAATTTGTCATCAACGTGTAAAATATAGGTAGGAAGCGCGATGAGGTACAGACTGTATTTGGTCGCTTGGTCTGTACGGAGCCAGTAGCGAATCCGCCCTCTTTTCGAACGGAAAGAGGAAAGCCGGGCACAGGCTGTATGTGGTCGCTTGGCCTGTGTCTTCCCAAGTAGCGAAACCAGCTTTCTCCACTATGGAAAAGGGGGGGAATGGGAATGAAAAAATGGTTCGTTGCTGTCCTGCTGGTAGCCGGTATTGTTGCTGCAACTTCTGCAAACTGGACGTCTTGGTAATAGACATAATAGCGTTGTTCGCGGAAAAACACCGCTTTTTAGTGGTGTTTTTTCACTGTGTTGGGAGGGGCTTACATGCTTGATGTCGTCGCTCTTTCTTTTGCGATTGGATTTTTCCGAGGCGGCCGGATAAAAGAGTTGCCAAAGTTTGCAGCATTGTGGAGTCTCATTGCCAGTATTGGATTGCAAATCATGTCACAGTTTGTTCCCCAGTGGTCGGGGTGGCTGGTCAGCATATCCTATGTGTTTGTGCTGTATTTCTTCTTTAGTAACCGTCAGCATGAGGATATGCGTGTATTCATGATTGGCTGGTTGTTAAACGCGTTGGTCATTTGGGCGAACATGGGGAAAATGCCGGTTGATCTGGAGCAGGCGCAGCGATTGTCCTACCCCATTGATGCGCTGGTGAATGGGACAGACTTCAAACACATTGCGTTAACTGTGGATACAAACCTGCCTTTTCTAGCGGACACCATCTACAAGCCTCTCATTATTCCTCGAGTGATCAGCATCGGTGATCTGTTCATCATGTTGGGAGCCTTCTTATTAGTGCAGCGACTTATGAGTAAGCCGGTATCTTTAATAAGGCTGAGAGAAGGAAAAAATTATGCAGGTAAACACTCAAGGTGATAAACTGTTGCAGCGTCTGATTATCCATGCAGTTTTTCCTGCGGTAGTTATTTTCATGGTCTTGTTGGCGCTGCCGTATTGGGAGCCAAAAAGCCACTTGCCTGTTTTGGTTGCTTTTACACTGCTTACCATTATCTGTTCGTTTGCTCCGTTCCGGACGCCTGATGCGACGTTAACGCTTAATAATGCCGTGATCCTGTCGGGCCTTTTACTGTGGGGAGAATGGGTAGCCGTTTGGTCTTGTTTGCTGGAGGTTATCATCCTTGGGTTCTTGTTTCGATCTTCCGTTGCTCGTACAATGGCCAACGCGGGTCAAATGCTGTCGACGGTCTGGATTGTTGGCTGGGTGCATACCTGCTTGCAAACACTTCATGTTCCTTGGGCGATTTCCGACCTGTTGCTGATCCTTGCATATTGGCTTGTAAACACTCTGCTATGTGCCATTTTGATCGCTTTCTACAGCGGTGTTCTCTGGACGACTGCTGTGAAAAACATGTTGACACGCGGTTCCGCTACCTACATTATGCTTTTGATAATAGGGGGTATGGGAGCAAGACTGGTTGATCACTACGGAGTACTTGCACTCATCCCTTTGGTAGCGGCTTTTGTCATTATTAGTATCGTCTTACGGCAATATTATGAAAGCATTCACAAACTCGCTCAAAAAATGGACGAGATCAAATCCTTCAATCACAAGTTCCTCACTGCCATGGCTGCTTCCATCGATGCCCGTGACCATTACACGAGCGGCCATTCCCAGCGGGTGGCTCACTGGGGACGGGAGATTGCCCGGGCGATCGGGCTGTCGGAGGAGAAGGCGGCGGAGGTGTATTTTGGCGGGATTTTGCACGACATCGGCAAAATCGGCATTGAGGATCAGATTCTCAACAAACGTGGAAAATTAACACCGGAGGAGTACGACAAGATCAAGCAGCACACGGTGATTGGATATGATATCATCCTGCAGGCGGGCATGTTTCACGAACTGCTGCCGGCCATCCGTTCGCACCATGAGCGAATCGACGGCAAGGGCTATCCGGACGGATTGGCTGGCGAAGAGATTCCGCTGATGGCCCGCATTCTGGCCATCTCTGACGCCTTCGACGCGATGGTGGCGGACAGGCCGTACCGCAAAGGACTGCCGGTGGAGGAGGCCCTGCAGGAGATCAGCCGCGGGGCGGGGACGCAGTTCGACGCCGAACTGGCCTATCATTTCATTCGCATCATCAGGGAGTTGCCCCGCGATGAATTGGAAACGATTATACGGCAGAACGCGCAGCCGCAGCGGCATCTGCAGGAGGTGGCCCGATAGGGTAGCCTCCTGCTTACTTTTTCATCAGCAAGGCCCCGGAGCTCGGACGAGACGGGGATTTTGCTGTTCACATGCCGGGTATTTGTGGAAAAATTCCAACCAATGCTTGTCATTTTACCTGGACTGGGACATACTGGAATCGAATTGCAGCTTTTTGTGAGGTGATGGCGCTTGATTCCTACGTACAAGGATGCGGACATTATTCTGAAATTGTATGATCAGTTTGAATCGGAACGGCTGCGGGCCGCGAGACAGTGGTTCGACACCTCGCTGGCGGAAGAGGGGCTGGATTACGACGCGTTTTTGCGACACTTTCCGCGCGGCAGCGAAGGCTATAACCACTTTGTGACGCTGTACGGCTTTTTTGAGATGGTAGGTGTGCTGCATAAAAACGGCCTCGTTCATCCCGACCTGCTGTTTGACATGTGGTTTATCAACGGCTTTTACCGCCGGATGTATCCGGTTTTCGTCGGATGGAGGGCGCAGGGCGACATTCACGTGGCGGAAAATTTTGAACGGCTGGCCGTGGCCGAATTGAAGTGGATCGGCACGCACAAAGGAAAAGAATACGTTCCCGAGGTACCTTACGCCCGCAAGTAAGGAAGCGCCGGACAACCATCAGGGGGGTCCGGCTTTTTGCATGGCGGAACAGCTTTACGCCCACGCAGCCTGATGCAGGTAAGCAGGTAATAGGCAGTGAAAAGGACAGCATAGAAAAGTGGTTGTATTTTTATAAGTTAGTTTGTATAATTACTCATGAACAAATTTTCACACAGGGAGAGGGAACGATGGCTAGAGAGAAAATCGTATTGGCCTATTCGGGCGGTTTAGATACATCGGTAGCAATCAAGTGGCTGCAGGAAACGTACAACTACGACGTGATCGCAGTCGCGCTGGACGTGGGTGAGGGCAAGGACCTGGAGTTCGTGCAGAAAAAGGCGCTGCAGGTGGGGGCGCTGAAATCGATCGTGGTGGATGCAAAGGATGCGTTCGCCCAGGAGTACGTGCTGCCGGCACTGCAAGCGAACGCCATGTACGAAGGGAAGTATCCGCTGGTGTCAGCGCTGTCCCGTTACCTGATCTCCCGCGTGCTGGTGGAGATCGCGGAAAAAGAGGGAGCGGTGGCGGTCGCCCACGGCTGCACCGGGAAAGGGAACGACCAGGTGCGCTTCGACGTGTCGTTTACGGCATTGAACCCTAATCTGAAAATCGTCGCGCCCGTTCGCGAATGGGGATGGTCCCGCGACGAAGAGATCGAGTACGCGAAAAAGCACAACATTCCGATTCCGATCGATCTGGACAATCCGTACAGCATCGACCAAAACCTCTGGGGCAGAAGCTGCGAGTGCGGCATTCTGGAAGATCCCTGGGCGGCCCCGCCAGAGGGTGCGTACGAGCTGACCAAATCGATCGCTGATGCTCCGGACCAGCCGGAGGAGATTGAGATCACCTTTGTCAAAGGCGTGCCGACCGCGCTGAACGGGGAAGAGCTGCCGCTGGCCGAGCTGATTCTGAAGCTGAACAAAATCGCCGGCAACCACGGCGTTGGCCGAATCGACCACGTGGAAAACCGCCTGGTCGGCATCAAGTCCCGCGAAGTGTACGAAACGCCGGCGGCAACCACGCTGATTCTGGCGCACCGCGAGTTGGAGTTCTTGACGCAGCCGCGCGAAGTAGCCCAGTTTAAGCCGATCATCGAGCAAAAGATGGCCCAGGTGATCTACGAAGGTCTCTGGTATTCGCCGATCCGCAGCGCGCTGCAGGCGTTTATCGAGGAAACACAGCAGTATGTTACCGGTGTCGTGCGCGTCAAGCTGCACAAGGGACACGCCATCGTCGTCGGACGCAAATCGACGTCGTCGCTCTACAGCCACGAGTTGGCCACCTATGCGGCGGGCGATCAGTTTGACCACAAGGCGGCACTTGGCTTCATCAAGCTGTGGGGCCTGCCGACCAAGGTGTACGCCCAGGTGAATGAAGGCGTGCTCCGCGAAAATGCGAAAACGGCAATTAAGATCTTGGACGAAAAGGATGCGATCGTGCAATGAAACTCTGGGGAGGACGCTTCACGAAGCCGACGAACCAGCTCGTGGAGGAATATACCGCTTCCATTACCTTCGACAAGCAGATGTGGCGGCAAGACATCGTCGGCAGCCTGGCACACGTGGCGATGCTGGGCAAGTGCGGCATCCTGCCGATGGAGGAAGTCAGACAAATCATCGCCGGTCTGAAAAAGGTAAAGGAGAAGATCGAGCGGGGACAGGTGCAGTTTCTCGTCGAGCACGAGGATGTGCACATGAACATCGAAAAGCTGCTGATCGAGGAAATCGGCCCGGTGGGGGGCAAACTGCACACGGGGCGCAGCCGCAATGACCAGGTGGCGCTCGACATGCACCTCTATCTGCGGGAGAAGCTGATGGAGATCATCCAGCTGGCCACGTACCTGCAGGAGGCACTGCTGGAACAGGCCAACCGCCATCTCGACACGGTCATGCCCGGCTACACTCATCTGCAGCGGGCCCAGCCAGTCCTGTTCGGCTACCATCTGATGGCGTACGTCTCGATGCTGCAGCGCGACATCGAGCGGATGCGCGACTGCTGGAAACGGGTCAACATCCTGCCGCTCGGCGCTGGCGCCCTGGCCGGCACGACATTCCCGATCGACCGGACGTTTGTAGCCGAATTGCTTCAGTTTGACGGCATCTACCTGAACAGCATGGACGCTGTCAGCGACCGGGACTTCATCGTCGAATTTCTGGCGGACGCTTCCCTCCTGATGGCCCATCTCTCGCGCCTCTGCGAAGAATTGGTCATGTGGAGCAGCCAGGAGTTTTCGTTTGTGGAACTGGATGACGCGTTTTGCACCGGCTCCAGCATCATGCCGCAGAAGAAAAATCCCGACGTGGCCGAGCTGGTGCGCGGCAAAACCGGACGCGTCTACGGGAACTTAATCGGCCTGTTGACCGTGCTGAAAGGGCTGCCGCTCGCCTACAACAAAGACATGCAGGAAGACAAGGAAGGCATGTTTGACACGGTGGCAACGCTGCACGGGGCGCTCGCCCTGTTGACGCCGATGATCCAGACGATGCAGGTGAAAGCTGACCGGATGCGCCAGGCAGTGACGCAGGACTTTTCCAACGCCACCGATCTGGCCGACTACCTGGTTCGCCAAGGCATGCCGTTCCGTCAGGCGCATGAAGTGGTGGGCCGCACGGTGCTCTACTGCATTGAGCATCAAAAATACCTGCTGGACCTGAGCCTGGATGAGTTTCGGCAGTTCTCCGAGGCAATCGGGGAGGACGTGTACGAGGCGCTGGCCGTGGAAACGGTCGTCAATGCGCGCAACGTGCTGGGCGGCACCGCCCGCAGCCAGGTGGAGGCGCAGATCGCCGCGTATCGCAGCCTGCTGGCTGAGACGCACGCGTGGGTGGAGAAAAACAGCCAAAAAGTGATGATTGAATCGCTGATTGACGTCGGTTCGCCGGTGTGAGCAGGATTGCGCGGGAGTGGGAGTACGTCCCGTACCTTGACGCTCACCTGATCGCCAAGACGGGCCGGCAACGGTGGACTTCGGCCATAATCGGTCATGCCGGCCGGCAGCGACAGACTCGTGCCAGCCGATCGGCAGCCACAGACAAAAAAAAACGGATAGAAGCCTTGATGGGGCTCCTATCCGTTTTTTTCGTTTGTTCTGACGTTACAGGCACATCCGCAAAATGGCGGCCACGTCGTCGCTGGTCAGCTTTTTGAAACGGCCGATCGGGCCGAATGGCGTTGCTTTTTCCGCCATCAGCTCCAGATGTTCGTCGCCGATCTGGTAGTCGGCCAGACGGGTCGGGGCTCCGATGCGGGCGAAGAACGCTTCTGTGGCGGCGATGCCCTCCAGCGCCACTTCGTCGTCCGTCTTGCCGGACGGGTCGACGCCCCATACTTCCACGGCGAAGCGCTTGAAGCGCTCCACGTTTTCGCGGTAGACGTAGCGCATCCATTTCGGGAAAATGATGGCCAGTCCGCCGCCGTGCGGGATGTCGTAGACGGCGCTCACCGCGTGCTCGATGGAGTGGGTGGCCCAGTCCGTCTCCACGCCGACCGGCAGGGTGCCGTTCAGGGCCATCGTGCCGCAGTAGAGAATGGTGGCCCGAGCGTCGTAGTCTTCCGGATTGGCCAGCACCCGTTCGGCGTATTCGATTACGGTTTTCATAATCGACTCGGCAAAGCGGGTCTGCAGCGGAATCTCCTGCGTGTGGGTGAAATACTGTTCAAACACGTGCGACAACATGTCGCAGATTCCGTATACCGTTTGGTCGCGGGGGACGCTGAAGGTATTCTCCGGATCGAGGATGGAGAAGGTGGGGAAGGTTGTGCCAGCGCCAAATTTTTCTTTCGTCTCCCAGTTGGTGACGACGCTGCCCCGGTTCATCTCCGAGCCGGTCGCTGCCAGCGTCAGTACGGTGCCCAGCGGCAGTGCTGCCTGTGGTTGGGCTTTGCGAGTGTAGAAGTCCCAGACGTCTCCCTCGTACGGCACCCCAACCGCGATTGCTTTGGAGGCGTCAATCACGCTGCCGCCGCCCACCGCGAGAATCCAGTCCACCCGTTCGCGGCGGCACAGTTCAATCCCTTTCTTCACTGTGGACAGCCGCGGGTTGGGCTCCACGCCGGGCAGTTCGTGGATGGTGCAGCCCGCCGCCTGCAGCAGGGCGATGACCTTGTCGTACAGGCCGTTACGCTTGATGCTGCCGCCGCCGTAGACCAGAAGGACGGTGGAGCCGAGTTGGGCGGCTTTTTCCTTCAGCTTTTCCAGCTGCCCGCGTCCAAAGATCAATTCGGTGGGATTATGATAGACAAAATTGTCCATGGAAAACGTCTCCTTTCCGAGCGGATTCCCTTATATTGTAGACCATCATCGTAGATGGAACCAGTTTGCAAGTGCAGGGCCGAATCTGTCGGATTGGTGCCAAAGTTTTTGGAAATCGACAGGAAATGAGAGATTTTGTGGATTCCCACATCGAAATCGGGTGGTATAATAGGAGAGATAGCGGTCGCCGCTGTGTTTTGGCACCAAGCGTCAGCGGACGACGGATCCGTGCGAGCTTTGTCGGAAAGAGAAACATAGAGAAACAATCAACCAACAGATACATGGATGGATGCGGACTGATTTTGTACTACATAACAAGGAACTGACAAGGTAGGATGTGATTGGCTTGATCGAGATGTTTGACGTGTGGAAGACCTACCCCAACGGGACCAATGCGTTGAAAGGGATCAATGTTCGCATCGAAAAGGGCGAATTTGTCTACGTGGTGGGACCGAGCGGTGCAGGTAAGTCCACGTTTATCAAATTGATGTACCGGGAAGAAAAACCGACCAAAGGCCAGATTTTCCTGGGCGGTTTTAATGTCAGCCGGATCAAGGAGCGGCAGATTCCCATGGTGCGCCGCAGCATCGGCGTGGTGTTTCAGGATTTCAAACTGCTGCCGACGCTCAGCGTCTACGAGAACGTGGCGTTTGCCATGGAAGTGATCGAGACGCCCCCCAAGCAAATCAGGCCGCGGGTGATGGATGTGCTGGGCCTGGTCAAATTGAAGCACAAGGCCAAAATGCTGCCGAACGAACTGTCCGGCGGCGAACAGCAGCGCGTCGCTCTGGCGCGGGCGCTGGTCAACAATCCAGGGATCATCATTGCCGATGAGCCGACAGGCAACCTGGACCCGGACACCTCCTGGGAGATCATGAATCTGTTTGAAGAGATCAACCAGCGCGGCACCACAGTGGTCATGGCTACGCATAACCGCGAAATTGTCAACACGATGAGAAAACGGGTAATTGCCATTGAAGCGGGACAGATTGTCCGTGACGAGCAGAGAGGGGAATACGGTTATGAAGATTAGAACGCTGGGACGCCACGTCCGCGAAGGGGTCAAAAACCTCGGTCGGAACGGCTGGATGACGTTCGCTTCGATCAGTGCCGTGACCATTACCCTGCTGATTCTCGGCGTCTTTCTCATTCTGGCAATGAACGTCAACCATCTGGCCCAAACAGTGGAAAAGCAGGTGGAGATTCGCGTCTTTTTGGATACGCTGGCCACTCCGGAAAACGTCAAGGAAGTGGAACAAAACATTCGCGCGATTCCCAAAGTGGAATCAGTTGTGTTTATTCCCAAAGCCGAGGGGCTCAAGCAGCTAAAGGAGAGCATGGGCGAGAAGGCGTACCTGTTTGACGGACTGGAAAAGGAAAACCCGCTCCCCGACTCGTACGTCGTCAAGACCAAACTGCCGCAGGACACCGCCGACGTGGCCGGGCAGATCAAAAAGCTGGAGTTCGTCGAAAGCGTCAACTACGGCCAAGGCACAGTCGAAAAGCTGTTTGCCGCTACCAGTACGATTCGTAACGTGGGCATCGCCTTTATCGTCGGTCTGGGCTTTACCGCGATGTTTTTGATTGCCAACACGATCAAGCTGACCATCGTGGCCCGCCGACGGGAGATTGAGATCATGAAGCTGGTGGGCGCGACCAACTGGTTTATCCGCTGGCCGTTTTTTGTCGAAGGTCTGCTGATGGGACTGCTGGGTGCGCTGATCCCGATCGTGCTGCTCACCGTCAGCTACTACTATTTGCTGGACGCCGTCTACGGCAGCATGCCGGCTGTCCAACTCTTCAAACTGCTGCCGTTGTTCCCGCTCGCCTACCAGGTGGCGCTAATCCTGGCCGCCATTGGCGCGTTTATCGGCATTTGGGGCAGCCTCGTGTCTGTCCGCCGCTTCCTGCGCATCTAGGGCGTGTGAAAAGAGACAACACATTTCACTAGGGAGGAGTACCATGAGGAAGAAGAAGATTCTGCTATCACTCTTGGTGACGGGCCTGTTGAGTGCGGCAGCCGTACCGGCGACCGTGGGCCTGGCAGCGAGTAAGGCATCCCTAGACAAGATCAACCAGGAATTGAATGAGATCAAGAAAAAGAAAAAAGCACAGCAAAACCAGGTAAAAGCGATCGAAGGGGAGATTTCGTCGCTTCAGCGCAAGCAGGCTGACCTGGAGAATGAGCTGATGCACATCGACCTGAAGCGCAACGAGACGCAAAAAAAGCTGAACAAGCTGGAAAAGCAGATGGAAGAGACCAAGGTAAAGGCGGCCGAGGCGCAGGATCAGTTGGATGAGGCCAAGGAGCGCGTGGCCAAACGTGATGCCCTGCTCAAGACGCGCGTCAAATCCATGTACGAACGCGGCAACGTCTCGTATCTGGACGTGCTGCTCGGCGCCTCCGACTTCGGCGATTTCCTCACCCGGATGCAGGGGCTCAGGCTGATTGCCGAACAGGACACCCGCATTCTGGAGGACAATATCCGCGACAAGGAAACCATCGAAAAGAAAAAGAAAGAGATTGACCATCAACTGGCCGTCTACGCTGACATGTACGAAGAGGCGGAGAGGCTCAAGGCTGAACTGGACAAGCAGTACAAGCGGAGCGTCGCGGTCAAGGCAGAGCTGAAAAAGAAAGAAAGCGAGCTCCACGAAATTCTCGAAGAAGAGGAACAAAGCCTGCTCGCCCTGATGAAGCAGGAAGAGGCCAAAATGGCGGAACGGCTGCGCGCCATGACTTCCAGCGGCAGCGGCTACAAGGGCGGACGCCTGGCGCTGCCGATCGATGACGGACTGTTCCGCTTCTCGTCCGGTTTCGGCGTGCGCAGCGACCCGTTCACCGGCCGTTCGGCGGGACATAACGGCGTGGATATGGCCGCGCCCAAAGGGACGCCGATCAAGGCGGCAGCACCCGGCATCGTAATGTTTGCCGGTTATGCCCGCGGGTTCGGCAACACGGTGATGATCAAGCACAACAATGAGCTGACCACGCTCTACGGCCACATCATGGAAGGCGGTATCCTGGTGTCGGTGGGACAACGAGTCGAAACCGGTCAGGTGATTGCCAAAGTCGGCTCCACGGGACGCTCCACCGGCAACCATCTGCACTTTACCGTCTATCGCAATGACGTTGCCGTTGACCCGATGCCGTATCTCAGATAACCATACGCGTTCTCGCAGAAACGGGAAGCACGGAAAGAAGGAATCACGGTCACTTTCCGGGCTTCCCGATTGTTCAATCGGCTGCTGTTTGCGGTGGGGTACCGCCTGACGCTCATCCCTTTTCTCCTCCCCACACAGTCGGTGATTGGAAGTTTCCGTCAACTCTCTGCCGCCCCCTGCGCGTGTGGTACAATGAGAGAGGTGTGCCATTATACCGCAGTTTTTCGCCGGCTTATGCAGGAGGAAGGCGGCCGCAGACAGCAACAGATGAGCAAGCGCAACGGAACAAGCAGGAGAACAGGCTTTGCGGCCATAAAATTTAAAGAAGAAAAGTTTGCTGTTTCTTGCATCAATCAACCAAGAAGCGGCCAGACTGGCAGATATGAACAGGGTGAATGGGTCAGCGGTCCGAGAAAACGCATAATCGGGCAGACGTCTTCATTTGTTCGGTACGTAAGCAGCTGTCGACCTTGCTCCCCTGCATGCGGTAACGGTTTTTCGGCAAATATTGCCATGCGCAGTTGCATACACTAGCTGCATACCTTTTCTTACGGGAGCACAAAGGATGGTGTCGTGACGATGAAATGGAATGGACGTTCCGTGCTTGCGCTTGTGCTTGTATCCATGGTCGCCAGCAGTTTTCTCACCATGGGTCTGATGAAAAACTGGGCTGGCGGGAGCAGCAACGGGACGATAACTGCTTCGGCAAGCTCGCTGTTCAGAGGCAGCCAGGAGTATCCGCAAGAGTTTAAAAAGCTGCTGGAAGCCTATTCGGCCATCAAGCAGGAGTACATTGAAAACGTGTCGACCGGCCAACTGGTCGAAGGGGCGATCAGCGGCATGGTCGGTTCGCTGAAAGATCCGTACAGCGACTACATGGACCCCGCGACAGCGGAAGAGTTCAACTCGACGCTTCACTCCACCTTTCAGGGAATCGGGACGGAAGTGACGATGCAAAACGGACGCGTGACCGTCGTCTCCCCGTTCAAAAATTCCCCGGCGGAAAAGGCGGGGCTTAAGCCAAACGACCAGATTATCAGCGTCAACGGTGAGTCGCTGGAAGGGTTGGACCTGCATCAGGCGGTCACCAAAATCCGCGGGCCCAAAGGCACCAAAGCGGTGCTCAAGATCATGCGGCCGGGCGTGCCGGAGCCGCTGACCATCGTCTGCATTCGGGACGACATCCCGATTGAGACGGTCACCAGTCAGATCATTGAGAAGAACGGGGTCAAGATCGGCGTAATCAGCCTGACCCAATTCTCCAGCGATACGGCGGACCACTTCAAGGAACAACTGGCCGACCTGGAGAAAAAGGGGATCGGCGGCCTGGTCATCGACGTGCGCGGCAACCCCGGCGGGTATCTGCTGGCCGTCAAAGAGATCGGCGAAGTGCTCATCCCGAATCGGGGCAAGATTGTCCAGATCGAATACGGATCGAACAGCAAGGAGAAGGAAGAATACTTCTCCAAGTCCGACGAGGCCAAACCATATCCGATCGCCGTACTGATCAACGCAGGCAGCGCCAGTGCTTCCGAGATTCTTGCCAGCGCGATGCGCGAGAGCGGCGGCTATAAACTGATCGGGGAGAAGTCGTTTGGCAAAGGCACGGTGCAAAGCACGATGGAGATGGCGGACAAGAGCCAGCTCAAGCTGACCATCGCCAAGTGGCTGACACCCAAAGGCAACTGGATTCACGAAAAGGGCATCGAACCGGACGTGAAGGTCTCCCAGCCGGACTACTTCAACGCCACCCAACTGCCGACGGACAAGGTGCTGGCCCGCGACATGGCCGGCAGCGACGTGAAAAACCTGCAGTTGATTCTCAGCGGCCTGAAGCTGTCGCCGGGCCGAAACGACGGCTATTTCGACGAAAAGACAGAGCAGGCGGTGAAGCAGTTCCAGGCGGCGCACAAACTGCCGGTCACCGGCAAGGTGGATGCGGCGACGCGAACGGCTCTGGAGGACAGCCTGCGGGATGAAATCAGAAAGCCGGACAACGACCTCCAGCTGCAAAAGGCGCTGGACGTCGTCAGCCGCGATGCGAAGGCAAAATAATCCAGCGCAGCCAGGCAGGGAATCCCTTGCCAGTCGTAGAAATGGTAACCACGGCAGAGAAAGCCGTGGTTCCTTTTTTGCGACAGAGGTGAGGCAATTGGCATTACATGGCGATCTCCTATCGATTGCATACGGGTTTGGGCAGTTTTTTCTCCACCCGTTTTTCTATCTGTTTCTGTTCGTCATTTACCTGCACTATCGCAAGCAGATGAACCTGGAACGGCAGTTGTTTGCCGTGCGCATCCAGACGCCCTTTCTCCAGACGATGCGTTCCCTGGGCATGGGAGCAGCGGGAGGGCTGCTGGTCTCCCTGTTGGCCGTGGGGCTGGGTATCGTGGTCCAGGTACAGGACCTCTGGCTGCTGTGGGGGCTGGCGCTGCTGCTCGCCCTGATTCGACTGCGCTTTCTGTGTTTTGCCTACGCAGCCGGCTTGCTGACCCTGCTCCATATGATTGCCCAGGTGGCTCCGGGGGCGGTGGACATCCCGGTGATCGGCCCGGTGTGGAATGCGATCGGACAGGCAAAGCCGCTGCCGCTTCTGGCGCTGGTCGCCGTGATGCATCTGATCGAAGCCATGCTCGTCAGCTGGAATGGGGGACGGGACGCCTCGCCCCTGTTTGTCGAAGGAAAGCGGGGGCGGATTGTGGGCGCGTACCTGCTGCATTCGTTTTGGCTGACACCGCTGGCCCTGTTTGTGCAGGTGGAGCCGGGCAGTCTGAGCGGAGCGCTTTATCCGGGCTGGCCGTTCTTTTCGCCCGAGACCGCATCGTACGGCCTCCTGCTGCTGCCGACAGTGACGGGTTACTCCGACTGGACGCAGACGCAGACGCCGGAAGGGAAGGCGCGTCAAATCGCCAGGCAGTTGGCGCTGTACGCGGTGGGGCTGCTCGGACTGGCTGCGCTGGCCGTCTGGTGGGCTCCGTTGACGCTGCTGGCCGCGCTGTTTGCCCTCCTGGGGCATGAAGGACTGTTCCTGTTGAGCCAATGGCAGGAACGGCAGCGGGCGCCGTATTTTGTTCCTTCGTCCCGAGGGGTCAAGGTGATGGCGGTCATACCGGGAACGCCGGCGGAAGAGATCGGCATTCGGCCGGGAGAGGTCATCGTCAAGGTAAACGGGCTAAACGTTCGCGACAAAGAGGACCTGTACCCGGCGCTGCAGGTGAATCCGGCTTTTTGCAAAATGGAGGTGCTCACGCGCGACGGTGAGATCAAGTTTGTGCAGTGCGCCGTCTACGCGGGCAACCACCACCAGCTCGGCATCATCGTCGTTCCCGACGCCTCTACCCGGGTGTACGTGGACATGCAGCGGGTCGGCGTGGTGGAGTTGATCAAACAAAAATTGGAAAAGTTACATATTGGTGCGTAACCAATCGCCTGAACCCGTACCCTGCCGCTTACGCGCGGCCGTCCGGGTTTCGGGCGGTTTTTTATTGCCGGCGGGCTTGACAGACCGCAACGAATCAACCGGTTTTTGCGTCAAATGGGTGTGAACTGGAAAGAGAGAAAGGATGAACCAGATGGGAGCATATCGAAAGTATGCGGCGGTGTTCTGGACAGGGGCGCTTACGGCGGCAAGCCTGCTTGTTTCGCAAATGGCGGCGGCCACCCCTCTTTCGAAGCCGCATGCAGATGTTGCGCCGCATGCAGAGTCTGCACAGACGCAGAAGGCACCCGATCCCATCCCCGCGCCGGTCTCCAAAGGCATACAGCATCTGGTCAGGCTCGTTCCGGAGCTGGCCAGCCGCGTTGTCGTCTACTCCGGACCTGTCGACGGACCCGGCATCAGCGGCGATAGGGTCACGTTTGGGATCCGTGGCGATGCGGAGGAGAGCAGGGACTGGGCCGTTTTTCATCCGCAGACGGGCGATCTGCTGAGCCTGGAGATTGCGCCGGAGCAGCCCAATACGGGACCCGCGCTTGAAGATCAGCAGGTGATCGAAAAGGCATCGGCATTTTTGTCCCGCTTGCATCCGAACGGTTTGTCGTACCGTCCCCGCGGCGTGACGCGCCAGGGCGAACTCAGGACGATCCGTTTCGTTCGCACCATCCACGACATCCCGCTTGATGATGGCTACGATTGCTTCGTCACGGCAGACAAGTCCGGCCGGATTGTCGGGTTTCGCACCTTTGACGGCGCCCTTTATCAAGAATGGAGCCCGGCGTCGTTTCCTTCCGCGCAGCGGGCGATGTCCCCCGAGACAGCCAAGCAGCGCTACGTCCAGAGTCATCCGCTGGAGCCCGTCTATCTGCTGCCGAGTCGATCCGACAGCCGCACACCGGTCGAGGCCCGGCTGGTCTACGCGATCAGGGATGGCGTGGTGCACGGCCCGCACTCCGGCAGCGCGCTGGATGCCGTGAAGGGGAGCCGACTGGCAGCATCCCGTCAACAAGCAGAGGTTCGCACGCTGACCGTGACGGGAACAGGCGAAGCATGGACAGCGCGGACAGAAGCGGAAGCGCAGGCACTGGTCAAGCGGGCACTGGGGGCGGATGTGCAAAAGCTGCCGGTGACCATCTATACGGACATGCTGGACAACGGTGAGCAGCACCGCTTTTTTATCTGGGGGTTTTTTGAAGAGGGCGTGGGCGACCGGGACAAGGTATATGCCCTGGGCCAGTTTCCCAGCGGTCTGAGTCCGGCATTGCGCACCCACGTCCTGCTGAAGACGGACGCCGCAACAGGCCGGCTCATCAACGTCGTGCTGGACGATGGACTGCACGGGGGGCCCCCAACGGACAAAAAGCGGGATTGGGCGGCTGCCACCGCCCTGCTGGAGCGCTTGCTGCCCGCTGGTACGCACAAGCTGCGCGTACAGGATACGGGAGGGGAAAACTGGACCACGATCACAGCCGATCCGATCGTCAATGGCATTCCCGTCGTTTGGGAGGACGAAATGGAGGAAGAGGGGGCGTACACCATTTCCGTCAATCCGCTGGACGGTTCGATCAAGCAAGTGTGGCTCGCTCAACCAGACTGGGCCGACGTCCGCTATCCCTCGCCCGCAGCGGCTGTCTCTGAACAGCAGGCGGTGTCGGCCCTGCTCGATGCGTACCCGCTGGAACTGATGTACGTCCGCGGTGATTGGCTGCATACGGAAGGGCAGACCTGGCAGCTTGCCTACGATCTCTCGTTCCGGCAGTCGCGTTCCTACTGCTATTGCGGCGTGAAACCGAAGGTGGACCTGACCGTTTATGTGGATGGACATACCGGGAGCGTCGTCGTCCGTGAATGAAACGGGCCAGCGAAAGTCAAACAGCCGCACCAGCCTGTTCGGCCGGTACGGCTGTTTTTTTGTCTTGTGTGAGGGGAGGCACCCGGATTATGGCGCGGTGGCCTCGAACCCGACAATTTGACTCAGCTTCACTTTTTTGTCGCCTTCCAGGACGAACTCCACGACGCCGTTCTTCATGCTGACCGCTTTGATTACGCCGGTGTTCTCGGTGGTGGACGTGGTGCCGTCCGGGTTGGTGGACGTCTCGGTGTAGGTGATCGTGTAGCCGATCATCTGCGCGTACTGGAGCGTGTTGTTCATCGGCAGATTGTCCGGCTTCACCGACATGCCGACCACGTCTTCCAGCTTGATGGTCTTGCCGTTGTCCAACTGGAATTCCACTTTGCCGTTTTTCATCGCAAAGCCGACAATCACGCCGTCCTTGATCTCTTCAATGGTGGTGATGTCGTCTGTCGTATCCGGATTGCCGTCCCTGTCCACCTGCCGCGTCTCCTTGTAGGAGATCTGCTTGCCGATCATGTCCGCGTACTTCAGACTGTTGTCCAGTTCGGCTCCGGTCAAGCCTTTGGACTCCAGGCCCTTCACCCATTCGCGCGGGATTGGTGTCTGTTCGCCCGCGATCCGGAAGTAGATTTTGCCGTTATCCATGGAGACCGATTCGATGACGCCCGACTTTTTCTCGTGGATCACTTCGCCGGTCAGCTCGTCCACCAGCTGCAAATCGTAGGTGGCTGTCTTTCCGATCAGGCCCTCATACTCGCGCAGGGTGAGCATGCTGTTGTTGGACTGCTCCATCAGGTTGGCCATTTTCGTGATCTTTTCCACCATGGTCATCATGCTGGTCTGCTGGATAAATTGCGTGTTGTCCATCGGAGAGAGCGGGTCCTGGTTTTTCAACTGCTCCAGCAGCAGTTTCATAAAGGCGTTCTGGTCCATCTCGGTGGTAAACTCTTTTTTGCCTTTGTAGCTCCAACTGGGCTGTATGTATGGATTGTTGTTAACGCTTCCTGTACCTGCCATGACGATCCTCCCTGACATGTCGGGTGTGTCGCTTACACATACGTAGAGACTCATTATCAGTATCGGCAGAAGCTGACTGCGGGTGAAGACAAACATTTGTTCGAATTTCCGCTTATTTTTTGAACGATTGTGCTATAATGGGAAATGACATGTGACAAGGAGATGAACGAGGGAATGGACCGTTTTGAATTGGTATCGGAGTATCAGCCGTCCGGTGACCAGCCAACCGCCATTGCCCAACTGGTGGAGGGCGTAAAAGCGGGCAAGCGTCACCAGACGCTGCTGGGGGCGACCGGTACGGGAAAAACCTATACGGCGGCGCAGGTGATCGCCCAGGTGAACAAACCGACGCTGGTGATCGCCCACAATAAGACCTTGGCGGCACAGTTGTGCGCCGAGTTCAAGGAGTTTTTCCCCCATAACGCCGTCGAATACTTCGTCAGCTACTACGACTACTACCAACCGGAAGCGTACATTCCCCAAACAGATACCTATATTGAAAAAGACTCCAGCATCAACGACGAGATCGACAAGCTGCGCCACTCGGCCACCAGCGCCTTGTTCGAGCGGCGGGACGTGATCATCGTCGCGTCCGTCTCGTGCATTTACGGGTTGGGTTCTCCGGAAGAGTACCGGGAGCTTGTGCTGTCGCTGCGCGTCGGGATGGAGAAAAGCCGGGACGAGGTGCTGCACCGGCTGGTGGACATCCAGTACGACCGCAACGACATCAACTTCGTCCGCGGGACCTTCCGCGTCCGTGGCGACGTCGTGGAGATTTTCCCCGCGTCCCACGGCGAACATGCGATCCGCGTGGAGTTTTTCGGAGACGAAATCGAACGGATCACGGAGATTGACGTGGTGACCGGAGAGATTATCGGCCAGCGCGACCACGTCGCCATCTTTCCGGCATCCCACTACGTGACCCGCGACGAGAAAATGAAGCGGGCCATCCAGAGCATTGGAGCGGAGCTGGAAGAGCGGCTGGCCGAACTGCGCGCCGCAGGCAAGCTGCTGGAGGCGCAGCGCCTGGAGCAGCGCACCCGCTACGACATGGAAATGCTGGCGGAGATGGGCTTCTGCTCCGGCATCGAAAACTACTCCCGCCACCTGACGGGGCTGCCGCCGGGACATCCGCCATACACGCTGCTCGACTATTTCCCCAAGGACTTCCTCGTCATCATCGACGAGTCGCACATGACCCTGCCGCAGATTCGCGGGATGTACAACGGGGACCGGGCGCGCAAGGACGTCCTGGTCGAACACGGCTTCCGTCTGCCGTCGGCGCGGGACAACCGTCCGCTCACCTTCGAAGAGTTTGAGTCAAAGGTGAATCAGGCCATCTACATTTCTGCCACGCCTGGCCCGTATGAGCTGGAGCACTGCCCGGTCCTGGTGCAGCAGGTGATTCGTCCCACCGGCCTGGTTGACCCGACCATTTCCGTGCGGCCGATCAAGGGGCAGATCGACGACCTGATCGGCGAGATCCGGGCCACGATCGCCAAGGATGAGCGCGTGCTGGTCACGACGCTGACGAAAAAGATGGCCGAGGACTTAACCGACTATCTGAAGGAAATCGGGATCAAAGTACGCTACCTGCACTCCGACATCAAGACGATCGAGCGGATGCAGATATTGCGCTCCCTGCGACTTGGGGAATTTGACGTGCTGATCGGGATCAACCTCCTGCGGGAGGGGCTTGACCTTCCCGAAGTGTCGCTGGTGGCGATTCTCGACGCGGACAAGGAAGGCTTCCTCCGCAACGAACGCTCGCTGATCCAGACGATCGGCCGGGCGGCCCGCAACGCCGAGGGACGCGTCATCATGTACGCCGACCGGATCACCGACTCCATGGCGGCAGCCATCCGGGAGACGGAGCGGCGCCGTTCCATCCAGATCGCGTACAATGAAAAGCACGGCATTACGCCGCAGACCGTGAAGAAAGCCATCCGCGAAGTGATCGAGGCGACGCGGGTGGCAGAAGAAAAAGCGGAATACCTGCCGCATGCAGACTTCAAGAAGATGCCGAAGAAAGACCGCCTGGCCGTGATTGAACGGATGGAAGAAGAAATGAAGGAAGCAGCACGAAATCTGATGTTTGAACGCGCGGCCGAACTGCGAGACTTGATACTGGAGCTGAAGGCAGAGCTCTAAGAAAAGAGGTATGTACATGCCATTGGAAAACATCGTAGTAAAAGGCGCTCGCGCCCACAACCTAAAAAATATCGACGTCGTCATCCCCCGGGACAAGTTCGTCGTACTGACGGGACTCTCCGGTTCCGGGAAGTCGTCGCTTGCGTTTGACACGATTTACGCCGAAGGTCAGCGGCGCTACGTGGAATCCCTCTCTGCGTACGCCCGCCAGTTCCTCGGACAGATGGACAAACCGGACGTGGACTCAATCGAAGGGCTGTCCCCGGCCATCTCCATCGACCAGAAGACGACCAGCCGCAACCCGCGCTCCACAGTGGGCACCGTGACGGAAATCTACGATTATCTGCGGCTGCTGTATGCCCGCGTGGGGCGGGCGATTTGTCCGGAACACGGAATTGAGATCAAGTCGCAGACGATCGAGCAGATGGTGGACCGGGTGATGGAGTATCCTGAACGCACCCGTCTGCAGATTCTCGCCCCGATGGTGCAGGGGCGGAAAGGAGAGCATGCCAAGCTCCTGGAGGACATCCGCAAGCAGGGATTTGTCCGTGTACGGGTGGACGGGGAGATTCGTGACCTGTCCGAAGAGATCAAGCTTGAGAAAAACAAAAAGCACAACATCGAGGTCGTTGTCGACCGGATCGTGGTCAAGCCCGACGTACAGGCCCGGCTGGCCGACTCGCTGGAGACAGCGCTGCGCCTGGCGGACGGCAAGGTAATCGTCGACGTGATCGAGCAGGAAGAGCTCCTGTTCAGCGAAAAGCATGCATGCCCCGTGTGCGGCTTTTCCATCGGAGAGCTTGAGCCGCGCATGTTTTCATTCAACAGCCCGTTTGGCGCATGCCCGGAGTGTGACGGGCTGGGCGTCAAGCTGGAAGTGGACCCGGACCTGGTCGTGCCGGACGTGACCAAGACGCTGGCCGAGGGCGCCATTGAAGCGTGGGAGCCGAAGTCGTCCACCTACTATCAGCAGCTGCTGGAATCCGCCTGCCGCCACTTTGGCATCAGCATGGACATTCCGTACGAGGAATTGCCCGACGAGCATCGGCAAATCCTGATGTACGGCAGCCAGGGGGAAAAAATCCAGTTCCGCTACGAAAACGAGTTTGGCCAGGTACGGGAAGCAACGATCGCCTTTGAAGGGGTCATCCCCAACCTGCAGCGGCGCCACCTGGAGACCAGCTCCGACCACATCCGCGAGCAGATTGAGGGCTATATGAGCCAGAAGTCCTGCCCTGTCTGCAAAGGGCATCGGCTGCGGCCGGAGAGCCTGGCGGTGCGCGTCGGCGGCAAAAGCATATCCGAGCTGACCGACCTGTCGATTACGGAGGCGTACCAGTACATCGAAAACCTGGAGCTGAGTGAAAAAGAGGCCAAGATCGCCAACCTGATTATCAAGGAGATCAAGTCCCGGCTGAGCTTTTTGATCGACGTGGGACTGGATTACCTGACGCTCAGCCGGGCGGCGGGGTCGCTTTCCGGCGGAGAGGCGCAGCGCATTCGCCTGGCGACCCAGATCGGCTCCAGCCTGATGGGTGTGCTCTACATCCTGGACGAGCCGAGCATCGGTCTGCATCAGCGGGACAACGCCCGCTTGATCCGGACGCTGGAGCACATGACCAAGCTGGGCAACACGCTGATTGTGGTGGAGCACGACGAAGACACGATGCTCGCCTGCGATTACATTATCGACATCGGCCCTGGGGCGGGGATTCACGGCGGCCAAGTGGTCGCTGCCGGCACGCCGGAAGAAGTGATGAATGACCCCAACTCGCTGACAGGCGCCTACCTGAGCGGGCGCAAGTTCATCGCGGTGCCGCTGGAGCGACGCAAGCCCAACGGCAAGTGGCTGACGGTGGAAGGAGCCAAGGAAAACAACCTGAAAAATATCTCCGTGAAAATTCCGCTGGGAATGTTTGTCGCGGTGACAGGCGTCTCCGGCTCGGGAAAAAGCACGCTGGTCAACGAGATCCTGCACAAGGCGCTGGCACGCGAGCTCAACGGGGCCAAGGCGAAGCCGGGCGAACATCGACGCATCACCGGTCTGGAACACCTGGACAAGGTAATTGACATCGACCAGTCGCCGATCGGCCGCACGCCGCGCTCCAACCCGGCCACCTACACCGGGGTGTTTGACGACATCCGCGACTTGTTCGCCTCCACCAACGAGGCAAAGGTGCGCGGCTACAAAAAGGGACGGTTCAGCTTTAACGTCAAGGGCGGCCGCTGTGAAGCGTGCAGCGGCGACGGGATCATCAAGATTGAGATGCACTTTCTGCCTGATGTGTACGTGCCGTGCGAGGTGTGCCACGGCAAGCGGTACAACCGCGAGACGCTGGAAGTGAAGTACAAGGGCAAGAGCATCGCTGACGTGTTGGAGATGACGATCGAGGACGCGTTGGAGTTTTTCCGCAACCAGCCGCGGATTGAGCGCAAGCTGCAAACGCTGGTGGACGTGGGGCTTGGCTACATGAAGCTGGGACAGCCGGCCACGACCCTCTCCGGCGGGGAAGCGCAGCGCGTCAAACTGGCGTCGGAACTCTATCGCCGCAGTTCCGGACGGACGCTGTACATTCTCGACGAACCGACGACCGGGCTGCATACGGACGACATCGACCGGCTGCTGAAAGTGCTGCAGCGGCTGGTGGAGAATGGCGATACCGTGCTTGTGATCGAACACAACCTGGACGTGATCAAGACGGTGGATTACATTATCGACCTGGGGCCGGAGGGCGGCACGCGCGGCGGTCAGATCGTCGCCACGGGGACGCCGGAGGAAGTGGCGGAAGTGCCGGAATCGTACACGGGTCAGTTCCTCAAGCCGATCCTGGAGCGGGACCGCGCCCGGACGCTGGCCAAGCTGGAGCAGTTGGTTACCAAATAAGAGCGGTGCAGTCCGGGCGGAACCGGATCGCATGAACCAAAGGGGCGAGGAGAGCATGGGGTACGCGGCAGAGGCGTTGGCTTCGCTGCCGCCGCGGCTGGTGGAAACGGCGCGGCGCTATTTTGACGGACAGGACCCGGCCCACGACTGGCAGCACAATCTGCGGGTGATCGCCCTGTGCGAGCGAATCGGACGGGAGGAAGGAGCGGACATGACCGTCCTTCGTCTCTCCGCGCTCCTGCACGACATTGGCCGTGCCGAGGAGAAGCGGACCGGAGAGTGCCACGCGGAAATCAGCGCGCGTGAAGCAGCTGTGCTGTTGCGCGACGAAGGGATGGACGAGGGTGTGATTGCCCGCATCCAGAGCGCGATTCTCGCTCACCGCTATCGCAAGGACAGACTGCCAGTGACGAGGGAAGAGCAGATTTTGTTTGATGCCGACAAACTGGATTCCATCGGTGCGATCGGCGTGGCTCGAGCATTTGCTTATTCCGGGGTAATCGGTCAGCCGATCCATTCCGACGACCCTGACCAGCACACACCGGCAAAGGAATTCGAGTGGAAGTTGAGCCGCTTGAAGGACAAGCTGATGACACCGGCTGCCCGGCGGATTGCCGAAGAGCGGCACCGCTTCATGGTGCAATTTTTTGAGCGATGGGAGCAGGAATTGCGCGGGAAGCGGTGAACAACGGACAGCCGGTCCGTAGATGCTTTCTCAACCTGCGAACAAGATAACGCGAATGAAAAAACAGGTCCACTCGTGCAGCGAGTGGACCTGCTTCTGTATATGAACTATACCAGTTTTTCTCGTTGTTCCGGGGGAAGCGGTTCATAAAAGACGCCAACTTTCAGAATGCCAGCAAGATTCAGTGCTGACAGGGAAGCAAAAAAACCACACGTCAGCTTTACGAGTTTCTTCATCACTACCACCCTTTCAAAATGGTTGTTTCCAGGCGGGCTACCAACCGGAATGCTACCGGATGGAGCAACAAGGACTGAAGAAATACAGCCAGTGTGTAGGTCATTGCTAGTCTATAGGATAATTCTACCAGTACAAACGATATAATGCAAGCGCATCCCAGCAGACTGAATGCAACTTTTCTGCTTGTTTGCTTAACGCTTGGCTGATAGTTGACGTAGCTGTGCGCAGCGGGTGCGTGTCGATAGTAGATGACAAACGCCGTGCCAAACCCGAGCAGGATCAGCGCATAGGCCGCTGGTAGGGGGAGCAGCGGGAAGTGTTTGACCAGATAGCCGCCCCCCAGCATTATCAGCAGGCCGACGATCAGGCATGTCCACGGATTTTTCAAGTGGACGCCCCCGGTAATCACGCGATGCAGGAAAAGAACTAGGGAAAAACACAGGGTTTCCAGGAAGATTCCCAACAGCCAGGCTGCGAGCAGCAGCACGGCGGCATTGATCAGATTGAGCAGAAAAATCTCGATGCCGTGGGAAATTTGGCCCGCCGTATAAGGCGAACCTTCCATGGTCAGGCGTTTGGCGATGCGATTGGATACGTTTCGGGTCCAACCCATCAGCACCCCTCCTTGATTTATCTGGAGAGAAAGGAAATGCGGAAACTGGTCACGCCATTCTCAGACTTCACTGCAATCTTGCCGCCGTAGCGTTCGGTCACTGATTTGACCACCGCCAGACCGACTCCGCCCTCACCGTCCTTTTTCGTGGTATAGCCCAGTTGAAAGATTTCCTGCAGTTTTTCTTTTGGGATTGTCGGACCGCTGTTTTCGATGTACAGGTATTGTTCCCGTTTGGTCTGCCCCCACTCGAAATGTATGTAACGATCCTCCTCCAACTCGTGGGAGGTGGCCCGAATGGCATTGTCAAACAGATTGCCCAGGATCTTGATCAAGTCGTAGGTCTTGATAAACGAAAACTGACCGGAGCCGGAGATGGTAATGGTACACGAGATCCGTTCGGCCAGACAGACTGCCATTTTGGACTGAAGCAGGGAACAGACTGCGGGATTTTTGATGCCTTTCAGCACCTGAACGCTCGCCTCCGCCGCCTGTTCGATGGAGACGGTCTCCTTCAGGATGTGCTGTACATATTCGCGAGCGTGATCGAACAATCCTTCTTTGATAAAACCGTTGATCGCCGTGTAATGGTTGAGTGAATCGTGTTTGAGCGAACGGATGGCCGTCAGCAGGTCGTTTATGTTTTGCAAATAGGGCGTTTCCGTCTCTTCTTCCACACGGTTGATCGTCAAATTGATATAAATTCGGAACAAAATCACGATGACGATAAAAAAGGCCAAAATAAAAAGCTGAAAGACCAATTGAAATTGGGGCGTGTAAAATTGGAAGAGCGGCGAGTTGTTGTCCCGGATGAAAAAGGACGTATTCATAAACAGGATCAGCAAAAACTCGACGCTGCCCATCAGAATCAGCATGAACAGGTAGCGGTTGTGCCGATGTCGGGGGATGAGCCGTCCCAGGTCTACTTTTAGCACGCGCATGATACTGCAAAACAGGAACAGGACGAGCAAATAGAGTAAACTGCCGACGTACTGCAACCACTTTCCTTCCAGGATGTCGATCCAGTAGATTTGTTGACTGTTAAAGATCAAGATGAGAACAAATTCCGCCACGATCGTGCTGCCCAAGGCGATCGTCGCCATCGCTACGGACGGCAGCAGCTTCGTGTGGTAAACAACACGCAGCAAGAGAATGAAAAAAAGAAACATCAACAAGATTTTCGGTTGATACGCGACCTGCAACAAGCCCAGCATTTCGCCGAGAGCGGAAAACGGCATGCTGAATAACAAGGCTTTTTTCCAATCTTCGAAGACAGAGCGATTGAAGATGGCAAAACCTATGGCCAGCAATAGGAAGGCTTCGGGTACGTCAATAAGTACGAATCGCAAGAGGAACTCCAAGGTCTTGCCTCCTTTCAATCTTGACCAGGGTATGTAACTGAATGTATTGCTTCTATAATAATATATATAACACGCCAGAGCGGCATCATTTCTATCTTATGAAATAAGTCGAAAAATGTAAATGATCGGACAATTCCGTCTTTGGTCAAGAGTTGTCGTGTCGGCGGCGGTTTCGCTACAATGAACTTACAAGAACAGGACGAGGATTTGCCCAAGGGGGATCAAACGTGCGCAAGACTAAAGTGAGTCATCTCGCAGAGCATTTCCAAATGAAAGTATTAAGCGGTGAGGAAGGGCTGGGCCGGGAGATTACCGTGACGGATTTAAGCCGGCCGGGACTGCAACTCGCCGGCTACTATTCCTATTACGCGGACGAGCGGATCCAACTCCTCGGCTTGACGGAAATCAATTTTTTTCAGACGTTGAGCCGGGAAGAACGGCTGGAACGGATGCGCTTTTTGATGCAGGAGCGGACACCCTGTTTTTGTGTGACGCGCAACCAGCCGGTCCCGGAAGAAGTGCTGATGGTCTCCAACGAACGCGGCGTTCCCGTGCTGCAATCCCCGCTGGCGACGACCACTCTGGTCGGAAAAGTGACCAATTACCTGGAAAACCGGCTGGCGCCGACGACGACAATCCATGGCGTGCTCACCGATATTTACGGGGTGGGCGTGCTGATTATCGGTTCCAGCGGGATTGGCAAAAGCGAGGCGGCGCTGGAGCTGGTGAAGCGGGGGCACCGCTTGGTGGCGGATGACGCCGTGGAGATTCGCCAGACCCAGGGCGGCCAACTGGTCGGCAGTGCCCCCGAGCTGATTCAGCATCTGCTGGAGATCCGCGGGGTCGGGATCATCAACGTGATGACGATGTTTGGTGCCGGGGCTGTGCGCAATGTCAAGAACATTGCCATGGTGGTCCAGCTGGAACTGTGGGAACCGCACAAGCAGTACGAGCGGTTGGGACTGGATGAGGAAAAGATCAAGATCATGGACACGGAAATCCCGATCATCACCGTGCCTGTCCGCCCTGGACGCAATCTGGCCGTCATCATCGAGGTGGCGGCGATGAATTTCCGTTTGAAGCGGATGGGCTACAATGCTGCCGTCCACTTTTCCAAGAAGCAGTCTGACATGATCCTGGAAGACAGCGATTCCGACTTGTAGAAGGCGAGGCAAAAGGACAAGCAGATGAGACAGACCAGGCGTTTTCCCGTCCACGGGGCCAACTCGTTGTGGCAGTTGTATCGGACTGTGAGTTTTTGGAAAGTGGTCAAAAACTTTCTCGTGATTCAGATTGCCCGCTATACGCCGTTTCTCTCCTGGAAAAACTGGCTCTATCGGACCTTTTTGCGCATGGAGGTGGGGGAGCAAACAGCTGTGGCCCTGATGGTGATGATGGACATCATGTTTCCTGAGCTGATCAAAATCGGCCGCAACTGTGTCATCGGCTACAACACCACGATCCTTGCCCACGAATACCTGGTGGATGAATACCGGCTGGGCGAAGTGCGCATCGGTGACCGCGTGCTGGTGGGAGCCAACTCCACCATTCTGCCGGGCGTGACGATCGGCGATGGAGCAATTGTCGCCGCAGGTACCGTCGTGCACAAGGACGTTCCCCCCGGTGCGTTTGTCGGCGGCAATCCGATGCAGATCATTCGGGAAGCAAGTACCGATCGGCCGGAGTAGTCGCGGAATAATTGTTTCGTCTGAAGCCCCGAACGCTGTGTCGTGAACAGAGCGTCCGGGGCTTTTTGTGCTGTTTTTTCGGAAGATGCGCTCGTTGCGGGGCAAGATGACTGAATTGCTTGATAATTCCTGTTGCGGTTGACGGTCAGGGGGTTCCGTGATAATCTTCTACATAACACTTTAGTTTGCTACCATATTAGCAGAGTAAAGCAAAATCGGTGTGGAGGGAAGAGCGATGACAAAGCCGTTGGGATTTGAAAAACCGCTGGGGATGCGGGACATACTGCCGGAATCACTGGCGAGACAACGGCATTTGGAGCGGGCGCTGCGGCAGTGCATTGAACGGTGGGGATACCGGGAGATCGTCACCCCGTCGCTGGAATATTTCGACACAGTGGGGATGGCGAGCGCGACGCTGACCGATCGGATGTTTCGGCTGCTGGACAAACAGGGCCACACGGTCGTGCTGCGGCCGGACATGACGACGCCGATTGCCCGCGTCGTGTCTTCCTTGTACAAGGACGTGCCGCTGCCGATTCGCCTGTACTACCAGACGAACGTATTTCGCGCCCAGGAAAAGGAAGCGGGCCGCAACGCGGAGTTTTTCCAGACGGGCATCGAACTGGTCGGAGACGGGAGCGTGGACGCTGACGCGGAGGCGATTGCCCTCGCCGTGTTCTGTATGCGTGCGGCCGGGGTGGAGACGTTCCGGATCGCAATCGGCCATGTTGATTTTGTCGAGGGACTGCTGGAGGAGACGGTGCCGGACGAGACGGTGCGCGACCAGTTCCGCCGGTTCCTGTACGAACGGGATTTTGTCGGATTCCGGCAGTTGGCCGACGAATTGGACATCGCGGCGGAAGACCGTCGCCGCCTGCATGCGCTGCTGCGGCTGCGCGGGGGCAAAGGCAAGATTGACGAAGCCCGCGAGCTGACGACAAACGGCAAAGCGCGCCGGGCGGTCGAGAATATCTCGGCACTGTGGGAGGCGTTGGAGGCGTACGGCGTGACCGATGCGCTGCTGCTTGATTTCAACCTGATCAGCAATCTGGACTACTACACGGGTGTCGTGTTTGAGGGATATGCTGCCGATCTGGGCTCGCCGCTGGTGGGAGGCGGACGCTATGACCGCCTGCTGGCCCAGTTTGGACGACCTGCGCCGGCGACCGGGTTTGCCATTAAAATGGACCGGCTGATGCAGGTGACGTCGCTGGCCCCGTCGCCGGAACAGCCGCCCGTGCTGCTCTGCTACACGGAAGGACAGCGCAAGGACGGGCTTGCCGAGGCGCAGCGGCTGCGTCAGGAGGGGCGGGTCGTCGTGACGCGGTTGGTGCGCGACCAGGCGGAGGCGGCGTTGTGCCGGGAGCAGGCCGACGGCGAGTTTATCTGCCTTACGGAACAGGGGGAGTAGGAGATGAGTTTTTCCGACAATGCGCAAAAATTGACGATTGCCATGCCGAAAGGGCGGATCTTTGAGGAAGCGGTTCACTTTTTGCAGCAGGCCGGCTTGCAGGTGACGGGGGAACTGCAGGATTCCCGCAAACTGATCATCCCGGTCGAAAACACCAGTCTGGAGTTTATCCTGGCCAAGCCGACAGATGTGCCCACCTACGTGGAATACGGCGTGGCCGATGTCGGGGTGGTGGGCAAAGACGTGCTGCTGGAAGAGGAGCGGGACGTGTACGAACTGCTTAATTTGCGCATTGGCCGCTGCCGCATGGTGGTGGCCGGCCTGCCCGGCTGGAGACAGACGGAGGCGCCCCGCGTTGCCACCAAGTACCCGCGCATCGCCTCCCGCTATTTTCGCGAGCAGGGGCAGCAGGTCGAGGTGATCAAGCTGAACGGTTCCGTCGAACTGGCCCCGCTGATCGGGTTGGCGGACAGGATCGTGGACATCGTCTCCACCGGCCGGACGCTAAAAGAAAACGGGCTGGTGGAACTGGAACACATCTGCGACATCACCACTCGTCTGATCGCCAACCGGGCCAGCTACCGGATGAAGAGCGAGGCCGTGGACGACATCGCGCAAAAATTCTGGGAGGCGATCCCCCGCTAAAGCCCCCCAACGACAGGAAAGGAGAGGTAACCGGCAATGATGCGAATTGTGCAAGCCAATCAGTTCGACGCGAAACGATCGGTGGAAGCGGGAACACGCGAACAGCAGGAAGCGGTGCGGACCATTTTGGCCGATGTACGGGAGCGGGGAGACGAGGCTGTCCGGGCGTATACGGAGCAGTTTGATAAGGTCCGGCTGGAGAACTTTCGGGTAAGCGAGGCGGAATTCGCCGAGGCGGAGGCGTTGGTGGCCCCTGCGGTGAAAGCTGCGCTGACGGAAGCGGCGGCCAACATCCGCGATTTTCACCAGCGGCAGGTGCGCCAGTCGTGGTTTACCGCCAAGGAAAGCGGCACCGTGCTGGGGCAGATTGTCCGGCCGCTGAAGCGCGTCGGTCTGTACGTACCCGGCGGAACAGCCGCCTATCCGTCCAGCGTGCTGATGAACGCCATTCCCGCCAAGATCGCCGGCGTCCCGGAAGTGGTCATCGTCACTCCGCCGGGAGCGGATGGCCGGATCAATCCGGCGATTCTGGTCGCTGCCAGTATCGCCGGCGTACACGAAATCTACAAGGTGGGCGGCGCGCAGGCGATCGCTGCGCTTACCTACGGCACCGCGCAAATCAAGCCGGTGGACAAAATCGTCGGGCCGGGAAACATTTTTGTGGCGCTGGCGAAACGGGAGGTGTTTGGCCTGGTCAGCATCGACATGGTGGCCGGCCCGAGCGAGATCGTCGTATTGGCTGACGAGACGGCCAACCCGCGTTACGTGGCTGCTGACCTGCTGTCCCAGGCAGAGCACGATCCAATGGCGGCCGCCGTGCTGGTGACGCCGTCCCGCACGCTGGCAGAAGCAGTGGCGCAGGAAGTGGAGCGGCAGCTGGCCGAGCTGCCCCGCCGTCACATCGCCGAAGCGGCGCTGCGCGATTATGGCGCCATTTTGCTGGTGAACGATCTGGACGAGGGCTTTGCGGTGGTGAACCGGCTCGCCCCCGAGCACCTGGAGATGTTGATCGACAACCCGTTTGACCAGTTGGGCAAGGTGGAAAACGCCGGGGCTATTTTCCTCGGACCGTACAGCTCGGAGCCGGTCGGGGACTATTTTGCCGGCACCAACCACGTCATCCCCACCAACGGCACGGCCCGTTTCTCTTCACCGCTGTCGGTGGACGACTTTGTGAAAAAATCGAGCGTGGTGTCCTACAGCAAACGGGACCTGCGCGAGCACGGCCATAAAATCGTCACCCTCGCGGAACAGGAAGGGCTGGCCGCTCACGCACGGGCCATTCTGGAGCGGCTCAACGACTTTGCCAAAGAAGAGCAGGAGCGTGACCAATCATGAGTGACAACAGACGGGCGGCGCAGATCGCGCGCACGACCAACGAAACGGACATCGCCCTTTCCTTTGCCGTTGACGGCACGGGAGAAAGCAGACAGGATTCCGGCGTGCCGTTTCTCGACCACATGCTGGACCTGTTTACCCGCCACGGTCACTTTGATCTGACCGTGAAGGCAAAAGGGGACATCGAGATCGACTACCACCACACCGTCGAAGACATCGGCATCTGCCTCGGCCAGGCGCTGCGCGAAGCGTTGGGCGACAAAAAGGGCATCAAGCGCTACGGCAACGCCTTCGTGCCGATGGATGACGCGCTGGCGCAGGTGGTCATCGACATCAGCAACCGGCCGCACCTGGAGTACCGGGCGGCGTACCCGTCGCCTGTGGTCGGGCAGTTTCCCACCGAGCTGGTGCACGAGTTTCTCTGGAAGTTCGCCCTGGAGGCGCGCATCAACCTGCACGTCATTTTGCACTACGGCCACAATACGCACCACATGATTGAAGCCATTTTCAAAGCGCTCGGCCGCGCCCTGGACGAAGCGACGACGATCGATCCGCGCGTCAAAGGCGTACCGTCCACCAAAGGGGTTTTGTGACGATGATCGGCATTATCGACTACGGCATGGGCAATTTGTACAGCTTGAGCAAAGCGCTGGAACGGCTTGGGTACGCCTATGAGTTTGTCTCCCGCCCGGAGCGGCTGAACGACTTTGCCGGCGTAATCCTGCCGGGGGTGGGAGCGTTTGGCGACGCGATGACCAACATCCGCCGGCTTGGACTGGAGGAGGGTATTCGCACGTACGCGGCGTCCGGTCGGCCGGTTCTCGGCATCTGCCTTGGCATGCAGCTGTTGTTTGAAAAAAGCGAAGAGCACGGCACGCACGCCGGTCTCTCTCTGTTGGGCGGGGAGGCCGTCCGTTTTCGCGGCGACTACAAGGTGCCGCACATGGGCTGGAACCAGCTGCAGGTAAAGCAGGAGCATCCCCTCCTGGAAGGCGTGAACAGCGGGGATTACGTCTACTTCGTGCACTCCTACCACGTGCGGGTGAGCGATCCGGCTGTGCTGTTGGCGACCAGCGACTACCATCAGGACGTCACCGCCATTGTCGGGCGGGACAACGTGTTCGGCATGCAGTTTCATCCGGAAAAGAGCGGCGACACCGGCATGCGGCTGCTGCGCAACTTTGCCGGACAGTGCGAGGGGGGAAAAGCATGACATTTACAATCTACCCGGCAATTGATATTCGCGGCGGCAAATGCGTACGGCTGTTCCAGGGCGATTACGCGCAGGAGACGGTATACGCTGATTCGCCGCTGGAGATGGCCCGCCAGTGGGTGTCTCAGGGAGCGTCCTGGCTGCACCTGGTCGACCTGGACGGGGCCAAGGCGGGGCAGCCGGTCAACGGCGAACTGATCAAGGAGATCGCACGCGCCGTGCCGGTACCGGTGCAGGTGGGCGGCGGCATCCGCACGGAAGAGCAGATTGCCGACTATCTTGAGGCGGGGGTCGCACGCGTGATTCTCGGCACGGCGGCCATTGAGGACGAGCCGTTTACACAGCGGATTTTGAGTCGGTACCAAAACAGCGTGGCGATCGGACTGGACTGCCGCAACAGCATGGTAGCCACCCGCGGCTGGCTGACCACGACGGACGTGTCTGCGGTGGAACTGGCAAAGCGGCTCGTCTCGTACGGAGCGGAGACGTTCATCTACACGGACATCGCCCGGGACGGCACGCTGACTGGACCCAACGTGGAGGAGATCGCCGGGCTGGCGAAAGCCACCGGCAAATCGGTCATCGCTTCGGGCGGCGTAAGCGCGCTCGACGATCTGCTGACGCTCGCAGCCTGCGCGGCGGACGGCGTCTCTGGGGCGATCGTCGGCAAAGCCCTCTACACGGGCGCGTTCACCTTGGCGGAAGCGGTATCCCGGATGGAGGAGCGTGAGTAGCATGCTGGCCAAACGCATCATTCCCTGCCTGGACGTAAAAGACGGCCGCGTCGTCAAAGGCGTGCAGTTCGTCGGTCTGCGGGACGCCGGGGACCCGGTGGAGCTGGCGAAAAAGTACAGCGAAGAAGGGGCGGACGAGCTGGTTTTTCTCGACATCTCCGCTTCTCATGAAGGGCGCAAGACGATGGTGGACGTGATCGAACGGACGGCTGCCAACATCACGATTCCCTTTACCGTCGGCGGCGGGATCAACAGCGTGGAGGACATGAAGCGCATCCTGCGCGCCGGAGCCGACAAAATCTCGCTCAACACAGCAGCCGTGCTGCGGCCGGAGCTGATCCGCGAAGGGGCGACCGTGTTCGGCTCGCAGTGCATCGTGGTCGCCATCGACGCCCGGCGTGTCGGCCCTGATCGCTGGGAAGTGTACACCCACGGCGGACGCAACGCTGCGGGCCGGGACGTGATCGAATGGGCGCGGGAGGCTGAAGCGCTCGGTGCCGGCGAGATCCTGCTCACCAGCATGGACGACGACGGTGAAAAGAAAGGCTTTGGCGTGCAGCTGACACGGCTGGTCTCGGAGGCGGTCGGCATTCCGGTGATCGCGTCCGGCGGCGCGGGCGCGCGGGAGCATTTCTACGATGTGCTGACGGAGGGCAAGGCAGACGCCGCCCTGGCCGCGTCCATCTTCCACTACGAAGAGACATCGATTCAGGCGGTCAAAGAGTACCTGCTTGCGAAAGGAGTTGTCGTGCGGCCATGACCCAAACCGTTTCCTTTGAGCAACTGCTTGGGCAGCTGCGCTTTGATGAAAACGGGCTGATTCCCGCCATCGTGCAGGACGCCGTGAGCAAAGAGGTGCTGACGCTCGCCTACATGAACAAAGAGTCGCTGGCAAAGTCGCTTCAGACAGGAGAGACGTGGTTCTGGAGCCGTTCGCGGCAAGAGCTGTGGCACAAAGGAGCTACGTCCGGCCACACCCAGCGGATTGTGTCCATGCGGTACGACTGTGACGGAGACGCCCTGGTCGTGCAGGTCATACCCAACGGCCCCGCCTGCCACACCGGTTCGTACACCTGCTTTGGCCAAACGATTGCGTCCGGAGGGGAAGCGGCGGAGGGGGCAGATCAGACGACTGTCCCTGACCGGTTTGCCATCCTGAACGAACTGGAGCAGCTGATTGCCTCCCGCGAGGCGGAACGGCCGGAAGGGGCGTACACCACCTATCTGTTTGAAAAGGGCGTCGACAAGATTTTGAAAAAAGTGGGCGAGGAAGCGGCGGAAGTGATCATCGCCGCCAAGAACCACAGCCACGACGAACTGCGCTACGAGGCGGCCGACCTGATCTACCATCTGCTGGTTCTCTTGCGGGAGCAAAAGCTGCCGCTGGACGACGTGCTGGCCGAACTGCGAAGAAGACGTTGACGCCACATCACCACTCCCTTTGCCGGGGAGTGGTCAGACTGAAGACAAACGGTTCATTGAGTAAGCGTCCACAAAAAATGATTCCCAGGCCGAAAGGCCTGCCCATTCATCAACCGAAGCGAAAAGACAATCTGCATCGCATGGCGGGATGGGCCAAGCGAGCTCCTTTGACGACCTGCTCAGCGGAAAAACGAAGACGCGGGACTCAACAGGGGACACAAGTCTCACTTCCTTGAAATACCCAGATGTTTGTCCCCTGCCCGCGTCTCGTTTTGGAGCGGACTTCATCCGCTTCTGTGCTGGGCGTCAAGCGAGCGAGCGGGCCCGATCTCCCATGCGCCGCGGACTTTGTCTACACGCCGACCACTCCCTTTGCCGGGGAGTGGTTTTTTGCTAGAATGAAAACATCCTCCGAATGGAAAGGTGTGGTGATCATGCAGCATATCGGAAATATCGCAAATGGATTTGCAAACGCTTTCGCAAAACATCTTTTCAAAAGGCGGGGGGCCAATTGATCAAAGGAGAGCGAGTGGAACTGCGGCCGGTCACGGAAGCGGACCTGGTGCGGCAGTTTGAATGGCGATACGACGAGGAAGTGGCCAAGTGGGCGGTCGGATCGGAGGCGGTCGAGTACAGCAACCTGCTGCTGGAATCGCTGCGGGCGATGTACGCAGAGGCCGTGCGCAGCACACTTCCGTCTGATAATTTGCGCGGGTGCGTATTTTCTGTCTACACCCTGGACGGCGTGCATATCGGCATTTTTTTCGGCAAACGCAAACGGCCGGACAGATCCACGGAAACGAACGACAGGATCGATAGATCGGACAGGCGTCGGACTTGGTGGATGAGATGACAAACAACGGACCGATCAAGCACCAGCACGAAGGACACCTACAGGAGAACACGCCGCTGCGATGGGGGCTTCTGCCAGGCAGGGGCCTTTTTCGATTGGCGGCCGTGGAAACGACGACGCGACGGAAGGAGGACAGCACTGTGAACCGACGATGGTGGGCCATCGCCCTGCTGGCTGTGCTCTGGCTGTACCCCGCGAATGCGTCAGCCGGAGACGTGCTGAGGGTCGTCTTTGACAAGGAGCTGCCTCCGTTTTCCTACACGGACGAACACGGCGACGTCTCCGGATTTAACATCGAGTTGATCCAGGCCATCGCCGAGCAAAACGGCTTTGAGCTGGAGTTCGTGCCGCTGGAGTGGGAGGATGCTGTCTCCTACCTGCTGCACGGCAAAGCGGATGTCCTGCTGGGGATGAAATACACCAGCCGGTACGATCAGGTCGTCGACTTCAGCGAATCGTTTTTCACCATGTCGGAGGTGCTGCTGGTTCCAAAGGACGACAACGAGATCTACACCCTGAACCACTTGAAGGACAAGGTGGTGGCGGTGCAGCGGGGGAATACCGGCATGGATCTGGTGCAGGACATCCGCAGAGTGAAGCTGCTCGTCTCCTTCAACCAGCGGGACGCCCTGGACAATCTGATGCGGGGGAGAGCCGACGCGTTTATCGGAAACCGCTGGACCGCCGCCTACTTTCTCGACAAGGCGGGCAGAAGCGACGACTTTGAGATGCGTTCCGGCCTGATCAACCCGACCGACTACGCCTTCGCCGTGCGGGAGGGCAACTACGCGCTGCTGGACAAGCTGAACAAAGGACTGAACCATCTGTATCGGGACGGCACCTATACGCGGTTGTACAGCCAGTACTTCGAACCGTATTCGTTGCATGTCACCGACTGGTGGCGAAAACTGGTCATCGCCCTGGTGATCGCGATGGCGATCGTGGTTGTGACGCTGGTGACCATTTTTACCTGGAACAAACGGCTGCAGCAGGAAGTGCGGCGGCAGACGGCTGCACTGGCCGACTTGCTGGCGTTTCAACGCAAGGTGCTGGACAACACGGAGAGCGCCATCCTCTCGCTGGACGTGAGCGGCCACGTGACGCTGGTCAATCAGGTGGCCCGCGGGATGCTGTCCCTGTCCGACAGCGTGTTGGGCCGCCACATCTCCTCCCTCTTACCGCAATTGCCGTTGGAGGCGCCGCTGGAGCAGTTACCCCCTCGTCAGTACGAAGGGGAGTTTCAGTGGGAGCCCGGCTCCATCCGCGTCTTTCACTACTACATGGCGCCGTTTGTCAACGCCTCCCATGAGCACGTGGGCTGGATCGTCAGCTTGCAGGACCGAACGGAGCAGAAGCGGCTGCAGGCCCAACTGGTCGCGCAGGAAAAGATGCGGGCGCTCGGCCAGTTGGTGGCAGGCATCGCCCACGAACTGCGCAATCCGCTGACCGCGATCAAGACATTTGTCGAGCTGCTTCCCAAAAAGCTGGACGACGAGCGCTTCCGGGCGGAACTGCTGCGGTACGTGCCGGAAGAAATGGAGCGGATGAACCGCATTTTGGAGGACCTGCTGGACTACTCCCGTGCCAAACCGCTGCAAATGCAGAACGTCGATCTGCGGGAGTTGGTCGGCTCCGTACTGGGCCTGTTTGCCAGACGGTTGGAGCGCGAGCAGGTGGAGGTGGTCGTGGACGTGCCTGGCGAACTGGTGATCCGGGCCGACCGGGCTCGCGTGAAGCAGGTGCTGATCAACCTGGTGATGAATGCGCTGGAAGCGATGGCATCCAGTCCCCGCAAGCACTTGACCATCCGCGCTGACAGCAGGGCGGGCGGCGTGGAACTGGCAGTGGGCGACACCGGGGAAGGAATGGACACGGAGGAGCTGTCCCGCCTGTTCCAGCCGTTTTATACGACCAAAGCCCAGGGAATCGGCCTGGGGCTCTACCTGAGCGACAGGCTTATGCAGGAGCACGGCGGCCGGATCGAGGCAAGCAGTGCGAAGGGAAAGGGAACCACGTTTACGCTGTGGTTTGAACGACAGGAAAAGGAGGAGAGCCATGCCCAACTTGCTCATCGTGGATGATGAACCGGCCATCTGCGCCTCGCTGTCGTTTGCGCTGGAAGACGACTACACGGTCTGGACAGCCGGAGACGAGCCGAGCGCGCTGGCCGTCGTCCGGCAGGAAGCGATCGACTGCGTCCTGCTGGATTTGAACCTGGGGCACACGTCCGGTTTGGATTTGCTCGCCAAGCTGAAAAGCGTCAAACCGGATGTAACCGTGATCATAATGACGGCGTACGGCACGATCGAATCTTCCGTCGCCGCCATGAAGGCTGGTGCCTACCACTACCTGACCAAGCCGCTGCACCTGGACGAGGTCAGGCTGCTGTTGAACAAGGCGCTGGAATATCAACATCTGCACCGACAGGTAAAGGTGCTGAGCGAAGCGGTCAAACAGCAGCAGTCGTATGCCGGGATCATCGGCAAAAGCCAGCCGATGCTGAAGCTCTACCAGTTGATCGAAAAAGTGAAGGATATCACCTCCAGCATCCTGATCACCGGTGAAAGCGGAACGGGCAAGGAACTGGTGGCCCGGGCCATCCACTTCCAGGGCATACGCAGCCACGCGCCGTTTTCGGTGGTCAACTGCGCCGCCATTCCGGAGCAGCTCCTGGAAAGCGAGCTGTTCGGCTACGAGAAGGGAGCCTTTACCGGAGCGTTTCAGCGCAAAGCCGGATTGTTTGAGCGCTCACACGGCGGCACGGTGTTTCTCGACGAGATCGGGGAAATGCCGCTTGCCCTGCAGGCCAAGCTGCTGCGCGTCATTCAGGAGCGAACGGTGACGCCGCTCGGCGGTTTCGAGGCAAAAGAGGTGGACATTCGCATTATCGCCGCCACCAACCGCAATCTGGAGGAGGAAGTGGCCCGGGGAGCGTTTCGCGAAGACCTGTTTTACCGTCTCAACGTCATTCCCATCCGCACTCCGGCGCTGCGGGAGCGGCGCGAGGACATCCCGCTTTTGATCGAGCACTTTCTCGACCTGTACGCCGTCCATTTGGGCAAGGGGAAAAAAGTGTGCAGCCCGGAGGCGCTCAAACGGTTGTACGCCTATTCCTATCCGGGCAATGTGCGGGAACTGGCCAACATCGTCGAGTACGCGGTCGCCCTTTCGCAGGGGGAGATCATCACGACAGAAGACCTGCCGTTTTCCGTCAGTGAGCGGCCATCAGGCAGCCGGACGGTCCCTGCCGGACAAGAGGGCGTCCTGATCCCGGCCGGCATGTCTCTGGAGGAGGCGGAGCGGCGGATCATTTTATACACCCTGGAGCAAAACGGCGGCCACCGGAAAAAGACGGCGGATCAGTTGGGCATCAGCGAGCGGGGGCTGCGGCAAAAACTGAAACAGTACCTGGAATCGGAGGCAACCTCGTAATTTATCAGAAACCCGGAAAAATTGGCGAACCGGCAAAAAATTCCGCATGGACGGGATTTTTTTGCCGGTTTTTTATAGGCGGCGGCAGGAAAACGGCAAAATTTCGCCGTGTTTCGGCGTGAGTGTCGGTTGGCACGCCATTTGCTTTTTAAAAGAAATTGTAAACGGTTGCAAAATGCGTAAGGGGGAATATTCGTGTTGAAAAAAATGCTGACCATTTTGTCTTCCACGCTGCTGGTGCTCTCCGTGGCGGCCTGCAGCAGCCCATCTTCGCCTGCGCCGGGAGGAGACAATGCATCCGGCGGCGGTTCCGAGCAGAAGTTTTTGACCATCGCCACCGGCGGAAGCTCCGGTCCGTACTATACGCTCGGCGGTGCGATGGCCAAGATTTACAAGGACAAGCTGGGCTACAACGCCTCTGTCCAATCCACCGGCGCATCCGTGGAAAACATCAACCTGTTGAAGACCAAAAAAGCGGACATGGCGTTTGTCATGTCAGACGTAGCATCGTTTGCCTACAATGGCCAGGAAAACTTCAAGGATGCCGGCGCCATCAAGGACCTGAAGGCCATGGCCGGCCTGTATCTCAACTACGTGCAGATCGTCACGCTGAAAGACCGCAACATCAAATCCGTGGCTGACCTGAAAGGCAAGCGCGTCGGCGTGGGTGCTCCCAACTCCGGGGTGGAGGTAAACGCGCGGATGGTGCTGGCCGGGCACGGCCTCACTTACAACGACATCAAGGCGGACTACCTCTCGTACGCCGAGGCGGTCGAGCAGTTGAAGAACAACACGATTGATGCCGCCTTCGTTACATCCGGGCTGCCGAACTCCACGGTGATCGACCTGATGACCACCAAGGACGTGGAGATCGTGCCGATCAACAAGGAAGACGTGGAGAAAATGGCGCAGCAGTTCCCGTTCTTCGTGTCGGCGGAAATTCCGGCGGGCCTGTACAAGAACGACCAGCCGGTGCCGACCGCTGCAATTCGCAACCTGATGCTGGTGCGCAGCGACTTGTCTGACGATCAGGTGTACAAGCTGACCAAGACGTTCTTTGAAAACCTCGACACGCTGAAGGGCGCCCACAGTGCGGCCAAGGAGATCGAACCGAAGGAAGCGGGCAGCAATCTGGTGGTGCCGCTCCATCCGGGGGCCGAAAAATACTTCAAGGAGATTGGCGCACTCAACTAATCCCGATAATGTTGTGAACCGATTCGCCAGGGAGCAGGGAGGGATGACGGCATGAAGAGATGGGCGATGCGCGTGTTCCTCCTCGTTGTGGGGCTCGTCCTGACAGGGCCCCACCCCTTTTTGCTGCTGAAGGACTTTCATCGGCAGGACATCATCGGAGCGGTACCGCTCGGGATGGACGACCGCTTTGAAATCGAATGGGTTCATTCGGTGGAGCTGACCCCGTGGCGGGAAACGTACCGTGTCCATGGTCTGCGCGGCATGGAGCTGGCCGAAACCTCGTTTCAATCGTTTGGAGCGGGCGTTCCGGCCGCGTTTGCCGACGCGGTTGTCGCAGTCCGCGACGGATGGATCACGGTATCCGGTTTGCACGAACAGCGGGATCGTGTCCTGTATGTCATCTCACGGAAAGATTACAAGCTGACTGCAGGAGGCCAACAGTGGAACTTGGCGGACGTATTGCCGCTGGGTACGTCGTTGGAACTGTCCGTCAGGTGGTTTCCGTGGTGGTACCGGTATTTATACAGCTTGAAGCAGAAAGGAAGTGACGTGTAGGTGAGCACGCAGGCAAACATGCCCAGCCAGGAGGAAATCCGCTTGAACGAGAGCAAGGCCCAGGCTGTCCTGGAGGAGTACGACATGGAAGCACGCTACCGCGTGTTTGAGAAAAAGTGGCTGCGTCTCCTGGTCTCCGGCGTGGCGATCGCTTTTGCCCTGTATCACTTGTACGCCGCGTACGCGATTCCGTTTGTGACCTTGAAGCATCGGTCGCTGCATGTGGCCATTGTGTTATGCCTTATTTTTTTGTTGTATCCAGGCCGAAAAAAGGCGTCCCGCAAACATCTGTCGCTGCTGGATGCGGTGTTTGCCGTAGTGTCGCTGGGCACGGCCGGCTATATTTTTATCTATTACCTGGACATCGTCAACCGCGGAGGGATTCCATCTGCGCTTGACGTGACCTTTGCCACGATCACTTGTCTGTTGGTGCTGGAAGCGTCCCGCCGCGTGGCCGGTTGGGAGCTGACGGCGATGGCCGCCATTTTTGTCGCGTACGCCTATCTTGGTCCGTACCTGCCGGGCGAATTTGGTCACCGGGGGTATACGCTGAGCGATATTTTCAACTACATGTACGTGACGACGGAAGGGATTTTTGGCGACGCCATCTCGGTATCCGCGTCGTTTATCATTTTGTTCATCATCTTTGGTGCGTTTCTCTCCAAATCCGGCATGGGCACGCTGTTTAACGATCTGTCGCTGGCTCTGGCCGGCAGCAGCAAGGGCGGTCCGGCAAAAGTAGGGGTGATTGCCAGCGCGGTTCACGGATCGATCAACGGCTCGGCTGTAGCCAGTGTGGTGACGACCGGTTCGTTTACCATTCCGATGATGAAACGCGTCGGCTACAAGCCGGAGTTTGCTGCGGCAGTGGAAGCAACAGCTGCCGTGGGCGGGCAAATCCTCCCGCCGGTCATGGGAGCTGCTGCTTTTATCATGGCCGAGACGCTGGGAGTGCCGTACGTCTCGATTGCCATCGCGGCGCTAATTCCGGCGATCATGTATTACTTTGGCCTGCTCGTCCAGGTGCACCTGCGCGCGGACCGCGACAACCTGCAAGGACTGAGCAAGGACGAACTGCCAAAGGTAAAGGACGTCCTGCGCGAGCGCGGACATCTGCTGCTGCCCCTGATCCTGCTGGTGGTGCTGCTGATGATGGGCTACACGCCCACGCTCGTAGCGGTAGTGACGATCGTGGCTACCGTGATCATCGCTGCGTTGCGTCCGTCCAGCCGGATGGGGTTCCGCGACATTCTGGCAGCGCTGGAAACCGGTGTGCGCGATACGCTGGGCGTGGCCGCTGCCTGCGCGGCCGTCGGGATTACCGTAGGCGTGTTCAGCCTCACCGGACTGGGCCTGAAACTGGCCAACATCATCCTGATGATGGGCTCGGGCAGCCTGTTCATGACGCTGTTTTTCACGATGATTGCCTCGATCATCCTGGGGCTTGGCCTGCCGTCCATCCCCTGCTACATCATCACCGCGACGATGGCCGCACCGGCACTGTCCACGTTTGGCGTCGATCCGCTGGCGTCCCATCTGTTTGTTTTCTACTTTGGGGCGATTGCCAATCTGACGCCGCCCATTGCGCTGGCCGCTTTTGCCGGAGCGGGTATTGCCGGTTCCGATCCGCAGCGGACTGGCTGGATTTCCTGCAAGCTGGCCCTGGCCGGGTTTATCGTTCCGTTTATTTTCATCTACAAACCGGGCCTGATGATTCTCAACTCCAGCGTGTTGGACATCACCGTTGCTGCCGTCACCACCATTCTGGCCGTTCTGGCGCTGGCTGCTGCCACCGAAGGGTATCTCTTCACCAGAATGAACTGGGCGATACGCTTCGTCTTGATCGGTGCCGGCGTTCTGCTGATCTTCCCGGAAGCGGTCTATATGGTCGCTGGACTGGTTGCGCTGGCCGCCGTATTGATGTATCAATTTTTCAAAATGCGCGGCGCCGTTTCCATACAGGCTTGAGAATTTTCGCATGCAAACCTAAACAGGCGCGTCCTCTCCTATTGAATCAGGAGGGGACGCGCCTTTTGTCCCAATCTGTAAGGGACAAAAAAACTTTTAAAATTACCCTTGATTTTGTATTTGCAATGTGATAGATTAATCCATGTCGCCGATGAGCGGTGACGAAATGAGAGAAAAGATCTCGAAGATTGATAGAAAAAAGGTCTTGACTCTCAAAAGTCGAATGTGATATAGTAGAAAATGTTCGACACGAAATGCTCCTTGAAAACTGAACAGCGAACGCGTTGAACGAGCCTAGCAATTCTTTTCTTTGAAAGCTAACGATTCAACTCAACTTTATTGGAGAGTTTGATCCTGGCTCAGGACGAACGCTGGCGGC